>Ga0208516_100294_pt1 | contig 23682 bp, 21 predicted proteins | sample LakWasM117_HOW13_2_FD_183931 | JGI IMG/M metagenome (GOLD analysis project Ga0208516, IMG submission 183931) | Freshwater sediment methanotrophic microbial communities from Lake Washington under simulated oxygen tension - Sediment Metagenome... | ecosystem: Environmental > Aquatic > Freshwater >...
CATCTTCTGCTTGAGTTCGCGGCGTTGCTGGGCTTCGAGCGACAGGGTGGCCGTGGGGCGCGCCAGCAGGCGGCCCACGCCGATGGGCTCGCCGGTTTCGTCGCAGTAGCCGTAGTCACCGGCGTCGATGCGCGCGATGGACTGCTCGATCTTCTTGAGCAGCTTGCGCTCGCGGTCGCGGGTGCGCAGTTCCAGGGCGTGCTCTTCTTCGATGGTGGCGCGGTCGGCCGGATCGGGCACGACCACGGTGTCCTCGCGCAGATGCTCGGTGGTTTCGCCAGCGTTGTTGTGCATGTCCTGCTTGAGCAGCACCAGCTTGTGCCGGAAGAACGCCATCTGCTTGTCGTTCATGTATTCGCTGTCGGGCATGGCCAGCACTTCGGCATCGGTCAGCTCTTCAACCGGTTTGGTCTTCCAGTTGTTCGCCAGCTTGGCATCTTTCTTGGGGGAGGCAATGGGTGGCGACACTTGCAGGGTGGTGGGCATGGTATTGGTATAGCTCGCTTTGGCTGCAGTCGATGCAACCGACTGCGCCATGGATGGTACGGTCAATTGGGCAAGGCGGGAAGAAGGCCGAGTGCTGCGTAGCGGTACCTGTGCCACGGCCGGGGCGGCGGCAGCCGCCGGCACAGGCTCGGCCGCCTTGGCAGGCACCTTGGCGGAGCCTGGTTTCGGGGCGACCGAAGGGGCCTTGGCGGCCGCCTTGGTTTTGCTGGTTTCAGCTTTCAATTCCTGTCTCCTCGCGGTTCGGGCGACCCCGCCACAGCGGGTGGGAAACGCCGGCGGGAAGGGTGAATGAATAGTATGCCCTTGTCTTCACCGGGGCGCGATTGTATCGACACCCGCTGACAGTGCCCGATGCGTTGCTAATTGTCCACAACCCCGTATCTGCGCAGGGTTGCGGGCTCTCAGAACGTGCGGACGATCTCAGACCAGGCACTGGTCCAGCCCCTGCACGAGGATGTCGTGCGGCAGCTCGATGCCGATGAACACCATCTTGCTCTGGCGCGCCTCGCCCTCGGCCCACTGCGGCCCCAGGTCGCTGCCCATGAGCTGGTGCACGCCCTGGAAGATCACCTTGCGCTCCGTGCCCTGCATGTGCAGCACGCCCTTGTAGCGCAGCATGCGCGGGCCGTAGATGTTGACGATGGCGCCCAGGAAGTCTTCCAGCTTGGCCGGGTCGAACGCCCGCTCGGAACGGTAGACGAAGCTCTTGACATCGTCATCGTGCCGGTGGTGGTGGCCATGGCCGTGCTGGTGCGCGGGGTGGTTGCAGGGCTCGCCGGGCGCATGGTCGTGGTGGTGGTGCCCATGGTCGTGGTCGCAATGCCCGTGGTCATGGTCGCAGTGGCTGTGGTCGTCCTCTTCCTTGAGGAAGTCGGGGTCGATGTCGAGCTTGGCATTGAGGTTGAAGCCGCGCAGGTCCAGCACTTCTTTCAGCGGCACCTCGCCGAAATGCACGGCCTTGATGGGCGCGCGCGGGTTCATGTGCTTGAGGCGGTGGACCAGGCCGTCCTGCTCCTCGGGCGTGACCAGGTCGGTCTTGGACAGGAAGATCTGGTCGGCAAAGCCCACCTGGCGGCGCGCCTCCTGGCGATCGTCGAGCTGCTGGTGCGCATGCTTGGCGTCCACCAGGGTGAGGATGGAGTCGATCAGGTAGGTCTCGGCGATCTCCTCGTCCATGAAGAAGGTTTGCGCCACCGGGCCGGGATCGGCCAGGCCCGTGGTCTCGATGACCACGCGGTCGAAGTCGAGCAGGCCCTTGCGGCGCTTGGCGGCCAGCATCTGCAGCGTCTCGCGCAGGTCCTCGCGAATGGTGCAGCAGATGCAGCCGTTGCTCATCTGGATGATCTGCTCCTTCGTGTCGGCCACGAGGATGTCGTTGTCGATGTTTTCCTCGCCGAATTCGTTCTCGATGACGGCGATCTTCTGGCCATGGGCCTCGGAGAGCAGGCGCTTGAGCAGCGTGGTCTTGCCCGAGCCGAGGAAGCCAGTGAGGATGGTGACGGGAATGAGGGACATGGATGGCCTTGGAATGAAACGGCGCCACGGCCGCGCGCGGGTGCGGGCGTGCGGCGGCAACGGCGGAATGGGGATATAGAGACTGTAGCGGAGCTGTCAAGCCCCCCTGGCGCGTGAGGGCGCGCGGGGCTTCAAGTCTTTTTGGCTGTTCAGCCCACCAATACAGCGGCAATAGCTATTTTTTTAATAGCACATCACCGCCATGTTCACGGCTTGCGCATCACCGCCAGCCCCTTCAGGTATTCACCTTCGGGGAATTCCAGCGTCATCGGGTGGTCGGGCGCGCCGCCCAGGCGCTCCAGGATGTAGCCGTCCACGCCCGCATCGGCGCCGGCCGAGGCCACGATCTTGTGGAACAGGTCGGCGCTGATGCCGCCCGAGCACGAGAAGGTGTAGAGCATGCCGCCGGGCTCCAGCAACTGCAGCGCCAGGCGGTTGATGTCCTTGTAGGCGCGCGCGGCGCGTTCGGCGTGCGCGGCCGTGGGGGCGAACTTCGGCGGGTCGAGCACGATGGCGTCGAAGGTGCGCCCTTCCTTGAGGAACTGGCGCAGCGAGGCGTTCACGTCGGCATCGAGGAAGGTGGCGCGCGCGGCATCGAAGCCGTTGAGCGCCACGTGCGCGCGGGCGCGCTCCAGTGCCGGGCCGGACGAGTCGATGGACACCACCTCACCATCCTGCACCCCGGCCGCGCGCTGGCCCGCCAGCGCCGCCACGGAAAAACCGCCGGTGTAGCAATAGCAGTTGAGCACGCGGCGCAGGCCCAGGCGCTGCACGCTGTCGGCGAAGCGCTTGCGGCTGTCGCGCTGGTCGAGGTAGAAGCCGGTCTTGTGGCCCTCGGCGATGTTCAGCGTCAAGCGCCACTGGTGTTCGTGGATCTCCAGCTCCAGCGGCGGCTGCGCTTCCCCGGCCGCCGGGCCGCCGCGCAGCCAGCCCGTGCTGCTCTCCAGCCCTTCGAGCTGGCGCACGCTGGCGTCCGAGCGCTCGTACAGGCGCGTGAGGCCGGTTTCCTGGAGCAGCGCATCGGCGATCACGGCCTTCCAGCGCTCGGTGCCGGCGCTGGTGAACTGCGCCACCAGGGTGTCGCCGTAGCGGTCCACGATGAGCCCGGGCAGGCCGTCGGATTCGCCGTGCACCAGGCGCACGCCGTTGCTTTGTATATCAAAACGGCCTCTAGCCCTTATGGCGCGCGCGCAAGCAGCTACAAAAAACGGAGCTTCAATGCGCTGTGCCTCGTCGAAACTCCAGGCGCGCGCGCGGATGCGCGACTGCGGGCTGAACGCCGCCCAGGCGAGGAACTGGCCCTCGTGCGACTCCACGCGCACGGTCTCGCCGCTGTCGCCGCCGCCCTTGGCGATGGCACTGTCAAAGATCCAGGGGTGGCGGCGCTGCAGCGAGCGCTCCTTGCCGGGTTTGAGTCGAATCGTCTTCATCCCCGGATTGTGCGCGCTGCACGGATTCCTGGAACCGGTTCGCCGGGCACGGCTTTGTGCGCATTGCCCCGAAACATCGCTTGGTCATTATTTGAACCAAATGATTAAATCGATAGAATTAAAAATTAGTACTTACCCTAATGCGCCCATGAACCATCCGTCTTCCGATCGCCCGGCAGCCCCCCAGGACTCCGCCAGCACCCTTCAGGCACCCACGGCCAGCGACAGCGCGCAGGTGCGCGAGTTCCTGGCCTTCAAGCTCGGCAGCGAGGAATACGGCGTGAACATCCTGCGCGTACAGGAGATCCGCTCGTTTGAAAAACCCACCGCCCTGGCCAACGCACCGGCGGACATCCTGGGCGTGGTGAACCTGCGCGGCATCATCGTTCCCATCATCGATCTGCGCGTGCGGCTGAAGCTGGCGCAGGCCACCTACGACGCACAAACCGTGGTGATCGTGGTCAACGTGGGCCCGCGCGTCGTGGGCCTGGTGGTCGACGGCGTCTCCGACGTGCTGACGCTGCAACCCGAACAAATGCGCCCTGTACCCACCCTGGATTCGGGCTTCGCGTCCGAGCACCTGCTGGCGCTGGGCTCGGTGGACGACCGCATGCTGATCCTGCTCGACATCGAGAAATACCTCGCGGCGGCCCTGGGCACCGTGGCCGACACACCGCGCGCCTGACCCTCCTTTTCCACTTTTCGCCGACACCATGAACCTCAACCAAATGAAAATCCGGACCCGCCTCGCCCTGGGCTTCGGCGTGATGGCCTCGATGATCGTCCTGATGGGCGCCGTGTCCCTGGTCAAGACCGCCAACGTGCACGACGACTTCCAGACCGTGGTCTACGACCAGTACCCGAAAATCAGCGAGCTGCACGAGATCAAGGACCAGCTGGGCACGAACGAACTGGCCATCAACAACATGCTGCACACCCAGGATGCCGGCAGCATCGACAAGCAGATCGCCGCAGTCCACGAAACGCGCAAGCACATCGGCGAACAACTGGCCAAGCTGCAAGCGACGATCAAGTCCGAGGGCGGCAAGGCGGCCATGGAGAAGTTCAAGGGCCCGCGCACGCAGTACATCGAGCTGCAGAACCGCTACATCGACGCCGCCAAGGCGGGCCGCACCGACGAAGCGCGCGCCCTCCTGATGAACGAGATGCCACCGGTACGCGCCAGCTACCACCAGGCACTCAACGGGCTGCTCAAGTTCCAGGACGGCCTGATGGACAGGTCCATCGCAGAAGCCGCCAGCGAGGTCAACCGCCTCCAGTGGGCCGTTGGCGTCACCACCACCGTGGCGCTGGCTGCGGCAGTGTTCATGGCGCTGTGGATCATCCGCTCCATCACCCGCCCCATTGCCCAGGCCGTCAGCGTCGCCCATGCCGTCGCGGCTGGCGAACTGACCCACCCCATCGACACCAGCGGCTCCGATGAAACCGCGCAACTACTCCAGGCCCTCAAGCACATGCAGGACGGCCTGGTGACGGTGGTTGGCAAAGTACGCGAGGGCTCGGAGAGCGTGGCCACCGCCAGCGAGCAGATCGCCCAGGGCAACAACGACCTCTCCGCCCGCACCGAAAGCCAGGCCAGCGCGCTGCAGCAGACGGCCGCCTCCATGGAGCAGCTCAACAGCACCGTGCGCCAGAACGCCGACAACGCCCGCCAGGCCAACCAGCTGGCACAGAGTGCCTCGGCCGTGGCCACGCAGGGTGGCGAGGTGGTGGCCGAGGTGGTCAGCACCATGCGCGGCATCAACGACAGCAGCAAGAAGATCGCCGACATCATCGGCGTGATCGACGGCATCGCCTTCCAGACCAACATCCTGGCGCTCAATGCCGCCGTGGAAGCGGCGCGCGCGGGCGACCAGGGCCGGGGCTTCGCCGTGGTGGCCACCGAGGTGCGCAGCCTGGCAGGCCGCTCGGCCGAAGCCGCCCGGGAAATCAAGGGCCTGATCGGCGCCAGCGTCGAACGCGTGGAAACCGGCACCGCGCTCGTAGACCGCGCCGGCCAGACCATGGCCGAAGTGGTGGACGCCATCCGCCGCGTGACGGACATCATGGGTGAAATCAGCGCCGCCAGCTCCGAGCAGAGCCAGGGCGTGACCCAGGTCAACGAAGCCGTCACGCAAATGGACCAGGTCACGCAGCAAAACGCCGCACTGGTGGAAGAGATGGCCGCCGCCGCCGCCAGCCTCAACCAGCAGGCGCAGGAACTGGTCGATACCGTCGCGGTGTTCAAACTGGGCACGGCCATGGCAGCGCCGGCCGTGCAGCGCCAGCGCGCCGCGCCCCCGGACTTCAAGCCGCGCGGCACGCTGCCCCACCCCGCCAAGCCGGCGCCTGCCAAGCCCCTCCCCGCGGCCCGTCTCGCCGCGCTGCCCCCCCGCCCGATGGCACCGGCCATGGCGGCGGGCACCGGGGGCGAATGGGAGAAATTCTGATCCCGGCATAGGCCGCGCGCTCCTCCCATCGGTTTCTTGCACCGGTGAAGTGAGGACGCCCACGGCCCTGAAAAAACACCGGAGGCGGCCCGTCGCAGGCGGATGGCATTTGACCGATTTGATTGAAATGATAGAATTCGCAAACAATGCATTTTTGCCATTTTTAATTCAAAAACGGCAACGCACAGAAACCGCGACAACCCCCTCCCAGTCTTCCCATGGATCTATCAAGCTACCCGCTCCTGGTGGTGGATGACTTTGCCACCATGCGCCGCATCATCGGCAACCTGCTGCGCGAATCCGGCGCCACCCACATCACTGAAGCCGAGAACGGCGCCGAGGCCTTGCGCAAGCTCGAAGCCGGTCACTTCAAATTCGTCGTCAGCGACTGGAACATGCCCAACATGAATGGGCTGGAGCTGCTCAAGGCGGTGCGCAGTTCGCCCCAGTTCAAGGACCTGCCCTTCCTGCTCGTCACGGCCGAGACGAGCAAGGAAAACATCGTGGATGCCGCGCAGGCCGGGGCGGACGGCTACATCGTCAAGCCCTTCACCGCCAACACCCTGAACGAAAAAATCATGGCGATTCTCAAACGAAAGGGCCACGCATGACCGCCCTCGCACTGGCAAGCATCGACCCGGAAGATGCATTCGATCGGCTGGGACGCATCACCCGGCAACTGCACGAGGCCATGACCGAACTCGGTCTGGACCACAGCCTGCACGCCATCACGCAGGAAATACCGGACGCGCGCGACCGCCTCAGCCATGTGGGCCACATGACGGAAACCGCGGCCAACCGGGTGCTCAACCTGATCGACACGGGCCAGCCCCAGTGCCGCGACTTCCAGCGCGACAGCCAGGCCCTGACCGACGCCATCGGCCAGCTGCGCCGGCGCCAACCCGCCCACAGCGCAGAAGTGAGCGATGTGCTGGCCAATTGCCAGATGTTTGGCGCCGAAGCCGCACAATTTGCCGAGGCCCAGAACGCCCTGCTGGGCGACATCATGATGACGCAGGATTTCCAGGACCTGTCAGGCCAGATCATCAAAAAGGTGATCGACATCATCAGCCTGACCGAGAAGCAGCTGCTGGACCTGCTCATGCACAGCGCACCGGAACGGTTGGGTGGCATCGTTCACGCCAAGACCGGGCTGGCCGGCCCACAGATCCCCGCCAAGGCACTCCAGCAAAACGACGTCGACGACCTGCTGGCATCGCTGGGATTCTGACCCCCCAGCGCGCCCCCGGGGAGCACGGCACCGTCTCAGCAACGCCCTCGTGCAACGACCAACAGGGCTTGCACCCGGCCGCGCAACAACCGCCAACACTCCTGCACGGCGGCGGTGGCACCCTGCACCGCGGCCTCCTCGGTATCCCGCGCGGTTTGTGCCGCCTGCGCCTCGCCCAACATGGTCAGCACCGACTTGAGGTTGTGGGCCACGCGCCGCAAGGCCTGCGCATCGCCCGCCCGGGCGGCCAGGTCGCCATCGTCCAGGTCCTGGGTGAACTGCGCCAGGCATGCCGTCCGGTAGGCGTCGTAGAGCGGACGGTTGCCACCAAAGAACTCGGCCACTGGATCGGGCCGGGGCATCGCGGCGGCAGGCGGCGCGGGCGGCACCTGCGGCGCCAGACCGGCCAGCGCCTCCGAGACGCAGGCCATGAGCACCCCCACCGAAACCGGCTTGCGCAGCACACGCCAGACCTGCAGCGCCTTGAGCCTGCGCTCCACGGCCGGGTCGATGCCCCCGCTGAATACCACCGTGCGACACCCCCCGTCCGACGGCTGCGCCCGGCCCTGCAGCCATTGCAGCAGGTCCAGGCCGGAACCGTCGGGCAGCGTCAGGTCCGTGAGCACCAGCCGCACGGCGGAATCGGCCAGCGCCTGCCGCGCCTCGGCCAGCGTGGCACACGGCACCAGGTCCACGGACAGGGAGTCCAGCGCCAGTTGCACGAACCGGCGCACCGCCGGGTCATCCTCCAGCAACAGCACACGCGGCGGCGGCATGGCGTCCTTGTAGAACCTGTTCTTAGCCCGCCGGGGCCAGGCACTGCCTCAAAAGAGCGGGCAGCTCCTGCACCAGGCGCGGCTTGTGCACCACCGGCAGGCCGGTGAGCGCAAAGGCATAGGGGCCGCGCTGCTCCTCCTCCAGCGAGGTCACGACGATCAGGCGGCTGGCCTGGAACTGGGGGTGCGAACGCAGGCGGGCGATCAGGGTGGCGCCGTCGATGCCGGGCAGAAGAATGTCCACGATGAGCACATCGGGTTGCAGCCGGCCCGTCATTGCCAGGCCCACGATGCCATCATCGGCCACGTGCAGGTCGACCTGGGGAAAGTCGTGCGCCATCAGCAACTTCACCAGGGTCTGGAAATGTGCCGAATCCTCGATCAGCAGCACGCAGGGACGGTGGGCGCGTGCCCCGCCCTTGCGGGCGCCACCTTGCACGGTGCGCGGCGCCGTGGCATCGGCGGAAACACCGTCCGCCAGCACGGCGGCTTCGGGCGCCACGGCTTCGGCGGGCGCCGCCACGGCGTGCCCATGGCGCTGGTTCAGCCAGCGCTCGACCGAGGCCCGCGCGATGCGCCGGTGGCCTCCCGGCGTCTTCCAGGCCTCCAGCTCTCCACGGTCTACCATGAGCTGCACGGAGCGCACGGCCAAGCCCAGCACGCGTGCTACATCGCGCGTGCTGCAATCTGCTGGCAAGGATGTCACCTGGCTTGCTTCCATGGATGAAAATTCTATCACTTTGAAAAAATCACTCATATGATAAAATTGATACTATGAAAACCCCCACCGCAGCCATGAGCAAACGCATCCTGATCGTTGAAGACCATGCGGACATTCGGCGGCTGATCCGCATGACCCTGGAGTTCGAGGACCATGAAATCCACGAAGCGCCCAACGCCGATGAAGGCCTGGAAGCCGTGCAGCGGCTGCGCCCCCAGCTGTTGCTGCTCGATATCATGATGCCCGGCAGCATGGATGGCCTGGACCTGTGCCGCCTCGTCAAGAGCGACCCCACCCTGGGCATGCCGTGGGTGGTGCTGCTGACGGCGCGCGGACAAAGCCAGGACATCGAGGCCGGCATGAACGCGGGGGCGGACGCCTACCTGCTCAAGCCTTTCAGCCCCCTCAAGCTGATCGAAACCATCGACAGCCTGGGCAGCCATCCGTCCGTGGCGCCATGAACCTGGCAGCCCACGAAGCCACCCAGTTCGACCCGGCGGCGGCCGACCAGATGGAGAAGATCATCTCCGACCTGGGCCGCATGTACCAGGAGCGCAACGAGGCCCTGCAGGAGGTGGCCCGGGCCCACCATGAGGCGCTGTTCCGGCTGGCCATGGCGGCGGAATACAAGGACGACGATACGGGCGTGCACATCGTGCGCATCGGTTTCCTCGCCGAGGCACTGGCGAAACACCTGGGGCAGTCCCGGGAATACGCCCTGCTGCTGCGCAAGGCGGCCCCCATGCACGACATCGGCAAGATCGGCATCCCCGACAGCGTGCTCAAGAAGCCGGGCGCCTTCACGCCGGATGAGCGCCTGGTCATGAACCGGCATCCGGCCATCGGCGCGGACATCCTGGGCAAGTCGCGCATTGCGCTGTTTCAGATCGCCGCGGAGATTGCCCTGACGCACCATGAGCGCTGGGACGGGCAGGGCTACCCGAACCGGCTGGCGGGCATGGCCATTCCCCTGTCGGGGCGCATCGTGACCATCGTGGATTACTACGATGCCCTGACGATGGACCGTGTCTACCGTCCGGCCTTCAGCCACGAAAAAGCGCTCACGATGCTGCAGGCCGAGAGCGGCAAGGCCTTCGACCCGGCCATCGTGGACTGCTTCGTGCGCAACCACGCAGCCCTTTGCGCCGTGCGCGAGCGCGTCACCGGCCGGCACATGACGTTTGCCGACCTGGTCCAGATTGAACAGGAAACTCCATGATGTCCCGCAAGAACCGGCCATGGGCCGTTGTATGGCTGCTGCTGGCAAGCCTGTGCGGCCTGGGCAGCGCCGTGGCGGGCGAGGTGCAGGACCGCGTGCAGGCCCGGGGAGAAATCAAGGTCTGCATCTGGCCCGACTACCAGCGCATCTCCTTCCGCGACCCGCGCACAGGCCAGCTCGGCGGCCTGGACATCGACCTGGCCACGGCCCTGGCATCCGACCTGCGCCTGAAGCTGCAATTCGTCGACTCCTCGTTCGTCACCCTCGTCCAGGACCTGCATGCCGACCGCTGCGACGTGGCCATGTTCGGAATCGCCATGCTGCCGCAGCGCATGGAGCGGCTCCAGTTCTCCACGCCCTACCTGCAAAGCGACATCTATGCCGTGACGACGCGCACCAGCCGCATCGTCCGGCAGTGGAGCGACATCGACCAGCCCGGCGTCCTGGTGGGGGTGCAGGCCGGCACCTTCATGGAGCATGCCCTGCGCCTGAGCCTGCGCCGCGCGGGCCTGGTGTCCATCCAGTTGCCGCAGACACGCGAACGCGAACTCATCGCCGGCCGCGTGGATGTCTTCATGACCGACTATCCCTATGGCCGCGCCCTGATCGAGAACACCGAATGGGCCGCCCTGCTACCCCCGCCCGCCCCCTTCCATGTGCTGCCCTATGCGCATGCCAGCAAACCGGGGGACGCCGAATGGCGCACCACGCTGAACGCCTTCGTGGCGCGCATCCGGCAAGACGGCCGCCTCGATACGGCCGCACGGCGCCATGGCCTCGAAAGCATTGTTCTGCACTGAAGCAGCCCCTTTTCATATGAACCGAACCCTCCCCATTGCCCGGCGCTCCTTCCTGGACATGGCCAGCCGCAGAGTGCTGGCCGGCGGCCTGCTGCTCATCCTGACGGTGCTCACCGGCACGGCCTCGCTGATGTGGCTGGAGTTCCGCCGCACGGAATCCCAGGACCGCCAGCAGCTCGATCTGCTGGCCAGCGTGATGGACGCGCATGTCACCCAGATTTTCGACAGCGCGAAAGTAACCCTGGACAGCCTGGCGAAAAACCTGTCGCAGGGAACCCACACCCCTGAAACACTGGAAGTGCAGCTGTCCTACCGCCTGCAGGGGCTCCCGTTCCTGCGCAGCGTCGCCGTTGTCAGCCCGCAAGGCCTGGTGCTGGCCTCCACCACCGCCTCGGACCGTGGCGGCAAGGTCGATCTGCAGCGCCTCGTCTCCACGCCCATGGCGGACGAGCGGGCGGTCATCGGCCCCTGGGCGAGCGGCCGCACCCTGGTGGCCCCCCCCCGCAGCGAAGCCACGCCCGCCCAGCTGGGCTTCATCCCCATGGTGCGGCTCGTGCAGCTGTCCCCGGCCACCTCCGTGCTGCTCGTGGCGCAGATCAATCCCGATGCCCTGGCCAACTACCAGCAGCAGCTGATGGAAACAGGTGCCCAGGGCACCCAGGTGCTGCTGGCCATGGACAACGGCACCGTGCTCACGCAGGTGGGCAGCGACACCCTGAACCCGGGCAGCAACCTGCGCACGCACCCCCTGTTCCAGGGCCTGCAGCCGGCGCACAAGGGAAGCTATGGCCCCCTCCAGACCGACCAGTCGCGCAGCCTGGGCGCCTGGCATACCTCCAACAACCACCCCCTGGTGACCATCGTGGAGCAGCCCTACGACGCCACCATCCAGCAGTGGCTGGCGTCGCTGCGCGGCCCGCTGCTGTTCATGGCGGTGGCCCTCGCGCTGATCGGTTTCATGACCCGGGCCTCCTGGCGCAGCGCCCGCGCGCGCGAAACCGCGCAGCGCGAGCGCGACGAAGCCCAGCACGAGACGGCCCGGCGCGAACAGGAACTGTCCGTCCTGGTCAAGAGCGTGCAGGAGCTGATCTTCCGCACCGACACGGCCGGTACCCTTCGGTTCGCCAATGCACGCTGGCATGCCATCACCGGCCAGCCCGCGGGCAATGCCCTGGGGCTGCGCCTGCGCGATGTCGTCGAGCCGCAATGCCGTGACAAGGTGGATGCGCTCTTCGATGCGCGCCAGGACACGGGCGTGCGCATGGCGCAGGTGAGCCTGAAGGGGCCGGACGGCGAAACGCGCGTGCTCGACATCTCCGCCGTGCCCCTGATCGACCGCAACGGGCAGGTGCGCGGATATGCCGGCAGCGCGGTGGACATCACCACCCTGCTGGCCGCGCAGCAGAGCCTGCAGGAGCATCTGGCATTCACCGAGCTGGTCCTCGAATGCAATCCGCTGCCCATTTGCCTGACCGATGTCCGGGGCCACTTCATCACGGTCAACCAGGCCTGGGAGAGCTTCATGGGGCTGTCCCGCGCCGACGTGCTGGGCCGGCGCAACAGCGACTTCCTGCCCGAACCGGAGGCGCAGGCCTATGAGGCGCACTCCGAGCAGTTGCTGCGCGAAGGCGGCCGCACGCGCTATGAAGAACGCGTGCGCCGCGCCGATGGCAGCCTGCGCGACATACAGATCACCAAGGTGCTGCTCCGATCCCAGCGGGGACACCCGATCGGCATCCTCATCACCAAGCTCGACATCACGGAATTCCTGGCCGCGCGCGACCTGGCCGAAGAAGCCTCGCGCTCCAAATCCGAATTCGTGGCCAACATCAGCCACGAGCTGCGCACGCCGCTGCAATCCATCCTCGGCTTTTCGGAGCTGGGGCTGATGCGCGGCCGCCACCAGACGACGCTGGCCGCCATGTTCAGCGACATCCATGACGCCGGCCAGCGCATGCTGGTGCTGGTCAACGACCTGCTCGACATCGCCAAGATCGAAAGCACGGTCGGCGCCTTCCACTTCGAGCGCACCGATGTGCGCCACCTCATCGAGGATGTGGCGACCGAAATGGAGCTGCTGCTGGGCAACAAGCGCCAGGGCCTGGGGCTGCGCCTGGGCCGCATGCCCCTGGTGGCCAAGGTCGATCCGTCCCGCTTCCAGCAGGTGGTGCGCAATGTGCTGAGCAATGCCGTGAAGTTCTCCCCCGAGGACAGCATCATCGACATCATGGCCGGGATGACCCCGGACGAGCACACCATCCACATCCAGGTACGCGACCAGGGCCCCGGCATCCCGCCCGCAGAGCTGGAAGCCGTGTTCCAGGCCTTCGTGCAGTCGAGCCAGACGCGCGACGGCTCGGGCGGCACCGGCCTGGGCCTGGCCATCTGCCGCAAGATCATCACGGCCCACGGCGGACGCATCCACGCCACCAACGAGCCCGAGGGGGGGAGCACCTTCCACATCATGCTGCCCACCGCCGGCTACACGGACACCATGCCGGCGACACTCACATGAGCCAGGATCCGCAAACCCCGCCCCAGCCCGCCAACCCGGCCGGGATGTACTCCGTCGTGGCCTGCGTGTTCAGCGCGCTGCTGCTGCTGGGCGCCTGGGCCACCATGGCCACCATCCTGCACTGGCAGTGGAAGGAAACCCTGGCGGCCGAGATGCGCCAGAACACCAACACCGCCCGGGCACTGACAGAGCACACGCTGCGCATTCTCGACACGCTGGACCAGGCCATGGTGCTGGTCCAGAACAAGGCCCAGGCCGGCTCGCTCACCGGCGATGCGCTCGTGCGCATCGCCAACGAGACCGGCATGGTGCCGCACATCCTGACGCAGCTGTCCTTCGTCAACGCGGACGGCATTTTTCAGGGCAGCAACCTCGATCCGGACGGAGCGCGCAGCAACAACATCAGCCTGATGGAGCGCGAGCACATCCGGGTGCATCTCCAGCCCTCCCCCACCCCCCCGCCGGGCCTGATGAAAAACGGCCTGTTCATCAGCAAGCCCCTGGTGGGCAAGGTCTCTGGCGTCAAATCCATCCAGCTCTCGCGCAAGGTTCTGGCGCCCGACGGCAACACCATTGGCGTGATCGTGGCATCGCTCAACCAGAACCATTTCATCGACGTCTACCATGGCGTGGCCCTCGGATCCGAAGGCGGCGTGGTGCTCGCAGGGCTGGACGGCACCGTCCGTGCCCGGGTGATGGGCGGCAACAAGGGAACGGAAAGCGACGACCTGCTGCCCGACGCGCTGACCAGCGCCTTGCGCGCACAGCCCATCGGCGCCCTGGAAACGGCCTCCTCCGATGGCCTGCGGCGCATCATCGGCTACAGCCGGGTCGGCGACTACGAGCTCGCCGTGCTGTGCGGCACCTGGACGGAGCAGGCCTTCGCCACCTGGCGCACCATGCGCAACGCGGTGCTGTTGCTGACGCTGCTGCTGAGTCTGGCGGTGGCCATCTTCGTCGCCGCCTTCCTCGGCAGCATCCACCGGCTGGCCCGCAGCCACGAGGCCCTGCAGCGCAGCGAGGCCCAGGCATTGCGGGCCAACCAGGCCAAGAGCGAATTCCTGGCGGCGATGTCGCATGAGCTGCGCACCCCGCTGACCAGCATCCGTGGCTTCGCTGAACTCATGGAACTGCGTGGCCAGGACCGGCTGATCCGGGAGCAGTCCAGCCTCATCCGCCAGGGCGCGGAACACCTCAATGCCCTGCTGACAGAGATCCTGGACCTCGCCCGGATCGAGGCGGGCGCCATGCCCACGCACCCAGAGCCCGTGCCGCTGCCGGAACTGCTGCACGAGGTGACGGAACTGTTCCGTGTCAGCACGGCTGCCAAGGCCCTGGCGCTCACCACGAACCTCCCCGCCGGCATGCCCGAAACCCTGCTCACGGACCGGCTCAAGCTCAAGCAGATCCTGAACAACCTGCTGTCCAACGCGATCAAGTTCACCTCGGAGGGCTCCGTGGAACTGGCCGTCGAGCCCCGCCCGCAAGAGCAGCGGATCCGGTTCCACATCACGGACACGGGCCCCGGCATCGACCCGGCGCTGCACGAGGTCATCTTCGAGAAATTCAGCCAGGGCCATGCCCGCATCAGCTACCAGCATGGCGGCACGGGCCTGGGTCTGTCATTGTCGCGCGCCCTGGCCGAATTGCTCGGCGGCACGCTGACCGTCGCATCCCGCCCGGGCGAAGGGGCGCGGTTCACCCTGTCGCTGCCACTGCCCCCGCCGGGGCCTGCCGCGCAGCCCGACTGAGCCGGCAGCCGGGCGTCAGGCGGCGGGCTTGCGGCGCGCCCGCGGGTGCGCCTGGTCGTACACCTGCGCCAGGTGCTGGTAGTCCAGCCGCGTGTAGACCTGCGTGGTGGTGATGTTGGCGTGGCCCAGCAGCTCCTGCACGGCGCGCAGGTCGCCGCTGCTTTGCAGCAGGTGGCTGGCGAACGAGTGGCGCAGCATGTGCGGGTGCACCGGCGTGGTCAGCCCCGCCTGCTGGCTGCGCTGGCGCAGGCGCAGCCAGACCGACTGCGCCGTCAGGCGCGCGCCGCGCTGGCCGACGAACAGCGCCGCATCCAGCTTGCCGGGCGCGAACGGCGTGGCGCGCAGCGCCAGCCAGGCCTGCAGCGCCTGCAGCGCGGCCCGGCCCACGGGCAGGCTGCGGCGCTTGCTGCCCTTGCCCAGCACATGGGCCTCGGCGGCCTGCAGGTCGATCCAGCCCCGGCCCAGGCGCTCGGTGTCCGGGCCGGGCACCGCATCCAGCCCCACCAGCTCGCCCACGCGCAGGCCGCAGCCGTAGAGCAGCTCGACCATGGCGGCGTCGCGCGCCTCCAGCCAGGGATCGGCGCCGTCGTGGCTGAATTCGGCCAGGCGCACCGCATCGTCCACGCCCAGCGCCTTGGGCAGGGGCTTGGGCGCGCGCGGCGCACGCACGCCCTGCACCGGGTTGCTCGGCACCAGGCCCTGGGCCGCCGCCCAGCCAAAGAAGCCGCGCCAGCCCGAAAGAATGAGCGCGATGCCGCGCCCGCCGCGCCCGCTGCCGTGCATGAGCGCGACGAAACGGCGGATGTGCGCCGTCGTCAGCCGCAGCAGCGGCGCCTCCACCTGCGCGGCAAAGCGCGCGAGCCGGTCCAGGTCCAGCGTGTAGAGGGTGACGGTGCGCGCGGCCAGGCGCTTTTCCACGCGCACATGCTCCAGGTAGCGCAGCACCGCCGGGTCGGGCGCCAGGGGCGCCGCCGAGGCCGGGGGGCTGCGCTGCGGCATGGCGCGTCAGCGCAAACGCATGAGGGCTGCGCTGGCCAGCTCGGCCATGCGCGCGAGGAAGTCGGTGCCCATGGCCGCGTCGAAGCGCTGCGGGTCGGGCGAGCCCAGCACCAGCAGGCCGAAGGCCGGCGTGGCGCTGTCGATGGCGCCCACGCGCAGCGGCAGCAGGGCGATGGACTGGGCCGGAGCCCCGTCCACCTGCGCCAGCCAGCCCGCCGGCTCGAAGCCCAGGTTGGAGCCGCAGAACGGCATGGTGAGCGAGGAGGCGAAGGCCTGGGCGTCCTCGCTGGCGCCGAGCGCGAAATCACAGTCGATGTAGGCGCCCGAGACGCCCCACACGCGCACGGCGGCCAGCGGCACGTCGAACAGCGAGCGCACGCCCTCGGCCACGGCCGGCGGCAGGTCGATGGGGTCGCGCACCTGCAGCAGGGCGGTGGTCCACTGGTGCACCTTCTGGGCGATGGCCTCGTTCTCGTGGCTGTTGCGCACCATCTCCATCACGCGCTGCTCCAGGCCCTTGATCTTCTCGCGCAGCATCTCGGCCTGGCGCTCCTGCAGGCTCACGGCGCGCTGGCCGTGCGGGCTGGTGAGCTGCACGCCGGCCAGCACCTCGGCGTGGCGCTCGAAGAAGCCGGGCGTGCCCAGCAGGAATTCGGCGATGTCGTCTTCGGTGATGGGGGGGATGGTGTTGCTGGAGGTCATGGTGCGTCGGGGAGTTCGATCTGGCCTTCGAAAACGGTGGTGGCCGGGCCGGTCATGAAAACGGAGTCGGCCTCCTGGCCGCTCCAGGCGATGGTGAGCAGGCCGCCGCGCGTCTGCACGTCCACACGGGTATCGAGCAGCCCGAGGCGGATGCCCGCCGCCACGGCCGCGCAGGCGCCCGTGCCGCAGGCCAGCGTCTCGCCCGCGCCGCGCTCGAACACGCGCAGGCGCACCCGGCCCCGGTCCACGATCTGCAGGAAGCCGGCGTTCACGCGCTGCGGAAAGCGCGCGTGGCGCTCGACCAGCGCGCCCACCTGCGCCACAGGGGCGGAGTCCACATCCTCCACCAGCTGCACGGCGTGCGGGTTGCCCATGGACACAACCGCTATCAAAACAGTAGCTGATAGCGCTTGTCCAGAAAGCGCCAGAGGCCATTTTTGCCCCAAACCCTGGGGCACGGACACCAGGCCCGAGGCGTCGAACGGCACGCGCGCCGGGTCGAACTGGGGGCGGCCCATGTCCACGGTGACGCGGCCGTCGGGCGTGAGCCGGGGCGCGATCACGCCGGAGAGCGTCTGCACGCGGATGGTGTCCTTCTGCGTGAGGCCCTTGTCACGCACATAGCGCGCAAAGCAGCGCGCACCGTTGCCGCACTGCTCCACCTCGCCGCCGTCGGCGTTGTGGATCACGTATTCAAAGTCCAGGCCCGGCGCGGGCGCGGGACGCACGGTGAGGATCTGGTCGGCGCCCACGCCGAAATGGCGGTCGGCCAGGAAGCGGTATTGGGCGGTAGAGAGCCCCAGGCGGCCCTGGGTTTCGTCGAGCACGACGAAGTCGTTGCCCGCGCCCTGCATCTTGGTGAAGCGAATCTGCATAAGTCTGATTATCGCAATGCCCCCGGCCTGCGCCGGTTATATCGGCGAATTAGGCTCGCGTTTTTGGGTTCAAAGGATTTTCATGGCCGATCTCTCCGCTTTCCCCATCACCCGCAAATGGCCGGTACAGCACCCGGAGCGCATCCAGCTTTACTCCCTGCCCACGCCCAACGGCGTGAAGGCGGCCATCCTGCTGGAGGAAACCGGCCTGCCCTACGAGCCGCACCTGGTGAGCTTCGACACGAACGACCAGTTCACGCCCGAATTCCTCTCGCTCAACCCGAACAACAAGATCCCCGCCCTCATCGACCCCAATGGCCCGGGTGGCCAGCCGCTGGCGCTGTTCGAGTCGGGCGCCATCCTCTGGTACCTGGCCGAGAAGACCGGGCGCTTCCTGCCGCAGGATGCCACCGCACGCTACGAAACACTGCAGTGGCTGATGTGGCAGGTGGGCGGCGTGGGGCCGATGTTCGGCCAGGTCGGCTTCTTCCACAAGTTCGCCGGCAAGGAGTACGAAGACAAGCGCCCACGCGCCCGCTACGCCGCCGAATCCAAGCGCCTGCTCGGCGTGCTGGAACAGCGCCTGACCGGCCGCGCATGGATCATGGGCGAGGAATACACCATTGCCGACATCGCCATCTTCCCCTGGGTGCGCAACCTCGTGGGCTACTACGGTGCGGGCGAGCTGGTGGAGTTTGGCGGCTTTCCGCAGGTGCAGCGCGCACTGGCGGCCTTCGTGGAGCGGCCCGCCGTGCAGCGCGGCCTCCTCATTCCTGCGCGCGGCTGAGGCCGTGCCCATAATGGCTGGATGACACGCCCCAGCCAGCTCCTGCACCCGCCCCGCCCCGCCGTCACGCCCCTGCCCGCCGCCACCGTCCTGCTGCTGCGCGATGGCACGCAGGGGCTGGAGGTGCTGATGACGCGGCGCTCGACGAAAGCCAGCTTCGCGCCCGGCGCCTATGTGTTCCCGGGCGGCGGCATCGACGCGCTGGACGCGCAGTCGCACGGCGCTTGCGCGCGCCGCGCCACGCAGGGCGACGAGCAGCTCACCCAGGCCATCGCTGCCATCCGCGAGAGCTTCGAGGAACTGGGCGTGCTGCTGGCGCGCCACCCTGACGGCCGCTGGGCCGGTAACGACGACATCGCCGCGCTGGACCGCCATGCCCCCTTCGCCGCGCAATGCCAGGCACGGGGCCTGCAGCTCGCGGCCGACGGCGTGTTCACCCTGGCGCGCTGGATCACCGACCGCGACCTACCCAAGCGCTTCGACGTGCCCTTCCTCGTGGCGCGCATGCCCGAAGGCCAGACGCCCGTGGCCGACGAGGCCGAGCAGTTCGAGCCCCAGTGGGTGCGCCCGCAGGAGGCCCTGGATCGCCACGCGGCCGGGGGCTTCTTCATGATCTTCCCGACCATCCGCACGCTGGAGCGGCTGGCGAAATTCGCGCGCGTGGACGAAGTGCTCGCCGCCTGCGCCAGCGAAGCCCCGCTGTGGACGAGCTGCCCGCGCGCGGGCCTGCTGGCCGGCAAGGAAGCGCGCTACATGGAGGACGAAATGCCCTTCGGCGAGCTGGCCCTGGTCTGCCCCGACGGCCAGATCGCGCACGCGCTGGACTGGCAGAGCGAGCGCCCCGTGCAGCTGCTGAAGAACCTGCAGCGCCTGACCGCCCCCAACCCCGGCGTGATGACCGGCCCCGGCACCAACAGCTACCTCGTGGGCGACCCGGCCACGGGCTACATCGCCATCGACCCCGGCCCGGCGGATGCCGAGCACCTGGAACGCCTGTGGCGCGCGGCGGGCGGCGACATCCGCTGGATCGTCTGCACGCACTCGCACCCCGACCACTCCCCGGGCGCCGCGCCGCTGCAGCAGCTGTGCACGCGCGCGGGCCGCGCGGCGCCGCCCATCCTGGGCCTGCCCTCGGCCCCCACGGCACGCGCCGACAGTGCGTTCACGCCCGACCGGGCGCTATTGAATGATGAGCTGCTCACGCTCACCGGTAAAGGGCTGGAAGGCGAAATCACCCATACCCTGCAGGTGGTGCACACACCCGGCCACGCGGCCAACCATGTGTGCCTGCTGCTGCAGGAGGACGGCCTGCTGTTTTCCGGCGACCACATCCTCAACGGCAGCACCACCATCATCAACCCGCCCGACGGCAACATGGCCGACTACATCGACGCGCTCGACCGGCTCGACCAACTGTGCGACCAGCACGGCGTGGACTTCATCCTGCCCGCGCACGGCCATGTGCTGGGCGCCGCGCGCGATGCCATCGCCCAGCTCAAGGCGCACCGCCTGGCGCGCGAGGCAAAGGTCCTCGCCGCCATGCAGGCGCTGCCCGAAGGCACGGTGGAGCAATGGGTGGAGCAGGCCTACGCCGACGTGCCACCGCGCATGTGGCCGCTGGCGCAGCGCTCGCTGATCGCGCACGTCGAGCGCATCCGGGCCCAACAGCCTGGTAACAACTGAAACTCCCGAACGTATTCATTCAATGACCGACAAGAACCCCGACCCCAGCCACATCCGCCTGGCCAAACGCGTGGCCGAGCAACTGAACTGCTCGCGCAGCATGGCCGAGCAATTCATCGAAGGCGGCTTTGTGCGCGTGGCCGGCCAGGTGGTGGAAGCCCCGGGCGCGCGCGTGCGCCCCGACCAGGCGGTGACGGTGGAGAAAGACGCCAGCCTGCTGGAACTGACCCCCGTCACCCTGCTGCTGCACAAGCCCGTGGGCTACGAGGCCGGGCTGGGGCTGGAAGCCGGCGCAGCGGCGCACGGCAGCCGCAGCCAGGGTGCGCCCTCGGCGCTCACGCTGCTGAACACGCAGTCCCATCTGCCCGAGGACGCCGCCGAGATCCGCGTGCTGCTGCGCCACTTCAAGCAGCTCGAATGCTTCACGCCGCTGCCCACGCCGGCCAGCGGCCTCGTGGTCTACACGCAGGACAAGCGCATCGCGCGCAAGCTGCAGGAGGACATCGAGACGCTGGAGCAGGAGTGCATCGTCGAGGTGGCGGGCCAGATCGCCGACAACGGTTTGAAAAAGCTCTGCCACGGCCTGAGCTTCAACGGCCGGCCGCTGCCGCCCATCAAGGTGAGCTGGCAAAGCGAAACCAAGCTGCGCTTCGCGCTCAAGGGCATCCGCCCCGGGCAGATCCCGGCCATGTGCGAGGCCGTGGGCCTGCAGGTGCAGGCCATCAAGCGCATCCGCCTCGGCCGCGTGCCGCTGGCCAAGGTGCCCGAGGGGCAGTGGCGCTACCTGCAGCCCTGGGAGAAGTTCTGACACCCCCCTGAGGCGCTGCGCGCCTTCCCCCCGCTCTCGCAGCGCGGTGCGCTGCGGGCAGGGGGACGCCCCCAGCGCGGCGGGGCGGCCCTTGCGCGGGGGCTGCTGGGCTGGGCCGCGCCGGTGGCATGGGCCACGAATCGATAAAAGCGCCGCCACAGAAACATCAAAAACCATAGCTGCCAGCGTAGTGAATACGCACCGTTCAGGCTCTTTTGACTTAAAAATCACCCGCCACTGCTACACTGCCCAGCCACCCTGGAGGGAGACCATGGACGACTACCGCAACGGCAGCGGCGCCCCGGCGCAAGGCCCATCCTTCGCGCCGCAGACCATCGACGCCCACCCGCTCGCATTCACCGGCGGCGGCGGTGAGTATTTCCGGGTCTGGATCGTCAACGTGCTGCTGAGCATCGTCACCCTGGGCCTCTACACGCCCTGGGCACGGCGGCGCACGGCGCAGTATTTCTACGGCCACACGCAGGTGGCGGGCAGCCCGCTCGAATTCACGGCGCCGCAGGGCAAGATGGTCAAAGGCTTCGTGCTGCTGACGATGATCATGCTGGCCTACAACATCGCCGCCAACAGCGGGCAGGACACGGCCGTGGCCCTGTTCCTGCTCGCGGGCGCGCTGCTCGCGCCCTACATCTGGGCCAGCGCCATGCGCTTTCGCCTGGCCTCCACGCGCTGGCGCGGCCTGCGCCTGCAGTTCGCCGCGAGCTGGCGCGAGGTCTACACCGCGAGCTGGCCGGTGTTCGCCCTGGCCCTGGTGTGGATGGGCGTGGTGTTCGGCCTGCAGGCCCTGGCGCCCGAAGCCGCCGCTGCCGTGCAGGCACTGGCGGGCGACAAGCCATCCCTGAGCATGCCGCGCATCACGGCGCCCATGGTGGGGCTGGTGCTGCTGGGCCTGGTGCTGTCGGTGCTGTGCTTCATCCGCCTCGAATACAACTACAAGAGCCTGCTCGTGCTGCGCGCCCACCTGGGCACCGAGCCCGGCCGCTGGAAGCCGGTGTACACGGATTTCGTGCGTGTCTGGCTGGCCACGGTGGCGGTGTTCCTGCTGTGCGTACTGGGCATCGCGGTAGTGGTGGCGGCGCTCACGGGCGGCTCGGCCATGATGCTCAAGGGCATCGGCAGCCGTTCGGCCCAATGGATCTTTCTCGTCGTCATCGCCGGGATGGTTGTGCTGTTCTTCCTGCTGTTCCTGGCCTCGACCCCAGCCCTTGCCTACCGCGAGGCGCGCATGTTCCAGCTGCTGTGGAACAACATCGGCCTGGGCCAGGTGGCACGCTTCAAGTGCGATCTGGGCACGCGCAGCTACGTGGGGCTGCGCATCCGCAACCTGCTGTTCACGCTGCTGACGCTGGGCCTGTACCGGCCGTTCGCGCGCGTCAGTGAATACCGCATGAAGCTCGAATCGGTCACGCTGCACGTCAAGGGCGGCGTGGACCAGGTGACCGGCGCCCTGGCGCGCCAGCAGGAGGGGGGCCTGGGCGATGCGCTGGCCGATGCCGCAGGCCTCGATCTCATAGGATAGGCATGTCCACACCCGAGCAGGCAGCCCTGATCTCCGGACGCTGGTTCGACGGCCAAAGCAGCAAGGCCCGGCCGGTGATGGTGGGCCTGCGGTCCACGCCGCAGGGGCCGTCGCTGGTGCTGCACCCGCTCTCGCAGCCCGGCGCCGAGCCGATCGTCTTCCACTGGAAAGAGGTGGGCTGGCCGGAAGCCTGGAACGAGCGCAAGCCCCAGCCGCGTGTGGTAGTGGACCTGCAGGGCCATGGCAGTGTCGAGATCGACGCCGTGGCCGACTGGCGCACCGCGCTGGCCGCTGCCGGCGCCCGCCCCGGCCTGGCCCAGCGCATGCAGACGCGCTGGGGCGTGCTGCTGGCCGTGCTCCTGGCCGCCGCCATCGGCCTGACCCTGTTTTACCGCCACGGCACGCCGTGGATGGCCACGCAGCTCACGCGCTGGGTGCCCCTGGACTGGGAAACCGCGATGGCCGACCAGGGCCTGCGGCAGATGGACGACGGCCTGCTCAAGCCCAGCCAGCTCCCACCCGAACGCCAGGCGCAGTTGCGCGCACGCTTCGACGCACTGGCGCGGCAGATCCCGCCCGCGCTGCAGCGCTACCCGGACTACGCCCCGCAATGGACACTGGAATTCCGCAAGGGCATGGGCGCCAACGCCTTTGCCCTGCCGGGCGGCCAGGTGATCATGACCGACGGCCTGGTGCAGGCCGCCACCCGCAAGGGCCTGGACGACGACGCCCTGGTGGGCGTGCTGGCGCACGAAATCGGCCATGTGGTGCACCGCCACACCACGCGCATGCTGGTGGAGCAGGGCGTGCTGCAGATGGGCCTGGGGCTGGCGCTGGGCGATGTGTCGGGTATCCTGTCCACGGGCAGCGCACTGCTCACCGGGCTGCACTACCGGCGCGGCCACGAGCGCGAGGCCGACTGCTTCGCCCTCGGCCTGATGCGCCACGCCGCCCTGCCCACGGCGCCCATGGGCACGCTGCTGCTGGCCATCGCGCACGACGAGGACGAAGAAGAGAAAGGGAACGGCAAGAAGCCCGGCGCCAGCCGCCCGTCCCCCAAGGCGCCGGACGGCACAGCGCACCCCATCTGGTCGCTGCTGAGCAGCCACCCCGACACGGTGGAGCGTGCCACCGCGCTGCGGCAAGGGCAGGCGGCACACTGCGCCGCGCCATGAGACATCAAAAATGAGAGCTGCTGGCGCTGCATCCATGCGCCTTGCATCCATTTTTGGCATAAAAGTGTGAAGCACGCCGATAAGCCGGATTCTGTGCACTGCGGTTGCCCGCAGCGTGACCGCCATTACTCTGGGCCGGGGGTCGCCCACCCGGCTCGATGCTACCTACCCGCCAGCTCTGCGGAACCACATCAACGCTGG
>Ga0208516_100295_pt1 | contig 23593 bp, 21 predicted proteins | sample LakWasM117_HOW13_2_FD_183931 | JGI IMG/M metagenome (GOLD analysis project Ga0208516, IMG submission 183931) | Freshwater sediment methanotrophic microbial communities from Lake Washington under simulated oxygen tension - Sediment Metagenome... | ecosystem: Environmental > Aquatic > Freshwater >...
AGCGGCTTGGGCTGGGGGGTGAATTTACGGTCGGCTTCGGTAACGATCTTGTTGCCCATGGCGAGGTCTCTGTCAAAAGGTGGAAAAACCGCTATTAGGCCATAGGCGCGCGCCACAGGCCCAAAAGGCCCTGACCGGGCCCTGGATGGCGATCAGCTCAGCGATGCGATCAGGTCGATGTACTGCTGCTGGGCGGCTTCCTGCGCGGTGCCCTTGAGGTTGTTCCAGGCATCCCACTTGGCGCGGCCCACCATGTCGGAGAAGCCGGGTTTCTTCTCGGCGTTGTCGCCCGCCGTGCCCTGCTTGTAGAGCGCGTAGATCTTGAGCAGCGTGCCGTTGTCCGGGCGCTCGCTGAGGTTCTTGGACTGGGCGACGGCGGCTTCGAAGGCGGCGTTGAGATCGGCCATGGCGGGATGCTCCTGGGTTCGGGGGTGGGGAAAAAACGGGGTTGCTGCGTTGTATCTTACGGTCACACTCCAGCCACAATGGCAGCAATTCGTAGACGCCCGCCTCCAATCACAACCCTTCTTGGATCTTCGCACCCATGGTGACCCGCATTTCCTCCCGCGCCCCGGCCCCGGCCCTCGCCTCCAGCCCCGCCATTCCGAGCGCCAGCGCCGCCGCGCGCGACGCGGCCCTGGCCGTGCAAAAGAACGTGCGCCGCGCCGCCACCGGCATGCTCGGCCTCTCGGGCGAGCGCATGAGCAAGGTGGACACCGCCTGGCTGCGCATGGATTCGCCGAGCAACCTGATGATGATCAACGGCGTGTGGACGGTCTCGCCGGGCATCACGCTTGAAACCCTGCGCGAGCGCGTGCAGGAGCGCCTGCTGCAGTACCCGCGTTTTCGCCAGCGCGTGGTGGAAGACGCCGCTGGCGCCACCTGGGTCGATGACCAGCGCTTCGACATCGCCGCCCATGTGGAGAGCGCCCGGCTGCCGCGCCGCAAGGGCGAGAGCCAGCAGGCGGCCTTGCAGAAGTTCGTGGGCGACCTGGCCACGCAGCCGCTCGACCCCAAGCGCCCGCTGTGGCACTTCTACCTGGTCGAGGACTTCATCGGCGACGACGGCTTGAGCGGCAGCGCGTTGGTGGTGCGCCTGCACCACTGCATCGCCGACGGCATCGCGCTGATCTCGGTCACCATGTCCATCGTCGATGGCGGCTCCGAGCCGCCCAAGCGCCGCCAGAAGGCCCCGGCCAGCGCCGAGGACTGGATCGCCGACACCCTTATCAAACCCTTCACCGGCATGACCGTGAAGGCGCTGGACATGGTGGGCGAGAGCGCCGCCAAATCGCTGCACATGCTGCTCGACCCCGAGAAGGCCGTGCAGCACGGCCTGGCGGGCTCCATGGACGCGGCGCGCCTGGGCTACCAGTTGGTGAGCGACGCGGCCTCGCTCGCGCTCATGCCCGACGACTCGCCCACGCGCCTCAAGGGCGTGCCCGGCCATGCCAAGCGCGTGGCCTGGTGCCCGCCGCTGTCGCTCGACGAGGTCAAGGCCATCGGCAAGGCGCTCAACTGCTCGGTCAACGACGTGCTGCTGTCCTGCGTGGCTGGCGCCATCGGCGGCTACCTGCGCCAGCACGGCGACGACACCACAGGCCAGGAAATCCGCGCCATGATCCCGGTGAACCTGCGCCCCATGGAAGAGGCCTGGAAGCTCGGCAACCACTTCGGCCTGGTGCCGCTGGTGCTGCCCATCGGCATCACCAACCCGGTCGAGCGCGTGTACGAGGTGCGCAGCCGCATGGCCGCGCTCAAGGGCAGCACGCAGCCACTGCTGGCCTTCGGCCTGCTGGCCGTGGCGGGCCTGCTCATCAAGCCCGCGCAGGACGCGCTGCTCAACCTCTTCAGCCGCAAGACCACGGCCGTGATGACCAACGTGCCCGGCCCGCGCGAGCCCATCCACCTGTGCGGCGCGCGCGTCACGCAATGCATGTTCTGGGTGCCGCAGTCGGGCAACGTGGGGCTGGGCGTGTCCATCCTCAGCTACGGCGGTGGCGTGCAGTTCGGCGTCATCACCGACACGCAGCTGTGCCCCGAGCCGCAGCAGATCATCGACGCCTTCGCGCCCGAGTTCGCCGCGCTCTCCACGCTCACGCTCATGCTGCCATGGGGCGAGGCCGCCTGACGCGGGCACTGCAGGCCTGCGCACTGGCCTGGGCGACCACGGCGGCGCAGGCCGAGGTGCAGGAGGAGCACGAGCACGCGCCCTACCCCGTGCACGCCCGCGCCGGCCAGACGCTGCGCGAGGCGCTGAACGCGGCCACGCCCATCACCTCCGACGGCCAGCGCTTCCACGGCTACACGCACTGGAACGTGCGCTGGAATTTCTGGTGGCAGCAGGACGGCGCGGGCCGCTGCCGCATCACGCGCGTGGCCACACGGCTGCGCACGCGCGTCCAGATGCCCGAGCTGCGCACCGGCTCGGCCACGCAGGAGGCGCAGTTCCAACGCTACCACCGCGCGCTGTATGCACACGAGCAAGGCCATGTGCAGTTCGGCCGCCAGGCCGCGCAGGCCATCGACCAGGGCATCGCCGCTCTGCCCGAGGCGCCCGACTGCCCCACGCTGGAGCGCCAGGCCAACGCGCTGGGCCACCGCCTGCTGGCCGAGCAGGCGGCGCAGGAGAAGGCCTACGACCGCGACACCCGGCATGGCGCGACGCAGGGCGCGAAGCTCGACTGATTGCTATTTTTTATATAGCATCTAACGCTTATTCATCAAGCGCCAAAGCCAAAAACACCGTTCCACCAGCAGCCTACGGCAGCGCCGATCATTCCCGGGGCTGGCCCAGCCACTGCTCAGCCAGCCGCACCCAGTAGGTGGCGCCGAGCGGGATCAGCGCGTCGTTGAAGTCGTAGCTCGGGTTGTGCAGCGTGCACGGCCCGCCGCCGTGGCCCAGGGCGCGGTGGTCGCCGTCGCCGTTGGCGATGAAGCAGTAGGCCCCGGGCTTGGCCTGCAGCATGTAGGCAAAATCCTCGGCGCCCATGGTGGGCTCCTGCTCCAGCACCTGGGCCTCACCCACGATGGACGCCATGACGCGCCGCGCGAACGCCGCCTCGGCGGGCGAATTGATGGTGGGCGGGTAGTTGCGCACAAACTCGAATACGCAGGTGGCCCCGTGCGCGGCGCAGGTGTGCTCGGCGATCTGGCGCATGCGCTGCTCGATCAGGTCCAGCACCTCCACCGTGAAGGTGCGCACCGTGCCCTGCAGCTCGCAGCTGTCGGGCACGACGTTGGTGGCCTCGCCGGCGTGCACCATGGTGACCGAGACCACGCCCGCCTCCACCGGCTTCTTGTTGCGGCTGATGATGGTCTGGAAGGCCAGCACCATCTGGCAGGCGATCGGCACCGGGTCGATGCCGGTGTGCGGCATGGCGGCGTGGCCGCCCTTGCCCCGGATGGTGATCTTGAACTCGTTGCTCGACCCCATCACCGGGCCGGGGCTCACCGCGAAACTGCCCGCGGGCATGCCGGGCCAGTTGTGCATGCCGAACACGGCCTCCATGGGGAAACGCTCGAACAGGCCGTCCTCGATCATCACGCGCGCGCCACCGCCGCCCTCTTCGGCGGGCTGGAAAATCAGGTACACGGTGCCGTCGAAATCGCGGTGCTGCGCCAGGTGCTGCGCCGCCGCCAGCAGCATGGCGGTGTGGCCGTCGTGGCCGCAGGCGTGCATCTTGCCGGCGTGCTGGCTGGCGTGGGCAAAGGTGTTGAACTCCTGCATGGGCAGCGCGTCCATGTCGGCGCGCAGGCCGATGGCGCGCCCACAAGCCCCCCCGTCGCGCCCGTGCACGATGCCCACCACGCCCGTGCCGCCCAGGCCCCGGTGCACGGGGATGCCCCATTCGGTGAGCTTGCCGGCCACCAGTTCGGCGGTGCGTACCTCCTCGAAGCACAGTTCGGGGTGGGCGTGGATGTCGCGGCGCAGCGCGGCGATGCCGGCGGCCTGGGTAATGATGGAGTCGATCACTTGCATGGGGAATGTCCTTGTCGCCGACAGTCTAGCCCGGGCATTGCACACGCGGGGACCAGGGTTTTTATTACCATCGGCACATGACTTCTGCGCACGCCCTGCCCCCTGAGATTCCCGCCCTGTCCACGCGCCAGGTGCGCGGCGCCTGCCCGCACGACTGCCCCGACACCTGCGCACTGCTCACCACCGTGGAAAACGGCGTGGCCACGCGCGTGCAGGGCAACCCGGCGCACCCGCAGACCGGCGGCGTGCTCTGCGCCAAGGTCTCCAAGTACCCCGAGCGCACCTACCACGCCGAGCGCATCCTCACACCCCTCAAGCGCAGCGGTCCCAAAGGCAGCGGCCAGTTCACGCCCGTGAGCTGGGACGAGGCGCTGGCGGACATCGCCGCGCGCCTGGGCGAAATCGCCGCGCGCAACCCGCAAGCCATCCAGCCCTACAGTTACGCCGGCACCATGGGCCTGGTGCAGGGCGAGAGCATGGACCGGCGCTTCTTCCACCGCCTGGGCGCCTCGTTCCTGCACCGCAGCATCTGCGCCACCGCCGGCGGCGAGGGCCTGGTGCACACGCTGGGCGGCAAGGTGGGCATGAAGGTGGAGTTCTTCGCCGAATCGAAGCTCATCCTCATCTGGGGCAGCAACTCCATTGGCAGCAACCTGCATTTCTGGCGCATCGCCCAGCAGGCCAAGCGCGACGGCGCCAAGCTGGTGTGCATCGACCCGCGCAAGAGCGAAACCGCCGAGAAGTGCCACGAGCACCTGCAGCTGCTGCCCGGCACCGATAGCGCGCTGGCGCTGGCGCTGATGCACGAACTCATCACCCACGACTGGCTCGACCCCGACTACATCGCGCGCCACACCGTGGGCTGGGCACAGCTGCGCGAGCGCGCGCTGCAATGGCCGCCCGAACGCGCCGCGCAGGTGTGCGGATTGCGCGTGGAGCAGATCCGCCAGCTCGCGCGCGATTACGGCACCACGCAGCCCGCCGCCATCCGCCTGAACTACGGCGTGCAGCGCGTGCACGGCGGCGCCAACGCGGTGCGCGCCATTGCCTGCCTGCCCGCGCTCACGGGCGCCTGGCGCCACCGCGCGGGCGGCGTGCTGCTGTCAAGCTCGGGCGCCTTCCCGGTGGACCGCGCCGCACTCCAGCGCCCCGACCTGCTGGCCGGCCGCAGCCCGCGCACCATCAACATGGTGACCATCGGCGACGACCTGCTGCGCGAAGCATCGCCCGCCTTCGGCCCGAAGATCGAAGCCCTCGTGGTCTACAACAGCAACCCCGTGGCCGTGGCGCCCGAGTCGGGCAAGGTGGTGCAGGGCTTTGCGCGCGAGGACCTGTTCACCGTGGTGCTGGAACACTTCCACACCGACACGGCCGACTACGCCGACTACCTCCTGCCCGCCACCACGCAGCTCGAACACTGGGACGTGCACCTGGCCTACGGCCATACCGACGTGCTGCTGAACCAGCCCGCCATTGCACCCCTGGGCCAGGCGCGCAGTAATACCCAGGTGTTCCGCGAGCTGGCCGCGCGCATGGGCTTCACCGAGCCGTGCTTTGCGGACAGCGACGAGCAGCTGTGCCGCCAGGCCTATGGCGCCAAGGTGGACTTCAATCGGTTGCTGGAACAGGGCTTCGCCCCGCTGGGCGGGCCGGACGCACCGTTTGCGGAAGGAGCGTTCCCCACGCCCTCGGGCAAGTGCGAATTCTTCAGCGAGCGCCTGGCCGCGCAAGGCCTCGACGGCCTGCCCGACCATGTGCCCAACCACGAGGCGGCGGGCACGTCCACGCAGTACCCGCTGGCCATGATCTCGCCGCCGGCGCGCAACTTCCTCAACTCCACCTTCGTCAACGTGAAAAGCCTGCGCGACATCGAGGGCCGCCCGCTGCTGGAGATCCACCCCGAAGATGCCGGCAAGCGCGGCATTGCCGACGGCTCCGTGGTGCGGGTGTTCAACGGCCGGGGCAGCTACCGCTGCCACGCCCATGTGAGCGAGCGCGCCCGCCCCGGCGTGGTCAACGGCCTGGGCATCTGGTGGCGCAAGCTCGGCATGGACGGCAGCAACGTGAACCAGCTCACCAGCCAGGCGCTGACCGACCTGGGGCGCGGGCCGACCTTTTACGACTGTCTGGTGGAAGTGGAAGTCGGCTGACAGCTACCAAAACAATAGCTGCCAGCGCTTGATTTTGCTGGCTTCAGGCCGATTTTTATCTAAAACCCGGCAAGGCACGGGTCAGGCGAACTCCGCCACGGTCTGGTCGATGGCGCCGCACAGGCTCAGACCGCCCGGACCCTTCATCTCGATGCGCACGGTGTCGCCGGCCTGCAGGTAGCCGGTGGCCGGCGCGCCGTCCTGCAGGGCTTCCAGGCAACGCTTCTCGGCGATGCTGGCATAGCCCTTGGTGCCATCCTTCGGGCCCACGGGGCCGCTGCAGACGATGCTGCCGGCGCGCAGGTGGCGCGTCTGGCAGGCCTGGGCGATGAGCTGGCCGAAGTGGAAGTCCATGCCCTCGCCAGCGTCGCACAGGCCGACCTTGCGGCCGTTCCAGGTGGTCTGCAGCGTGAGCTGCACGCGGCCCTGCTCCCAGGCGGCGCCCAGTTCGTCCAGCGTCACGGCCACGGGGCTGAAGGCGGTGGCGGGGCGGCTCTGCAGCGGTCCCTGGCCGCGCTCGCGCTCCAGGGCTTCGAGGCTGCGCAGCGCCACGGTGTTGGCCAGCATCACCAGGCGCACGCCGTCGAGCGCCTGCGCGGGCGTGCTGCCGCGCAGCACGTCGCCCGTGACCACGGCCAGGCCCGCGCCAAAGTCGATGCCCATGGCCTCGCTGGGCGCCACGATGTCGTCGCACGGCCCGGCGCAGCCGTCGCTGGCGGCCTGCTGCAACAGCGGCTCGCGGCGCAGGCCCTCGGGTGGCTCGGCGCCGCGCACCTGGCATTCGCGCACGGCCTGCTGCAGGCAGGCCCGCCCTTCCAGGCACTGGTAGGCGCGCGGCAGCGGCGCCAGGCACTGCCGGGGGTCGAACGGGAAGGCGTGGCGCGCGCGGCCGGCGTTCAGGCTGTCGTACAGGTCCTGCAGCTGCGGCGAGAGAAAGCCCCAGTCGTCCAGCACCTGCTGCAGGCGGTGGGCGATGCCGGTGGCGTAGTGGGCCGTGCCCAGGTCGCGCGAGACGACCACGAGCTGGCCGTCGCGGGAACCATCCTTCAGGGTGGCGAGTTTCATGGCGGGGCGTGCGTTGGAGAGGGATGGGTGCCCGTCGGCAGAGTCATGCCACGGAACGCGGGATTCTAGCCATCGGTTACCCTCAGAGCTGCTCCCCTGCCCGATTGCATGATCCCCCGCCGCCCCCTGCTGCTCATCACCGCCGTGGTGCTCGCCCTGCACGCCCTGGTGCTGGGCGGCACGGCGCCGCACTGGACGAGCACCCCGGCCGAAGACCCGCTGCGCTTCAGCACGCGCACCATTGCCCTGCCGGCGGCGGTGGCGGTGGCAGCACCCGCCCCGTCCGCACCACCGGCCGATGCGGCGCCCCGGCCCGCGCCGCGCAAGAAGCCGCGCCCGACGCCCGCCCCGGCAGCACCCCCCAGCGGCGACACCCCGGCCGCCAGCACCCTGTTCCCTGCGCCCCTGCCCGAGGCGGAACTGCCCCCCAGCCCGGAGCCCGCACCCGACGATGCCACGGCGCTGGCTTCCGCCGCGCCCGCCCCGCCCCCCGCCGTGGCCGCCAGCACGCCCGCCGAATCCGCGCCGGCCGAGCAAGGCATCGCCATCACGCCGCCCGGCGTGGCCGAGGGCGCGGCCAGCACGCAGGCACCCGCCGTGCGCATTCCCGCGCCCGCGCGCCTGGGTTTCGACGTGGCGGGCCAGTCCAAGGGCTTCCAGTACAGCGCCCGGGCCGAACTGCTGTGGCAGCACGACGGCCAGCAGTACCAGGCACGCCAGGAGATCAGCGTGCTGTTCCTCGGCGCGCGCACCCAGACCAGCGTGGGCGAAATCACCGCCCGGGGCCTGCAGCCCCGGCGCTTTGGCGACCGCTCGCGCAGCGAGCAGGCGGCGCATTTCGACTTCGCCCAGGGGCGCGTGACCTTCAGCGCCAACACCCCCTCCGCCGCCATCGTGCCGGGCGCGCAGGACCGGCTCAGCGTCTTCCTGCAGCTCGGCGCCCTGCTCGCTGCCGGGCCGCAGCGCTTTCCCGTGGGCACGCGCATCAGCCTGCCCACCGTGAGCGCGCGCGCCGCCGACACCTGGACCTTCACCGTCGAGGACGAGGAAACGCTGGACCTGCCGGCCGGCGCCCTGCGCACGGTGCAGCTCCAGCGCCTGCCGCGCCGCGACTACGACCAGAAGGCCCAGGTCTGGCTGGCGCCGGAGCTGGACTACCTGCCCGCGCGCATCCGCATCACGCAGGCCAACGGCGATTTCGCCGAGCTGAACCTGCGCAACCACACGCCCCCTTGAAACGCACCAGCACGCACCGGCATTTCGTGGAATACTGGTGCTGCCGTTTCTAGTTCGTACTTGAACTTGCCGCCACCGTGGCCATCTATCTGGCACGGGCTAAGACCAAGGAGAACGCCATGCACATGCTCTATGACTCGGACTCCTTCGTGGTGGTCCACATGCTGACCGACACGCCGGACGGCCCGGCCGCGAACGACGCAGCCCCGCCCGTGCCCCAGCTGGCACGCCACGGTTTCGAGATCGTGGACAAGCGCTCGGGCAAGGAGGTCTACCTCGACGGCTCCTGGGCCGAGATGTTCCAGCAGCAGATCCTGGCCTGGCAGCGCGAGGCGCCCACGCAGGAAGAGGTGGAGGACACGCTGGACCGCTACACCGGGCTGGCCCAGAACCCGGTGGTGATGCACTGATGTTTTTCGGCCATGGCGCCCACCCACAAAGCGCCAATAGCTATTGATTTAATAGCAAGCACTCAACCTGCGGCACCGCGCCGGCGCCGCATTTCCACGCCCATGGCCTGCACCACGGCCGGGGCCAGCAGGGCCCGGGCTGCCGGGTACACCACGTCTTCCTCGGTGCGGATGTGTGCGCCGTACACACCGGCAAAGCGCGCCAGCACCGCTTCATCCTGCGCGCTGAAAGCGTCCTGCCCCCCATCGGCCAGCGCCCGCAGCAGGGCGCGCGCGGCCTGCCAGTTGGCCGACATGGCTTCGTGGTCCTGCTGCAGCTGGCGCACGGCGGCCACTGCGTCGGCGCTGCCGCGCTCCAGCAGGGGCGGGAAAACATGCAGCTCCTCGTCCTCGTGGTGCAGCGGTGCAGCGATGTCGAAGTAGCGCAGCACATCGCGCGCCGCCTGGCGCGCGGAATCGTCGCAGGGGTGATCGTGCAGGTAGTCCTGCAGCTTTTGCAGCAAGGCCAGCGAGCGCTGCACGCGCTCGTGGCAGGCCTCCAGCATTTCAAACGGGGTGTCGAAGCCTACGGCGGGATCGCCGAAGCCGGGCAGGGCATTGGAAGAGGTCATATCAAGCCAGGGTCGTCAGGTAATCCGCCGGCATGGGCCGCGCGCGCGCGGCCTTGCGCGCAAGCACGGTGCCCAGGCTGACAAAGCACAGCGCGTGCTCGCCGGCCTGCAAGCCAAACAGCGCGCGCAGGGCCAGCGAGCGCAGCGCCTGACCGCTGGTGAGCGCCGAGCCAAAGCCCAGGGCCGTGGCCATCAGCAGCAGGTTCTGCACGGCGCAGCCGGCCGAGAGAATGCGTTCGTTCAAATCCACCCCGGGGTCGCCGCGCTGGCCGTCCACGACCACGAGCAGCAGCACGGGCGAGCGGTGCGCCTTCTCGCGCGCCTGCTCCAGCTGCTCGGGCAGGGCTGCGGCATCGCGCTCCCGCAGGGCAGCGGCAAAGGCATCGGCCAGGCGCCCGCGCTGCGCCTGCGGCACGAGCACGAAGCGCCAGGGCAGGATCTGGCCATGGTCGGGCGCATGGGCGGCCGCCGCCACGATGGCTTCGAGCTGCCGCGCGTCCGGCCCGGGCGCGCCCAGCCGCTTGGGCAGGATGGTCTGGCGCGCCTGCATGAGCGCCGCCGCCAGGGCAGCGGCCTCAACACCGGGGCCGCCCGTGGGCTCCATGGATGCGTCCACCATGGCTTCAGCCGGGACGGCCATCGGCACGGAGGCGGCCATACCAGGCACCGAGGCGCACGCCCCAGACAAGCACCACGCCCGTCCAGAGCAGGGCAGCAGCCAGCACCCACCAGCCCGACCACTGGGTCGGCACGGCACCCACGATGCGCACCACGGTAGCCGCCTGCAGCACCCAGAACAGCGACCAGGCAATGCGGTCGGCCACCAGCGCGCGCCCGCTGTGGCCACACGAGACGCGCGTGACCATGGCCAGCATCAGCGAGCCCAGGCAGCCCATGGTGAGCGCATGCAATGCGCCCAGGCCCAGCAGCGGCTTGTCGAACGCCAGCCAGAGCAGCTGCGTCGTGCCGCTCAGCACGAACGACAGCCCGAGCCAGAGGAAGCCGATGTGCAGCATGGCCAGCAGGCGGTTTTTCAGGCTTTGCACCAGCCCCCACACGCCGGCCAGCCACAGCAGCACGGCGCCCACGCCCAGCTCCAGCAGGCCGCGCACCAGCAGCCACACCGTGCCGACCTGCCCGCGCGGCGGGCCGTCGAGCTCCACCCACACGGCGGCGGCCTCGAACACGGCCGCCCCGAGCATGAGCCAGAGCAGCCAGAACGGGCGCCACACCCGGATGAAGGGCATGGCGCTTGAGGTGAAGAAGGGAATCATGCGGTGCGCCACCGCGACGTACACCACCAGCACGAAGACCCACAGCCCGGTGATGGCGCAGGCACGCGCCAGGTGCTGGTCGCCCGGCACCAGGCTGGCCACGATGCCGGCCAGCGCCAGGCAGCCCGCGATCAGGCCCGCGCCGATGGTGCGCGCGTGGATCTGGTCCTCGGCGCGGCTGCGCAGCACGAGGCGCCAGAACAGCGCCACCATCCACACCAGGCCCAGCCAGGCCACGGCCGCGCCCAGCAGGGACAGCACCGACAGCACCATCCCGCCCAGCAGCCACACCAACCAGCCGCCGGCCTGCAGCAGCAGGGCCGGCCGGAGCCGTTCGGTGCCCCAGGGTTCGACCCCGAGCCACTTCGGCCCGGCCGTGAACAGGAATCCGGAGAAAAACAGCGGGAAGAAGCCGAACACCATCACCGCCGCATGCAGCAGCGAGGGCGAGAGGGCGAGATGCACCGACACCCCGCCGTCGGACACCCGCGCCACCTGCACCAGCGCCCACCAGGCGCCCGAGGCGATGAGCAGCACCATGGCCAGGAAAAACCCCAGCCGGTGCGGGGCCAGCATCAGGTAGTGCAGGCGCCAATGCCGGTCCAGCTGCGCCAGCGCTTCGGGCGAGGGCTTGCCCGAAACCGGTTTCAGCGGAATGACCGGCCGGTCACTCATACGGGTTTGCATTCAATCGGATAACTAGGCGGGGAGTCGCAGACAGTGCTTTAGCACGGCAAGGCGACCCAACAACGTTACACGCTTGAAGGTAAAACCGTATCACCCACAGGTTCCCAGGTGGCCGCACTGGGTGCAGTAGTCACAGCCGTCCTTGCGGATCATGGCGTGCGCGCCGCATTCCGAGCATTTCTTGCCGGCCATGACGGGCGGCGTGCCGGCCAGGGGGGCTTCACCGCCCTGGGGGGCTTCTTGCACCACGGGGTTGTGCTGGCGCGCACGGCGCGCCAGGATGTTCTGGATGGCGTAGGCGATGGCCGCGACCTCGGAGTCGTGCCACTTGGGCACGTGCGTGCCGTCGTCCTTCTGGTGCGTGCCCAGGCGCACGGGGCCGCGGTCCCAGGCGACCTTGCGCATGTCCGACAGCGCGCGCTCCAGGAAGCCGCCGCGCGCGGCCAGCGACAGCAGGCGCATGCTCGACGTGACCCACTGCTGCGACTCGCCGCTCTGGCCCACGGGCATGAAGAACTCGATGGCGCGGTCCACCGTGCCCGTGCCGTCGGCGTTGGGCACCGGCAGGAAGGAGACGATGAGGTACAGGCGCTTCTGACCTTCCTGCGTCCAGTAGTCCACCTTCTCGGCCACGGCCGAGAGGGCGCCCTTGGGGCGGCTCTCGATCACGGTGCGCATCGGGTCCACGGGTGCGGATTCGGGCACGGCGGGGGCGGCCTTCTTGTCGGCCTCGGGGGCGGCATGCACTTCGAGCACAGAGCCCAGGATGCTGTTCGGGCGGTAGGTGGCCAGGCCCTTGAGGCGCGCGCGCCAGGCCTGCAGGTACAGGCCCTTGAAGTCGTCGTAGGGGTAGTCGGCCGGGATGTTCACGGTCTTGGAGATGGCCGTGTCCACATAGGGCTGCACCGTCTCCATCATGGCGATGTGGTCCTGGGCCGACATTTCCAGCGCCGAGACGAAGTACTCAGGCAGCTTGGAGACGTCGCCGCCCAGCTCGCGGTACAGGCGCCAGGAATGGTCTTCCACAGCGTACTCGGCCATGCTGCCGTCGGCCTCGCGCTTCTTGCGCTTGTACATCCAGGAGAACGGTGGCTCGATGCCGTTGGAGGCGTTGTCGGCAAAGGCCAGGCTCACGGTACCCGTGGGCGCGATCGACAGCAGGTGGCTGTTGCGGATGCCGTGGGCGCGGATCTGCTTCTTCAGCGCGGCGGGCAGGCGGCTGGCGAAGGTGCCCTCGCCCAGGTAGCCGGCCGCGTCGAACGCGGGGAAGGCGCCCTTCTCGCGCGCCAGCTCCACCGAGGCGCCGTAGGCGCTGTCACGCATGTGCTCTGCGATGCGCGCGGCCATCTCGCGGCCTTCCTGGCTGTCGTAGCGCAGGCACAGCATGGCCAGGGTGTTGCCCATGCCGGTGAAGCCCACGCCGATGCGGCGCTTGGCCTTGGCCTCGGCGTCCTGCTGCGGCAGCGGCCAGAAGGTGACGTCGAGCACGTTGTCGAGCGCGCGCACCTGCAGCGCCACCGATTTGGCGAAGGAGTCGAAGTCAAAGGACGGCGCGCCGTCGAAGCCGAACGGGTTGCGCACGAAATGCGTCAGGATGATGGGACCGAGGTCGCAGCAGCCGTAGGACGGCAGGGGCTGCTCGCCGCAGGGGTTGGTGGCGGCGATCTTCTCGCAGTAGCGCAGGTTGTTGTCCTGGTTGATGTGGTCCAGGAACAGGATGCCGGGCTCGGCGAAGTCGTAGGTCGACTTCATGATGGTGTCCCAGAGGTCGCGCGCGGGCAGGTTCTGGTAGACCCACAGGCCGTCGGCGCGCTGGTAGGCGCCCTGCTCCATCACGGTAACACCCGGCTTGGCGCGGTGCACCAGCTCCCAGGGCTGGTCGTCGATCACGGCCTGGATGAAGGCGTCGCTCACGCCGACCGAGACGTTGAAGTTGTTCCAGCGGCCCGGCGTGCGCTTGGCGGTGATGAAGTCGTGCACATCGGGGTGGTCGATGCGCAGCACGCCCATCTGCGCGCCCCGGCGCGCGCCGGCGCTCTCGACGGTGGAGCACGACTGGTCGAACACATTGATGTAGCTGCATGGGCCCGAGGCCATGGAGTGCGTACCCTTGACCTCGGCGCCGCGCGGGCGGATGCGCGAAAAGTCGTAGCCCACGCCGCCGCCACGGCGCATGGTCTCGGCGGCCTCGCGCAGGGCCTCGTAGATGCCGGGGAAGCCTTCGTCGTCCACGCCCTGGATGCAGTCGCCCACGGGCTGGACGAAGCAGTTGATCAGCGTGGCCTGGATGTCGGTGCCGGCCGCGCTCATGATGCGCCCGGCGCCGATGGCGCCCGCATGCATGTTGGCCAGGAACAGGGCTTCGTATTTCTCGCGCTCGGCCTCGGCTTCCACGGAGGCCAGTGCCCGCGCCACGCGCCGGAACAGGTCCTCGGCGCTGGTTTCGCCCGCCTTGAGGTATTTTTCCTTCAGCACATCGAGGCTGATGGGCTGGGTCGCCGTCACGTCGTGCGCGCGGCCGAGGTTTTCTCGCTTCATGGTAGCAATCCCGTTGTTTTTTCCTGCAGACAACCCCTCCCGGCAGCCTGTGGCGGGGGGGCGAAGCGCGCCGGTGCAAACCGTGCGCCAGTAACCGGGCAGTGTAGCGTTTTGCCCCCGTCCGGCCCTTCGGGGTTTACCTGCCGGCGACCGCGAAAACACGTAACGTGTTGATTTACAAAGGTTGTAAATTTTTGTTGTCTGATTTTTTGCACAAGCCAGACACAAGGGTTTTCCCTAGGCCCCACTCCCCCATCCGATCGGGCGCGGACCGTTGCGGGGCCAGCCCGGGACGCTCGCAAAGCAGTAGCATGGCAGGCATGCGCCGACCCTTGCCCCTGCTCCTTTCCTCCGCCCTGGCGGCCCTGCTCCTGTCGCTTTCCGGCTGCGCCCTGGTGCGCCCCGCACCCGCCCCCTGGCCCGGGGTGCTGCAGACGCTGCTGCCGACCGATGTGCTGCTGCTGGGCGAGCGGCACGATGCGCCCGAGCACCAGGCGCTGCAGCGCGAGGCCGCCACCTGGCTGGCCGAGCGCGGCGAACTGGCCGCGCTGGTGCTGGAAATGGCCGAGCAGGGCCACGGCACCCAGGGCCTGCCGCGCGACGCGAGCGAATCCGCCGTGCAGGCCGCACTGGCCTGGAACGACGGCGCCTGGCCCTGGCGGCCGTACGGGCCGGTCGCCATGGCGGCCGTGCGCGCCGGCGTGCCGGTGCTGGGCGGCAACCTGCCCCGGCGCGAACTGCGCACCGCGCTCACCGACAGCACGCTCGAAGCACTGCTGCCGCCCGCGGACGTGGAGCAGCAGCGCCAGGCCGTGCGCGACGGGCATTGCGGCCTGCTGCCCGAGCCCCGCGTGCCCGGCATGGCCCGCGTGCAGATCGCGCGCGACCAGGCCCTGGCGCAGACCGCCGCCGCCGCGCGGCGCCCCGGCCAGGTGGTGCTGCTGGTGGCGGGCGCGGCCCACGTCAAGCGCAGCCGGGGCGTGCCCGTGCACCTGCCTTCGGATGTGCGGCAAAAAGTGGTGATTACGCACGCAGGGCCTGCGGAACAAGCTATCAAAAACGAAGCAGACTGGCTGCAACAGACCCCGGAGCTGCCGCCCGACGACGCCTGCGCCCCGCTGCGCCAGCGCTGGCCGGCGCCGCCCGCGCGCTGAGGGTGCTGCGACAATGGCGCCGTTATGAAACCCCACGCCTACGTTCTCACCCTCTCCTGCCCCGACCGACTGGGGCTGGTGCACGCTGTTTCCGGTTTTCTGCTGGAGCACAGCGGCAACATCGAGGAAGCTGCCCAGTACAACGACCACGGCACCGGCCTGTTCTTCATGCGCGTGCAGTTCGCCTGCGACCAGCACGACCATGCCGCGCTCAAGGAGCGCCTGGCCGCCTTCGCCGCGCCCTTCCAGATGCGCTGGAGCCTGCACGCCCTGGCCGAGCCGATGCGCACCGTGCTTATGGTCAGCCGCGAGGGACACTGCCTCAACGACCTGCTGTTCCGCTGGAAGAGCGGCCTGCTGCCGGTGCAGATCGCCGCCATCATCAGCAACCACCGCGACTTCTACCAGCTCGCGGCCAGCTACAACGTGCCCTTCCACCATATCCCAGTGACGGCCGCCACCAAGGCCCAGGCCGAGGCACGCCAGCTCGAAATCATCGAGCAGGAGGGCGCCGAGCTGGTGGTGCTGGCGCGCTACATGCAGGTGCTGTCGAACGACCTGTGCACCCAGCTGGCGGGCCGCGCCATCAACATCCACCACAGCTTCCTGCCCAGCTTCAAGGGCGCCAAGCCCTACTACCAGGCGCACGACCGGGGCGTGAAGCTCATCGGCGCCACGGCGCACTACGTGACGGCCGACCTCGACGAAGGCCCGATCATCGAACAGGACGTGGCCCGCGCCGACCACACCGACACCGTGGAAGACCTCACCGCGCGCGGCCGCGACACCGAGAGCCAGGTGCTGGCGCGCGCCGTGAAATGGCACAGCGAGCACCGCGTGCTGCTCAACGGCCACCGCACGGTCGTCTTCCGCTGACAGGGCACGGCGCCATGGCCACGGACCGCGCCCCCATGGACCCCGCACCGGGCGCGGGCGCCCGGCGCATCCCGCCCATCCAGTGCCTGCTGACCTTCGAGGCGCTGGCGCGGCTGCGCAGCGTCACGCTCACGGCCGACGAGCTGTGCGTCACGCCCAGCGCCGTGAGCCACCGCGTCAAGCAGCTCGAACAGATCCTGGGCACGCAGCTCTTCGGCCGCGCCGACTTCTCCCTCACCACCGACGGCATCGCCTACCTGGCCCATGTGCGCGAGGGCCTCACCGCGCTGCAGCGCTTTCCCGGCATCTCCGCCACGCCCGGCAAGCGGCGCCTGAAGCTGGCGGTGACGCCCACCTTTGCGCGCGTCATCCTCATCCCGCGCCTGCGCCAGTTCACCGAGGCCTACCCCGAGATCGACCTGGCGCTGCAGATCTCCATCCCGCTGCTGGACGTGGTGGCCGAGGACGCCGACCTGATGGTGCGCTTTGGCAGCGGGCACTACGCCGACGTCGAGCACACCGAGATCGCGCGCGACGTGGTCACGCCCCTGGCCTCGCCCGCCTGGCTGCGCGAGCACGGCCCGTTCGAGCGCCCCGAGGAACTGGACCCCGCCACCCTGCTGCGCAGCCCGCTGGAGCCCTGGCGCACCTGGTTCACCGCCGTGGGGCTGGACTGGCCCGAGCCCGGCTCCGGCTCGCAGTTCAACGACATCGGCCTGATGTGCGACGCCGCCGCCGCCGGCATGGGCGTTGCCCTGGTGCGCCTGCGCCTGGGCGCGCCCTGGATCGAGCACGGCTCGCTGGTGCGCCTGTTCCCCCAGGACGCCCCCAGCCCGCACGCCCACTACCTGTGCTGGCGCACCGGCACCATGGACCGCTGGGAATGCGCGGCCTTCGCCGAATGGCTGCGCAAAACCATCATTTGAAGAAAATCGGGCTCCAGCCCTTGCGTGTAAAGCGCAACCAGCTATCAAATAAATAGCGCACAAGACTCCGCCTGCAGCACATTTCACGCCGGGTTGCAATAAACATCAGGCCTGCCCCACCCGGCATGGCGCTACAGTGGCGCCATGAACTCCGCCAGCACTGCCCCCACCGCCACCGCACCGCCTTCTGAACGCGCCGCGCGCCAGGCCGAGGTGGTGCAGGCCCTGCTGCAGCACCTGCCCGCGCACGCGCTGCTGTGGCACACCGAGGACACCACCCCCTACGAATGCGACGGCCTCACGGCCTACCGCCAGCGCCCGCTGGTGGTGGCACTGCCCGAGACCGAGGCGCAGGTGCAGGCCGTGCTGCGCGCCTGCCACCGCCTGGGCGTGCCCGTGGTGGCGCGCGGCGCGGGCACGGGCCTGTCGGGCGGCGCGCTGCCGCACGCCCTGGGCGTGACGCTCTCGCTCGCCAAGTTCAACCAGATCCTGGCGCTCGACCCGGTGGGCCGCACCGCGCGCGTGCAGTGCGGCGTGCGCAACCTGGCCATCAGCGAGGCCGCCGCGCCCTACGGCCTGTACTACGCGCCCGACCCGAGCAGCCAGATCGCCTGCACCATCGGCGGCAACATCGCCGAGAACTCGGGCGGCGTGCACTGCCTCAAATACGGCCTGACGGTGCACAACGTGCTGCGCGTGCGCGGCTTCACCGCCGAGGGCGAGGAAGTGACCTTCGGCAGCGAGGCCCTGGACGCGCCCGGCTACGACCTGCTGGCCGCCGTGATCGGCAGCGAGGGCATGCTGGCCGTGGCGCTGGAGGTGACCGTCAAGCTCGTGCCCAAGCCGCAACTGGCGCGCTGCATCATGGCCAGCTTCGACGACGTGCGCAAGGCCGGCGACGCCGTGGCCGCCGTGATCGCTGCGGGCATCATCCCGGCCGGGCTGGAGATGATGGACAAGCCCATGACCGCCGCCGTGGAAGACTTCGTGCACGCCGGCTACGACCTCACGGCCGAGGCCATCCTGCTGTGCGAGAGCGACGGCACGCCCGAGGAGGTGGAGGAAGAGATCGGCCGCATGAGCGCCGTGCTGCAAGGCGCCGGCGCAACCGCGCTGGCCGTGAGCACCAGCGAGGCCGAGCGCCTGCGCTTCTGGAGCGGGCGCAAGAACGCCTTCCCGGCCAGCGGCCGCATCAGCCCCGACTACATGTGCATGGACTCGACCATCCCGCGCAAGCGCCTGGCCGACATCCTGCTGGCCATCCAGGACATGGAGAAGAAATACGGCCTGCGCTGCGCCAACGTGTTCCACGCGGGCGACGGCAACCTGCACCCGCTGATCCTGTTCGATGCCAACGACGCCGACCAGCTGCGCCGTGCCGAGGCCTTTGGCGCCGACATCATGAACACCAGCGTGGCCATGGGCGGCACCATCACCGGCGAGCACGGCGTGGGCGTGGAAAAGCTCGCCAGCATGCGCGTGCAGTTCAGCCCCGAAGAGCTGGACCAGATGGAAGGCCTCAAGCTCGCCTTCGACCCGCAAGGCCTGCTCAACCCCGGCAAGGTCATCCCCACGCCCAACCGCTGCGGCGACATGGGCATGATGAAGGCCCTGGCCGGCGCCCCGGGCCTGGCGCAGCGCGCCTGAGCGGCGCGCCATGCAGGTGCTCCAGGGCCTGGCCATCCTGCTGACGCTGCAGTCGGTGGGCGAGGCCCTGTCGCGGCTGTTGCACCTGCCCTACCCCGGCCCGGTGATCGGCATGGTGCTGCTGCTCTGTGCGCTGCGCTGGCGCGCCGTGCAGGAACGGGTGCAAACCGTCGCCCAGTTCCTGCTGGGCCACCTCTCGCTGCTGTTCGTGCCCGTGGGCGTGGGCGTCATCACCCAGTTCGGCGTGGTGGCGGAACACGGCCTGCGGCTGCTGGTGGTGATCGTGGTGTCCACCTGGGTGGGCCTGGCCGTGACGGCGCTGGTGCTGCGCCGCCTGATGCGCGGCGACCCGCCGCCGGGGGGCGCGCCATGACCGACTTCGTGCAGCTCTGGGTTTACCTCGCGTCCACGCCGCTGTTCGGGCTCAACGCCACGCTGGTGGTGTACGTGCTGGCCCTGGCGTTCTACAACCGCATGCGCCAGGCGCCCTGGGCCAACCCGGTGCTGTGGTCCCTGGTGGTGCTCGGCGCGGGCCTGCAGGCCACCGGCACGGCCTACCCCACCTACTTCGCTGGCGCGCAGTTCATCCACTTCCTGCTCGGGCCCGCCGTGGTGGCGCTGGCCTGGCCGCTGTGGCAGCGGCGCACCGAGCTGCGCGCGCGCTGGGGCCGCTTCACCCTCGCGGCCGTCATCGGCGGCGCGGCCGCCGCCGGCAGCGCCGTGGGCCTGGCCTGGGCCCTGGGGCTGCCAGCGGAGGTGGTGCTGTCGCTGGCGCCCAAGTCGGTCACGGCACCCGTGGCCATGGGCATCGCCGACAAGGTGGGCGGCCTGCCCTCGCTGGCCGCCGTGTTCGCTGTGCTCACCGGCCTGGTGGGCGCGCTCAGCGCCAAGCCCCTGTTCGCGCTGCTGGGCATCGGCACAGACGCCACCGGCTGGATGGCACGCGGCTTCGCCCTGGGCACGGCCGCCCACGGCATCGGCGCCGCGCGCGCGTTGCAGGTCAATGCCGACGCCGGCGCCTGGGCCGCGCTGGCGCTGGGCCTGCAGGTGGTGACGGCGGCGCTGCTGATTCCGCTGGCCGCGCGCTGGTTCTGATCAGACCTGAGAGACCAGCCAGTCGCGGAAGGCCTGCAACGCCTCCGAGCCCGGCCGGTGCTGCGGCTGCACGAACCAGTAGCCCTGCGTGCCCGGCAGCGCCTGCGGGTGCGCCTGCACGAGTTGCCCGGCCTGCAGCGCCTCGCGCGCCAGCAACAGCGGCACCAGGCCCACGCCCAGGCCGGCGGCAGCGGCGGCGATCACCATGGAGAACTGCTCGTAGCGCGGCCCGCGCGAGGCGTGCAGCGTGTAGTGCCAGCCGCGCTCGGCATACCAGTCGCGCCAGGCCTGCGTGCGCGTGGCCAGCGTGAGGTGCGGGCACCGCAGCCAGGCCGCTTCGTCGCCCAAGGCCTGCGCGGCGGCATAGGCCGGGCTGCAGACGGGCACGCACGGCCCCTCGGGCACCACCATGCAGCCCTGCGTATCGGGCCAGAGCCGGTCGCCGTAGTAGAGGGCGGCGTCGAAGCCGCTTTCGTCGAACGCGAACACCTCCGAACGCGCCGCCAGGTTCAGCGTGATGCGCGGGTGCCGCGCCGCGAACTGCGGCAGGCGCGGAATCAACCACTGCGTGCTGAAGGTGGACACCACGGCCAGGTTCAGCACATAGCCTTCCTCGCGGCCGACGCGGATTTCCTGCGTATCGCGCTCGATCTGCTCCAGGTGCCGGCGGATGCGCGCGGCGTAGCTGCGGCCGGTGTCCGTCAGCGCCAGACGCTGGCGCGCGCGCACGAACAGGGTCACGCCCAGGCGCTCTTCCAGCGCGGCCACGTGCCGGCTCACGGCGCTGGGCGTGAGCGCCAGCTCCTCGGCCGCGCGCGAAAAGCTCTGCAGCCGCGCCGAGGCCTCGAAGGCCTGGAGCACGCCCAGGCTGGGGATGTCTTTTCTCATGGCGGATGCGCGCCTGTCTTGTTCATAAAACTCAACAATTCTGACCGATATAGCAGTTGTTCAATGCGCTGGACGCAATTACCATGGATTCACCTTTTCCTGGCCCCTGGCACGCGCGGGGGCCGTCTTTCTTCTGCCTCTATCCCCGTCTTCCATGACCGCCTCCTCCCTGCCCCATTTCGACACCGTCCTGCAGCAACTGGGCCTGGACCTCGCCCCCTGGCGCGGCCAGGGCCTGGCCGTGCGCGCGCCGCGCGACGGCGCGGTCTACGCCCACCTGGCCAGCCACAGCCCGGAGCAGGCCCAGGCCCTGATCGACGAAGCGCACGCCGCCTTCCTGCAGTGGCGCACCACGCCCGCGCCCGTGCGCGGCGAACTCGTGCGCCGCCTGGGCCAGAAGCTGCGCCAGCACAAGGAGGCGCTGGGCCTGCTGGTGTCGCTGGAGGCCGGCAAGGTGCGCTCCGAAGGGCTGGGCGAGGTGCAGGAGATGATCGACATCTGCGACTTCGCCGTGGGCCTGTCGCGCCAGCTGCACGGCCTGACCATCGCCAGCGAGCGCCCCGGCCACCGCATGATGGAAGCTTGGCACCCCGTGGGCGTGGTGGGCGTGATCTCGGCCTTCAACTTCCCCGTGGCCGTGTGGGCCTGGAACGCCGCGCTGGCCCTGGTGTGCGGCAACGCCGTGGCCTGGAAGCCCTCGGAGAAGACCCCGCTGTGCGCCATCGCCTGCCACCACCTGCTGCGCCAGACGCTGGCCGAATTCGCTGCCGAACAGGGCGTGGCCGCCCCGGCGGCGCTGGCCACGCTGCTGCTGGGCGGGCGCGAGGTGGGCGAGCTGCTGGCGCGCTCGCCGCGCGTGCCCCTGGTCAGCGCCACGGGCAGCACGCGCATGGGCCGCGCCGTGGCGGTGGACGTGGCGCAGCGCTTCGGCCGCAGCATCCTGGAGCTGGGCGGCAACAACGCCATGGTGGTCATGCCCAGCGCCGACCTGGAGCTGGCCGCGCGCGCCATCACCTTCGCGGCCGTGGGCACGGCAGGCCAGCGCTGCACCACGCTGCGCCGCCTCATCGTGCACCGCGACGTGGCCGCGCCGCTGCTGGCGCGGCTGGAGAAGATTTACGCCAGCGTGCGCGTGGGCGATCCGCTGGCGGACAGCGTGCTTGTCGGCCCGCTGGTGGACGGCGCGGCGTTCGCGCTGATGCAGAACGCGCTGGCCCAGGCCCGCGAACAGGGCGGCACGGTGCAGGGCGGCGCGCGCGAGTGCGAGGCGCTGGGCGTTGACGCCTGGTACGCCCGCCCGGCCCTGGTGCGCATGCCCGCGCAGAGCGCCGTGGTGCAGCACGAAACCTTCGCGCCCATCCTCTACGTGCTCACCTGCGCCAGCCTGGACGAGGCCATCGCACTGCAAAACGGCGTGCCGCAGGGCCTGTCGTCGGCCATCTTCACCACCGACCTGCGCGAGGCCGAGCGCTTCCTCTCTAGCACCGGCAGCGACTGCGGCATCGCCAACGTGAACATCGGCACCTCGGGCGCCGAGATCGGCGGCGCCTTCGGCGGCGAGAAGGAAACCGGCGGCGGCCGCGAATCGGGCTCGGACGCCTGGAAGGGCTACATGCGCCGCGCCACCAACACCATCAACTACAGCGATTCCTTGCCCCTGGCGCAAGGTGTGCGCTTTGACGTCTGACCCCATGCACGCCGGCACCCAGGGTGCGCCGATCGCCATCATCGGCGGCGGCGCCATCGGCAGCAGCATCGCCTGCTTCCTCACGCAGATGGCGCCCGGGCAGAGCGTGGTCGTGGTCGAGCGCGACCCGAGCTACGCACGCGCCTCGTCGGCGCTGTCGGCCAGCTCGATCCGCCAGCAGTTCTCCAGCCCGATCAACATCGCCATCTCGCAGTTCGGCATCGAATTCCTGCGCGACATCGGCGCGCGCCTGCAGGTGAACGGCGAGCGCCCCGACATCGGCCTCGTGGAGGCGGGCTACCTCTACCTCGCCAGCCCGGCGGGCGAGGCCGTGCTGCGCGCCAACCACGCCGTACAGCGCGGCATGGGCGCCGACGTGGCCCTGCTCACGCCCGACGCGCTGCGCGGGCGCTTTCCCTGGCTGGCCACGGACGGCGTCGCGCTGGGCTCGCTGGGGCTGTCCAGCGAGGGCTGGTTCGACGGCTACAGCCTGCTGCAGGCCCTGCGCCGCAAGGCCCAGGCCCAGGGCGCGCGCTATGTGCAGGCCGAGGCGGTGGGCGTGGACACACAGGTCAGCGGCGGCGTGCAGCGCATCAGTGCGCTGCACCTGGCGAACGGTGAGCGCCTGGCATGCAGCGCCGTGGTCAACGCCGCCGGCCCCTGGGCGCGCACGGTGGCGCAGTGGCTGGGCATTGATCTGCCCGTGTTTGCGCGGCGCCGCACGGTGTTCCACTTCACCTGCCCGCAGCCACTGCCCGGCTGCCCGCTGCTCATCGACACCTCGGGCATCTGGCTGCGGCCCGAGGGCGCGGGCTTCATCGCGGGCTTCTGCCCGCCCGAGGACGCGGACCCCGACGACCTGCCGCTCGAACCCGACCACGCCGCCTTCGAGAACCACGTCTGGCCCACCTTGGCGGAACGCATCCCTGCCTTCGAGGCACTGCGCCTGCACAGCAGCTGGGCCGGCTACTACGAGATGAACCGCTTCGACCACAACGCCATCGTCGGCCGCCACCCGGCCTGCGACAACCTGTACTTCGCCAACGGCTTCTCGGGCCACGGCCTGCAGCAGTGCCCGGCCATCGGGCGCAGCCTGGCCGAGCTCCTCCTCACCGGCCGCTGGCAGACGCTGGACCTGGAGCCCCTGGCCTTCCAGCGCCTTCTCGACCACCGTCCCCTGCTCGAACGCAATGTCATCTGAAACCACCCCCTCCCCCGCCGCGCCGCGCACCGGCGGCCAGATCCTCGTGGACCAGCTCGTGCTGCACGGCGTGCAGCACATCTTCTGCGTGCCCGGCGAGAGCTACCTCGCCGTGCTCGACGCGCTGCACGACGCGCCCATCGAGTTGACCGTCTGCCGCCAGGAG
>Ga0208516_100297_pt1 | contig 23542 bp, 21 predicted proteins | sample LakWasM117_HOW13_2_FD_183931 | JGI IMG/M metagenome (GOLD analysis project Ga0208516, IMG submission 183931) | Freshwater sediment methanotrophic microbial communities from Lake Washington under simulated oxygen tension - Sediment Metagenome... | ecosystem: Environmental > Aquatic > Freshwater >...
AGGTGTGGGAAGAGCTCATCCCCAAGGAAAAGAACATCCTGGTGCACGAAGGCCAGGTGGTCAACAAGGGCGAGCACATCGTCGACGGCCCGGCCGATCCGCAGGACATCCTGCGCCTGCTGGGCATGGAGGAGCTCTCGCGCTACATCGTCGATGAAGTGCAGGACGTGTACCGACTGCAGGGCGTGAAGATCAACGACAAGCACATCGAGGTGATCGTTCGCCAGATGCTGCGCCGCGTCGTGGTCGAGAACTCGGGCGATTCGAGCTACATCGCCGGCGAGCAGGTCGAGCGCTCCGAGATGCTCAACACCAACGAGGCGCTGCTGGCCGAGGGCAAGATCCCCTCGACCTACAGCAACCTGTTGCTGGGTATCACGAAGGCCTCGCTGTCGACCGACTCGTTCATCTCGGCCGCTTCCTTCCAGGAAACGACCCGCGTGCTCACCGAGGCTGCCATCATGGGCAAGCGCGACGAGCTGCGTGGCCTGAAGGAAAACGTCATCGTGGGTCGCCTGATCCCTGCGGGTACCGGTCTGGCCTACCACCAGGCACGCAAGGCCAAGGATGCCATGGACGACGCCGAGCGCCGTGCCATCGCCGAAGCCGAAGCCGCTGAAATGGCGGGCATGGTGGAAACCTCCGACGCTGAAGTCGGCACGGATGCCGCTGGCGCTGCCGCCGCCGATTGATCCTCCGGGTTGATCGCTGAACGCTCCCGGTCTGTCGTTCCAAGGGCAGGCCGGGAGCGTTTTTCATGGACACCTTCCACGGGTTCTGATTGCTCCACCGGCCCGGGCCGGTACCTGGAACCGCGCATGCTTTCTTCGTCCCTCTCCTGGCTCTTCCTGGCCGTGGTTCTGTTCTGGGCCGTGGGCGCCTACAACCGCCTGGTGCGGCTGCGCTCGGCGGCGATCCAGGCGTTTGGCGCCCTGGATGTGCAACTGGTGCGCATGCTGGCCCTGCTGAGTGAATGCGAGGCGATGCGGGTGGTGGTGCCGGGTGAATCGGTGCAGGCACGCACGGCGCTGCAGGCGGCCAGCATGCAGCTGGGCGTTTCGCTTGCCGTGGCGCGCACCCAGCCGCTGCAGACCGAAGCGGCGGCGGCCCTGTCCACGGCGCGCCAGGTGCTCGAAGCGGCCTGGCAATCCGCGGCGCAGCAGTGGGCCGTTGATGCGGCAGAGCCCACACCTTCCTGGCTGGAGCACCTGGAGCAACACCAGGCCCCCAGCATCCAGGCACAGCAGCTGTTCAACCAGGCTGTGCAGCATTACAACGAAGCCATCGCCCAGTTCCCCGCACGCTTGCTGGCCTGGGCGTTCGGTTTCAAGCCGGGACGTACCCTATGAGCGACCAGTCTTCCGGGAAAAACAGCCCGCCCTCCGTGGCGTCGTCCGGGCAGAGCGTGGCGCTGTCGCGCCTGCTGCAGGGCGTGGCACGCGCGCTGCAGGATATCTGCGCGGGGCGCTCGGGCACCACGGTGCTGGACGCCGTTCCCGCCGCGCAGCGCCCTGGCGTGCAGGCACTGCTGTTCCATGTGCTGCGCCACCTGGGCCTGGCCGAGGCCTTGCGGCAGCAGCTGGCACCGCGCAAGCCCGCGCCGGCCGTCGATGCGCTGCTGTGCACGGCGCTGGCCCTGGTGTGCGAGCCCGGCCATGCGCCCTATGAACCCTTCACCCTGGTGAACCAAGCGGTGGAGGCGGCCAAGGCGAACCCTGCCACGCGCACCCAGGCCGGTTTCGTCAACGCCTGCCTGCGCCGCTTCCTGCGCGAACGCGAGACCCTGGCGCAGGCCACCCGGAGCGATGAGCAGGCCGTATGGAACCATCCGCGCTGGTGGGTGCGCAGGCTGCGCCACGACCACCCCGCGCACTGGCGGCAGATCCTGCAGGCCAACAACACCCAGGCGCCGATGGTGCTGCGGGTTAATCAACAAAAAACGACTCAAGCGCTTTACCAGCAAGCGCTAGCAGCTATCAATTGTGAAGCGCATGCGGTGGGCGAGAGCGGGCTGGTGCTGCAGCACGCACTGCCGGTGCAGGCGCTGCCGGGCTTCGCCGACGGCCTGGTGTCGGTGCAGGACGCGGCCGCCCAGATGGCGGCCCCGCTGCTGCTGGCGGGGCTGGACCGGGGCCGGCCCCTGCGCGTGCTCGATGCCTGCGCGGCGCCGGGCGGCAAGACCGCGCACCTGCTGGAGTGGGCCGGCCCGCAGGCGGCCCTGCAGGTCACCGCACTGGACGTGGACCCGCAGCGCTGCGAGCGCATCCACGGCACGCTGGCGCGCCTGGGCCTGCAGGCCCAGGTGCTGGCGCAGGACGCCGGGCGGCCGCAGGACTGGTGGCAGTCCCACTGCGGCGGCGAGCCCTTCGATGCCATCCTGCTCGACGCCCCCTGCACCGCCTCGGGCATCGTGCGCCGCCACCCCGACGTGCGCTGGCTGCGCCGCGAGAGCGACATCGCCCAGCTGGCCGCCATCCAGGCGCACCTGCTGGCCACCCTCTGGCCGCTGCTGCGTCCTGGCGGGCGCATGCTCTACTGCACCTGCTCGGTGTTCAAGGCCGAAGGCGACGCGCAGGTCCAAGCGTTTCTTGCACACAACACTGGTGCACGCCTGCTGCCCTCCCCGGGGCATTTGTTGCCTGGTATGGGTTCCAACGGGAAAACTGTCCCGGACAATCTGCCAGGTGAACATGACGGCTTCTTCTATGCCCTGCTGCAGAAAGCGCCAGCCTGACGCATACCGCGTGCACCGGGCGGCGCGGTGGCTGGCCCGTTGGCTGGCATGGGGGCTGCTGGCCCTGTGCCTGGGCGCGCGGGCCGAAGGGCCGGCCGAGATGTCCGACATGCGGCTGGAGTACGCCGAAGACGGCTTGTACCTGAGCGCCGCGCTGCAGTTCGCCCTGCCCGCGCTGGCGCAGGATGCGCTGCACAAGGGCATCCCGATGCATTTCGTCACCGAGGCCGAGGTGGTGCGCGACCGCTGGTACTGGTACGACCAGCGCGTGGCCAGCGCGGTGCGGCACATGCGCCTGAGCTACCAGCCGCTCACCCGCCGCTGGCGCCTCAATGTCTCGCCCCTGCCGTTCGACAGCAGCGGCCTGGGGGTGGTGCTGGGGCAGAATTTCGATGAGCTGGCCGATGTGCTGGCGGCCATGCAGCGCATCGCGCGCTGGAAGATCGCCGACGCCCAGGACATCGACCCACTGTCGCGCTACACCGTGCACCTGCGCTTCCGGCTCGACATGTCGCAGTTGCCCCGGCCCCTGCAGATCGGTGCCATGGGCCGCTCGGGCTGGAACCTGTCCGTGGCGCGCAGCCAGCGCTTGGCCGTGGAGCCGGCACGGTGAGCGGCACCGAAGGCGCCAAGCGCCCCTCGCGCGCGGTGCGCTGGGCCCTGGGCGTGGGCGTGGCCATCATGGCCGCCATCGGCCTGGTGCTGCTGTTCCTGCTCACGCTGACCACCAACAACCGCGTGCTCTATGAGCGCAACTACGCCTGGCTGTTTGGCGTCAACGTGGTGGTGGCGCTGCTGCTGCTGGGCGTGCTGGGGTGGATGACCGTGCGCCTGGGCGCGCGCCTGCGGCGGGGGCGCTTCGGCAGCCGCCTGCTGGTCAAGCTGGCCGCCATCTTCGCGCTGGTGGGGCTGGTGCCGGGGGTGCTGATCTATTTCGTGTCCTACCAGTTCGTCTCGCGCTCCATCGAGAGCTGGTTCGATGTGAAGGTGGAGGGTGCCCTGGCGGCGGGCGTCAGCCTGGCGCGTGCCACGCTGGAGATGCAGGCCAGCGAAACGGCGACGCGCACGCGCAGTGCCAGTGCGCAGCTGGCGCAGGTGCCCGATGCAACGGCCGGGCTGGTGCTGGAGCGCATCCGCGACCAGCTGGGCGCGTCCGACGTGGTGCTCTGGAATTCGGCCGGGCAGATGCTGGCCAGCGTGGGCCAGTCGCGCTACCGGCTCAACCCCGAGCGGCCCACGGCGCAGCAAATGCGCGCGGTCCGGCAGCAGCGCGCCGTGGGGCAGATCGAAGGGCTGGACGACCTGGCCGACATGGTCCAGCCGGACGTCCTGCGCAATGTCCGCGTCAAGGCCTTGGCGTTGGTGCCCAGCCCTGGCGTGGGCCTGCTGGTGGAGCCGCGCTACCTGCAGGTCACGCTGCCCCTGCCGGAGGTGCTCGTGGCCAACGCGCTGGCGGTGCAGGAGGCCAACCGCGAATACCAGGAGCGCGCCCTGGCGCGCGGCGGCCTGCGGCGCATGTACATCGGCACGCTCACGCTGAGCCTGTTCCTCGCCGTGTTCGGCGCCGTGCTGCTGGCGGTGCTGCTGGGCAACCAGCTCGCGCGCCCGCTGCTGGTGCTGGCCGAAGGGGTGCGCGAAGTGGCCGAAGGCGACCTGAGCCCCAAGGCCGTGCTCCAGGGCAAGGACGAACTGGGGGGCCTGACGCGCTCCTTCGCGCTCATGACCCAGCAGCTGGCCGATGCGCGGACCACGGTGGAGAAAAGCATGGGCGCCGTCGATGCGGCGCGCGCGCGGCTGCAGACCATCCTGGACAACCTCACGGCCGGGGTCATCGTGCTCGATGCGCAGGGCCGCGTCCGCTCGTCCAACCCGGGCGCCACGCGCATCCTGCGCGCTCCCATGGCCGCCTTTGAGGGGCGTCCGCTCGTGGAGGTGCCGGGCCTGGAGGCGTTCGCCACTGCCGTGCAAAGCCAGTTCGAGGCCTACCTCGGCCACCGGGGCTCCCATGGGCTGGACCATTGGCAGCAGTCGTTCGAGCTGCACGCCTCGCCCAGCGGCGCCAGCCACCACGCCACCAGCCTGGTAGCGCGCGGTGCCGAGCTGCCCGATGCCGGGCGCCTGCTGGTGTTCGACGACATCACGGAAATCGTTTCCGCCCAGCGCGCCCAGGCCTGGGGCGAGGTGGCGCGGCGGCTGGCCCACGAGATCAAGAACCCGCTCACCCCCATCCAGCTCTCGGCCGAGCGGCTGGAGCGCAGGCTCGCCGGCAAGTTGCCCGACGCCGAGCAGGCGATACTCACCAAATCCGTCAAGACCATCGTCGACCAGGTCGATGCGATGAAGCGGCTCGTCAACGAATTCCGCGACTACGCCCGCCTGCCTGCCGCCGAGCTGCAGCCCGTGGACCTCAATGCCCTGGTGTCCGATGTGCTCAATCTGTATGAATCCGAGCAAGCCGTGGTCGCCGTGCAGGCGCAGCTCGATCCGCGCTGCCCGCGCATCCTGGGCGATGCGCAGCAGCTGCGCCAGGTGGTGCACAACCTGCTCCAGAACGCGCAGGATGCGACCGAGCAGGCCGGTGCCGGCGCGCACGCCGGTTTGCCGCCCGTGTGCATCAGCACCCACTGGAGCGAAACTTCCCGGCGCGTGCGCTTGAGCGTCAGCGACCATGGCGGGGGCTTTCCCGCGCACATCTTGCAGCGTGCGTTCGAGCCCTATGTCACCACCAAGCCCCGGGGCACCGGGCTGGGGCTGGCCGTGGTGAAGAAAATCGCCGACGAGCATGCCGCTCGCATTGATCTGACCAACCGGCTGGAAGAGGGCGTGGTGCGTGGTGCTCAAGTATCGCTATCATTCGCCACTGAGCACGCGGTGGCGTCCTGACAACATCGAACACCACGCATGCGCACCGCAGTTTCAAGGCACTTCATACATGGCTAACATTTTGGTGGTTGACGATGAGCTCGGCATCCGGGATCTGCTGTCGGAAATCCTGAACGACGAAGGTCACAGCGTGGACCTCGCCGAGAACGCGACGCAGGCCCGCGCCGCGCGCATGAACGGTGCCTATGACCTCGTGCTGCTCGACATCTGGATGCCTGACACCGATGGCGTTTCGCTGCTCAAAGAATGGGCGGCGGGCGGCCTGCTGACCATGCCGGTCATCATGATGAGCGGCCACGCCACCATCGACACCGCCGTGGATGCCACGCGCATCGGCGCCTTCGCCTTTCTGGAAAAACCCATCACGCTGCAGAAATTGCTCAAGGCCGTGGAGCAGGGGCTGGCACGCCATGCCATGCGCCCGCCAGCGCCGTCCGTGGTGGCCACCGCCCATCCGGCGCCTGCGGATGGGGCCTTTTTCCCGGCGCAAAGCCTGCCCATCACCATGGAGGCCGACCCCGGACCGCATGCCCACCAGGGCTTCGATCTGGACCGCCCACTGCGCGAGGCGCGCGACGGCTTCGAGAAAGCCTATTTCGAATTCCACTTGGCCCGCGAAGGAGGGTCCATGACCCGCGTGGCTGAAAAGACCGGTCTGGAACGTACCCATCTGTACCGTAAATTGCGTCAGCTGGGTGTGGATCTGGCACGTGGCAAACGCAATTAATCCAGACGGTCGCTCGAATGACCGAAAATTCTGGTTATAATTTGAGGCTCAGGCCCGGTAGCTCAGTCGGTAGAGCAGAGGATTGAAAATCCTTGTGTCGGCGGTTCGATTCCGTCCCAGGCCACCACTACTCATTTTGTAGTCGTCCATAGACGTCCGCAAAAGCAAAAAAGCCCTAAGTAAATCAACGACTTAGGGCTTTTTTCATTCCAGACCCGTCCGCAGTTATCTGCCCCAAGCCAGCCAAAAGTGGGGGCGACTTTGGGGGCAACTGCTGCAAAAAGTTGCCCCAATGCCTCTGACAGACACCGCAATTCGCAAGGCCCAGCCTGGGCCCAAGCCCCGTAAGCTGGCCGATGCAAAAGGCATCTGCCTTGAGATTTCCCCGGCTGGGGGCAAGTGGTGGCGGCTCAAATACCGCATTGCCTGTGCAACATCAGTCAGAAGTGAACCATGTCCATCCGGGGTTGGAAGGCCGCACTGACCCGCTTGACCATTCGGTTCGGAGACCGCATCTCCGTCAATCGAGGTCCTTGTAGCAATGCGCGTCGATGGGCGGCCGTTTCATTTTCGCTGAGCTTCCACAGCTTCAGTTGGCGGGCTTGACCGGGGCGCTCTCGGGCATGCCCATCCGGCCTTGCATCATCATTTGCATCATGTCCATGCGTTTTTCCATCATGTCCATACGCTTGGCCATCATGTCATCCGCGCCGGTCATGCCCTGGCTGCCGCCCATCATTCCCATGCCACCTTTGCCCATCATCCCACCTTCCATCATGGGGCAGTCCATCATCATCCCGGCCTGCATGCCGCGTGCCATGCCCAGGTTTTCCTGCATGGTCTGCATGTGCTCGGCCATTGCCTTCTGCCGTTCCGCATCGGTCTTTGCCATGGCGATGCGATCGAGCTGCGGCTGCATTTTCTTGACGTTGTCCTGCATCTTCTTGACCTGCGGCGCAATCTGGGCGGGTGCGCCCTTGGCTTCCTCGGACTTCTCCGGGTGGTGCGCGTCATCGGCGAAAACAGGTGCTGAAAACGCCAGCGCGGCGGCTATGGCTGTCATGGCAATCTTTTTCATGGTGTATCTCCTTTGGCAATTGAAGCCGTTATTCAACGACGATTTGAAACGCTTGGAATCTCTGCAGCATTGATCGGTAGTGTCATCAATGGCGGGCATAGGTGGCGGTCTTGCCATCCCTGGCGACCAGCAGGATTTCATAGGGAATCTTGCGTGCATCGTCCATTCCCGGCGCGCTCTGTGGCATTCCTGGCGAAACCAGACCCTTGGCGCTCGGTTTTTCGGCCAGCAGCCGCTTCACATCCGATGCAGGTACGTGGCCTTCGATCAGATAGCCATTGACTTCGGCGGTATGGCAGGATCTCATCGCCACCGGCACACCGAGGCGCGCCTTGTGCTCAGCGACGTTTTCCGTTTCCTGCGTGACGACCGGAAAACTGCTGGCTTTCATGTGCTCGACCCATTCGCCGCAGCAGCCGCAGCTCGGGCTCTTGTACACGGTTACGGTCGGTAGGGGCGCTGCCGCCCAGACAGCTGGCGCCAGCAGTGATAGAAATGCAGCCATCCGAACAGGGAATTTCATTTGAGGCTCCTTGATGAACACGAGGCCAGTATCGTTTCTCGACACCGATAGCAAGGTGACGTCAGAATTACATTTCTGTAATCCACAGCCCCGTCGTCCGCTCTACTAGGCAGATTGCGCCTGACCGGAATAGCGTCCTATGTCGACCCGAAGCCGGGTGACCAGATCATCATGGGGCGCGGCGCCAGTTTCGTCGAGCAGCCCATCTGCATGTTTGAGAAATGCATTCGCGATGGCAGGATCGAAATGTTTGCCACAGCCGTCCCGGACAATTGTTTTCGCTTCTTCCAGCGGGAGCGCCCTCTTATAGGGATGCTCCGAGGTATTGGCATCGAAAACATCGACCACCGCGAACATCCGGGCGGTCAGCGGTATCTCGTCGCCCCGCAGTCCGTCGGGATAGCCGGTTTCGTCGAATTTTTCATGATGACTGCCAATTGCTTGCTCGGCCTTCTGCAGCCATTGGTTGCCGGCGATGATCTGCTGCCCCATCACCACGTGCTGCTTCTGGCGCACACCTCGTGCTCGTCCTGCAGGCGCGCGCCGATCGGGTCTATGCCTTCGAGGTAAGCAAGGGGCTTGTCTCCGGGCCCAGCGCGGGATGACGACTCGTACTATTTTTTCGCCACCGATTCGCGGCCAGTCTCGATGGTTCGCACCCCGCATCAGGCAAGGGATGACTATGTTCCGTCACCCGCAAGCGGAGGCCCGTTGACGCGGCCTTCCATGCTTCGTTCTACCGCTGGCCGGATGGATCCTGGTTTCTGATTGCCAGGTATGGAGAGTCATCCAGCAGTCGCTTCAGCCCGGATCGGTCAGAACCGTTATCCCCGGCGATTTTCCGGCGCAGCGAAGTGCTGGGCACTTTCGCGCACCATCGGGATAACCGACGCATCGATATGGCGATTCTCGGTGGCATAAGAAATTACTCCTGCCACCAGGCGGGTGAAGGCGCCAGCAAGCGTCACCCGAATGCAACTTGCCAGCACCATGCCTGCGGGGTTCTGACATCCGGCAACCGATGGCGTGGCAGCCTCCTACACGTTACGCCGGTGCTAAACGCAATGCCACGGGCACTCCGGAACGAAGTAACTGACGGATCGACTCACTCTTGCCGTGCGCGACAACGGACCCATCCGAATGACTCCGCTGTTTTCGGCATCAATGCATGTGATCCGTATGTCCATCCTTGGCGACGGCAACCGGCGCCAACGGCGTGAAGCGTGCCTGCTCGGCGGTCTTGCCTGCTAAGGTGACAGACACGATGGCTTTCATGTCTGGAGTTGATGCGTATTTGCCGACGCCCTTCAGGCGATTGTCGCCATCCGGTGCCAGGGGCACCGTGGCTTTTGCCTTGCCGGCGAGGATGGTCACCGTCCCGCTAGCACCCACTGTCGACACCTTGGTTCCGGCATGGTCGGTGACATACACGACGACCGGATTGTCCTTGGCTTCCTTGTTGTCCTTGGCGACGATTAACTCGAAGTGATAGACGCCGGCCATGCGCAACTGGCCGCCATTGGGCGCCTTTTGGGTATCGAGGTACTCATCGCTATGGGCTAGTGCAGCGGTGCCGGTGAATAGGGCGGCAAGCAGCGTAGCAACAGGAATTAGTGCTTGCAGAGATTTCATGTTCAATTCTTCCTTGGGTTAAGTGAAACAGGGTCAGAAACTTTCTTTGGACTGGTCGGCCAGTAGCCGGTCCAAGGACGGCTTGCCCCACAGCCAGAACATCAGCGGCGTCAGCAGGGAATCGAGCAGAGTTGAACTGACCAGGCCGCCGAAGATCACCACCGCCACCGGATGCAGCACTTCCTTGCCCGGTGCGTCGGCAGCGAGCATCAGCGGCAGCAGGGCAAAGGCGGCGACCAGCGCGGTCATCAGCACCGGCGTGAGGCGCTCCAGCGAGCCGCGCACGATCATGTGTTGGCCGAAGGTCTCGCCCTCGAAGGCGCACAGGTTGATGTAGTGGCTGATCTTGAGGATGCCGTTACGGGTGGCGATGCCGGTCAGCGTAATGAAGCCGACCAGCGCGGCGACCGACAGCGGTTGTCCGGAAATCCACAGTGCGATCACGCTGCCGACCAATGCCAGCGGGATGTTGCCCATGATGATCAGGGTAAGGGCCATCGAGCGATAGCGGCTGTAGAGCACCATGAAGATCATGGTCAGTGAGACGGCGGCGAGCAGAGAGATCAGTCGCGCCGCCTGCTCCTGCGCCTGGAACTGCCCTTCCAGCGCAGTGAAGTAGCCTTCCGGCAAGGGCTTGGCGGCCAGCTCGGCGCGGATGTCGGCAATTACCTTCGACATGTCGCGGCCATCGGTATTGGCCGAGAGCACGATGCGGCGACGCGAGTTTTCGCGGCTGACCTGGTTGGGGCCATCGGACTCGTCGACGCTGGCGATCTTCGACAGCGGTACGAAGCCGGTGGGCGTTTCGATCATCAGGCTGGCTAGCGCCTGCGGATCGCGGGCTGTCTCCGGCAATCGAACCAGCAGGTCGAAGCGGCGGTTGCCCTCGACGATCTGCGTGATGCGCTCACCCTCAATCATCTGTTCCAGGCCGCGCAGCAAATTGCCCGGTGCCACACCGTAGCGCGCCGCCTGCTCGTAATCGAGGCGGATCTTCACTTGTGGGATCAGTACCTGTTTCTCGATCTGCAAGTCAGTGATTCCGGGAATCCGGGTCAGACGTTCGCGCAAGTCGGCGGCTAGGCCGCGTAGTGTGTCGAGGTCGTCGCCATAGATTTTCAGCGCGATCTGGGCGCGCACGCCGGACAGCAGGTGGTCGAGACGATGAGAGATCGGCTGCCCGACATTGCTGACACCGGGCAGTGCTGCGAGTCGGCCACGAATGTCGGAGATGATGGATTCACGGTCGCGATCGGAAGGCTTGAGGTCCACCTCCATTTCGCTGTAGTGCACACCTTCGGCGTGTTCGTCGAGTTCGGCACGCCCCGTACGGCGTCCGACCTGAATCACCTCGGGCACCTGCATCACCAGTTGCTCGGCAAGCGTACCGATGCGGTTGGATTCAGCCAGCGAAGTACCAGGATTGAGCAGCACGTTGACCGTCAGCGTGCCTTCGTTGAAGGGTGGCAGAAAGGAACGTGGGAAGAAAGGCACGCTGGCCGACACGATGACAACCACGGCAAACGCCCCCACCAACAAGGCCCGCGCATGGTCGAACGACCAGTGCAGCAGTTTTGCATCCTGGCGCTTGAGCCAGGTCACCAGCGGGCTGTCGCCGGCATGCAGTTGCTTCATGCGCGGCAGTAGGTAATAGGCCATGACCGGGGTCAGCGTCACCGAGACGATCATGCTGGCGAGAATGGAGACGATGTAGGCGACACCCAGCGGCGTGAACAGGCGGCCCTCAATGCCGGGCAGGACGAATAGCGGCACAAACACCAGCACGATGATTACCGTCGCATAGACGATGGCCGAACGCACTTCCAGCGTTGCGGCGGCGATAACTTCCGCTATCGGACGCGGTGTGGCCGCCGACCGGTTCAGTTTCAGCCGGCGCAACACGTTCTCGACACCGACCACCGCATCGTCCACCAGTTCACCGATGGCGATGGCCAGACCACCGAGAGTCATGGTGTTGATCGACAGTCCGAAGTAGTGGAAGACCAGCGCCGTAGCAAGCAGCGAAACGGGGATCGCCATGAGAGAGATCAGCGTCGTGCGCACATTCAGCAGGAACAGGAAGAGAATGACCGCGACCAAGATGGCGCCGTCACGCAGGGCTTCCTCGACGTTGGTCACGGAGTGCTCGATGAAGTCGGCCTGTTTGAAGAGAAAGGTCGGCGCTTCAACGCCCTTGGGCAAACTTTTGCCCAGTTCGGCGACAGCCTTTTCTACTTCTCGGGTGAGGGCCACACTATCGGCGGCCGGCTGCTTCTGCACAGACAGGATCACAGCCGGTTTGCCCTTGTAGCTGCCATCGCCGCGTTTGATCGCAGGCGCTAGTTTGACATCGGCCAGTTGCTTAAGCAGGATCGGGTGCCCGTTCTTCACCGCGACGACCACGTTCTGCAAGTCTTCAATACGCGAACTGCGGCCAATCTGACGGATCAGGTATTCACGGCCCTGGGCTTCAAGAAAGCCGCCACTGGTGTTGGCGCCGAAATCCTTAAGTGCCTCTTCCAGCTTCTCACGCTCGATGCCGAGCGCCTGCAACTGGGCTGGCTTGAGTTCGACGCGGTATTGCCGCACCTCACCGCCGATTGGGATTACCTGGGCGACGCCGGGAATGGTTAGCAGACGAGGACGCACGACCCAGTCGGCAAATTCGCGCACCTGCATCGGGCTGACCTTGTCGGGATCGGCAGGAAGCGCGATCAGCAATATCTCGCCCATGATCGAGGAAATCGGCCCGAGTTGCGGCACGATCCCCGGCGGCAAAGCTTCACGCACCAGGTTCAGGCGTTCGGCGATCTGCTGGCGGTTGCGATAGATGTCCGAGCCCCATTCAAACTCGACATAAACGATGGACAAGCCGATACCCGAAACCGAACGAACGCGCGTCACGCCCGGCATGCCGTTCATGCCGGACTCGATGGGAAGGCTGACCAGTTGTTCGACTTCTTCCGGCGCCATACCACCGGCCTCGGTCATCAGCGTGACAGTAGGCTTGTTGAGGTCGGGAAATACGTCCACCGGCATCTGGCGCAACGTGAGTGCCCCATAGATCACCAGCAGCAGTGAAACCCCAAGAACGATCAGCCGTTGTTTCAGGCTGGTGTTAACGATGAAATCGAACATGTCAACGCACCTGAGAGAGCAATCCGGCGCCTTCGGTGACCACGCGGTCGCCGTCATGCAGGCCTTCGGTCACCGCTATGCTGGCTGCATCCAAGGACTGGACACGCACTTTGCGCGCGACAAAGCGTTCCGCCTCGGTATGTATCCACACCGCTGTCTCGCCGGCGCCGACTTTTGTCAGCGCCGAGCGCGGCACCGCTGCACCCTTGATGCCTCGGGCGGTTCGCACCATCAGTTTCACGGGCTGGCCCACGGCCACACTCGCATCGCGCGTGGCAATGCCAAACAACAAAGGCAGCGCCTGCTCTCGCAACTGTCGGCCGCCACCGATAAACGTCAGATCCAGCGTGACGGCGTTATCGGCCAGCGCACTGGCGCCGACGATAGATTTCGCCAGGCCAGCGTCGTAGGCCAGCGCTTCCACGGCAAGACGCGCGGGATCGACGATTTCGAACAGAACTTCCTTCGTCTCGACCACTTGGCCGGCGACCACGCTGCTGGCGCTGATCACGCCAGAGACCGGCGCGATCAAGGGCTCGGCGGTATTGATGCTGGCGCTGACGAAGGCGCGGCGCTTTTGTAGCGCAGCATGCTCGATTCTGGCTGCGTCGATTTCCTTTTGCGGCACCGCACCTTCGAGTTGATCGAAGCGCCTGACACGGCCAGCGGCCATCGCCAGTTGTGCTTCCAGTTCGGCCAGTTGCGCCTGTTGGTTGCCGCGTTCGATGGCGCCTCCGGTGGGTCGCAGGTAAGCCAGTATTTCGCCCTTACCCACCTTGCGGCCTGGTATCGGCATGCCCTTGGGGCCGGGCAGTACGCTTCCCGTTTGCGTGGCCTGGATACGGCCACCGGCATCGGGGCTGGGTATGACCTTGCCGTTGAGTTCGACGGTCGCTGCCAGATCGCCGTTGCGGACTGGGCTGGTACGTATCCCGAGTTGACGCTGCACCGGCTTCGGTAAGAACAGACTGCCATCGGCCAGACGCTGGGGGCCATCACTCCTTGTGATGGGGCCGGCGGTGGCCGCGCTCATGGCGGCAGGAGACTTTTTACCGTCCTGGCTATGATCCTCGTCGCCATGAGCGAATGCATAGTTTGCCGTGAAGGACAATGTTGCCACGGCCATAAGAATTGCTAGCTTGCGCATTATTTGACTCCCTTCGATTGCTTGCGCCGACGAATCGCCCACAACGCGCCACCGAACAGCACCAGTACGCCAGTACTCAGCCACACCAGCCATTCGCTCCAGCCATGCACATGCACCACGCCAGTCGGCGGCGGCGCAACATCCAGCGTGGCCGATAACAGATCGGCGCTATCGCCTGCCTCGATGGAGATCGTCAGCGGATGTTTGGCGGGGACGACCGATACGGCGTCCATGGCATAGACACCGGGCGAGGTCTCGGCAGCAGCCCCTTTCACTCCTCCGCCCTCGATTTCTACCTTGGCTCCGATGACCGGTGCGTTGCTGGTAAATCGATCCAGATAGAGCACCAGTTTTTTTCCTTCAAGAACAGCCACGGCTTCGAACTCTTCCGAACTGGCGATAGCGCGGGGCGCAACCGACGTGCTAATAGCGGGTGCTGGCGCGCCATGATCTTCGTCACCATGGGCGAAGGCGGAAAGTGGCGCGGAAATGAACAAGACTGCGACGAAAACAACAGACTTCACGGTAATACTCCCAAGGCTTGATTCAGGCGCGATATCGCCGCCGCACGCGCAAGACGCTGGCGATCAAAAATACTTTCAGCTTCGATGGCGGCGGCGCGGATGCGCAGTAGCGTCGCCAAATCCGTTTCACCAAGCGTGAAGGACTTCTCGGCCAATTGCAGGTTGTCGGCCGACAGACTACGGCGCTCCTGTGCCATAGTCAGTTGGCTGTCCGTGGCGACTAAGGTTCGGCGTGCGCGTTCAATCTCTTGCTGTACGCTGATTTCGGTACGGTGCATTTCTGCATCGGCCTGTTCAGCCTCGGCTTGAGCTGCCGAACTGTCGCGGCGTACCTGTGGCCCCAACGAGAAGGGAATTTTCAGTTTGACACCTACGCTGTTGCCGTAGGGTTCGGCAAAGTCGCCTCGCTCGCGAACGACCCGGAATGACAGTTCAGGCGCGGCGCGGCGTGTTTCTTCGGCAAGCTTGAACCGAGCCCAGGCGCTGCGCGCGACAGCGGCGGCCAACGCCAGCTGCGGATGAAGTTCGGCAGTTGCCGAATCTCCCTGAAGATCTCGCCACATCGTTGCATTTGCCATGGCTTCTTCGCCCATATCCGCTGGCGCGGCGGTACCCGTGAGAAGGCGAAAAGCCTGCTCTGCCTGTAGCAGCGTAGCCTGGGAATCGATCACCTCCGCCTCAGCGGAAAGGATTTCACCCTGCGCCAGATTGGCGTCGATGCGCGATAACTCACCGACCTTGAAGCGCTTTTTGACATCCGTATCAAGCGCACGGGCTGTATCAAGCCGGCGAATTGCCAGTGCCTTGGCAGAACGCGCCGCCGCCAGCGACCACCATGCCTCGCGGACCTCGCTGGCCACGTCCAGCTTGACGGCAACGCGCCGGGCGGCGGCTTCGGCGATACGGCTGTCGGCTTCAGCGCGGCGTACGTTCTTTTGTCCGGGAAGCCACAGTGGGACGGCCAATTCAATCTCCCACTCCTGCTTGCCCTGATTCCGACCTTGCCGGTCATTGAGGCTGCCGAGCGATACGGAAGCCGGTTCCGGCGTCAGGCCGCTGGCCAACTCATGAGCGGCGCGTGCTTCGGCGTCACGCGCATCCAGCCCCGCTGCCTGTGGATTCAAACGCCATGCCTGCTCCACCACGCTGGCCAGACTGGCTGGCGGCTGTCCGGTCTCGCTGGCCAACACAGGAAGGTTCAGCGCCAGTACGAGAGCACAAGCCAGCGCCTTGCAATGCCACTCGTGAGGTTTCGTTTTCATGTCGAATACGCTTGTTCGTTGATGGTTGAAGCGCATTCTGCAAATGACAGCCCAACGAGAAGCTAACGCACAGATTACATATCTGTAATCTTCGGCAAACGTATGCCCCGGAGGTGCATCGCCACGGCTGAACTAGACACCTTTGCGCCTCAAACCTGAGGTCGGGGAGGCTCAAATATTGTTGGCAGTGATAAAAAGCTACCGGCAACTTTTGATGGGGCAGAGCAGCTATCCGTGCATATCAAATCCATAAAGTCTTAGATCGCCCTGCTCAACGCGTGAGCGAAGCGCTCCAGGCTGCTATAATTCGCCGCTGAAATGAAAAGCCCATCGTCTGTGATGGGCTTTTTCTTTGACCGCATCAGCCGGTCAACACGCGGGAATAGCTCAGTTGGTAGAGCGCAACCTTGCCAAGGTTGAGGTCGAGAGTTCGAGACTCTTTTCCCGCTCCAGATTTGCCCATGTGGCTCAGTGGTAGAGCACTCCCTTGGTAAGGGAGAGGTCGCGGGTCCGATTCCCGCCATGGGCACCAAAACTCCGGCCAAGCCCATCACGCAGGTGATGGGCTTTTGTGTTTCTGGCCCGGCTCCCGGGCACGGGCGGGTGACCGCCCGCCCCTTCACGTTACCCCGCCGGAGCGGCATGCGCCGGCATCGCAGGTTGATTGATGGTCACTTTGAGCGACACCACCCTGGGCATCGACTTCGGCACCTCCAACTCGGCCATGGCCGTGCGCCAGGGTGCCGGCCCCGCGCGCCTGCTGCGGCTGGAGGGTGAGGCCGTCACCCTGCCCACGGCGCTGTTCTTCAACGCCGAGGACGAGCGCACGCATTACGGCCGCGATGCCGTGGCCCAGTACCTCGCGGGGACCGAGGGGCGCCTCATGCGCTCGCTCAAAAGCCTGCTGGGCAGTGCCCTGCTGCAGGACAAGACGGCCGTGCACCACCGCCTGGTGAGCTACCAGGACATCATCAGCCTGTTCCTGCAGATGCTGGCCCGCTCGGCCCGTGCGTCGCTCGGGGGCATGCCCGGCCGCGTGGTGATGGGCCGCCCCGTGCACTTCGTGGACGGCGATGCGGCGCGCGACCGCCAGGCCGAGGACGCCCTGCGCCAGGCCGCGCTGGATGCGGGTTTCATGAATGTATCGTTCCAGCCCGAGCCCATTGCGGCGGCGCTGGACTATGAGCAGCGCATCGGGACCGAGGCCCTGGTGCTGGTGGTGGACATCGGCGGGGGCACTTCGGACTTCACGGTCGTGCGGCTGGGCCCCGACCGCGCCGGTCGGGCGGACCGCAGTGCCGACATCCTGGCCACCACGGGCGTGCACATCGGCGGCACCGACTTCGACCGCCGCCTGAACCTGGAGCTGCTCATGCCCATGCTGGGCCTGCGCCACACCGGCCCGACCGGCCGCGAGGTGCCCAGCCGGGTGTTTTACGACCTCGCCACCTGGCACCTGATCCAGTGGCTCTATGCCCCGAAGGCCCTGCGCGAGGCCCAGGGCCTGCGGACCGACTATGCCGATGCGCGCCTGCACGACCGGCTGATGGCCGTGCTGCAGGAGCGCCTGGGGCACCGCATGGCCAATGCGGTCGAGCAGGCCAAGATCGCCGCCTCGCTGCAGGATGCCGCCGCCGCCATGGACCTGGGCTGGATCGAGCCCGGGCTGGGCGCGGTGGTGGCACCCGAGGGCCTGGCGCAGCACCTGGCCGGGCTGCTGGAGCAGGTGGTCGCCTGCGCGCAGGAATGCCTGCACGACGCGGGCCTGGCGCCACGGCAATTGCAGGCCATCTACCTCACCGGGGGCTCCTCGGCCCTGCGGCCCCTGCGCCAGGCGCTGCAGAGCGCGTTCCCCGACACGCCCCAGATCGAGGGCGACCTGTTCGGTGGCGTGGCCTCGGGCCTGGCGGTCAGCGCCTGATTCTGAAATGCTATTAAATTAATAGCAATTGGCGCTTGCCATATAAGCGCCGAAGGCTGTTTTTGCTATCAATCCGATCCGGGCGCTTCCCCGGGTTGATCCCGCTTCCAGGCCAGGGCCGTGTCGTACAGCGCGTTGCGCGGCGCGCCCGTGATCTCGGCGGCCAGCCGCACGGCGGATTTCAGGGGCAGCTCCTGCAGCAGCAGGCGCAACACGCGCAGGCTGTCGCCGTCGTCCTGGGTGGCGGCCACCGGGTGCAGCAGCACCACGAACTCGCCCTTGGCGCGCTGCGGCGCACCGGCCAGCCACGACGCCAGCCCGGCGGCGGGCAGGGTGGTGATTTCCTCGAACTGCTTGGTCAGCTCGCGCGCCAGCGTCACCGGGCGCTCGCCCAGCACGGCCAGCGCCTGCGCCAGCTCGCCGATGCGGTGCGGTGCCTCCAGCAGCACGGTGCAGCGCGGCTCGGCCTGCAGGCGCTGCACGGCGGCCTGGCGCTCGGCGGCCTTCGTCGGCAGGAAGCCGGCGAACACGAAGCCGCCCTCGGTGCCACCGCTGCCCACGGCGCCGGCCACGCTGAGCGCGGCGGTGATGCTGCTGGCGCCAGGCAGGGGCAGCACGCGCAGGCCGGCGGCGCGCACGGCGGCGGCCAGGCGCGCGCCCGGGTCGCTCACGCCCGGTGTGCCGGCATCGCTCACATAGGCCACGCGCTGGCCCTGCTGCAGGCGGGCGAGCACGGCCTGCGCGGCCTCCTGCTCGTTGTGCTGGTGCACGGCCAGCCATTGGGCGCCGGGTTTGTCGATGCCGTAGGCGCGCAGCAGGCTCTGGGTGTGGCGCGTGTCCTCGCAGGCCAGGGTGTCGGCCAGCTGCAGCACATGCAGGGCGCGCAGCGTGATGTCGGCCAGGTTGCCGATGGGCGTGGCGACCACGTACAGTGCGCCTTGCGGATAATGCTGTGCAGCCGCCGCATCGCGTGCGGCGCCCAGGGCTGAAGCGAAAGAAGCGCTCAATGGATTTCCTTGACAAGATGATCGCGGACAGGACGCCGGTGCGCACCACGCGCGAGCGGGGCAACGCGGCGGAAGACCTGGCGCTGGCCCATCTGCAGGCGGCCGGGCTGCGCCTGCTGGAGCGCAATTATCGGACGCCCGGGCGTGGCGGCGGCGAAATCGACCTGATCGTGCGCGAGCCCGGCGGCACGGTGGTGTTCGTCGAGGTGCGCAGCCGCGCCGGCCAGGCCTTCGGCGGCGCGGGCGCCAGCATCGGCGTGGCCAAGCAGCGGCGCATCGTGCTGGCGGCGCGCCACTACCTGATGCGCCTGGGGGCGCTGCCGCCGTGCCGCTTCGACGTGGTGCTGGTGGAGGCGTCCGTGCAATGGATCCAGGGCGCCTTCGACGCAGGCTGACAGGCGTGCAGACGATCTACCGATTGCTACAAAATTGATAACACCGTGCGGGTATCATCCGCTTCCGGATCTTGAACAGGTTCAACCCTAGCCCATGCTTGAGCAACGTATCCAACAGCATTTCATCGACAGCGCCGACCTGAAATACCAGGCCGCGCAGGCACTGGGCAAGCCCATTGCCGACGCCGTGCAGGCCTTGCTGGCCTGCATCACCAGCGGCGGCAAGATTCTGGCCTGCGGCAGCGGCGTGTCCGCGCCCGATGCGCAGCAGTTCGCCACCTGCTGCGTCGCCGGCTTCGAGCGCGAGCGGCCGGAACTGGCCGCCGTGGCCCTGTGCGCCGATGGCGCCCTGCTCACGGCGCCCGGCGACACCAGCCAGCCGTTCGCGCGCCAGGTGCGCGCGCTGGGGCAGGCGGGGGATTTGCTGCTGGCCCTGAGCGTCAGCGGCAACGACCCGGCCGTGCTGGCCGCCGTGCATGCGGCGCACGAGCGCGACATGACGGTGGTCGCCGCCAGTGGCCGCAGCGGCGGCATGCTGGCCACCGTGCTGCGCGAGACCGATGTGCTGATCTGTGTGCCCCACGACCGCGCCGCCCGCGTGCGCGAGGTGCATGCGCTGGTGCTCAACTGCCTGTGCGATGGCATGGACGCCCAATTGTTTGGTGAACAGGAGATTTCGTGATGACCTTCCGCATGAACCGCGCCGTGTGCACCTTGCTGGCCGCTGCAGCCCTGGCCGGGGGGCTCGTGGGCTGCGCCACCCCTGTGGTGCTTGGGGGCGCCGCCATCGGCGGCATGATGGCCATCGACCGGCGCACCGCCGGCATCCAGATCGAGGACGAGAGCATCGAGCTGCGCTCGTCCAACCGCATCCATGGAGCCCATGGCGACAAGGTGCACGTCAACATCACCAGCTACAACCGCCAGGTGCTGCTGACCGGCGAGGTGCCCAGCGCCGAGGTGCGCCAGGCCATCGAGAAGATTGTGGCCGGCGTGGAGAATGTGCGCGCCGTGGTCAACGAGCTGGCCGTCATGCCTTCCACCTCGCTGGGACAGCGTTCCAACGACACCTTCATTACCGGCAAGGTGCGCGCCAGCCTGATTGATGCCAAGGATGTCTCGGCCAACAGCTTCAAGGTGGTGACCGAGCGCAACGCGGTCTACCTGATGGGCCTGGTGACCCAGCGCGAGGCCGGGCGTGCCACGTCCATCGCCCGGGGCGTGACGGGCGTCAGCAAGGTCGTGCGGGTGTTCGAGTACCTGACCGAGGAAGACCTGGCGCGCATGAACGCCACGCCCAAGCAGTCTGCCCCCGTGACCCAGGACAACGCCGAAACCGGCACGCCGCCGCGCTGAGCGCGGCCCCAGGGCGGGTCAATGGGCGCGGCCCAGGCCAGCAGCCACCGCGCAAGGGCCGCCCCGCCGCGCTGGTGGCGTCCCCCCTCCGCGAGCGAAGTGAAGCAGAGAGGGGGGAAGGCGCCGAAGGCGACTCAGGGGGGTGTTCCCTACTTCAAGCGTTTGATGAGGCTGGAGGTGTCCCAGCGGCTGCCGCCCATCTGCTGCACGTCGCCATAGAACTGGTCCACCAGCGCCGTGACCGGCAGGCGCGCGCCGTTGCGCTTGCCTTCGTCGAGCACCAGGCCGAGGTCCTTGCGCATCCAGTCCACGGCGAAGCCGAAGTTGAACTGGTCCGCCACCATGGTCTTGCCACGGTTGTCGAGCTGCCAGCTCTGGGCCGCGCCCTTGCCGATGACGTCGAGCACCAGGTTCATGTCCAGGCCGGCGCGCTGGCCGAAGGCCACCGCTTCGGACAGGCCCTGCACCAGCCCGGCGATGCAGATCTGGTTGACCATCTTGGTGAGCTGGCCCGCGCCGCTGGCGCCCATGCGCGTGAAGGCGCGCGAGAAGGCCATGGCCACCGGCTGCACGGCATCGAACGGGGCCGGGTCGCCGCCGCACATCACGGTCAGCAGGCCGTTCTGCGCGCCTGCCTGGCCGCCCGACACCGGGGCGTCGATGAACTGCAGGCCCAGCGTGCGCGCGGCGCCGTGCAACTCGCGCGCCACCTCGGCCGAGGCCGTGGTGTGGTCCACGAAGAGGGCGCCCGGTTCCATGCCGGCGAAGGCGCCGTCGGCGCCCAGCGTGACCGAGCGCAGGTCGTCGTCGTTGCCGACGCAGCAGAACACGATCTCGGCGCCCTGGGCGGCCGTGCGCGGCGTGGCCGCATGGCGCGGTGCACGGGTGCCGGCGTATTCGGCGCACCAGGCCTGGGCCTTGGCCTCGGTGCGGTTGTACACCGTGACTTCATGCCCGGCCAGCGCCAGGTGCGCGGCCATGGGGTAGCCCATCACGCCCAGCCCGATGAAGGCGAGCTTGCGCGGGGCGATGGGTTCGTAGGTACGGGGGTTGGTGCTGGGCATGGGGTCCATCCTGTAATGAAAAAGGCCCGCGCATCGTGCGGGCCAGGGGAGGGGGCGCGGCCGGTCAGACGATCACAAAGTGCTCGGTGCCGGAGGCCAGGTCGGTGGTCTTGGCGCGCTGGCTCGACAGCTTGATCTGCAGGCGCAGGTCGTTGAGCGAGTCGGCGTTGCGCAGCGCATCTTCGTAGGAGATGACGTTGGACTCGAACAGGTCGAACAGCGCCTGGTCGAAGGTCTGCATGCCCAGGTTGCGGCTCTTTTTCATGATCTCCTTGATCTCGGAGACCTCGCCCTTGAAGATCAGGTCGGCGATCAGCGGCGTGTTGAGCATCACCTCGACGGCGGCGGCGCGGCCCTTGCCGTCCTGCTTGGGAATCAGTCGTTGCGAGACCAGCGCCCGCAGGTTCAGCGACAGGTCCATGAGCAACTGCGCGCGGCGCTCCTCGGGGAAGAAGTTGATCACGCGGTCCAGCGCCTGGTTGGCGCTGTTGGCGTGCAGCGTGGCCATGCACAGGTGGCCGGTTTCCGAGAAGGCGATGGCGTGCTCCATGGTCTCGCGGTCGCGGATTTCGCCCATCAGGATCACGTCGGGCGCCTGGCGCAGCGTGTTCTTGAGCGCAGCCTCCCAGCTGTCGGTGTCCAGGCCCACCTCGCGCTGCGTCACCACGCAGTTCTTGTGCGGGTGCACGAATTCGACCGGGTCTTCCACCGTGATGATGTGGCCGAACGAGTTTTCGTTGCGCCAGTCCACCATGGCGGCGAGCGTGGTCGACTTGCCCGAACCCGTGGCACCCACCAGGATGCACAGGCCGCGCTTGGTCATCGTCACTTCTTTCAGCACCTGCGGCACGCCCAGCCCGTCGATGGTGGGCAGCGTCAGCGGAATCACCCGCAGCACCATGCCCACGCGCCCCTGCTGGATGAAGGCATTGACGCGGAAGCGCCCGATGCCCGCCGGCGAGATGGCGAAGTTGCACTCCTTGGTGCGCTCGAAATCGGCGGCCTGCTTGTCGCTCATGATCGAGCGGGCCAGCGTCAGCGTGTGGTTGGGCGACAGCGGCTGCGGTGACACCTTGGCGATGGCGCCATCGACCTTGATGGCCGGTGGAAACTCCGCCGTGATGAACAGGTCGCTGCCGTTGCGGCTGACCAGCAGCTTGAGCAGGTCGTTGATGAATTTACTGGCCTGATCGCGTTCCATCTCAAATCCTCCCTCGGTCGGCGCCTGGGCGCCGAGGTGTCATTTCTGGTTCTCGCTCAAACGGGCGCTGACCACGCGCAGGCGCAGCGACAGCTTGCGGGCGAGCAGCGCCACCAGGCTGGCGGCCAGCTGCGGGTCCTTGGCCATCATGTCGTCCATGGCGTCGGCGCTGAGCACGGCGATCTCGCAGTCGGTCAGCGTGGTGCAGGCCGAGAAGCGGATGCCGCTGTCGAGCAACGACATCTCGCCCAGGATATCGCCGGGGCGGGTTTCGGCCAGGCGCAGCTGTTCGCCCCAGGGCTGGATGCGGTCCACGGCGATGGTGCCGGTCAGCAGCACGACCATGAAGTTGCCGTATTCGTCCTGGCGGATCACGTCCCGGTTCGGGGGCACATGGGCGAACTCGAAGAAGCGCTCCATGCGCTTGACGGCGTCCTGGTCCAGGTGCGCCATGTACTTGTCCTTGGACCACAGCGCTTGCAGCAGTTTGCCGCCGCGGCTGGCGGGCAGGCGCTTGGCGCCCACCTCGACCGCGCGGGCCTCCCAGGGCACCAGCATGGTCGAATCCACGCCCTGGTTGGCGAAGGCCGTGGAGAAGAAGACGGAATCGGTGTGCTCCTGCTGTTGCGGCTTGTTGTCGCGCGTCGACAGGCGCAAAAGACCGAGGATGCCTTTCATGGGGTGCTCCAGTGGGCGGCTGCGAGGCCGCCGGTGTCAGGTGGTTGAATGGGGCTCAACCAGGGAAGTTTTCGGGAATCTTGGCCTTGCTGCGGGCCTCGGCGGGGCTGATGATGTTGCGGCGCACCAGGTCGGTCAGGTTCTGGTCCAGCGTCTGCATGCCCACGCTGTTGCTGGTCTGGATGGTGGAGTACATCTGCGCCACCTTGGCCTCGCGGATCAGGTTGCGGATGGCGCTGGTGCCCAGCATGATCTCGTGCGCGGCCACGCGG
>Ga0208516_100299_pt1 | contig 23450 bp, 27 predicted proteins | sample LakWasM117_HOW13_2_FD_183931 | JGI IMG/M metagenome (GOLD analysis project Ga0208516, IMG submission 183931) | Freshwater sediment methanotrophic microbial communities from Lake Washington under simulated oxygen tension - Sediment Metagenome... | ecosystem: Environmental > Aquatic > Freshwater >...
CCAGACGCGAAGTGATATCGACAATCTGAATCATCTTGTCGTAGGGCATGCGCATCGGCCCAATGACACCCAGGGTGCCCACCACTTGCCCATCCACCTCGTAGGGTGCACTCACCACCGACAGTTCTTCAAACGGAACCACCTGGCTTTCCCCGCCAATAAAAATGCGCACGCCCTCGGCCTGGGAGGACACATCAAGAAGACGCAGCAATTGCGTCTTTTGTTCAAACATGTCAAAGGCGCGCCGCAAATTGCCCATGTCCTTGGAAAAATCACTGACGGCCAGCAGGTTGCGTTCGCCGGAAATGACGACTGCATCTTGCGCATCAGCGCCTCCCCCAACCTGCACCGCCGCCTGCATGAGATCGGCGATTTCCCCTTGCAGCATTGCCACCTCGGTTTTGAGACTCTCGCGGACCTGCTCCATGGCCAGCCCGCTGTAGTGGCTGTTGAGGTAGTTGGCCGCCTCGGTGAGCTGCGTTTGCGACAGGTCACTCTGGACAAAAATCACCCGGTTCTGCACATCTCCCTCGGGGGAAACGAGGATCACCAGCACGCGGCGCTCCGACAGGCGAAGAAACTCGATGTGCCTGAATACCGACGCGCGGCGCGGGGCCATTACCACGCCAACGAATTGCGACAGGCTGGAGAGAAGATTGGCCGCGTTGGCAATGACCTTCTGAGGCTGCTCGGCCGCCAGCGAATGCGGGGTGATGCGATCGCGCTGCACGGTGAGCATGGTGTCCACGAACAGACGGTAGCCTTTGGCGGTCGGGATGCGCCCTGCCGACGTGTGCGGGCTGGCGATCAAGCCCAACTCTTCCAGATCTGCCATGACGTTGCGAATCGTAGCGGGCGAGAGTTCCAGGCCACTGGCACGCGAGAGCGTCCTGGAGCCGACAGGCTGTCCATCCTCGATATAGCGCTCGACCAGCGCTTTGAGCAACAACTTGGCGCGCGCATCCAGCATGCAATCATTTTACTGGCGTAAGTTTCTTGGACCATCGGCCCCGACCCTCATGCCGGTGTATATGGTCGCGTAGACAGGACACCGAGCAGCCCACCATTTCAGCCAGCGTTCGCTGGTCATACCAACCCGAGCGCCACGCGGCCACGATTTGCGCCGTAGTTTCATCATCTAACGCGCGCTTTTTCCCCCATGTTTTTCCAGCCGCCCGCGCGGCCACTTGCCCGGCGTGGCACCTCTCGCGGATCAGCTCTCGTTCGAACTCCGCAAAGGCACTGAGCATGTGCAAAAACATGCGGCCTTGGGGCGTCTCAGTTTCGATGGATTCAGTGAGCGAGCGGAAGCCGCAGCCCTTGGAGCGCAGCAGATCAAAGACCTTGACGAAGTGCGCAACGGAGCGCGCGAGCCGGTCGAGTTTATAGACCGTCAACACGTCGCCGCGCTGCATTTTTAATAGCAACGCGTCAAGCTGTGGCCGATCTTTTATGGCCGAGCGTTTTTCCTCAACAATGATGTCAACGCCCGCGCGCTTGAAAGCGGCAAGCTGTGCGGCAGTGTTCTGCTCAGTCGTGGAGACACGCGCGTATCCGTAGATGGTCAACGGTCTTTGTACTGTGCATCAAAGCGTTTATGGGCGGCCATGTACTCATTGGCACAGGCCATCGTGGCCGAATCGACCAAGCAAGGCGGCGACGGTCGGTAGTAGTCAGCCCAAGCATTCGCGCGGCGCTGTTCGCGGTCCCGTTGCAGGCGCTGCGCAAGATCGCGGGCGTCCTGCAATGCCTGGGCCTGGGCTTGTTGCTGCTGCTGCCGCGCAGCCCTGCTTTCCTGCTCGACTCTCATACGTTCACGATCAGCACGCATGGCCTGCTGTGCCTGCTGCGCAAGCTGGTTCAACGCGTACTCAGCGCGAAGAGCCGACACACCCTCATAGGCAAACATTGCGGCCAAGGCGCCAATGAAAACGCCTGCGGCGATCTTGCCTATATCAGCAAAAAAGGTGTCTTCCCGAGGGAATCTGTTGCGATCCATGATTTTTCCCACCCTTTAAATTGTGAAGGGAATTGTCACACCAGGAACGCAGCGGAGGCCCTGAATACCGGTCTTTTATGGCGGCGAGCGAAGGGTGGTTCAAGTTCAAGCGCAGCGCTTCGCGGCGATGGCCCAAGCATGTTCGACGGCAGCGACACAGCAGAGATGCACCAAGTGCGGCAGGAAGCAGAGGCAGGCGCGCTGGTTACGCATTGCCCCTTGACGTGGGGAACGTGGCGCGTGACAGGTTGAACATGGGGCGATGCCCCATACCCCAGATAGCTATAACTTCGATAGCTTATGTTTAGATCCAAACAGGTTACTACCTATCTGTAACGGAATGCACCGACGCATTCCGCGCCGCAAGCTGTTCAGCCCACTCACTACGCGTGCCCTGGCGCACTACATCCGGCACACCGCGCGGCCCGATGCTGGGCTGATGCTGCACAAGGTCAACGACCGGCACTGTGCCCGCTTGAATGACCGCAGGCGCCGCCTCCTGCGCCTTCACCAAGGCCGGACCGGCTGGCTTCTCTTGGTGCTGTTCTGGCGCCTGCCAATCGACAAAAAAGCCCTTGACCACGATCTGAACGCAGACCGAGAAATCAACGTTCAAAATCGTAGCTTGTTGGCTGTAGCATTTACAGGTATCGCCCATATGAACGCACGCCGCAGGGTACGGCGCCACCTTGGGTTTTGTGACTTCGTCATAGACCGGCGCAGTGTGCGGAAGGCTGGGAAACCGAGGCGCTCGCGCCTGAACGTAGGCGCCTAACGAATCGTCAGCCGCCGACACTTGGAGTGATGCAGCAGCGACCGGCCCCCCCTGCTCGCGCAGCGCTTGAACGGGCTTTTCTTGCACCGGTTGCCAGCGCTTCGCCATGGCCTGATAGGCGCTATAGAACAGCACCGGAATGAGCACCACAGACGCGGCCAGCGCCCAAACCATTTTGGGAATTTGCTTTTTTCCAGTGTGCAAGCTGGCCGACCGATACCAGCCGTATACCTCTTTGGGGAAGGCTTGCATGGTGACCGTCCCGGACTTGCCAGAGCCGTTTTTTTCACACTGCGCATTGACGGCGGACCACTCCAGCACGCTGACCAGATCCGCGCCGAAATTTCGCTTTAAATGGCGGTGCCATCCAGGCGAGCCGATCAGCCGACGAACGAAGGCATCAATGTTCTGCGGGTGCTGGGTGATCAGGTAGAAATCGAAACCACGGCGCCGATGTTCCGCCAGCATGCGGACATGCTCAGGAGGTGTAGCGCTGGGAGGCCGCAGCGGTAAATCATTGTGGCACTCGTCCACGACAAAAATCGTGCCGTCCGGCTCGTCCTGCCACTTCGAAAAGTCTGCCGTTTTCCACGACGCCAACTCACCGCCAGGAACAGCCTCAAACCGCCCGTTGTGGCAGACCGGGCGATTTTCTTTTAGAGAGCGCTCGCGCACCCACTTTAAGGCGTTGAGGGTCTTTCCTGCGCCGTTCGCGCCTGTAATCAGATACAGCATTATTTAATGACCCACTTTTTGACGGTGTCGCTTGTCAAGCCACTGAGCACTAGACGCGCCGTTATTGCGCTGGTAACGATGCTGATGCAGACCCCGACTTTCATCATGCCGACGATGCCCATTACTTCCGGAGGCAACAACGAAAAGCTCGTAATTGCTTGCGTTTTTAGCCAGGTCAGCGCCGTATTCATGCCGGTATAGGTGACGACACCGATCCCGAGAGCGACCAGGACGCGGCCCGCAAGTGTTCCAACGACACTAATCAGCATGCCGCCGATGGCGTAAATAAAAACCGGCATCTTAGCCCCTTCCTACGATACGAAACGCCAAGAGAAAAGAAATTGCGACGAGAATATTTCCAAGAATCGCAAGCGGACTATTGAGCACGGAAAACGGCAGAGTGATCGACTGCCCGGCGACCGTGATATTTAGGTCCTGCACTCCCGAACCACCGCCGAGCGCGTCAGTCGTATCAATGCGGCCATTTAAATCAATGGTTTCATTTCCCGGCAAATCTAGGGTGCGGTTTCCGGTTTTCACAGACTCCAGCAAATACAGCTTGGATTCTGCGGTTTTCTGCACATACAGTTGGCAGTTTCTTTTGTGCTGTTCCTGCGCAATAGCACACTGAATCACATCGCCTTTACAGGTAAATCCAGCATCGCACGATCCGCCAAAGGCGTCTTTGTCTCCATCGCCTTCGCCGTCCGGGTCCCCGTTAGGATCACCGGGTTTATATGTCGCGTAGCACATATTTCCGACTTTCACAAATCCAGAAGGGCAATTACCATCAGAATCAGGAGATTTAGGGTCCGATATACAAACAGCACCTTGCTTGTGATACCCATCTGGACAGGTACCATCTTCATTCGGTTCTTTTGGCTCAGACGGAGTGCCATAACCATTCCCGGATGGATTATCCGGATTACTAGGGTCTGTATTCGGCGGCGTAACATCGGGCGGGCTAGTAGTCCCACCAGTACCATCCCCACCTGTACCCGTACCAGGGCCAGACCCACCGCCAGCACCGCCCGTGCCAGGACCCTCTGGGTCGCCGGACCCACCGTCTCCACCATCACCGGGTGGCGAATCAGGATTATCGCCAGGAGGTGTATCAGTAGGAGGCGGATTAGATGCAGGAGGTGCAGAATCTGACGTGGTACAGCGCGCACCGGTAAGATACCCAGACCCGCTGCAATCTGTTTTTCCACCCCAACTGACACAAACAGATGATCTAACTTTAGCTTGGCAACCGCCAGAACAAAAATATTTCACCTCATTATCTGATAATCCACTAATCTCACCGACGCCTTTACCGGCCTCGCAGCCAGTTTCTTTGCAAACGCCGTTCACTCGCTCTTTACCAGCAGGACAATCAGGCTCTTTTACACAAACATTATTAATACGCACTTCATTTGCCGCACACGGCTTGAGCGTACATACACCGTTAACTTTTTCAAATCCAGGCTCACAGACTTCCGCACGCGGCTTGCATTGTCCATCTTTCTCAAGAGAATCCGAACTACAAACGCACTCAGTCCCGACCAATTGACTATTAGCCTGCGGGCAAACATACCGCCCGTAATAACTCCCAATAACCGGACTCGTTGACCCGTCGAACGTTTTAGTACCAATGCAATCCCCCTGGGGGTGCATATCAATGCCCACGCCCGAGAACGAATATGTACCGTCTCCCAACGTGTTAAAGAAATCAAATTGCTGCCTACAGGTTTCCTCAGTAGTAGGGTAATTGGCACTCGGCGGCGTAAGCGTGTAGTACCAGACCGGAGCAGGATAAGCCCGAGCAACGCCCGAAAGCAGAACCAGGACTGAAAGAAGAATCAGGCGGAGAATATGAGCCACGCCGCCCCCAATATTGCGATGATGACGAACAGGCCCATTAATCCACCTTTGACGAAGTGCCAGACGCTGGCACTTTGGCAAAGCCCCCACCCGGCCGAGTGGGGAGCCCCAAGCCGCAGGACTTAGGACAGGGCGCCACGGACCCACTTGAACGCCTTGACGGCGGCGTAAATGATCAGCACCGCCGAGCCGACGAGACCCACAGGGGTTGCCTGAGCGGCAATGTCAGTCACCACGTCCGTCACGTCGATTGCGGCAGCGTTGGCGGCCACGGTGCCCATCAGGGCAACAGCGGCAACGAGGCCGCGATTGAACGTCTTGTTCATTTTTTCCTACTCCGTTTGTTGTGGGCTATCGCCCGTTGACAGAGCCTTGATGAGCATGCGAAACGCCCAGCCAATGGCCCAGATCGCCAGCACCGCGCTGGCAATTGCTGCTCCCCCCGCTGCATCCAATTGCAGAGGCGGAAGGCTTAATTCGTGTACGACCGTGACAGTGCAGGCCGTGGAACATTCAATCACCGAGTCAGCCATGGGAATCTTCCCCAGGCGGGTAATCGGCAGCGGTGCCGAGCCGATCCAGGTCCACCAGCACCGGACGGTCTTCGGGTTCGCAGCAATCGAGAACAAGCTGATGCGCTGCATCAACATCGAACACGACGCCGCCGCCCGCTTCGCGCAGACTGGCAACCCATTCGGGCTGACCGTCAGAGAGCGAGGGAGCCAAAAAGCGGCCCGTTGCTTGGGACTGGACCAGGAGGCGCATTACGCAGCCTTGGCGGCCCGTGCAACGGGTGCAATTTCGACCAGGGTCAGCTTGGTGCCATCATCGCGAGTCGCTTCCATTTCAAAGACCGCATTGGCCTGGATCGGGAAGGACTGCGACAGGCCCAGCCACTTTTCGAATTCCTTTGCGTCACCAATCTTGAACGGGCGGGTAACACGACCGAGCGAGCGGCCTGCACCGTTTTCCTTCAGATCAACCTCACAGTGAAACGTGGTGCTTGAGAAGGCTTTGCCTTCGAACGTGCCGACTGATTCCTTGATGCCGTGAACGACGACTTGCATGGGGATTCGCATGATTTTTCCTATGGCCAAAATTGAGGTCAGGCAGCAACGGGGCCAGCGTCGCAGACCAGGGAAACACGTTCAAAAGCGGGCTGGAAAGCGCGCCGAAGCTCAGGCAATGTGAAGCGCTGAAGGCGACCGGGCAGCTTCACATTGCTGACCATGGCGCACAGTTCATCCAGACCCAGGAACTCGATTGCAGCCGCCGCAGTGGGTGCAGCGACATCGCGGAACCAACGCACATTGCGGGTAACTTCCGCCTCTACGGTTTCGGCAGCGAGACGGCCCGCCGTCTTGACAGGTGCAGGCGTGACGATGGCGTCAGCCAAGCGAATCAGGGACGCATGCCAATCGCTCGCACCCGCGAAAAAATCGGCAGGACGGCGCAGCATTTCCGGCGACAGTTCACGCAGCTTGTTGCCATAGCGAAGCTCAGCGCGGACCCATGACGATGCAGCTTCAACACCGAAAAGCTGATCGCCTTTTTCGTAGACGTTCGTCTGTTTTCCGGCTTCTTTGCTCCCAAGGTAAAACGAGCGCTCATGGCCATTAGCCCAGTCGCCGAGCATGTTGCACTTGAGACGTTTTCCGCCCGAATCACACAGGCCGGCTTTGTAGTCGCCGACCAGCGACGAGAGGTAGTCGGGCAGGCCAGGAACACCATCGAAAAAATCAAGCGCGAGGTCGCAGCGGGTCATGTCGCCGCCGTACTCTTCAATCAAATCGGCAAGACGGGTGTTCCAACCGCTTGCAGCGAAAGTGCAGGCTGCACCGTAGAGATTGCAATGGATGGTTCTGCTTTGCGCCTGCTGGCGTGGACTCTCGCCGCTCGACAGGTAGCCCACCCAACCGCACTCGACGCCGTTGCGCTCAATACTCCAGCGGAAACGGTAGAAGTCATGGCCCTTGCGAATTTCAGGGGCAACGGTGTAGTCATCGCCGAGCGCCTGGGCGACAGCAAATGCAAGGTCTTTGGCTTGCGCTGACGCGCTGAAATCGGCGTCAGGAAGGCCCGCCAGGATGCGGCGAACTTCAATAGCCCGGTCATCCCAAATGTTGGGCGCCCAACGACCGCCACCAGGAGGCGCCGAGGGGAACAGATCATCAACAGAAGGCGCAGGCGCATTGCGCAGCAGGCAGGTGAAGCGGACCCAATCGACATGCACCACCGACTTGGACGCCATGCGTTCAGCCAACAATCGGGCCTTGACTTCCGAACCATCCAGGACAAGGGTTGAGCGAGCGGCGCGGGTCATGACGAAATCCTGTTATCCCCGTGATTACCATCGGGGATGGAAGCCAGCCCCGCCGCCGCCGCGCCCGCGCTCCGCTTTTCGTGCGCGGCGTCCGCGGTGCCAGCGAGAAGGCCAACTGCCCGAGCATGAAATTCAAGTGGCCGCGTGGGGAAACGATCAAGGAAGGCGGCGATGTGGAGCCATGCGCCGCGATTGGTGGAGCGAACAAAATCGGTCATACCGCCGCGCCCCCTGCTGCGCCGTCCTGAACAAGCGGAAAACCGTTGTTGTCCGCGTAGGCCTGAACCTTTGCAGGAGGAAGAGGGAAAACGGGTTTAGCCGCCGTATTGGTGCACCGCCCAGGCGCGCGGGCAGATGAAGCCGGCAAGCTGTCCACCGCGCTTTGGTGCGCCTGGGAGGTGCAATCTGGGGTTGAATGGGGGTGCATGCCGGCTCCTGAATCGCTACAAGTTGTAGGCAAGCCGAATGTAGCGACGGCTACACCTTGTAGTCAAGTTTCGCCGTAATATCGCTACATCTTGTAGGCATGACTACAACATGTAGGAGAACCGGATATGCAAAGCACCATGAATCTGCTAGACAGCGCACTAGCAAAGCAGCCCGCACCATTCTGGACAGAGCGGCTCAAGCTATCGCGCGGAGCACTTCACACCGCAAAAACGCGAGGACACCTAAGCCCCGCGCTAGCTGGAGCGCTGGCCGAGGAACTAGGCCAGGACGTGAAAAACTGGATAGTTGTCGCAGCGCTTGAATCCGAGCGAGACAGCGCATGCAAAACACGAATGTTGGGCAAGATCGCAAAAATCACATCAGCTTAGTGATGTAATTTCAATCATGACCCCCTCGTTTCACCATGTGGCGTTAATAGGCAAGTACCACCATGCGGAGACTGGCACGGTAGCGCCGGGTTCGCGTGAAGTGCTAGAGCACATTGCTGCCTTTCTGGTTGGACAGGGGTGCCGCGTGTCAATGGAAATGCAAACCGCGGACAACGGTGGCTTCTCGGGGCACGCCGCGCTGACACCACAGGAGATCGGCGAGCAATGTGATCTCGGCCTGGTTGTGGGGGGCGACGGCACGATGCTGAGCATCGGCCGCAAGCTGGCGCGATTCAGTACGCCGCTCATCGGCATCAACCAGGGGCGGCTGGGGTTTGTAACCGACATCCCTCTAGAAGAACTCAAGACAACGCTGACGCCCATGCTGCATGGGGAGTTCGAGGAAGACCGCCGGCAGTTGATGCACGGGCAGGTGCTGCGCAACGGCGAATGCGTTTTCGACGCGCTGGCGATGAACGATGTGGTCGTCAACCGCGGGGCGACTTCGGGCATGGTGGAATTGCGCGTCGAGGTGGACGGGCATTTCGTTGCCAACCAGCGCGCCGACGGCCTAATCGTGGCCTCGCCTACGGGCTCCACGGCCTACGCACTGTCGGCCGGCGGCCCCATGCTGCATCCATCCATTCCCGGCTGGGTGCTGGTGCCGATTGCACCACACACGCTGTCCAACCGCCCGATCGTTCTTTCGGACAGTGCTGAAATTGCCATCGAACTCGTCAATGGCCGCGACGCGAGTGCCAGCTTCGATATGCAGTCGCTTGCCGCATTGCACAAAGGCGATCGCATTCTGGTGCGCCGCTCTGAATATTGCGTTCGTTTTCTACACCCGCGCGGCTGGAACTATTTCGATACCTTGCGACGCAAGCTGCGCTGGAACGAAGGAGGTTCCTGATCATGTCGCTGCGGCACATGAGCTTGCGTGATTTCGTCATCGTCGAATCCTTGGAAATCGATTTTGAGCCTGGCTTCACGGCCCTGACGGGCGAGACGGGCGCAGGCAAATCGATCCTCATCGACGCACTGCAGCTGGTGCTGGGCGCACGCGCCGACGCTGGCATCGTGCGCGAAGGCGCGGCGCGTGCGGAACTGAGCGCGGAGTTTGACCTGCCACAGGAGATGGTGCCATGGCTCCAGCACGGAGGATTTGAGGCAGATGGCGAGCTACTGCTGCGCCGCACCGTCGACAGCAGCGGTAAAAGCCGCGGCTGGATCAATGGCACACCGGCAACAGCGGCGCAATTGCGCGAACTGGCTTCGGCCTTATTGGATATCCATGGCCAGCACGCCTGGCAGCAGCTCACACGGCCCGGAGCGGTGCGCGAGTTGCTCGACGCCTATGCCCATACCGACACCGGGCGCGTGCAACAGGCCTGGACCACCTGGCGCGCTACCGCTGAAGCACTGTCCGCGGCTCGCGAAGCCCAGGAGTCTGCAGGTGCAGAACGCGAACGGCTGCAATGGCAGATTGCGGAACTCGACAAACTTGCCCCGCAACTTAACGAGTGGGACGCTCTGAACGAGGAACACACCCGACTCGGACATGCGCAGTCCTTGATGGAAGCCGCACTGGCTGCGGCCCACCATCTGGACCATGAAGATGGTGGGGCATGCTCAGCATTGGCACAGGCCCTCGCCGCTTTAACTGCGCAAGAGCACCTCGAACCGCAATTCCACGAAACGGTGCTCCTGTTGGTGGACAGCGTCGCCCAGGCAGAGGAAGCCCTGCGCTGCCTGCATACGTACCTGCGCCGCGATGCCCTCGATGCCGCGCAGATGCAAACCCTGGATGAACGCGTTGCCCTCTGGCTCAGCCTGGCGCGCCGCTTCAAGCAGCCGCCAGGAGATCTGGCGCAGGTGCACAAAGGTTGGAAAACCGCACTGGCCCAATTGGAAGCAGGCCACGATTTGCAGGCCCTGGCCGCTGCGGAGCACGATGCCGCCAGCCGCTACCAAGCAGCAGCGAAAGTGCTGACGCGCCAGCGCAGCGCGGCAGCACCGCGCCTGGCAGAAGCCGTCACCTCGATGATGCAGGATCTGGGCATGGTCGGTGGGCAGTTCGCCGTGCAGCTCACTGCAGCGGCGCAGCCTGGCTCAGCGGGCCTGGACGACATCGAGTTCCACATTGCTGGCCATGCTGGGCAGACGCCAAAATTGCTCGGCAAAGTGGCTTCTGGCGGAGAACTCTCACGCATTGCACTCGCCATCGCCGTGACCACCAGCGCCAGGGGAAGCGCTGGGACGCTCATTTTTGACGAGGTGGACGCAGGGGTTGGAGGCGCAGTAGCAGAAACCGTGGGGCGCTTGATGCAACAACTGGGGCGCGAGCGCCAAGTGCTGGCCGTGACCCACCTGCCTCAGGTCGCAGCCTGTGCCGACCACCACCTTGTCGTATCAAAAAACCAGACCCTGCAAGGAGCGAACAGCACCGTCGTGCCCGCCAAAGGGACGCAGCGAGTTGCGGAAGTGGCACGCATGATGGGAGGAGAAAAAGTCTCACGGGCGAGCATCGCACATGCCCAGGAAATGCTGGGCGATGGCGCCCGGGAAAACGCACTGGAGTAGGTCAGTGGCCATTGAAATCGTCTTGATTACGGGCATGTCCGGTTCGGGCAAATCGGTGGCCCTGCGCGCCTACGAGGATGCAGGTTATTACTGCGTGGACAACCTGCCACCCGAGCTGCTTTTGAGTTTCGTTGCGCTGGAACACGCCCACCATGGCAATCGTTTCGCCATTGCCATGGACGTGCGCAGCCGCACCTCCTTGCCGATGGTGCCCGAGAAACTGCGTGAATTGCGCGCGCAAGGCTGCACGGTGCACTCCGTCTTTCTGGATGCCAATACCGATACGCTGGTGCGCCGTTTTTCAGAAACACGCAGGCGCCATCCACTGACGGACAGCATGTCTCCCCAGGGGCCGCGCGGACTGATGCAGGTCATTGAACTTGAGCGCGAGCTGCTGGCCGATTTGCGCGAAAGCGCGCAGGTGGTCGATACCAGCACGATCCGCGCATCGCAGCTGCAAAGCTACATCAAGAGCCTGATGGCGAAGCCGCCCAATCCGCTGTCCCTGGTCTTCCAGTCGTTTGCTTTCAAACGCGGCGTTCCCCTGGATGCGGACTATGTATTCGACGTGCGCATGCTTCCCAATCCACATTACGAAGCCGCCCTGCGCGACCTAACGGGTCGAGATGGGCCCGTCATTGATTTTCTGGCCGCGCATACCGAGGTCGCACGCATGGAAACCGACATTGCGCGGTTTCTGTCCGAATGGCTGGATGCCCTTGCGCAAAACCATCGCAGCTACGTGACCGTTGCCATTGGCTGCACAGGCGGGCAACACCGCTCCGTGTACCTGGTCGAACATCTGTCGAAGCGCTTTGCCAGCCGCTGGCCCACTGTGACGCGCCACCGGGAACTCGATACGCAGAACGCATAAAGCTCCGTGCAGTACCTCATGCACCGTTTTCCAACAAAATGCGTACAGGGGCAGGCAGGCCTAACACCGGCCATTCTTCGGGTGTGAACCAGGCACCTTCTGCCTCTTGCGCGGCAAACCGGCCTTCGAACAAGCTCAACCGCATCGGGTGCAGCACCAGTTCGCGGTGCGTAAGTGCATGCCGAAATGGCACCATATTTTCCATTTCGGCGGCGCCCCAGCGTGCGGCATGTGCGCGCAAGGCCATCTCGTCAGCAAACACAGGCGTGCAGTAAAGCCCAGCCCATATGCCAGGCGCAGGCCGCCGCTGCAACCAGATGCGCCCGCTCGCATCGCGCAAAACCAAGAGCCACCAGCTTTCCTGCTTGCGCAGCACCTTGCGTGAGCGCACAGGAAACTGCTCCACATTGCCGCTGCGCCGTGCAGCACACGCCATCGCCAAGGGACAGGTACCGCAAGACGGCCGACGTGACGTGCAGACCGAGGCTCCCAAATCCATCATGCCTTGCGTGTAAGCCGGCATATCACTGGCAGCCTGGGGAACCATCTCGGCAGCCAGCGCCCAAAGGGCCCGTTCATTGGCAGGGCGAGCGAGATCGTGCTCGAAGGCAAGAAAACGGGTGAGGACGCGCCGGACATTGGCATCCAGAATCGGCACCCGTTCATCGAAGCAGAAAGCTGCAATGGCGGCCGCAGTGGAACGCCCTACGCCCGGCAGCTGCGTCAACTGTGCCGCAGTGTCCGGAAATTTCCCGCCGTGCTTCAAAACTACCCTCTGCGCGGCCTTGTGGAGGTTGCGCGCCCGGCTGTAGTAGCCCAACCCGCTCCACAGCGCAAGCACCGCATCCTCAGGCGCAGCAGCCAAGGCGCCCACATCGGGAAAACGCTCCAGAAACCGGCTGTAGTAGCCAAGCACCGTAACCACCTGCGTTTGTTGCAGCATGATTTCCGAGAGCCATACGCGGTACGGGTCGCGCGTGTTTTGCCAAGGTAGCGCACGACGCCCATGCTGTTGCTGCCAACTCACGACAGCCTGCGCAAACCCCTGGCCAAGCGTCATGCCTGCACTGGAAGCGGCAACGGCGTTGAAGCCGATGCGTCGTCGTCACTCAAAGGCTCGGAGAACGACCGCAGGGACAGCGTAAGGGATTCCAACTGCTCACTCAGACTGTCCAGAGCCTGTTGGCCCTCTTCAATTTCGGCAATGCGTTCTTCCAAGCCAGAAGCGGCAGCCTGTATGCGGTCCACCGCATCGATCCGTCTGCTGAAACTTCGCTTGCGCTCGCGCAACTGAGCATCCAGCTGCGCCATCGCCGCATTGCTCCACAGCTCCAGGTCGTTGGCTGCAGACTCGTAGATGGCACGCAACCTCGTCGAGAGCGCACGGGCAAGTCGCTCGGCAAATTCCGACTGCACCAGCTTCAAGACATTGCCCACATTGAGGTATTGCACATGACTGCGTTCAATGCGAACCAGATCGAGCACAAACTGATCCAACTGAATTGGTTGCGGAACCTGCAGAGAAAACCCGAACTCCGCGTTCAATTGCCGAAAAGTGCCCGCCAGCATGGCCTGGACTTCCGTGGCGTTGGCCTGTGCCTCGTCAAGCACACCACGCAAGCGATCGAAGGTATCCGCATAGTGTTTCTTGACACCTAGCTTGAGGCCCTTTTGCCGCAGCGCGTGCACCAGATCTGCAAGCAGCCCTTTCAGAGCCTTGGCGCTCAAGCGATCAAAGATGTCTCGCAACAACTTGAGGTGCACGGCGCGAACCGCCTGTATTTTGGCGGCACATTGCCCAAATTCGTCACGCTCATGCTCGATGCGCTGGCGCATCGCCGCAATGACGGCCGCATTCTTTCCCCTCAGACTGCCCAACTCGATCATTTGGTCATCCAGATCGCGGCGGCGGATATTGAGCACGCGCGCTGTCTCACTGCGTACCCCCGCCAGGGCAACGCCAATGGCAGAGCGCAAAATGCTCTGCCGCTGACCCATGATGCCCTGGGCCAGCGCATCTTCGAGTTCGGGCAAGCCACTCGACTCCAGCATTACGTCGTCGCAGGAGATTTTTGCTACCAATCCTTTCTGTGCCGAAACCAGCAGCACCTGCTCGGGAGCAACTCCAAGAGTTTCCGCTGAGCTTAGGCGCTGGCGCTGGAGTTGCGCCCGCACTTGTTCGGCCGAACTCAATGTGTCCCACAGGGTGTCAATCTTGTTGAGAACCACCAGACGTGCTTCCGCGCTGTCGGAAGTGCCTGCAAGATGCTCGCGCCAGATGGCGAGATCGGATCGGGTGACTCCGGTGTCCGCCGCAAGAATAAAGACTACCGCGTGGGCTTGCGGAATCAGGTTCACGGTCAATTCCGGCTCGGCGCCGATTGCATTCAGGCCTGGCGTATCAAGAATCACCAAGCCGTGCTGCAGCAAGGGATGGGGCAGATTAACGATGGCATGGCGCCACCTCGGAACTTCCACCAGGCCCTCTGCCGTTTGCGGTGGGTTTTCCTGTGGCAATTCATCGTGCCAGAACCCGAGGGAGCGCGCTTCGTCTACGCTGACAGCACGCACTTCCGCCACCTTTGCGATGGCGGCAGCAATTTGCGCGCCATCATTGGCATCCAGGGCGATCTCCCGCCAGCTGTCAGGCAAGGCGCGCCAATCGGCCAGCCCTCTGGGCGACAGGCGTGTCTCTATCGGCAACAACCGCAGGGTGGGCGCCAGGGCCGCGTCATATCCCAATTCGGTCGGACACATGGTGGTGCGCCCAGCACTTGCCGGCATGATGCGCCGCCCATAGCCGGCAAAGAAAATCGCATTGATGAGCTCAGATTTACCGCGTGAAAATTCCGCGACAAAAGCCACCATGACTTTGTCGGTGCGAACCTGCGCTTCGAGCCGCTGCATCCTCTCGCGCACCGACTCGTCCATCAGATCGTGAGACGACAACCAGTCGGCCAACTGGCGCAGCCGACGCGAAAAATCGCGCCGCCATACGTCGTGCTGCTCGAATTGCTCGTTGAAAGAAGGTCCCACGGTGGCTTTCGGGTTGTCAGTGCAACGCAAGACGCGTCGTCAAAATATAGTGCATCGTTGCCATGGCACGCACCCGTCTGCTGCAGACGTTGCATCCTCGCATCACGGCCTTTGGCAAACGGGGCAATAAAAACTGCTGCGCTGCCCCTGCCGCACCATTTTGATGGGCGCGGCGCAAGTATGACAGGGCGCGCCTGCCCGGCCATACACATGGGCGCTGAGCTGGAAGTGCCCCGCGCTGCCATCGGCCGACTGGAAATCCCGCAAGGTGCTTCCGCCTGCCGCAACGGCCTCGGCCAAAACCGAGCGGATGGCCGCATGCAAGCGCTTGGCGCGCAGCGGTCCAATACGTCTGGCCTGCGTGGTGGGCCGAATGCCGGCTAGGAAAAGTGCCTCTGAGGCATAAATGTTCCCAACTCCGACAACCAGCTTTCCCGACAACAGTACTTGCTTGATGGGCGCCCGGCTGGACTTCAGTCCGGCACTGAAGTCCGCCAGAGAAAAAACCTCTGAAAGCGGCTCTACACCGAGGTGGCCCAGCAATTTGCGCAGCACGGGAGCATCATCGTCCGGCGCCCAGACTACTGCACCAAAGCGGCGTGGGTCATGCAAACGCAGATGCCCGCGATCGGTCTGCAAATCAAAATGGTCGTGCGGCCCACTGGGCGGCAGATTTGGCGCGAAGGACAGACTGCCCGACATGCCCAGGTGCACGAGCAGGAGCCCTTGATCCAGGCGCAGGAGAAGGTATTTGCCGCGTCGGTCCACACGGGTAACACGTCGCCCCACCAAGGATTCGAGGCTGCAGCCCAGAGGCCAGCGCAGCGGCTTTCCAAGCGTTGCGTCCACAATCCGGGCGCCTGCAATGCGGTCCGCAAAGCTGCGCCGGGTGACTTCGACCTCAGGCAACTCGGGCATAGGAACGCGTGTACAGACAAGGGTTTCGCATGGATTATTATGGCTTGATGCCTTCCTCCTTACGTCTTCTGGCGGCCCCGCTGCTGGCCTGCTCCCTGGCGGCGTGCGCCGTTCAGGCGCAGAACACACCACCGGCTACTTCTCTGCCTACCGCCAGCGCTCCCACGGCACAAGAGAACGGCGCAGAACTCGACGCCGAACTGTTTTATGAAATCTTTACTGGCGAGCTCTCCGCCCGTTCAGGGGACCCGGGTGCAGGCTACTCGCTGCTGCTCGAAGCTGCACGCCGCAATCAGGACGAAAAACTGTTTCAGCGCGCCACGGACATCGCACTGCAATCGCGCTCCGGAGAGGCTGCGCTTGCGGCAGCGCACGCCTGGGTAGACGCCTGGCCGACATCGCATACGGCACAGCGCTATCTGTTGCAGATCTTGCTGGCACTGAACCGTACGGCAGAGACGGCTGCGCCGCTGGCACAGTTCCTGAGCACCGCTGAGCCCTCGGCGCGACAAGGATTGGTGCTTTCGCTGCCACTCTTGTACCGGCGGGCGAGCGACAAGGCGCTGGCGGCAACGGTCGTATCCGAAGCACTGAAGCCTTATTTCGCCGATCCTGCTCTCGGTCCTGCGGCCCTGGTCTCCAGCGGCCGCACATTGCTGGTTGCGGGCGACGCCGCCGGGGCACTAGCGGCGGCAGAACAAGCCGCCGCACTTGCCCCTGATTCAGACGAACTGGCCTCATTTGCACTGGATTTGCTGGAAGCCAAAGTAGTGGGTGCCGACGCACTGGTGCAAAGAGCGTTCTCCAGCAGCCGCTCGGCGCAGCTTCACATGACCTACGCACGGGTGCTGCTCGAACTGCAGCGCTATTTGCTTGCCCAAGCCCAGATTGAAACGGTGACCAAGGAGCATCCCGAACTCTCCCAGCCCTGGCTGGCACTTGCGGCCCTGCAAGTGCAGAACGGAGAGACCGACGGAGCAGAAGCCTCGCTGGCCCGCTTTGCACAAGCGGCGAGCAGCATGGCCGATTCACCAGAGAAAGATGCCGCAAAATCGCAAACCTATCTGCTGCAATCTGAAATCGCCGAAAAACGGGGCCAATTGGACGAGGCAGAGGCGTGGTTGGCGAAAATCAGCGACGCCGACTCGCGCTTTGACGTTCAGGTTCGCCGTGCCTCGCTGTTGGCGCGGCGCGGCAAGCTCTCGTATGCTCGCGCGCTGATCCAAAGCTTGCCCGACAACTCCCCCGAAGAGAAACGGCGCAAGCTGGTGGCCGAAGTGCAGTTGCTGCGCGACAACGGGCAATATGCCGACGCCTATGCCCTGCAGGGTGAATTGGTCAAGCAAGCGCCTAGTGACCCCGATCTGCTTTATGACCAGGCCATGTTGGCGGAAAAGGCGGGGGACCACGCCACCATGGAACGCCTGCTGCGCAAGCTCATTGCCGCCAGACCCGACTTTCACCATGCGTACAACGCGCTGGGCTACTCTTTTGCCGAACGCGGCATTCATCTGGCCGAGGCGCGCAAGCTGGTGGAAACCGCTCTGCGCCTGGCCCCGGGGGATCCTTTCATCACCGACAGTCTGGCCTGGGTGGAGTTTCGCTCAGGCAACAAACAGCGCGCACTGGAACTTCTCGAAAGTGCTTTTGCCGCCCGCAAAGACCCAGAAATAGCGGCCCATTTTGGCGAAGTGCTTTGGACTGCAGGCGATCATGAGCGCGCGCAGGCCATCTGGCGCGAAGGCCTGCGCAGCGACGCCAAAAATGCCACGCTGCTGGAGACGCTCAAGCGACTGGGCGTTGCACTTTGACGCCACAAGCGGCATCGATGCGGCCCCTGCCGTGGCCACGCTGGGTCGGCACTTTGCTGATCGCACTGTTGCTGGCAGCATGTGCCCAGCCCCCGCACAGCGCCGTGAGTACCAACGCACCCGACCTATGGAGCGGCCGCATGGCCCTGACCGTGGAAGGAGATGCGGGGCAATCGTTTTCCGCCCTATTTGTTCTCGAAGGCGGGCCTGAGCACGGCAATTTGACCCTCAGCACCCCGCTTGGCACGGTGCTGGCAGCGTTGCGCTGGGCACCGGGACATGCCGAAATCCAATCATCCCACGGCGTGCAAACAGCCGATTCCCTCGATGCACTGCTCCGCGACACCCTGGGCAGCGCGATTCCTGTCCAAGCCTTGTTCGCCTGGCTGCGTGGCGATGCAGCCACAGCCGCCGGCTGGCAGGCCGACCTGAGCCAGATCAATGACGGTCGCCTCACTGCGGTGCGCGCGCAGCCCCTGCCCCGCGCCACTCTGCGCATTGCGCTCGACCACTGAGCCCGGTATGCAACGCCTGTACGACGTTCCCGCTCCTGCCAAGCTCAATCTCTTCCTGCACATCACGGGCAAGCGCCCGGACGGCTACCACCTGCTGCAATCGGCGTTCATGCTGATCGACTGGTGCGACACCTTGCACTTCGAGCTGCGGCCGGACGGCCGCATCACGCGCGAAGATTTGGCAGGCGATCTGCCTGAAGACGATCTGAGCGTGCGTGCGGCACGGTCCCTGCAGCAGGCCTGCCATTGCCCCCTTGGCGTGCACATTGGCGTGCTCAAACGCATCCCTGCACAGGCGGGTATGGGCGGCGGTTCTTCGGATGCGGCGACCACTCTGCTCGCGCTCAACCGCCTCTGGGACCTGGGGCTCAGTCGCCGGGAGCTGATGACCCTGGCGGCCCCACTGGGTGCCGACGTCCCTTTTTTTCTCTGCGGATCCAACGCCTGGGTCGAAGGGATTGGCGAGCAGCTAACCCCTCTTGAAGGCCCCCTGGCCCTCCCGCCGCAACGCTTTGTGGTCGTAAAACCCGAAGCCGGACTACCCACATCAAGAATTTTTTCTCAAATAACGGCAAAAGATTATTCTGGCAATGCTAGAATCTCAGGCTTTGCTGCAGACCCATTTGGCTTTGGCCGAAACGACTTGCAGGGCATCGCCGAGATGCTGTGCCCCGAGCTTACTCAAGCCCTTGATTGGCTGATGGCTCAGGGATTACATGGCAGAATGACAGGCTCTGGAAGTGCTGTGTTTGCAGCCGCATCGCATGCTGCTCATCTACCCGCACCACCCGGTGTATGGCAGGTGAAGGTTTGCGATAATCTGTTGGTTCACCCTCTGGCAGGTTGGGCAACGGAATGAGTTTTGGGTACACAGCCACCTATGGTTGTGCACCTGTGTAGGGGAGTCGCCAAGCTGGTTAAGGCACTGGATTTTGATTCCAGCATGCAAAGGTTCGAATCCTTTCTCCCCTGCCAAATGCTTGTCCCGAATACGGACAATATTTTCTAAAAGCTGGGACGCTCATGCAGGCCAACCACCCCGATTTCATGGTCTTCACCGGCAACGCCAATCCGCAGCTTGCCGCTGAAATCGCACAGCATCTCGGCATCGGCCTCGGCGCCGCCCATGTAGGACGCTTCTCCGACGGCGAAGTGACCGTGGAAATCAAGCAGAACGTGCGCGCACGGGATGTGTTCGTAGTGCAGTCCACCTGCGCACCGACCAACGACAGCCTGATGGAACTGCTTATCATGGTCGATGCGCTCAAGCGCGCGTCGGCCGAGCGCATCAGCGCCGTCATTCCCTATTTCGGCTACGCCCGGCAAGACCGCAGGCCGCGCTCGACCCGCGTGCCGATCAGCGCCAAGGTCGTGGCCAACATGCTGCAAGCCGTCGGTGTGGCCCGCGTGCTGACCATGGATTTGCATGCCGACCAGATCCAGGGTTTCTTCGACATCCCGGTCGACAACATTTACGCCTCGCCCGTGCTGTTGGGCGATCTGCGCCAGAAGGACTACCACGACCTCATCGTCGTCTCGCCCGACGTCGGCGGCGTGGTGCGCGCCCGGGCACTGGCCAAGCAGCTCAATTGCGATCTGGCCATCATCGACAAGCGCCGCCCCAAGGCCAACGTGTCCGAGGTGATGCACGTCATCGGTGAAATCGAAGGCCGCAACTGCGTCGTCATGGACGACATGATCGACACCGCGGGCACCTTGGTCAAAGCGGCCGAAGTGCTCAAGGAGCGCGGCGCCAAGAAGGTCTACGCCTATTGCACGCACCCGATTTTTTCAGGTCCGGCCATCGAGCGCATCACGCAAGGCGCCGCACTCGACGAAGTCGTCGTCACCAACACCATTCCCTTGAGCGAGGCGGCACGCGCCTGCCCCAAGATTCGCCAGGTTTCCGTGGCTCCGCTGTTCGCCGAGACGATCCAGCGCATTGCCCGCGGCGACTCGGTCATGAGTTTGTTCTCGGATCAGGAAAATCTTTTTTAGATTTCTACAAAACCTTTTCTGATTCGTGACAAGAAGCCGGGCCGCCTATCAGGCGGCCCACCAACCAACCGGAAGTGACACTGGTCGCGGTGCACTTCATTTCGGAGAGAACTATGAACTTCGTCGCTTTTGAGCGCGCCAAGCAAGGTACGGGTGCGAGCCGCCGTCTGCGCAATTCGGGCCGCACGCCCGGCATCGTCTACGGCGGTGCTGCTGAACCCCAAGCCATTGAGCTGGACCACAACGCTTTGTGGCACGCCCTCAAGAAGGAAGCCTTTCATTCGAGCGTGCTCGAAATGGAAATTGCCGGCGCCACGAGCAAGGTGCTGCTGCGCGACGTGCAGTACCACCCCTACAAACAGCTCGTGCTGCACGTGGACTTCCAGCGCGTGGACGCCAAGACCCGTTTGCACATGAAGGTGCCACTGCACTTCATCAATGCGGAAGAATCGCCTGCCGTGAAGGTAGACCACTGCACGGTCAACCACGTGGTGACCGAGCTGGACGTGGCCTGCATGCCCTCCGAACTGCCCGAGTTCATCACCGTGGACCTGAGCGAGCTGAAGAAAGGCTCGTCGCTGCACTTGAAGGACATCAAGCTGCCCAAGGGCGTGAGCGCCGTGACCAAGGGTTCTGCCAACAACCCGGTCGTGGTGACCGCCATCCCGCCTCTGGTCATCGAGGAAGCGCCTGCCGCCGACGCAGCGGCTGCCGATGCAGCTCCTGCCAAGGGCAAGGGCAAGAAGAAGTAATCGCTTCTTCGCCTTGCCAGTCGCAGCATGCGGCTGGCCCGCAACGGCCCACCCCGCGTGGGCCGTTTGTCATTGTGCTGGCGCACACTGCCAGCACACCTCACGCTGCGGATAATCCTTGCCATGATCAAACTGGTGGTGGGCCTGGGCAATCCCGGCCCGGAATACGAGGCCACGCGGCACAACGCGGGCTTCTGGTGGGTGGACGCGCTGGCGCGCGAACTCAAGGTGCAACTGGTGCCCGAACGCAGCTACTGGGGTCTGGCCGCGCGTGCCACAGTCGATGGCCAGCCGGTATGGCTGCTGGAGCCACAGACCTTCATGAACCTCTCGGGCAAGGCGGTTGCGGCACTGGCGCGCTTTTTCAAGATTGCGCCGAACGAGGTGCTGGTCGTGCACGACGAACTGGACTTGCAGCCCGGCCAGGCCAAGCTCAAGCGCGGCGGCGGGCATGCGGGCCACAACGGGCTGCGCGACATCCACGCGCAGCTCGGCACGCCCGACTACTGGCGGCTGCGCATCGGCATTGGGCACCCGGGTGATCGTGCCGAGGTGGCCGGCTGGGTGCTCAAACGCCCGCCACAGGAGCAGCGCACGCTGATCGAAGACAGCATCGCCCACTCGCTCAAGGCCTGGCCGGCGCTGCTCGCCGCCGACATGAACAAGGCGGCGCAGCAGATCCACACCACCAAGCCGCCCAGGCCCAAACCACCCCGGCCTGTCGAGTCCGCTTGATACTATTATTTTTATAGCTGTTAGCGCTTACTGTATAAGCGCTAGAGGTCTAAAACACCTAACTTTTATACCTTGGCTTCCTGCAAACGCTGGAATTTCTGCCACAGCGTTTCCCGGCTCTCGACATGCGCCGGATCGACGGGGATGCAGGCCACTGGGCAAACCTCCACGCACTGCGGCTGGTCGAAATGGCCCACGCACTCGGTGCACTTGTGCGGGTCGATCTCATAGATCTCCGGCCCCATGGTGATGGCCTGGTTCGGGCATTCGGGCTCGCAGACGTCACAGTTGATGCATTCGTCGGTGATCCTCAAGGCCATTGCGCACTCCGTGGGTGATGCCGGGCATCGCGCTGCCCGCAAAAGCGTGGATTATCCCGTGCGGGCCAACGCACTACAGAGCGTGCTGGCTTTGCCGTTAAGCTGCAGACGTAGAGTTTGCCGTTCTGGCCCGTACCTCCATGCGCCTGTTCCTTCTGCGTCGCTTTGTCACCTTGCTGCTCACGCTCGCCGCCGCGTCCGCCGTGGTGTTCGTCGTGCTCGATGTGCTGCCGGGCAACGCCGCACAAACCATGATGGGGCCGGACGCCGCACCCGAGGCCGTTGCCGAGCTGGCGCGCCAGTTGGGGCTCGACCAACCCGCCTGGCAGCGCTATGGCACATGGGTGCAAGGCCTGCTGCACGGCGACATGGGCGAGAGCTATGCCTACGGCAGCCCCGTGGGCGAATTGGTGGCCGAGCGGCTGGCGGTCACCGTGCCGCTGGCGCTGATCGCGATCGCGCTGGCCGTGGCCATGGCACTTGCCGCGGGCATGTTTGCCGCCGCGCACCACAACCGCGCGGGCGACACCGGCGTGATGGCGCTGGTGCAGCTCGGCATTGCAGTGCCCAATTTCTGGCTGGCTATTCTTTTGATTTTGCTGTTTGCGGTGCGCCTGCAATGGCTGCCGGCGGGGGGCTTCCCGGGCTGGCAGGCCCAGGAGGGCGGCGGTTTCTGGCCGGCGCTGCAGGCCCTGCTGCTGCCCGCTGTGGCGCTGGCCGTGGTGCAGGGAGCGATCCTGGCGCGCATCACGCGCTCGGCCCTGCTCGAAGTGCTGCGCGAGGATTTCGTGCGCACCGCGCGCGCCAAGGGACTTTCCCGCCGCGCGGCGCTGTGGCGCCATGTGCTGAGGAACGCCCTGGTGCCCGTGCTCACCGTGATGGGCCTGCAATTTGCCGGACTGCTGGCGGGCACCATCGTGGTCGAGAACGTGTTTGCCCTACCGGGGCTGGGGCGGCTGGTGTTCCAGTCGATCGCCAACCGCGACGTGATCGTGGTGCGCAACTGCGTTCTGCTGCTGGCCGGCATGGTGGTTGTCGTCAATTTTGCGGTGGACGTGCTGGCCGCGTTCATTGATCCGCGGCTCGCCCGCCGCGCCGCATGAGCGGCCGCGCCCTTCCCCGCCGCCCTTGGCAGCGCGCGCTGCGCCACCCGAGCTTTCTGGCGGGGGGCCTGCTGGCGCTGCTGGTGCTGGGCGCAGCATTTTTGTCGCTGTGGTGGACGCCCTGGTCGCCCTACGCCATGGACATGGCGCAGCGCCTGGCACCGCCTGGCGGCGCGCACTGGCTGGGCACCGATGCCTTTGGCCGCGATGTGGCCTCGCTGCTGCTGGTGGGCGCGCGCAGCAGCCTGCTGGCCGGCGTGGTGGCCGTGGGCATCGGGCTGGTGGTGGGCAC
>Ga0208516_100300_pt1 | contig 23437 bp, 17 predicted proteins | sample LakWasM117_HOW13_2_FD_183931 | JGI IMG/M metagenome (GOLD analysis project Ga0208516, IMG submission 183931) | Freshwater sediment methanotrophic microbial communities from Lake Washington under simulated oxygen tension - Sediment Metagenome... | ecosystem: Environmental > Aquatic > Freshwater >...
GTAGCGCAGGAAGGCCAGGTCCGTGCCGGCCAGCGCTGCCGGATCGTTGCGGCGGTAGGCATGGTTGGACCAGAAGGCGCCCAGGTCCACCGTGGGGGCCTCAAGCCGGTAGGTGTGTGTGTAGCTGAGCGCGGTGTGGCGGCCGCTGCCGAGGCGGGCGCCGGTCTGCAGCTGGTATTGGTCACGCCAGTGCTCGGCCATGAACTGGTCCAACCGCGTGGGCTGGTAGCGCAGGCTGGTGCCCAGGCGGTCCTTCATGCCGCCCATGCGCAGAACCAGGCTTTCCTGGGTCGGCAGCCGCGTTCCCAGGTCCAGGCGCAGCGTCAGCCGGTTGTCCAGGCGCCATTCCTGTTCGAGCTGCAAGGGGGTGTAGCCGGTCAGGCTCTCCCGGCGGGCGATGCGCGCCAGGGTGCTGCCGTTGGGGTGCAGCCAGCGCAGTTCGGCCTGCAGGGCATCTTCGGGCGAGGGGTTGTAGACGGTCTGGGGCACACGGGCGCGCCGGTCGATGTGCAGCAGCCGCAGCTCCAGGAGCATCCGGGGCGTGAGTGCCAGGTGCAGCTGCGCGCTGGTTTCGCGTTCGTCGATGCTGTCGAGCTGGCGCGAGGTGAGCTCGGTGCCCGCATGGTCGCTGAACGCCAGCAGGTTCTCGGTCAGCTGTAGGTGGATGGGGTTGTCGTCGGGCTGATCGCCCTGGGTCTCGAAGGCCGCGGTCTGTGCCCGCCGGATGTCGCCCACGGCCGCGGCGGCGTTGATGCGGTCGTAGCGCGGCAGGCGCTCGTCGAAGGTTTCCAGCAGCTGGCCCGTTGCGGCATTGTCCTTTTCGGCCAGGGCCACGGTGATTTCGGCCCACAGGGGGCGGTTGGAGCGCAGACTGCGGCTGCGCGCGTACTGGTGCCACAGGAAGCCGCGTTCGGCCGTGTACTCGCCGGCATCCTGCAGCCAGCCGATGGCCGTTTCGGCGGCCGCGTTCGAGAAGCCGCTGCGCGCATCGCGGTCCAGGCGCAGCAGTTCGCGCAGCGTCTCCAGCCCGGCATCGCCCGGGCGCTGCATGAGTTGCAGGCGGGTGCGGGCCAGGCGCCGCACTTCATCCAGGCCTTCATCGGTGAGCCAGCGGGCGCGGGCCTGCGCAGGGTCCAGGCGGGGGCCGCCAGCGTTCTGGCGCGCCTTCTGCCATTCGTCGGACAGCAGATGCCTGCGCAGCCGCCAGGCGCGGTCGGACTGCTGGTTCTGGTCCAGGGCGTCGGCATAGTTCATGAGCCAGAGCAGGTCGGCCTGGTGCGACGCGATGCGTGGCCGGAGGTAGCGCTCCAGCGCCACCGTGGGCAGCGAGAGGGCCTGGTAGGCGGACGCGAGGGCGTCATGGACCTCCTCGTCTTGGCTCCATTCGGGCTCGTGCAGCGCCAGCAGTTCGCGCAAGGCCACGGTGTCGTTGCTGTCGATGAACAGCCACAACAGCGCATGGCGCATGGCGGACGACTGGGGCGCCGCCTGCAACCCGGCCTCGTAGTACTGGCGGGCCTGCAGGTGCTGGCCCGTGTTCTGGTAGTACGTGCCGGCCAGCCGCAGGAACTCGGGCTCCTTGCGCAGGCGCGCCAGCGCATGGTGGCTGGCCTGTGGCGCGGGGTCGATCTGGCCCAGCAGGCGCCGGACATCGGCCCACTGGCTGCGGCTGACATGCAGCGTCAGCGCCAGCACCAGATGGCGCGGCTCGTCGTAGCGGCCCCAGGCCAGGGTGGCGATGGCGGCGGCCTCCAGCGGCTGGTCGGACTGGAGGATACGGATCAGGGCATCGAAATCCCCGATATCGGCATCCTCCGTGTTCAGCAGCTGGCGGTAGGCCTGCGTCGCCAGGGCGTCCTGCTGCTGCTTTTCTGCGAGCTGCGCGGTGAAGCGCCAGAAGCCGGGGGCATTCTCGGTGTGCGACGTGACCTTGCCCTGGGCGGCTTCCAGCCATGCGAGCCCCAGCGGACCCTGCCCGCGCAGCAGCGCCAGGACCGCGGCGCGCATGGCGAGCTCGGGGGTGATCCGGGACGGATCCTGGAACAGCAGCCGCCAGCTTTCGAGGGCCGTGTCCAGGTCGCCGGCCCGCTGGGCCAGGCCGGCCAGCATTTCGAGCGTGCCGGGCGTGCGCGGCTGCTGGCGCAGGACATCGATGGCGGGCTGGGGGGTGCCGATGCGTTCGTAGGCGGCCACCAGTTCCTGCAGCAGCTTTGCATCGCCGGGCTGGCGCTGGAGTTCAAAGCGCAGGGCGTCGATGAGCGCGGCATCGTCGAACTGCCCAGGGGCCAGCCGCAGAACGGCCTGCCAGGCCGTGTTCTTCTGGGTATGCCGCGCCAGCACGAGCCAGTGCTCCAGGGCCGGCCCGAGGCGCAGGGTCCATTCGGACACCTGGGCCAGGCGTTCGCGCCAGACCATGTCGTGGGGTGACTGCTGCACGGCGGCACGCGCCACCAGCCAGGCGTCCTCCAGGTTCCTGTTTTCCAGGAACACGCTGTACCCCAGGGCATAGGTCTTGTCGTCGAACGGCAGGCCGGGGCCGGCCTGGGTGTCCGGAGGCGTTTTTTGTGCTGCGAGCAGGTAGTGCGCCGCGCCGGAGGACTCCGGTGCGGTGCGCAGCAGCGCCGGGGTGCGCCAGTGGCCGCCATCGGGGTCGGCCGGTGCGGGGGGCGCTGGCCGCGCCACGGCGGGTTGCAGCGGCAAGGCGGGGGGCGGGGCGGCCTGCGCCAGCACGCTGTGCTGCCACTGCAGCAGCAGCGCCAGGCGCAGCAGTTGCTTGACATAGCGCTCGGCGATGTCGGGCCGGCCTGCGGCACGGGCCAGCTGGACCAGCAGGAGGAGGGCGTCGGGGTCGTCCTGGAGCGCGCCCAGTTCACGCTCCGCCAGTTCGAGGGCCGCCATGGCCTGGCCGCTCGATTGCATGGCCGCCACGGCCGAGAGGAAATGCTGCTTGGCGGCCGGGGCGTCGGGCGCCGACCGGCGGGCCAGCAGGAAAAGCTCCGCGCTGAGCGGGTGGTTCGAGGTCGCGAGGGCTTCGCGCGCGGCGCTTTCATAGAGCAGGGCCGCCATGCCCGGCTGCTTTTCACGGTCCGCCAGGCCGCGCAGCAGCAGGATGCCTTCGGCACGCGCGCCCAGGGTGAACGCCTGGCGCATGAGCTGCTGGTGCTGCGCCAGGGGCCAGTCTTCCTGCGTCAGTGCGCCGAGCTGTTGGCCGAGATCCTTGCGCAAGGCGCTGCGGGCGGCCTTTTCCTGGGGCGGTGTTTTCTGGTACTTGATGTACGTGGCTTCCCAGAGCGTCCAGACGGCATCGCGATGCAGTTGCTGGTTGCTGGAGTCGGTGGCGGGTTGCAGCGTCTTGCGGACCTGCTCCAGCTCGCCCGCGGCGGCCTGGCGCTGGGCCAGCAGCAGGCGCAGCTGCGGGTTGTCCGGATCGCTGCGCAGCAGGTTGTGCAGGTAGGCGGTGGACAGGGCCGAGTCATCCCGGGCGCCGGCCAGGCGCCGCTCCAGGTCCTGGCGCGGGTACAGCAGCCAGAGCGCGCCACCGACCATGCCGGCCAGCAGGAGCGTCAGCCAGTGGGGGGCCAGGACGGGGCGCTCAACGGGCTGGGCAGAGGATCTGGAGGTGCGCGGAAGCATCGGGCAACTGGAAGTTCTGGATACCGGCAGGCGCGGGGGGCGCCGTGCGGACGGACGCAAGCACGCGCCCGTTGGCGCGGACCTGGCAGGCACTGGAGGCCGTGGCCAGGCTAAATTGCAGCGGCACATGCCCCTGGAGCGTGAACTCGGTGCGCGTGCCATCGGCGCTGCCGCGCCAGTCCTGAATGCGGGCGTTGGCTTCGTGCAGGTAGGTGCGCGGTGCGGCGGCGGCCGTCTCCTGCATCCGGAACCAGGCGCGGCCATCGGTCAGGTGCAGGTAGGTGCCTTCCGCGCCGGCGTGGTAGCCGGCCACGTTCTGGCTGTCCGCCAGGGCGGGGGAGCCCCACTGGGCGGGCAGCCGCAGGGTGCGCAGCGCCCCCGTGCCGCGCACGCGCCAGCCCTGCCCGTCGCGCGCGACCGTGTAACTGTAGAAATCCTGCACCTTGCGGATGTATTCGGAGGTGAACACCGGGTGCAGGGGCTGCGACAGTGCCCAGCGGTAGACCTTGTGCAGCGCGTTCAGGCCGGCCCGCTTGCTGGCGGAGTAGGTGTGGTAGTAAATGTCCACCGCCTTGATGCGGCGGGGCTTGTCCGTCATCTCGAAGGTTTCGATGACGCGCTCGTAGCCGTAGAACGGCCCTTGCCAGAGGTTGGTGTAGATGTTCTCGTTGGTGATGGGGGCGTAGACCTGCAGGAGCCCGTTCTTGGCGATGCCATGGCTGCGTACCAGCGTGAGCGAGGGATGGGTGCGCGAGATGAAGGTGTCTCCCCCGTTCATGTTGAGCAGCCCGGCGCGGCTGGTGATCGCCAGGGCCTCGGCGCTGGGCGCCGTGTCGCCCGTCCACAGCATGATGCCCACCGGCTTGCCCGCCGGCGCGAGGCGCTGGCGGATGTAATCCACCGAACCCACGATCTCGCGCTCCAGATCGAAGGTGTAGCCCGGCAGATCGAGGTGGTAGTCCTTCTGGGTCTCTTCCTGGAACACGCCATGCTTGGCGCGCTGGTCCCACAGGTAGGGGTGGGAGTAGCTGTGGCTGGCGATCTCGATGTGCGGCAAGCGGAACATGCGCCGGGCGATCTCTTCGAGCTGCGCGCTTTTCTGCGGGTACAGGCCATGCGGCGCCACCTCGGCCTCGATGACCGACATGGTCTGGGGAATGCGGTATTTCTCGAAGATTTCCGTGAGCAGCACCTCGGCGGCAAACGGACTGCCGGCCATTTCGGCGCGTGAGGGAAAGCCATCGCCGTCCACATGGGCCATCAGCAGGCGCCGGCCATTCTCGGTCGTGACGTCGGGCACCGGCATGGGCTGCAGGCGCAGTGCCTGGGCAAGAAAGGCAAAGGGGTCGAGCACCCAGCGCTGCTGCTCCAAGCCGGGCAGTGCGGCCATGACGAAGGGGTCCAGCACGAAACCGCCCCAGGGCATGAGGGCGCCGCCCACGAAAACCTGCCCGCGCGCATCCTGCAGCTCCACCAGCGGCGTGGCCTGCGCGGCCATGGCGCTGGCCAGGCGGACGGGCGCGTAGTCGCGGTGGGGCGTGGGCATGGCGGTCTCGAAACCCATCATGGTGTGCTGGCGCACGGTGCGCAGCGCACCCTGGGGCTCCACGGGGGTGGCCTGGAGGCCCAATTGCGCGGCCCAGTCGCGGTCGGGCTGGAAGCCGAAGTCGTCGATGATGGCCAGGGGCATGCCCTCGGCCACCCGGGCCAGGAGCCAGCGGCTCAGTTCCTTGCGCTTTTGCGCGGGAACATAGCCCGAGAACCAGGTGGCGATGCCGGCATAGCGGTCGCGGTGGATGCCTTCGGGCAGCGGCTCGCGCGTGTCCACATAGTCCACGACATAGCCCATGTGGTTCAGCGGCATGTGCAGGAAGCGGTGTGCGTTGGCGTAGTTCAGGGCCACCACCTCGGCGCCGTTGTAGAGCACCAGGACGCGCCGGGGCACGACTTCGATGCTGCCCACGCCCAGTGTGTGCAACTGGCTGTCGCCGACCCAGGGGATGAACCCATGGGCCTCGATGCGCCGGGCGGTTTCGCGCGCCAGGGCGCGGTCGTGCGGCGGAACGTAGTCGATGGCCAGCACGGGCAGGCGGTCGCGCTCCTGGATGGTGCGCAACTGGGCCAGGAGCCAGGCACGGTCTTCTTCCTTGACCTGCTCGTAACGCTGGGTGCCCGCGTTCCAGCCCCGGTAGAGCGATTCGGCTGCCACCATCTCGATCTTGCCGCGCACCCGCGGAACGATCTCGAAACCCCGGTTGAGGATCAGGCGGATGCCGGGAAAGTGCCGGTGCAGGGTGTCGATGACCCGCACCAGGCCCTCCTGCTGCGCCTTTTCGTCGAAGCGCTCCGCCAGGCGGTAGGAGTCCAGCGTGTCGAGAAAGAAACCCTTGTAGCCCTGTTTCCACAAAGGTTCCACGACGCGGGACGCGAAGAACTCGGGCCACGCCTCGGGGGTCTGGTCGAGCACCACCGAGTCCCAGGGGCTATTGCGCGCCATTTTCCAGGCGGCGGGAATGTCGGTGAAATAGGCGCGCGCGGGCTGGACTTCCGCGACCGAGACATAGGCATAGAGTTCGCCACCGCCGCTGGCGCGGTGCTGCACGGGATCATGGCCCTGGCCGGGCTCGACCACGGCAATGTCGAACGTCCGGAATTCCGCCAGCGGAATGGCGCTGCCGTAGTACAGTGCCACGGCCGGCGCTGCCTGTGCCATGGGCGGCACCAGCAGGCATGCCACCAGAGCAGAAAGGAACCAGCGGAAACAGCGCGGGGCGAAAACCATGGGTTGAGCGGGTATGCCTGTCGAGTGCTTGTGCCCGGGCTGTGGCACCGGGCGTGTGTTGTGGTGGATCGCGGCGGCCTCGGCCGGGTGTTCTCATGGACAATGGTTGCAGGAGTCCTCGCCATGCACCCGAGACGGTGTCCAAATGTGACTGCAAATTCTAGGGGCTGATTGATTTGTTTGGTTTATCGGTTGACATTTGTTAATAGATTTTGATTGACTTCGTGATGTCTTTATATTGGCGTGCCGGGGCTTCCTGGTGGGAGGCTACCGCATGATTCTTGTCACCGGCGGAGCCGGCTTCATTGGTTCGCACACCTGCGTGGCCCTGGCGGCGGCCGGCATGCCCTATCTGGTGCTGGACAATTTTTGCAACAGCCAGCCTTCCGTGCTCGACCGCATCGGGCGCATCACCGGCCGCGCGCCGGCGCATGTCCGGGGCGATGTGCGCGATGCCGCGTTCCTGGACCGGGTGCTGGCGCAGTACCCGATCCGTGCCGTGATCCACTTCGCCGCGCTCAAGGCCGTGGGCGAGTCGGTGCGCGAGCCGTTGCACTATTACGACAACAACGTGGCGGGCACGGTCACGCTCCTGGGCGCCATGCAGCGCGCCGGGGTGCGCAGCCTCGTGTTCTCCTCGTCGGCCACGGTGTACGGCGAGCCCGCCACCCTACCGATCCGCGAGGATTTCCCGCTCTCGGCCGCCAACCCCTACGGCTGGAGCAAGCTCATGGTGGAGCAGGTGCTGGCCGACGCCGATGCCGCCGAGCCGGGCCTGTGGCGGCTGGCCCGGCTGCGCTATTTCAACCCCGTCGGCGCGCACGAGAGCGGCCTCATCGGCGAGGACCCGCAGGGCCCGCCGAACAACCTGCTGCCCTATGTGGCGCAGGTGGCGGCCGGGCGGCGCGAGCGCCTGAGCGTCTATGGCGACGACTACCCCACGCCCGACGGCACCGGGGTGCGCGACTACATCCACGTTTGCGACCTGGCCGAGGGCCATGTGGCCGCGCTGCGCTACCTGGAGCAGCACCCGGGGCTGCTGACGGTGAACCTCGGCACGGGCCGGCCCGTCTCGGTGCTGGAGATGGTGCGGGCCTTCGAGCAGGCCAGCGGCCGTGCCGTCCCGTACCAGGTGGTGGCACGGCGTCCGGGCGACGTGGCCCAGTGCTGGGCCGACCCCTCGCTGGCGCAGCAACTGCTGGGCTGGAGGGCGCAGCACGGTGTCGAGCGCATGTGCGAGGATGCCTGGCGCTGGCAGAACGGTGAGGCACGCAGGCTGGAATGATGCTCTTGTATTGATAGCTGCCAGCGCTTTAATTCATTGAATTTCAATGCTAAAAATAGCCGAAACTTAATGAAATAAAGCGCTATAAGCTCACTTTTCAATAGCGCCATGGCCTGCTTTCCTGCCGCTGGGTGCCTGCGTGGTATCTTGCGGGCCTTGTCCTAACAGCCACATTCCCTGCGCATGCTTGCCAAACGCATCATTCCCTGCCTCGACGTGACCGGTGGCCGGGTCGTCAAGGGCGTCAATTTCGTTGAACTGCGCGACGCGGGCGACCCCGTGGAGATCGCCGCGCGCTACAACGCGCAAGGCGCCGACGAGCTCACCTTCCTCGACATCACCGCCACCAGCGACGGGCGCGACCTGATCCTGCACATCATCGAGGCCGTGGCCAGCCAAGTCTTCATCCCGCTGACCGTGGGTGGCGGCGTGCGCACCGTGGACGACGTGCGCCGCCTGCTCAACGCGGGCGCCGACAAGACCAGCTTCAACTCCGCTGCCATCGCCAACCCCGAGGTCATCAACGCCGCCTCGGCCAAGTACGGCGCGCAGTGCATCGTCGTGGCCATCGACGCCAAGCGCCGCAATGCCGAGGAGCAGACCCGCCTGGGCCTCGATGGCTTGCCCGTGGGCGCCGGCTGGGACGTGTTCAGCCACGGCGGCCGCAAGAACACCGGCCTGGACGCCGTGCAATGGGCCAGCGAGATGGCGCGGCGCGGTGCGGGCGAGATCCTGCTCACCAGCATGGACCGCGATGGCACCAAGGCCGGCTTCGACCTCGCCCTCACCCGCGCCGTGAGCGACGCGGTGGACGTGCCCGTGATCGCCTCGGGCGGCGTGGGCGACCTGGACCACCTGGCCGACGGCATCCAGATCGGCGGCGCCGATGCGGTGCTGGCGGCGAGCATCTTCCACTACGGCGAATACACGGTGGAGCAGGCCAAGCGGCATATGCGGGAGCGGGGGATTCCTGTTCGGCTGTGAGGTGCTGCTGCGCTTGTCTGTGTTACGTTGCTAGCTATTGTTTTGATAGCTATTGCTGTGCTTTGTTTGAGTGCGGAGGCCGGGGTGTGCGCCCGGCGGCGCAGTAACTTTCTTTTGCTTCGCCTGTTCAGTCCGTGACCCCTGCGCTGCGCTACGGGGCAACCTGCGATGCTCGCGCCGGGCGGGGTCCGCGCAAACTCGCTTCGCTCAAACAGCGCGCGGCCCTTTTTCCGCCCGGCGCTGCGCTTCTCGGCACGGACAGAAGGGAACCCGAAACCGCCGCACGGGCCATCGCTGCGCTCGGGCCCCCAGGGGCGCAGGCGCTTCGCGCCGCGCAATGCTCGGCCGAGCGCAGCGATGGCCCGAATCATCTCCCACCCCGCCGCAGGTTTGCCCCGGAGCGCAGCGCAGGGGTCGCAGACTGAGGGACGCGTTTCTTTGCCTCCTTTCTTGTCGCGCACAAGAAAGGAGGTCGCCCGCCGGGGCGAGTCCCGGCATCTGCCCTCAAACAAAGCACAACAATAGCTATCAAAAATATAGCTATTGGCGCTCTACAGTTAAGCCGCCGGAGGCGGAAAAGACTCAATCCCTGGTTACCCGCAACACTTCCTCGCGGCTGGTAATTCCCGCTGCGATCAGGCGCTCGCCATCGTCACGCATCAGCTGCATGCCATCCGCCAGCGCAGCTGCGCGGATGTCCGCCTCCGAGGCCTGGTTGTGGATCTGCGCCCGGATGGCATCGTTGGTCACCAGCAGCTCGAACACCCCCGTGCGCCCCGCGTAGCCCGTGTGGCCGCAGGCCTCGCAGCCCTTGCCGGCGCAGGCGTGGCAGACCTTGCGCACCAGGCGCTGGGCCAGCACGCCCAGCAGGGAGGAACTCAGCAGGAAGGGCTCCACCCCCATGTCCGTCAGGCGCGTGACGGCGCTGGCGGCGTCGTTGGTGTGCAGCGTGGCCAGCACCAGGTGGCCGGTGAGCGAGGCCTGGATGGCGATCTGCGCCGTCTCGAAGTCGCGGATCTCGCCGATCATGATGATGTCCGGGTCCTGGCGCAGGATGGCGCGCAGGGCCTTGGCGAAGGTGAGGTCGATCTTGCCGTTGACCTGCGTCTGGCCGACGCCGGGCAGCTCGTACTCGATCGGGTCCTCCACCGTCATGATGTTGTTGCGCGTGGCGTCCAGGCGCGAGAGCGCGGCGTACAGCGTGGTCGTCTTGCCCGAGCCCGTGGGGCCGGTGACGAGCACGATGCCGTGCGGCTGCCCGATCAGGCCCGTGAAGCGGCGCAGCGTCTCGCCCTGCATGCCCACGGCCTCCAGGCTGATCTTGCTCTCGCTCTTGTCCAAGAGGCGCAGCACGGCGCGCTCGCCGTGGGCGCTGGGCAGGGTGGAGACGCGCACGTCGATGGCGCGGGTGCCCAGGCGCAGGCTGATGCGGCCGTCCTGCGGCAGGCGCTTTTCGGAGATGTCCAGCTCGGCCATGATCTTCAGGCGCGAGATCAGCGCGGCGTGCAGCGCGCGGTTGGGCTGCACCACCTCGCGCAGCGTGCCGTCCACGCGAAAGCGCACGCTGCTGTGGCGCTCGTAGGGCTCGATGTGGATGTCGCTCGCGCCGTCGCGCGCGGCCTGCGTGAGCAGGGCGTTGAGCATGCGGATGATGGGCGCGTCGTCGGCGGCCTCCAGCAGGTCTTCCACGGCGGGCAGCTCCTGCATCATGCGCGAGAGGTCGGCATCGGACTCGACCTCGCTCACCACCGTGGCGGCGCTCGATTCACCCTGCGCGTAGGCGGCGCTGATGCGCTGGGCCAGGGCGGGGGCGTCGAGCGGCTGCAGCTGGCGCACGGCGTGCTTGCGCAGCACCTCGCCGAGCAGTGCGGCATCGGGCGCGGGGCCGTGCCAGAGCACGAGCTGCTGGCCGTCGTCCTCCAGCAGCAGCTGGGCGGTGCGGGCGAAGGCGTAGGGCAGGGGGTGGCGCATGGGCGGTGGCCTCACTGCGGATTGGCCTGTGCCGGCGCGGCCGCGCCGGAGGCCGGGCGCAGCGGCGGCAGCACCGGCGCGCCCGACACCGAGCCGAGCACCGCGCTGCGCGCGGGCTGCACTTGCTGCTGCTGCGCGCGGATGGCCTCGTAGCGGTCGACCACCAGCGCGTCGCTCGCGGCGGCGTCGCGCACCACCACGGGGCGCAGGAAGATCATCAGGTTGGTCTTGCGGCGCGAGCGGTTTTCGCTGCGGAACAGGTTGCCCAGCAGCGGGATGTCGCCCATGAAGGGCACCTTGTCCTCGCCCTGGGCGTAGCTGTCTTCGAGCAGGCCGCCGATGACGATGATGCTGCCGTCCTCCACCAGCACGTTGGATTCGACGGAACGCTTGCTCGTGGTCGGGCCGTTGGTGTCCTTGAGCGTGGCCGTGTCCACCTTCGAAATCTCCTGGTAGATCGCCAGCTTGACGGTGCCGTTCTCGTTGATCTGCGGGCGCACCTTGAGCATCAGGCCCACGTCCTTGCGCTCGACGGTGGTGAAGGGGTTCACGGCGCCGCTGTTGCCGCCGGTGTTGGCGTAGGAGCCCGTGGGGAAGGGCACGTTGTTGCCGATGACGATCTTGGCCTCCTCGTTGTCCAGCGTCATCAGGTTGGGCGTGGAGAGCACGTTGGCGTCGCCGCTGTTCTGCAGGAAGTTGGCCAGCGCGCCCAGGTAGTACTGGCCGTTGACACGCGGCGCCAGCGCCAGGTTCAGGCCGCCGCCGAGCGAGTTCACGGCCGTGCCGATGCTGCTGGCGCTGCCCGAGGCCAGCGCCGTGGTCAGGCCCAGGATGTTGGCGCCCGAGGCGCCCGAGTTGGTGCCGATCACGCCGAGCGTGCCGTCGCCCTGCTTGCCCAGCACGCCCTGCCACTGGATGCCGAACTCGGCCAGCTTGTTGGCCGTGATCTCGACGATCAGGCTCTCCACCAGCACCTGCGCGCGCCGGCCGTCGAGCTTGTCGATGACGGTGCGCAGCTGGCGGTACTGTGGTTCGGGCGCGGTGATGATGAGCGAGTTGGTCGTCGGGTCGGCCTGGATCTGCCCGCCCGTCGAGGGCTGGTTGCTGCTGGCGGTGTTGCTGCCCGTGCTGGCGGCGCCCAGCCCGCCGCTGTTGGCGCTGCCCAGCCCCGTGCTGGTGGGCGTGGTGCTGCTGGCGGATGGGGCGGCGGCGGTGCTGGCCGTGCTGGTGCCACTGCCGCCGCTGGCGCTGTTGCCCGCGGCCATGGCGGCGCGCAGCGTGGTGGCGAGCTTGGTGGCGTCGGCGTTCTTCAGGTAGACGACATGGATGTTGCCGCTGGCGGCGCTGCTGCCGGGGGCCGGCGGCTGGTCGAGCTTTTCCACCAGCGCGCGCACCTGGGCCACGCGCGCTGGGTTGGCGGCGCGCAGCACCAGGGCGTTGCTGCGCGGCTCGGCCAGCAGCGTGGTCTTGAACGCGGTGTCGGCCTGGCCCGGGGTGGCGGCCCCGGCCGTGCCGGCGGTGGTGCCCGCGTCGATCAGGCGCGAAACCAGCGGCGCGAGGTCGGCGGCGATGGCGTGGCGCAGCGGGATGATCTCCACGTCGCTGGCGCTCGACACGTCCATGGCCGCGATGATCTTGCCCAGGCGCTGCAGGTTGTCGGCGTAGTCGGTGATGACTAGCGCATTCGTGCCGGGGTTGGCGTTGATGGTGTTGTTCGGGCTGATGAGCGGGCGCAGCACCGGCACCAGGTTGCTGGCGCTCTCGTAGTTGAGCTTGAAGATCTGCGTGACGATCTGCCCGCCAGAGGGGCCGCTGCCGCCCGGCTGGGCCACGCTCACGCTGCCGCCCTGCAGCTTGGCGTCGGCTTCGGGCACGACCTTGTAGAGCCCGGCGGATTCGACCACCGTGAAGCCCTGCAGCCGCAGCGCCGCGAGGAACTGCTGGAAGGCGGCCGCCGGGGGCACCGGGCGCTCGGTGACCAGGTTGAGCTGGCCCTTGACGCGCGGGTCCACCACCACGTTGCGGCCGGTGATGGTGGCCATGGTGCGCGCCACGGCCTCGATCTCAGCATTGGCGAAATTCAGCGTCACGGGCTCGCCCGCGCGCACGCTGGCCGTGCCCGTGTTCACGGCGGTTTGAGCATGAATTGTGCCTCCAGCGCTTGCCAGTAGGGCGCTAGCAGCTATGGTTGTAATAGCAAAATGCAGGCGGTGCTTGGTCAGGGAGGTCATACGGTTTCCAGGTTCAACCCAGCGAAATGAGGGAGCGCGCGCCGTGGCGCCGCCCGATGATGTTGAGCAGGTTGGACAGCGCGCCCTCGCGCTCCGGCGCGGCGCTGGCCTCGCCCGCGAAGCGCAGGCGCTGGCCCACCCACTGGCCGTTGCCCGAGAGTTGCAGGTCGCCCTGCAGGGTCTGCAGCGCCAGTGTGGGCGTGGCGCCGCCCTGCAGCGTGAGGCGGTAGCTGCCCATGGGGCGCAGGGTGGACAGGCGCGAGGACATGTCCAGTGCGTCCAGCCGGGCCTGGCCCGCGAGCACCAGGCGCCCGGCGGCCCAGTCGGCCTGCAGGCCCTGGGTGTCCAGGGCGAGCTGCCCCTGGGGCTGCAGCGTGTTCCAGGGCGTGCCCAGGCCCGCCAGTACGGCAGCGGGCCACTGGCTCTGGCCATCGGCCACGGCGAGGTGGGCGCCATTCCAACGCGGCCGGGCCTCCAGGCGCAGCGGCGCGGGGGTGCAGCAGTCGGCGGTGAGGTCGGCGCGCAGCCCGCTCCAGCCGGGGTGCAACTGCCAGTGCACACGGCCGGGCAGGGCGGCGCGGTCCTGGCTGGCGGCGCCGCCGGTCAGCACCAGCCGGGCCGAGCCGGCCCAGACGGTGCCGCGCGCTTCGGCCAGCAGCACGCGCTCGCCGCTGGCGCGGGCCAGGCCGGCGGCCAGCCACTGCGCCGGCGCGAAGGCGAGCACGGCACCGGCTGCGCCAACGAGCATGCCCGTCGCGGCCCAGCCCCAGGGCGTGTGCGCGCTGGGGGGCGGGGCGTTGCGGCGGGGTGCGCGGGTGGCGGTGCTCACGGTGGCGGGGTCAGCGTTGCGGCAGGGCCAGCACGATGGTGCCGTCCCAGCGCACGGGGGCGGGGGCCTGGGGCCGCTCGGGGGGGGCGGCGGTGCGTGCGGTGCGCCCTTCGGCGGGCTGGGCGCGGGCCAGGCGCATTTCCTGGGGCACGGCCCGCGCGTTGGCGCGCGCCTGCGCGAGCCAGGCTGCCAGGGCGCTGGCGGGCGTGCCCTTGAGGGCCAGCGTGGCGCGGTCGCCGTTGATCGTCAGGCGCGCGCTGGTGCCCAGGGTGTCGGCCACCGAGGCCTGCAGGGCGCGCTGGGCATCGTCGGGGTTGGCGCGCGGCAGGGCCTGCAGCTGCACGGCCTCGGCCTGCAGGGCCTGCATGTGCTGGAGCTGCGCGTCCAGGGCCGCGTGGCGCGGGCCGGCGCTGCGCAGCAGCTGCAGCGCCGGGGCCACGGCCAGCCACCACAGCAGGGCTGCGGCCACGAGCGCGGCGGCGGCCTGCAGCAGGGTCTGTTCACGGGGTGCCAGGGCCTGCCAGCGGGTCTGCAGGGCGGAGGTGGGGCTGTCGGTGCGGTGCATGCCGGGGCTCATGGATGGGTGGCGGCGCGCAGCAGCAGGCCGTCGCCCTCGCTGCGCAGCTGGTGGCCGCTGGCGCGCGCGGTGTTCTCGGCCGTGGCCAGTGCCTGCGCATCGAGCGTGAGGCCCTTGAGGCGCAGCTCGCCGGCGGCGTAGTCGATGGACGTGGGCTGTTGTTCTGGCGGCAGGGCGTGGGCGGCGGCGGCGAGCAGGGGTTCGAGGTCGCGCGGCGAGAGCGTGCCCGCCGCCTGGCGCAGCTGGGCGACCTCGCGCTCCATCTGCACCGGTGCGTCGACCACCACCTTCACCTGCGGAAAGGTCTGCGTGAGGGTGCTGCGCACGCCCACCTGCTTGGCGGCGAGCGCCTGGCGCTCCTGCCAGGCCCAGGCGTTGAGGCCGGCCAGGTGCGCCAGCCCCAGGGCCAGCGCGCCCCAGCGCGCGGCGCGCCACTGCGGCGCGCGCAGCAGGGCGCCGGCCAGGCTGCCGGCCTTGCGCAGCGCGCGCGTGCGGCCGGAGTTGACGAGGTCGAACTGCGCCAGGTCCCAGCCGCCGCGCGCGGCGAGCAGGGCGCGTTCGCTGTCGGTCTGCAGGCGCACCGGGCGGCCCAGGGTTTTTTCGGCCAGCGCGGCCACGGCGGGCTCGGCCAGCACGGGGGGCGGGTCTTCGCCCGGGGCCACCGGGCCGGCCAGCGCCAGCGCGGCGCCCGACAGCGGCAGCACGGCCACGGCCTGGGTGGCGCCCTGGCCGGTGAGGACCAGCAGCGCATCCTCGGGCGTGCCCAGGGCATGCAGCTCGCACTGGCCGCTGGCGGTGGGGCCGGGCGCGAACTCGGGCACCACGCGCGCCACGGGCCGGCCGGCGGCCTCCAGGGCCTGCAGCGATTCGCGCAGCCAGGCCCGGTCGCAGATGGCGACCCAGGCGGGGGCGCCGGGCCGGGCGCCGGGCTCCAGGGCGAAGTGCAGTTGCGCGGGTTCGTCGAGCAGGCGCTCTTCCAGCAGCCCTTCGAGCACCGGGCGCAGGCGCGGCGCCTGCAGGCCGATGCCCGGCGGCAGCTGCACGCGCTGCCACGACAGGGCGCGCGCGGGCACCACGGCCACCACCTCGCTGGCGCGGCCCACGGCGGGCAGCAGGGGGGCGCTGGCGCTGGCGTGGCGCGTGGCGCTGTGGCCGTCGGCGCTCAGCGTGTAGCGGTATTCGGTGGCGGAGCCGGAGCGCGCCAGGGGCAGGGTGAGGATCAGGGTGCTCATGGACGGATTTCGCGGGCCATTGTAGGGGGCGGATCAGGGTTGGCCTGCGGCGGGCGGCGTGCCGCGCTCGCGCCAGACGGTGCTCACTTCCAGGCCCTGGCGGCGCACCAGGGAGCGTTCCTGCACCACGGTGGCGCCCAGGCGCAGCCGGCCGTGCACCTCGAAGTAGCTCGATGCCACCGCGTGGGCATTGCCGTCCACTTTGGCGGCGGGGTTGATGAGCGCGGTGACATCGTCGAGGGATTTGAAATGCTGCATCTGCCGCACGGCCACGATCTTGTTCGCGCCGGCCAGGTCCAGCCCCTCGATGGCGGCGAGCAGCACCTCGACCCCGGCGGTATTCAGGTTCACCGGCTTGCGCTCGGGCAGCAGCGCCACATGCGGTGCCAGCGCGGCCAGGGTGGCGGCGGACACGCCCAGCCAGCCGAGTTGGGCCGGGGTCTGCGGCATCAGCGGTGCGTTGGCGCTGCCTGCGGCGGGCTCCTGCGCCTGGCGCAGGGCCTGCACCAGCGTGGACAGCTCCTGCGCGGGCAGGCCCAGCTGCGTGAACAGGCGCGAGAACTGGGCCAGCGTGGCCTCGTGCACCGTGGTGCCGTTGACGAGGTTGGCCAGGTTCAGGCGCGACTGCATGTCGATGATCTGGCCCGACAGGAAGGCGTCCTGGATGTCGGCGCTGGCATCGTCCTGCTGGGCCACGTTGCGGTCGGCCGCGAGGAAGGTGGACAGGCGGGCCTCCTCCAGCGGCACGGCCCAGGGCTCTGCCAGGTGGTCGGCGCCGCCCGGGCGGCCATCTTCGTAGAGGATCAGGCGCGACCAGTCGAGCGCACCCACCAGTATCCAGGCCGACTGCACGCGCGCGCGCTCGGCGGTTTCCACCTCGATGGCGCGCCACTGCTGCCACAGCGCCGCCGCCGCGAAGGTGGCGACCAGCGTCACGGTGAGCATGGCCGCGAGCAGCGCCGCGCCGCGCGCGCGCGCCGGGGTTGGTGCATGCGCCTTCATGTCTTGCCTCCGCCCTTGCGCGGGTTGACCCAGTCGCGCGTGATCTGGCCGGCCAGGGCCTGGCCCGGGGGCAGGTCGATCTGCAGGCGCACGCCGTCGGGGATGAGCACGCTGGCGGCCGTGGCGGTATCGGCCGGGGTGTCGCCGCTGGACATCGGGTTGGTCCAGGCGTCGCTGCGGTAGTAGTACACCTGCCAGCCCGCCAGCGGCAGCAGGGCCACCTCGCCGCGCCGTTCGGCCTCGCCGGGGTTGCGCGCCCACAGGGCCGCCTGCTGCCAGGCCTGCAGCCACTGCGCGCGGGTGTGCAGCGGCGCCGACTGCCAGCGCAGCCACTGGTCCTGGCCCTGCACGTTGCGCCGCGCCCAGGCCACGACCTGCGCGCCCTCGTCGGGCACGGCGCTGCTGCGGCGCGTCATGCGCAGCACCTGGCCGTCCCAATCGAGCGGCATGGTGTGGGGCAGGGGCTGCAGCGCGTCGAGATCGGCGCTCCACTGCGCCAGCGTGGTCTGCAGGGTCAGGAGCTGGTCGCCGCGCTGGCGTGTCTGCTCCTGCGCGCGCACCATGCCGTCGAGGCCGCGCCAGCCCATCAGGGCCATGAGCCCCATGAGGGCGATGGCCACGAGCAGCTCGACCAGCGTGAAGCCCCGGGCAGCGGTGCGCGCGGCCATGCTCAGCGCCGTCCCACGATGGTGGAGACGCGCAGCACCGGGCTGGCGCTCTCGTCGAACACCTGCGCGTCCACGCGCCGGAAGCTCGGGTTGGGCGTGGGCCGCACGATCACGCTCACATTGAAGTTGCGCCCGGCCTGTGCGCAGGCCTGGCTGCTGTCGCCCACGGCGGGCATTTGGCGCGACAGGCGGGTCTTGACCAGTTCGTTTTCGGCGCAGATCTGGGCCAGCAGCACGTCGGCTTGGCGCTGTGCGTTGCGCGTGAGCGCCGTCGTGGCCTGCGCACCGGCCATCAGCGCGATGGCCACGATGCCCAGCGCCACCAGCACCTCGACCAGCGTGAAGCCGCGCTGGCGCTTCATGGCGCTGCCTCCACCGCGAAAGGGTGCAGCCCGTCGGTGGCCACGCGCAGCGCGCGCCCGGGCAGCGCCGGGGAGGCCAGCAGCACCTGCTGCGGGGCGATCAGCGGCTCGGGGCCGAGCACCAGCGTGGCCGGGCCGAGGACCTGGGTGTCGGGCGTCAGCCACTGTGTGGGCAGCGCGGTGCCCGCCAGGCCGTCGAAGCGAAACCCCCCGGGCACGGTGCGCCAGCGCACCGGCACGCCGCTGGAGCGCGACTGCGCCCGGCCCGCTTCGAGCAGCGCCGCCAGCCGCGCGGCCTCGCGTTCGAGCTGCGCCTGCCCGCCATCGCGCAGCGCCAGCCCCACGCCCGCCGTGGCCAGCGCCATGATGGCGACGACGACCAGCAGTTCGAGCAGGGTGAAGCCACGCGTGCGGGGCAGGGCGCAGGTGATCACGGCGACGTCACGCGGGCGCGCCAACGAGCGCCGCCGGGCCGCCCCAAGGCGCGAGAGCCCCCTTGGGGGGCAGAGAGCACACGCAGTGAGCGAACGTGGGGGCCACTTCTTACTGCCAGCTGCCGATGTCGGCGTCCTTGCCCTCGCCGCCGGACTGGCCATCGGCGCCGAACGACATCACGTCGATCTCACCCTTCACGCCGGGGCTGAGGTACTGGTAGGGGCGGCCCCAGGGGTCGTTGGGGAGCTTTTCGAGGTAGGGCTTCCAGTTCAGCGGCTGCGGGCCGGTGGAGGGCTTGGCGATCAGCGCCTGCAGGCCCTGCTCGGACGTGGGGTAGCGCTGGTTGTCCAGGCGGTAGAGCTTGAGCGCCTGCATGAGGTTGGTGACATCGGTGCGCGCCGCCGTGGTGCGCGCGTCGTCGGCGCGGTCGAGCACGTTGGGCACGATCAGCGCGGCCAGCACGCCGATGATGACCAGCACCACCATCAGCTCGATCAGGGTGAAGCCCCGGGCAAGGCGGCGGCGGGCGGGGGAAAGGGGGTGGGTCATGGTGGGCAACAGTGGATGGAGCGCGAGAAACGTCCCCGCATCGTCGAATGATAAACGGGCGATAGTGACCGTTTGAGTACGCATTGCGAGTGCATCCCCGCATTCCTGGCGACTGGGCGTCTTTATGTTACGAGAGCCGCATAAATGCCTTGTCTTCCGCTAAATTTGAAACCAATTGTCTCCGGTGGCTGCGGTATTCGCACGTAACAAGGGCCGCATCAAGCGGCCCTTAAATTGTGTGATGATTTATCCGGCTATGTTCATGGAGCGGGGGTGAAGTACCCTGTCCAGGTTGTTTTGTTCATGATCAGCCCTGCATGGGCTGCCTCAAACTGGCTCGGCGTGTAGCGTGGAATGGCGGACGTGGGTGAAATGCCGGCTGTCATGGCATATACGGTAATTTTGTATACGTGCCGGGTGGACGAATTGGGCCCCTGGTAGCCGGTTTGGCCGTTGTAGGCGGTACCAATGATTGCACCGGGAATGGTGGCCAGGTTTTCGTTTTCCGCAATGGTTTTCTGGGTGGCTGGCAGGTTGAACACATTCCAGTGCACACAGGCATTCTCTGCCGTACCGCAGGGGGCCATCTCGTCGTGCATGATGATGGCCAGTGCGCCCGTGCCAGTGGGTATAGACAGGATGCTCAACTGTGGTGAGGTGTTCTTGCCGCCTTTGCTTACAGCAGCATATTGCACCGGGATCTCTCCTTGTTCAGTATATGACGTCGAGGAGATTTTCAACTGCGGCGCCTCCGGTGAGGACGTCCAGCCCGGATCACTGTCCCCACCACCGCAAGCTGCCAGTGAAAGCACGAATCCCATACCCAACAAGATCTTGATCATTTTCATGTGATTGCCCTCTTCCATGTTGTTTGTTCGAGGTCTGGATTTGCAGACTGCCGCAGTTTAGCCCATTCGATTCCGTGGCAATGCAGGCTGAATGCAAGCCGAGTGCTGTGGTGTTGATAAGCATCAGGAGCGTTGTATTCCTGATGGTAAAGAGCTATTTTTGGGAAACCAGTGCGCATCGGGGCTTAGTAAGTTCCATGGCTGATTTCCAAGGGGTGGTCACCAATATTCAGTGGGATGGATGGAGCCCGCAGGCGGCCTCTAACTGTTGGAAACCTCTCAATACCCCGACTTTCCGCAACTGCTGAACAGATGTACCCTTTGCAGGCGCAGATGGCCCGATCCAGCCATGCTTTTGCGCGCTGCAAGCCCATGCAAGACGGTTGGTGGCAGCCTGGGGCCGCATTGATCCCCCCTGCGCCGGGCGCTTGGCGCGTCGATAGCCCTTTTTGGGGGGCGGCTCTTACGCTCTGGCGCTCTTGTAGAACGGATCTACGCCCTTGTGCATGAACATTGCCTGCCGCTTGATGTTGTAGCAAGCCGCCATCATCGTCATCGCCGCATCCGCCCGCGTCTGCCCAATGGCGCGGATGAACTTGCCTCCCAGATGCCGGATGCCTGCGAACACATGCTCCACCTTGGCCCGCTTGCTGGCTATCTTGCGGTTGCGCCGCTTTTGGCACTCGCTCAGGGGGCTGTCTTTGCTGGCCTTGCGCTGCATGTCATCGCGCCATCCGAGCACCTTGAGCATCTCTTGCCTGCGCCTTGAGGGGTAGGCTTTGTCGGCGTACACATCCCGGCCCGTGTTGTGCTCGTCCAGCACCTTTTCGCAGTGGTGGCCATCGTGCTCGCTGGCCGTGCCGGTGGCGATGTTGCGGATGAAGCAGTGCTTGAGATCGACGCTCACGCTGAGCTTGTAGCCAAAGGAGCTCTTGCCGTGTTTCTTGGTGTGGGTGGCATCCAGGTCTTTTTGCCTGCGCTTGGCATTGCCCCAGTCAGGCTCCTGACCTTGCGCCAAGCGTTCCTTGTTTTCCTTGCCGATGTGCGTGCTGGCGTGGTGGTGCAGGCACCAGCGTAGCGTCGATGGCGTGGTCAGTTCGTGCACAGCGTCCAGCAGTTTGCGCAGTTGCAGCCGGGTATTGCGGCTAAAAGTATCGTGCGACAGATCCAGGCTCTCGGTCTTCATCTCCAGCTCGGTCAGCCGCTTGGCCACATCGGCATTCAAGGGTATCAATGGGGTCAGGTCTTGCCTCTTGCCGTTATCAAATTCATAAGGCAGGTGGTCGCAGTTTGCGACCACCTCGGCCTTCTCGGCGACGGTGAGCTGAAACAAGAAGTTCTGCGGAAGCCGCTTGCGGTTGACCTGTTCATTGAGCCGCTTGGTCGGCCCGGTGGCTGATAATCCAACGATGGTGACGAATTCACACAGCATCTGGGGCGTGCGCCTCGCGACCCTCGGTCTCTGGGCGCTGGCCGCCGCGAGCCTGGCCTATTGGGGGCTGCGCCTGTCGGCCAGCCCGGAGGGGGTGGGCGTGCCGGCTGCTGTGCCCACCGTGCCCGCACCCGATGCACAGGCCATGGCCCGGTTGCTGGGCGCGTTGCCGGCGCAGGCGCCCGTGGCGGCTTCGGCGTCCAGCCGCTTCGCCCTGGTGGGCGTGCTCGCGGGCCGCACGAGCGGCGGCGGCGCGGCGCTGATCGCCATCGATGGCAAGCCCGCGCGGCCGTTCCGCGCCGGGGCCACGGTGGATTCCGGGCTGGTGCTGCAGTCGCTGGGGCCGCGCCAGGCCTATCTGGGCGCCACGGCGGGCGGGCCAGCCACGCTCACGCTGGAGATGCCGCAGCGCAAGTAACCCGGCGGGGCTGCGCGCCCGCAGCGCGTCACCCGTTGTTGTTATTGTTGTTGTTATTGTTATTGTTGTTATTGCTGCTGCGGCGCTTGTCCTTGGCGTCCTTGGCGGCGGCCTGGCCGGGCAGGGTCAGGAACAGGCCGGCCGTGCCCAGCATCACCAGTTGCGCACCACGGCCGAAGGCCTCGCCGTCGATGGCCGAGAGCTTGGCGCCGTTGCACCACAGGGTCTGGACCTGGCGTGCCTGCGGCACGTCGAAGCTCTGCACGGCCTCCCCCCCCGCGTAACAGCCGATGCGGCCTTCCTGGTAGATCAGGTGGTCCTGCTTGCCGCGCGCGGCGTCGGCCAGCCAGCGCACCAGCGTTTCCTCCAGTGGCGTGCGCTCGGGGCCATCCTCCAGCCGCAGGGCGTTCAGAAAGCATTCCACGGTGTAGGCGGTGCGCTGCAGGTCGTTGGTGCTCATGGCAGGTAGTGGAATTCGAAGTTCTGGAACGGCAGGTTGGCCGTCTGCACATGGTAGAAGGCGTTGGCCTTCTGCTTCTGGTAGTGGTACTCGCGCAGGAAGAAGGTGGTCACGAACAGGTTGTTGAGCACGCCGCGCTGGTAGTGCGCGCGGTGCAGTTCGATGAGGCCCGACAGGTCCATTTGCGCGAAGTCGTCACCGAGCAGGGCGCTGGGCTCCAGGAAGTGGGCATAGAGCTGGTAGGTGAACACATGGGCCTGCTTGCTGCGCTGTTCGTCGCCGTAGACCACGGGCGTGTCGCGCAGCATCTGCAGGTAGACGGTGTTGCGCACGGCCTCCGGGCAGTTCTGCGCGAGCAGATCGCGGTGCAGGTGCAGCCGCACGCGGTCGCCGGGCACCAGGGTGTGCAGGCTGCGCCGGGTCTTGAGCAATTGCGATTCCAGCGCGATGGCCTCGCCATGGAGTTCGAGCACGAAGGCGCTGCCATCGAACAGCGCCTGCAGCACCGGGTCGGCCTCGATGAGCGCGGGCAGGGTGTTCTTTTCTTCGCCCAGGTCGCTGGGCAGCACCAGGCGGCGCGCTGCGGGCCGGGACGCGGGTTGCGCGAAGGCCAGGCCGGGGTGCGTGGCGAGCTGGTACTGCTGCGCGTAGTCGTGCTGAACCTCGGGCGCGTCGGCGGGGTAGGTGAGCGGGGCGTCGGCGTAGATGCGCTTTTGCAGGCCGCAGGTGTAGGAGCGGCCGCTCTGGTTCTGGTGCTTCACCACCGGGCAGCCGGTGTGGCAGGTGGAGAGGTGGCCGCAGCCCTGGCAGGCGCTGTCGAAGCCGTGCGCCTGGTGGATCTGGCGGATCTGGCGCGCGCCGTTGTCCAGGATGTCGAGGATGGGCTGCTCGAACACGTTGCCGTAGCGGAATTCCGGGATGCCCTGGCCGCGCACGCAGGAATACACCGAGCCGTCGCTCTGCAGCAGGTAGAAGCGCTCGCCGCAGTTGGCGGCGTTGGTGCAGTAGCCGGGCGTGAACTCGTCGAACCAGTGGCGGCGCAGGCCCTCTTCGAGCTCGGTGCCCATGAAGGCGGCGTGCAGCGTGTCGTAGAGCCGCTGCTGCTGCTCGGGCGTGGCCGGGGTGAGCACGGCCTCGCCCTTGGCGGCGCGGTTGAGCTCGGAGCCGAAGGCGAACATCAGGTTGAACTGGTTCATGTCGAAACCCAGCTCGCGGTGGATGAACCAGATGTCGTCGACCAGCGCCTGCAGGTCCTGCAGGTGCTCGCTGCTGAGCGTGGCGGAGATTTTCTTGGCGTGTGGGTAGCGCGCCAGCAGGCGGATGTTCTCCAGCGTGCGCGGTAGCCAGCCGGTGCCGCCGCGCGTGGTGCGGTGGCGCTCGTGCAGGGCCAGCGGCAGGTCGATGCTGGCGCTGATGGACACCTTGTGGCGCTCGAACAGCTCGATCAGCGGCGCGAAGCGGAACAGGTTGGTCTTGATGTGCGGCGCCGACTTGCGGTGCCCCAAGGCGCTCAGCGCGTCGAAATGTTCGCGGTAGTGCGCGCGCACCATGCCGAACAGCGCATCGAGCACGTCGGGCGGCAGCGTGGTCACCTCGCCGCCGTGCAGCGAGACGTTGAAGGCCAGCACGCCGGCCGCGCGCAGCGCATCGAGCGTGTGGCGCAGCGTGTGCACGGCGCGTTCGGCGTCGCGTTTGAGCGCCGCCTCGCTGGTCTGCTTGCCCAGGTAGCAGTAGCTGCA
>Ga0208516_100308_pt1 | contig 22923 bp, 21 predicted proteins | sample LakWasM117_HOW13_2_FD_183931 | JGI IMG/M metagenome (GOLD analysis project Ga0208516, IMG submission 183931) | Freshwater sediment methanotrophic microbial communities from Lake Washington under simulated oxygen tension - Sediment Metagenome... | ecosystem: Environmental > Aquatic > Freshwater >...
AGCAGTCCTGAGCCACCGCTATAGCCGATTCCCAGCGAGCGGTCGGCAAAATCGGCGAGCGTGGTGCCCACCGTGGTGCTGGCCAGAATGGCAAACCAATACAGCCACGGGTTGAATTGCTTTGCCCGGATTTGTAACCACACCGCAAATGCGAACAAGACGGTGAAAATGCCGGTGCCAATCAAATACCCGTTGGCATGCGCTTGTGCGCTGGCTTCGCCCAGCCACGACATGGTCACCGCATCGCCGCCGGTCTCACCCAGGGTGGTGGCGGCAATCTTGATCAACCAAAACAGCAAGGTGACCGCAGGCACCTTGGCTAAAAGTCGTGTCGCCGGTGTATGCATGCGGGTGTACTCGGTATGAAGTGGCAACAGCATGGGCCGCAACTTGTTGGACTGGCTGTGCTGAAACTCAGATGTTCGTTAACCCGATTTACGGCACACTCCGAACCCATGCATCGTTCGCCCATGTCCACCTCTGCCAACTCCGGCCTACACGTCCTGCTGATTGAGGATCAGCACGATATCGCCGCCAATATCTGGGATTTTCTGGAACGCCGTGGTCACGAAATGGATCACTGTGCTGACGGTGTCAGTGGCTTGGCGCGGGCTTTGCGTGGTGGCATTGATGTGATTGTGCTTGATCTGGGCCTGCCCAGACTGGATGGCTTGGCATTGTGCCGACGCTTGCGGGAGGCCGGGCATGGAGTGCCGGTATTGATGCTGACCGCGCGCGACAGCCTGGAAGACAAGCTGCGCGGTTACGCCGAAGGTGCCGATGATTATCTGGTCAAACCCTTCGCATTGCGCGAGCTGGAGGCGCGGATCCGTGCGCTGCGCCGACATGCGCACGCCCATGCTGCATTGACATTCGGGCCATTGACCTACGATCCACACAGCATGACAGCCAGCCGCGAGGGCCGGCGTATTCCGTTGACGCGACTGCAGGGCGCGGTGCTGGCTTGCTTGTTGCAGGAGGCCCCGCGCATCGTGCCGCATGCCCGCCTGCTGGAACGCGGATGGGGCGAGCATGGCGGTGATGTGGCCGCATTGCAGACCCAGGTGTACGAGTTGCGGGCACTGGTGGATAAGCCGTTCGCCCACGCCATGATCCAATCCGTACGCGGTGTGGGGTACCGCTTGTTGGGGGTGGCATGAGTGCGCGATGGCCGCTGCGCCAGCGCTTCACCCTGTTGGCATTGCTGTTGGGCTTGGTGATGAGCAGCTTGTCCGCATGGATCATGCAGGACATGGCCGACGATTACGAATACGTGGTTTCCGGCGAGATCCTGCGCGGGCAAGCCGAAGACTACGGGCAGCGCTTGGCACGCGGGCAGGTGGTGCAACTTCCCTCCACCCATCGCCTGAGCGGTTATCACGCCCGGGATCCGGCGTTGCCGGCGCGCTATGCCAAGCTGCCCCTGGGCATGCACGAAGATCCCGCTGATGAAGATATTCACGTCGGAGTATTCGACACTGCAGCGGGGCGCCTGGTGTTTGTCATCGACATGGGCGATATCGAACAAATGGAGCACCACCTGCACCGCCTGGTGATTGCCATGATCGTACTGGGCACATCATTGGCCGGCTGGCTGGGCTGGCTGTTGGCTGGAATTGCCCTGCAACCGGTGCGGCATCTGGCAAAAAGCGTGGAGGCCCTGCCGGTACGACCACAGCCCACCCAACTGGCTGCCGCAGTCAGCCACGATGCGCTTGGGCAACTGGCCGCTGCCATCGACGCCTATCAAGCACGGCTGGTGGATGCCGACGCGCACGAGCAAGCTTTCCTTGCCGATGCCAGCCACGAATTGCGCACCCCGCTGGCGGTGATCCAAGGTGTCACCGAAGTGTTGCTGGACGATGCCGGCATGTCACCGCAACAGCATGCCCGGCTGGCGCGACTGGAGCGTGGTGTGCAAGACATGGGGCAGTTGCTGGAAGCCATGCTGGCCAGCGCGCGGCGCAAGCCGTTGACCATTGAGCCGGTGGATGCACCGGCGCTACTGCAGGATGCCAGCGCACGTGCAATGGTCGGCAAGCCTGCCATCCCGGTCGTGATTGATGCCCCTGTGCAACTGCGCACCGCACGCCGTGAGGCGCTGTTGTTGATCGCGGGCCTGCTGCGGTTGCACCTGCAAGCGCAGGCATGCACCCGGCTGCACTTGCGCATGGACGCGCATGCACTGGACATCCACACCAGCACCACGGGCGATGTGGTGGTCATGCAGCCGCCTGCACGTGCCGATACCGGCACCGGTTCGGCCTTGCTGGATCGGCTGGCTGCCCGCTTGGGCTGGCAAGTACTGATCCTGTCCCCCAGCCAGACGCGTTTGCAGCTGCACCCGGCAATTGTGGTCGACCCGCTTCAGCCCAACAGCTAACTGCTTGCGTGGAAAGGAAAACTCGCCCATAATGCGCGGCTCACTGCGTCCTGCAGTGTATCCCGGTGTGGGTATTGCTCCGGGGCCGCCGTCTCCCGGGCTACGGGCGACAACCACACACCATCGAGGTGCACAGTGTCCAAAGTCTGCCAAGTCACTGGCAAGCGTACGACGACCGGCAACAACGTCTCGCATTCCAATCGCAAGACCCGTCGTCGCTTCCAGCCCAACCTTCACGAGCGTCGTTTCTGGGTCGCTTCGGAAAACCGTTGGATCAAACTCCGTATTTCCAATGCCGCGCTGCGCACCATCGACAAGAACGGTATCGATGCCGTCCTCGCCGACCTGCGCAAGCAGGGCGAGAAGGTCTGAGGGAAACTAAATCATGGCTACCAAGCGCGATAAAATCCGTCTGATCTCGTCGGCCGGTACCGGTCATTTCTACACGACCGACAAGAACAAGAAGAACACCCCGAACAAGATGGAAGTCAGCAAGTACGACCCCGTTGTTCGCAAGCACGTGATGTACAAGGAAGGCAAGATCAAGTGACGCACTGGCGCGAACGTGCGTAGCGCGTTCGCCTCTGCCAGCGCGCCATCCCCGATGCGCCGGTCGGGGATCTGGCTCCCGACAAAAACCCGCCCTCCGGCGGGTTTTTGTTTTGCAGCATCGCCAGCGTTATTGCTTCGGCTTGGCCGCATCTGCCATAGGTGACGCCGCGCCGGTCGGCTTCACGACTTCCACCTCCACCACCATATCCAGCTTATAGGCGAACTTGGAACCGTCTTGGCCGGCAGTTTTCAGCGGGAACCGGTTGACGCGCAGTATGCTGCGCACGCCGGGGCGCACCGCAAAGCCTTCAATCGGGGTACGGAATTCCACAAACGGCCCAGGCGTGCCTGCTTTCAAACCCTTGTCGTCGTAGTGGATTTCACGCATCTGCGCGCACAACACCTTGCTGTCGCTGGCACAGGGTTCGGCATCCGGGGAAATTTCCAGGAACACCCGCTCGGCAGGGCCTGCATAGTTGTTTGCGTCGGTTTGACCGCCTGCAAATACCAGCACATCCCCGGCCGAACTGGTCAGCTCCAGCTGCGGTGCACCCCCGCGTGACATGCGCAGCCCCAGGCTGCCGGACAGACGCTTGCCGATGGCTTGATCCATCGCCATCAGCTTGGGCTCACACGCTTTCAGCGTGCCTGCAAATTTGTCGATGACAATATTGGGGCCGGACAATTTGAAGCTGGCGTTCATCGCATTGCAGGTGTTGCTGAGCGCAAGCTTGCTTGCGCTGAAATCCAGCGTCAGCGGCTTGTCGGCACGCGCAAATAGCGCCTCAATGGATTGTCCATGCGCATCCACCGCGGTCTGCAATGCCCAGTGCTGCTTGGGCAACTCATTGACCGCTTGAATTGGGCCAATGCTGCGGAATTGGGCCTGCTGCGCATTCGGGTTCATCGGCTTGAGTGCCGGTGGCGTGGTGGCAGCGGGCTCTGCGGGTGTTGCCGGCGTGGCAGCAGCTGGCGCATCGGTGGCCGCAGGTGTGGCGTGCTGCGGGCCGGGGCAACCGGCCAAGGCCAGTGGAAGTGCGAGCAGGAGCAGCTGTTTCATGCAGAGACCTTCGAAAGTGAGAGCGAACAATGTAAACCGCGACCTGCGGCCGAATTAACTGCCAGTCGGCAACCACAGCAGCAAGGCAACGCCAAACGCCAGGCGATAGACCGCAAACGCGGTGAAGCGGTGGCTCTGGATATAGTGCAGCAACCACTTCACCGCCACAAAAGCAGTGATGGCCGACACCACGAACGCCACGCCAAGCGCCGTCCAATTTTCACCGCCCAGCGCGCCCTGCTTGTACATCGACAACAGCTCGTAGCCGGTGGCGGCAAACATGGTGGGGATGCCGACCAGAAACGCGAATTCGGTGGCGGCAGCGCGGCTGGTGGTGCCGGCCAGCAGGGCGACGAAAATGGTGGCGGCGCTGCGCGAGGTGCCGGGAAACACACCCGCCAGCACTTGCGCGGCACCGACCAGCAAGGCCACCGTCCAGGTGATGGTGGTGCGCTCGCCGACCTGCGCTGCACGCCGGCCCGCCAGCCATTCGGCGGCCAGCATCCACAGCGCACCCAGCACCAGCGCCCAGGCCACCGGCGTCACCGACTCCGGCAGTTGCCAGCCCAGTTTCTTGACCAGCAACCCCAGCACGGCGGTGACCCCGAAGGCCGCCATCAACTTGAGCGCGTAGTTCCGCGATTGTGCCGGGGTGGCGATGATGCCCAGGGGATCGAAGGCAGCCGGCGCATCGCGACCGGCAAATGCCAGCAACATGCCCCATAAGCGCTTCCAGTAAATCAACACCACCGCAAGGATGGCGCCCGCCTGGATCGCAACATTGAACAGATCGCTGCGCGCGCCCAACCAATGTTCGGCAATCAGCAAATGGCCGGTGCTGGAAATGGGCAGGAATTCGGTGATGCCTTCAATGATGCCCAGTAGCAGGGCCGCCAACAGATCGTTCATGGGCGCAGGGTATGGAGGGGTGGCGCAGCATACCTTGATTCTCAATTCACCAAGTTAGTGATTTCTGAGAAATAAATGCACCAAAAGCGTGCAATTTCTGCCAATTCATTCGGGGGATCATAATGGAATCAATAACATAGCGTTTGGCACGGCATTTGCTATAGCCATCACTGCCAAAGCTCTACCCATCACGCCCCACACTTCGGAGTGCATCATGTCGCTGGAACAGATCGAAAAGCTCATCAAAGACCACAAGATCGAGTTTGTGGACCTGCGTTTTGCCGACATGCGCGGCGTGCAGCACCACGTGACTTTCCCCAAGTCGATCGTCGATGCCAGCCTGTTCGAAGACGGCAAGATGTTCGATGGCAGCTCGATTGGCGGCTGGCGCGGCATCCAGAACTCCGACATGGTGCTGCTGCCCGACCCGTCCACCGCCTTCATCGATCCGTTCACCGCTGACCCCACCCTGGTACTGACTTGCGATGTGCTGGATCCGGCCACCATGCAAGCCTATTCGCGCGATCCGCGTGGCGTGGCGCATCGCGCCGAAGCGTATTTGAAGGCCAGCGGAATTGCCGAGCAGGGCTTCTTTGGGCCGGAACCGGAATTCTTCATTTTCGATTCGGTGCGCTTTGCCAATGAAATGGGCCACACCTTCTTCCAGATTGATTCGGAAGAGGCGCATTGGAATTCCAGCCGCGAATACGCCGGCGGCAACAGCGGCTACCGGCCGATGGTGAAGGGTGGCTACTTCCCGGTGGCACCGCTGGATTCGCTGCACGATCTGCGTGCGGAAATGTGCAAGACGCTGGAAAAAGTGGGCATCGAGGTGGAGGTGCACCACCACGAAGTGGCCAATGCCGGCCAGTGCGAGATTGGCACCAAGTTCAATTCGCTGGTGAAGAAAGCCGACGACCTGATGACCATGAAATACGTCATCAAGAACGTGGCGCACCGCAATGGCAAGACCGTCACCTTCATGCCCAAGCCGATCGTGGGCGATAACGGCAGCGGCATGCATGTGCATATGTCGCTGGCCAAGGGCGGCGTCAACCTGTTCTCCGGCGATGGCTACGGCGGCCTGTCGCAGATGGCGCTGTGGTACATCGGCGGCATCTTCAAGCATGCGCGTGCGATCAATGCGTTCGCCAACTCCAGCACCAATTCGTACAAGCGTCTGGTGCCGGGCTACGAAGCGCCGGTGATGCTGGCGTATTCGGCCTCCAACCGTTCGGCCAGCTGCCGCATTCCGTATGTGGCCAACCCGAAGGCACGCCGCATTGAAATGCGCTTCCCCGACCCGATGAACAGCGGCTATTTGACCTTTGCCGCGCTGCTGATGGCGGGTCTGGACGGCATCAAAAATCAGATTGATCCGGGCGCGCCGTCCGACAAGGACCTGTACGACCTGCCGCCGGAAGAAGAGAAGAACTACCCCACCGTCTGCCACTCGCTGGATCAGGCGCTGGAAGCGCTCGACAAAGACCGCGAATTCCTGAAAGCGGGCGGGGTGTTCACCGATGATTTCATCGACGCCTACATCGGTCTGAAGATGAAGGAAGTGACCGCGTTCCGTGGCGCCACGCACCCGTTGGAATACCAGATGTACTACACGCTCTGATTGCACGCGCAAGGGTGGGCGAAGCAGGCTGATCCTCGCTTCGCTCCCTCCCCGGCGAGGATTGGGCCGGCCGGAAGCGTGCACTGACGGGTGCACGCCTTCCGCGCCGTTGTCTGCATGGGCAGGGGGCGAGGCGGGCTGCGCGCAGCGGATCTGCGCGGCAACAACAGGAGGCACATGCGATCGAACGATCGCCGCAGGCAGAACCCGCACGATTCTGCATTGCACGAGTACGCAACACTGACCGGGGAGGGCTGCCGCTTATGAGGAGCCTGCGTCATGTCGTCTCACGACCTTGCAACACCGTTTCATCGCGTGGCCTCCTTGCCGCACGCACGCAGCCGCACGCACGCGTGCACCTTGTTGGCCTTGTGCACCTTGTCTGCCATCGGCCATGCGCAAGCAGGCAACAGTGGCAACCTGTCGCTGACTGGCGACTATGTCTTTCGCGGCATCTCGCAAAACAATCAACACCCCGCCTTGCAAGCGGGCTTCGAACATGCCGCAGACAATGGTCTGTATGCGGGAGCATGGGGCAGCAACATCAGTTGGCTGGCAGATACGTCCAGCAACGCCGCACCCATTTCCAGCAGTCTTGAACTGGATGCCTATGCCGGCTGGCGCGGCACGCCAAGCCCCGCCGTGAGCGTGGATGTGGGCGCGCAGTACTACGCCTATCCCGGCCACTTCCCGTCCGGCTTCAATCGCGCCGACACGCTGGAGTTGTATGCCGGCGTGACGCTTGCCGCCAGCAAGCGTGTGAGCTTGGGCGCGAAGTATTCGCTGGCCACAACCGATCTGTTTGGCTATGCCGACTCCAATGGCAGCGGCTATCTCGACCTCAGCGCCACCTTCGCGGTTGACGAACACTGGAGCCTTGCCGCGCATGCCGGCAAACAGTGGATTTCACACAACGCCGCCTTCGCCTATCGCGATTGGAAGCTGGGCCTGACCCGTAATTTTGCCAATGGCGTGACGCTGGGGCTGGCCTGTACCGGCACGACTGCCGATAGCGCGCTGTACACCAATTCCGATGGCCACACGCTGGCCAGGGACACCGTGGCATTGACCCTCGGCAAGACCTTTTGAAGGAGCCACAGACCGATGAAACTGATCACTGCGATCATTCGCCCATTCAAACTTGACGATGTGCGCGAGGCACTGACCGATGCGGGCGTGTCCGGCATCACCGTCACCGAGGTCAAGGGATTTGGCCGCCAAAAAGGCCATACCGAGTTGTACCGTGGTGCCGAGTATCAAGTCGATTTTTTGCCCAAGCTGAAAATCGAATGCGCGGTAGATAACGCAGCCTTCGATGCCGCGCTGGAAGCCATCGTGAGTGCTGCCGCCACCGGCAAGGTCGGCGACGGCAAGGTGTTCGTGATCGGCCTCGATCAAGCCATCCGTATTCGCACCGGGGAGATTGGCACCGATGCGCTCTGACCTACGCGAGGACTCCATGCACACTTCCATTGCGCGCACTTCAGTTGCGCACACGCCCCCCCGCCCGCTGCGTTGGCCGTGGTTGTGGCTGCTCTGCATCTGCGGCAGCGTGTCCGCACAATCGGCGGCCCCTGTGCCCAGCCTCAGCAAACCCGATACGGTATGGGTATTGGTGAGTGCCTGTTTGGTGATCTTCATGACCTTGCCCGGGCTGGCCTTGTTTTATGGCGGCCTGGTGCGCAGCAAAAACGTACTGTCCATCCTGATGCAAACACTGGCGGTGTTTGCGGTCGTCGCCATTTTGTGGGCGTTGTATGGCTACAGCTTGGCATTTACCGAAGGCAATGCATTGATCGGCGGGCTGGACCGGGTACTCGCACACGGGCTGGATGCCAATGCGCTCGCTGCCACCTTCAGCAAAGGCGTGTACATCCCGGAACTGGCGTTCTTCGTATTCCAGGGCGCATTTGCCTGCATCGCGTGTGCGCTGGTGGTGGGTGCATTTGCCGAGCGCGTGAAGTTTTCCGGCGTGCTGCTGTTCACCGTGCTGTGGTTCACCTTCGCCTATCTGCCGATGGCGCATATGGTCTGGTTTTTCCCGGGGCCGGATGCGTTCACCTCAAGCGCGGCAGCAACCGCAGCGACTGCGAAGTCTGGCTTTTTGTGGGCCAAGGGCGCGCTGGATTTTGCCGGCGGCACGGTGGTGCATGTCAATGCCGCCGTGGCCGGTTTGGTGGGTGCATTCATGGTCGGCAAGCGCATTGGTTATGGACGTGAAGCATTGAAGCCGCACAACCTCACCCAGACCATGGTCGGCGCGTCGATCTTGTGGGTGGGCTGGTTCGGTTTCAATGCCGGCTCTGCGCTGGAAGCCAATGGCACGGCGGCGCTGGCCTTCGTCAACACCTTCCTTGCCACGGCTGCGGCGGTAGTGGCATGGACGGCATTGGAATGGCTGCACAAAGGCAAGCCCTCGCTGCTGGGCGCGGCCTCCGGTGCAGTGGCGGGCCTGGTGGCCATTACTCCGGCGGCAGGCTTGGTGGGTTTGATGGGTGCTTTGGCGATGGGCGCGATCACCGGCGCACTCTGCCTGTGGGGGGTGGGCGGCTTGAAACGCTGGTTGCGTGCCGATGACAGCTTGGACGTGTTCGGCGTGCATGGCGTGGGCGGCATTACCGGGGCCTTGCTCACCGGCGTGTTTGCTGCGCCGCAGTTGGGCGGCGCGGGCATCTGGGACTACGTTTCAGAGCGCGCTTTGCCCGACTACAACCTGCTGGCGCAGCTGTGGATCCAGCTGCAGGGTGTGCTGGTGACGGTGGCGCTATCCGGCACGGTGTCACTGCTTGCGTTTGTCATCGTCAAATACACGGTGGGGTTGCGGGTGGATGCCGACGCCGAACGCGAAGGCCTGGACATCGCCAGCCACGGCGAAAACGCGTACGCCAATTAGAAACACGATGGGGCGGAACCACACGGTTTCGCCCCGTTAGTGCGACTGCAAACCCTGCGCTGGATGCGCACGCACAAATGCCACAAACGCATCCATCGGCAGCGCCGGCGACCAATGGAAGCCCTGCCCGAATTCGCAGCCAAAGCCGGACAGGCGCGCCAAGGTCGCCGCATCCTCCACGCCTTCGGCGACCACTTGCAAGTCCAGACAGTGCGCCATTTCGATGATCGCGCGCACCAGCCCTTCGTCATGCGGATTGGTGCACATCCTACGCACGAAGGATTGGTCGATTTTCAGCCGATCCACTGCAAATCGGTGCAGATAACCAAGGTTGGAATAGCCCGTGCCAAAGTCATCAATGGTGATATGCACACCGGTGGCACTCAGGCGCTGCAAGGCCGTGCTCAGATGTTGGGCGTCGGCCAGCAGCGAGGATTCGGTCAACTCCAATTCCAATGCACTGGTGGGCAGGCCTGCATTGCTCAACGCCGCAGATACCACCGTCTCCAGATTGCCGCGCTGAAATTGCAGCGGCGACACGTTCACCGCGACTACCAATTCACCCAGGCCCTGCGCACGCCATGCACTGGCGGCCTGGCATGCTTGCTGCATCACCAAGTCGCCAATCACGGTGATCAAGCCACTGCGTTCGGCGATGGGAATAAAGCGTGCCGGTGACACCAGCCCCCACTCGGGGTGCTGCCAGCGCAACAACGCTTCGGCACCGGTGATGCGACCACTGCGCAATTCGATTTGCGGCTGAAAATGCAATTGCAGCTCGTTCTGTGCAATCGCCAGACGCAGGCGCGAGGCGATTTTCAAATGCTCCACCGCGTCGCCGGCCATATCCGGGGCAAAGTGCAGGAAAGTATTGCGGCCGGATTCCTTGGCGCGGTACATCGCCATATCGGCATGCTTGAGCAACGTGCTGGCATCGTTGCCATCGCCTGGCCCCATCGCAATCCCCACCGATGCAGTGACCGGCACATCCAGCCCATCCAACGTAAAGGCCTGCTCCAGGATGTCAAAGATACGACGCACCATGTCATCCACCGCGTCCTGCGTCTGCACACTGCCGAGCAGGATGAAGAACTCGTCGCCGGAGGCGCGTGCCACCATGCCGGAATTTCCCACGCACATCCCAAGTGCATCGGCGACTTGGCACAGCAGCACATCGCCCGCGGCATGCCCAAGCGAATCATTGATGGTTTTGAAGTTATCCAAATCCAGCAGCAGCACCGCGACCATTTGCGGCGAATCCGCACTGTCCATCAATAAGCGTCTCAATTGCTCCTTGGCCGACACCCGGTTGGGTAACCCGGTCAGGCTGTCGCGCAAGGCCAAATATTCGATTTGCGCATGCGAGGCCTGCAAGGCGAGCTTTTCGGACTCCAACCGCGTCAACACACGGCGCAAGTCACTCACGATCAACCACACGAAAAACCCGCTCAAGGTGACGATCAGGCACACATTGAAAGCGCGCAGCGACCCGATCGGCAATGGCGAGTGAGGCATCAGCCCGGATACGTCCAGCAAGTACACGCTGACGAACGAAAGCACCATCATGCTGGTGAACCACAGCAGCAACCGTCGGCTACCGAACAGTCCGGCAAACACCAGCAGTGCCGGATACGCCATTCCTGCTTCGTCAAACAAGCCCTGGCCGATCACCATCAATACGGTCAAGCCCAGCATCAGCGCGACGATCAAGAACCATGCGGCGCGCACCAGATGCCCGTGCTTGTTCCACCAGTACGCCAGCAAAATCGGCCCTAGCATGGCCAGCTCGATGCTGGCGGACGCCCACCGCCCAAGCGATGCATTGGCAAGCATCACGGCGCCAAATGCGCCCATCAACAGCCACAGGATTTGCCGAAAGCGCTGTTGTTGCAGCGCCAACAGCGCATCTGGCAAGGCACGGCGATGGTGTCCGGTCAGCTCGGTGGTCATTCGTGGGTTTCCAGGGTTGCCTATGGGGGCGGGCAGAGGCGTGCGCGGACACCACCAACGGCGTTACCTGTTCACAGTCCCCAAGGGGCAACACGGTATGTCGAAGCCGGGCTGCTGTCGAGACATGCGTGGCCTCCGCAACGGATGTCCGCTGCCATACCCGCATGCATGCACTATGATCCCAGCATGTTGCGACCTGCCTGCCATCTCCTGCTGCTCTTGCTGCTCAGCGCGTGTGCGCATGCGCCCGCGCCGCAGCACAACCCGCTGGCGCAATGGGTGCCATCCCCCAATGTGGATGCACGCCGGCCCGTCATCATCGTGTTGCACGCCACCGAGCAACATTCCGTGCAGCAAAGTCTGGACACCTTGCGCACCGCCAACAGCAAAGGCCCGGTCAGCGCGCATTATCTGATCGGCAAAGACGGCGTCATCTATCAATTGGTGGATGATGGCGCGCGCGCCTGGCATGCCGGCGGTGGCCGCTGGGGCACGATCACCGATCTGAATTCGGCTTCGATCGGGATCGAAATCGACAATGCCGTGGGGGCCGCCTATACCGACGCGCAAATCACCACACTGCTGCGCTTGCTGGATGATTTGACCACGCGCTTGTCGATCCCCAAAACCCAGGTCATCGGGCATGCCGATCTGGCTCCCACCCGCAAACGTGATCCCGGTGCCTTGTTCCCGTGGCAACGCCTGGCGGATGCCGGGTTCGGGCTGTGGCCACAGGGCAGCCTGCAAGATCCACCGGCGGGGTTTGACCCGTGGCTGGCGATGGCGGCGGTGGGGTATCCATTGGCCGATCGCGTGGCTGCGGTGCGTGCATTCCATCGCCATTATCGCGGCCGTGACGACGGCGAAGACCCGCAGGCCAGCTTCGATGCCGAAGACTTGCGCATCTTGCATGCACTGAGCAATCAACGCCTGGCGATGCGGCCCTGAACACAGTGCCCCGGGTTTGCACTAAATTAGTGCAATGTCTGCCCCGCTGCCGTTCGACATTCTGGATGATCTGACCACGCCACTGCTGTGGCTGGATAGCGATGGCCGCGTGGCGCACTCCAATCTGGCGGCCGGGCGCTGGCTAAGCGTGAGTCGCCGCCGCTTGTTGGGGACGCCGGCAGCAGCGTTGGAACGCCAGACACAAACGCTGGCCGCCGCCCTGCAAGTGGACACCGATGCCCCGCAACGCTTGCGGCGGGTGGCCTTGGCTGCTCCCGGCAGCGACGAGCTGCAGTTTGCCGACTTGTGGCTAGCCCCGCGCGCCAGCAGCGGCCGCTGGCTGGAGCTGCACCCGGTCGATGAATTCGTCAGCGATACCCACACCCAATCCCTGCCGGCGGCCTTGAGCGCCTCGCTGAAAGGTTTGGCGCACGAGCTGCGCAATCCACTGGCCGGCATCAAGGGCGCCGCGCAATTGCTGGCGCGCCGTGGTGATGCCGACAGCCGTGCACTGACCGGCTTGATCGAGGCCGAAGTGGAGCGCTTGGCCACGCTGGTGGATCGATTGCTGTCACCGGCACCGCCGCGTGCGTTTGCACCGCTGAATATCCACGAGGTGTTGGAGCGCGTACTGCGCTTGGCGGAAACCGATGCCGGCTGGGTGACCCGTTTGCAGCGCGACTACGACCCGTCCCTGCCCGATGTCGAAGGCGATGCCGACCGCCTGACCCAAGCGGTGTGGAACCTGGTGCGCAACGCGCTGGAAGCCGGTGCCAGCGTGGTGCAATTGCGCACCCGGGTGGAGCATGCCGCGCGCATTTTCGATGCCGTGCATGCGCAGGCATTGCGCCTGGATATCGTCGATGACGGCTGCGGCATTCCAACGGAATTGGCCGAACATGTTTTGTTGCCCTTGGTCAGCGGGCGCGCCGACGGCACCGGCTTGGGGCTGGCGCTGACCCAGCAGATCGCGCGTGAACATCGGGGATCGCTGACCTGGCGCTCGCGCCCCGGGCATACCGTATTCACCCTGTTGCTGCCGCTATCGGAGCCGAGTCATGACTGAGCCGGCACGTCTGTGGGTAGTGGATGACGACCACGCCGTGCGCTATGTCCTGGCGACCGCATTGCGCGATGCCGGCTACGCGGTGGAAGCTTTCAGCAATGCCGCCGATGCGCTCGACATGCTGCACACCGGCGCGGTGCCGGCACTGGTGATCACCGATGTGCGCATGCCCGGCGACGGAGGCTTGCAGTTGCTGGACAAACTCAAAGCGGTGCAGCCGCAACTGCCGGTGATCGTGATGTCGGCGTATACCGACGTGGCCAGTACCGCTGGCGCGTTTCGCGGTGGGGCGCACGAGTTTTTGTCCAAACCGTTTGATCTGGATGACGCGCTGGCACTGGTACGCCGCGCCTTGCCAGAGCCCACACCTGTAGCCACTCCCGTCATTGAGCCGGCTGCTGCCGATGGCAGCCTGCTGGTGGGGCATGCGCCGGCCATGCGTGCGTTGTTTCGCGCCATCGGCAGGCTGGCGCAAGCGCCGTTGTCGGTGCTGATCACCGGTGAAACCGGCACCGGCAAGGAATTGGTGGCACGCGCGCTGCATCGCGAATCCCCGCGTGCCACGCGCCCGTTTGTCGCGTTGAACACCGCCGCGATTCCGTCCGAGTTATTGGAGTCCGAGTTGTTTGGTCACGAGGCGGGTGCATTCACCGGAGCCAGCAAACGCCACATCGGCCGTTTCGAACAGGCCGATGGCGGCACCTTGTTTCTGGATGAAATCGGCGACATGCCAGCGGCCTTGCAAACCCGCCTGCTGCGGGTGTTGGCCGAAGGCGAGTTTTACCGCGTGGGTGGGCGTGAGCTGATTCGCGTGGATGTGCGCGTGATCGCAGCCACCCATCAACCGCTGGAGGCTTTGGTCGATGCCGGGCGGTTTCGCGCCGATTTGCTGCATCGCTTGAATGTGGTGCGGCTGCCGCTGCCACCGCTGCGCGAGCGCAGCGAAGATATTCCCGAGCTGGCCGCGCGTTTTCTGACGCATGCCGCACAACGCCTGCAATTGCCCGTCAAACAGTTCAGCAACTCTGCACTCGAACGTCTGCAAGCACATGCTTGGCCGGGCAATGTGCGCGAGTTGGAAAATCTGTGCTGGCGCTTGGCTGCATTGGCTCCAGGCGACAGCATCGGCATGCAGGAGCTGGCCGATGCACTGCCCGGCGCGGTTGCACACGCCAGCAACGCGGCCGTCGGCTGGACGCAGCCGTTGTCGACATGGGCACAACAACAGTTGCGCCAACATACCCCCGAGTTGCACGCAGTGGCCAAGGCGCAGTTCGAACAAGCGCTGTTGGACGCGGCACTGGCTCACTGCGACGGGCATCGCGGTGATGCGGCCCAAGCCCTCGGGTTGGGCCGCAACACGATTACCCGCAAGTTGGGCAGCTCACGCAAGCAAGCACCGCATTAGCTGATGCAAACTCGCACAGGAGACCACCATGCACCGCCATACCGCATCCAGCCTGTCGATTGCCTTCCCCCTGATGCTGGCCGCCTGTGCCAGCCAGCCGGCGGTCGCCCCCAAACCTGCATCAGCAACCCCCGCTGCCATCAGCACCAGCAAGCAAGCCGTGGCCAACCTCGCCTCGGCTTCCGGCAGCTTGGTCAGCGGCAAACTCACCTTGCTGGCAATGGGCGCAGGCGTGCACATCCGTGGTGATGTCGGTGGTCTGACGCCAGGCAGCAGCCACGGCTTTCATATCCACGAAAAGGGCGACTGCAGCGTGGCCGATGCCAGCAGCGCCGGCGGCCACTTCAACCCGGCGATGCAGCCGCATGGCCGCGCCGGGCACGGTGCACACCATGCGGGTGATAGCGACAACCTGATCGCCGATGCCAATGGTGTGGCGCATGTGGATGCGCAGGTGGATGGCGTCAGTTTGGGTGGCAGCGCAGCCACCGACATCGTGGGCCGCGCCATCATCGTGCACGCCGCGCAGGATGACTATTCCAGCCAGCCCGCCGGCAATGCCGGTGCGCGGGTGGCCTGCGGAGTGATTCGCGCCACGCCATAAACCCGTTCGCGGGCGGTTGTCCGGTTCCGGCGCATTTTTCCGCTAGAGGAGATAACATCCCTGGCGGACATTCCCATGCAGCTTGCACTACGTTGTTGTGCCCCATTTGCGTTGTGCGTGTTGGCGGCATGTTCGCCAAATCAGACTCCGAATGCCGTGCCCAAACCGGTATCGCTGCCGCAGCCGCCCTCGACCATGGCATCGCAGCCACCCGTGCTTTCGGCCGAGACACCGAAAGACGAAAAATGCACCCACGAACCGCGCACCGACGCAAACGACAAGCGTCCACGCTGCGGCGGAATGAGCGGCGCACCCACAGCCTCGCATGCGTATCGGATCCAGCTCGACAGCGGCGAATCGTTCACCGCCTGCGACATCACTCAGCCGTTCAGCAGCAAGATGGGCGGTGGCATGATCACCATGCACTACACGCCCAGCGACAGCAAAAGCGGCAAGGTGGACTGGGTGTTTTCCGGCGGCGGCGGCATGGCCAATACCGCATACACCTACACGCTTGACGGTCCGGAAGACAAGATGACCGCGACCTACACCTCCGCGGCCGCAGTGACCGGGCGCGGCTCGGGCCTGACCGTGCAGGCGAAGGCCATGCAGCAGACGTTTACCGCCACCTGGACCCGAATTGACCATTGCCAGGCCGCGCCATGATCCGCCACCGCAGCCCGCCCATCTGCGCCCTCGCCGCCATCCTGCTGGCCGCGCCGGCAGTGCATGCGCAGCAATGGCTGGTGAACAGCGCGATCCAGAACCAGATCACTGAAACCGCGCTCTGCGACGATTCGCTGCGCAAGCACGAACGACTGCCGGACGTCTGCGCCAAGTACCCGCAATATGCCGGCGCGGCAACACAAGGTGCGCCCGGCGCACGCCCCCAGCCGGGGCCCAGGCCGGCAACTGCCGCCCAGCTGGCGGCGCTGAGGTTCACACCCACCAGCAACAATGCACTGCAAACCTTCGTCCACGATCTTGGAAAAACCCCCCAGGAACGGCAGCAACTGCTGCAGGCGATCACCGCCACCAAGGCCTCGTTCGAACAGCAATACGCGACCAGGGGCTGGAAAAACAACGTTGCAGGGGCTTACGCCTTCTTCATCGGCACGCTGATCATGGTGTGGAGTGGCGACGAACCCGCCGCCGCTGCGCAAGGCCGTTTGTTCGGCGCGCTCAGCACCGCGCTGGCGCAATCGCCTGACTTGACCGGCGCTTCCAACGCCGACAAGGCCGCGCTGTACGACACCCTGATTGCCAGCGCCAGCCTGCCACTGCTACTGTATGTGGATGGCACGCAGCAGCAGAACAACGCCGAGATCCAACAAGCACGCACACTGGCCAGCGAGTACAGCCGCAAGATCATGCATTCGGAGCCACAGGCGCTGGTGGGGATGCTGCGCGCGGATACGGGCACGCACACCAGCGCTTCCGGTGGTGGAAAGCCAGTAATGCAAGCAGCCGCGCCGATGATGGTGCAAGGACTCGACGGTCGCTACGATTGCCAGATGCTCTCGGTACGCGCGGGCGCATCGTTCTCGGTTGAGTATCGGCCGATCGGGCTATGGTTCTCGATCGGTGGGAATAGTTATTCGGCCAACGGCGGTGATGGCCGGATCGATGCCACGGCGGGTGACGTCGGCTTCCACGGTGGGCCCTACAACGGCTGGCGCGGCGCGCGGATCAACAACGCCATCGTATTCCGCAAGGACAACCACTCGAACCCGCAAGCCGGCGAAGGCATTCGCAACGGCGACATCCGCTGCGGCAGGCACTGACAGACCCGCCAAATCTCCACAGAGTCCGGATATGCGCAAACATACCTTACCCCTCATCTGTACCACTGCACTGGCACTGCTGCTTGCTGCCTGCACGCCAAAACAGGAATCGCAGCCTGCCACGTCTGCAGCAGCAAGCGCACCCGCCGCAACGGCTGTGCCATCGGAAGAAAAATGCACGAACGAGCCGCGTACCGACGAGAACGACAAGCGTCCGCGTTGCGGTGGCATGGGGGTGGCCGCCGCGCCGCACGCCTATCGCGTCGTCGGCGGCAGCGGTGACCCGGTGGACGAAACCGTCTGTGACATCAGCCAGACCTTCGTGCTCAACGGCAAACTGTTTGGCGTGGAATTCAGCGGCGGCGTGGACGGCACCTACAAGTTCGTGCGCACACCCAATATTCCAGGCCTGCATTGGAGTGCCGGCGGGCGCTATCACATCGAATTTTCCGATGGCGCAGACCAGCCGGGCACGCTGACCACCGAAGGCGGCGGCACCACCACTGCAGGCAGCCAGTCGCGGACCACCAGCGGCGGCGAGCATTTCACGCTGACCCCCGTTGCTGCCTGTGACACCGCAAGTCAACGGCGATAGCCAAGCAATCCCACCGTTCTTTCATCCCTGGAGTACGTCATGCATCACTGCAACAAACTGACCCTTGCCTGCATCATTGCATGTGCTGCCTTGGCACCGGCAGCACACGCGGACTCAATCACCAATGGCAAGCAAGCGGCCGAGCAATGCGTCAAATACCAGCATGCCAGCAGCGACAAACGGATTGCGTCCTGCTGCGCCGACATGCTGGATGGCGCGGGCGGGAAAGCCGCGCAACAGGAGTGCGTGAAGACCGGCAAGGCGATGGTGGGCGAGAAAAAAGCTGCGGCCCCAAGCAAGGGTTAGTGCATGTCCAATTTGTGCGCCAGCGCTTCGCCATCGGCGCGGCTGGTTTCTTGCGGCAGCAAGGCTTCGCGCAATACAGGCAGCGCGTGTTCAAGCAACTGGCGAGCCTCGTTTTTGTGATCACGGGCGAACAGGATGCCGGCAAGTTCTTCATGCGCAATGGCAAGGTCGACCGGCAGCGCGCCGGCCGCTTGAAACCTGCGGATGGCCTCACGCTGCAAGGTCTCTGCATGCGCAAGGTCGCCGCTGTCGCGTGCAAATGAGGCCTCTGCACGCAGCGCATGGGTGAACACCGGATGGGTGTCCGGTACCAGCGTGGCCAAGTGCTTGCGTGCCTCCGCCAGGAGCGGCTCGCCGCGCGCAACATCGTGCATACGGCGCGCCAATACGACCATTTGCCAAGTAGTGAAGGCGTATTCGGGTGAATCCTCACCATCCAATGTCTTGGCGCGCTGACGCAAGTTCTGCATCCGCGTGAATGCCTCGTTAGGTTGCCCCGCCAAACCAAGGGTACGTGTGTAATTGCGCTCCATCATGCGGCGCGTGGCATCGTCGGCGGTCAACCCGGCTTCATCCAGCTTGCCCAGTGCCTGCTGCCCCAATGCAAGAGCTTCGGCATAGTTACCTGCATTCTCATTCACGCTCGACAGATTCATCAATGACACCGCACGCTCGGTGGGCGAAGGCGTCGCCGCGGTTCCGATGGCGTCGCCCAATGCGATTGCTTGCAGTGCTTCCCGATACCGCCCCAGGTCATTGAGCACCATGCCAAGTCCATTTTGCAAAGCCGCCATGCGGCTGCCGGTGTCGCCCGTGGTTTTTTGCTGGAGCGCGATGGCACGGCGAATCACGGGTTCGGCGGCAGTGGCATCGCCCAGTTTTTGCAGGGCCTCGCCACGCGCACGCAGCAGGTTGATGCGTAGTGGTGAATCTGCCGGAACACTGCTGTGGTCGGCGAAGGCAATGCCTTGATCGGCGATCTCCAGCGAACGCTTGAACTCGCCACTGAACGCAAGCATCCCGGACAGGGTCTGACTGGTATTGGTGACAACATCGCGCGGAGGGTTCTTCATGGTTCGCGCCAGTGCGAGAACTTGTAGCCACTCATGTTCCGCCTGTTTATTGTCATTGTTGCGGTAATACGCGAATCCCAGTTGATCGTGGATATACAGTTTTTGGACAGGGTCGTCTGGCGCAAACCGGGTGCGCAAGTCCGCTGCTCGCCGCGCTGCAGCCAATGATTCCTTGCCACGTTCCAGCGTGCCCAGCGTACTGGAGTAATCGTCAATGTCACCGGCTAGCTGCAGGGCCTCATCGCGGGTGGAGGGGGTTACGCCGCGTAACCCTTGCTCAAGCAACGTCACCGCGACTTTGGGTTCACCCAGAGTCGTATACAGACGCCCAAGCATCCGTTGTACTGATTGCTTTACTTGCGGATCGAGCCGCTTCTGATCGAGTTGCGTGCGCGCTTGGTCGAGTAGTTGGCGGACGCTGACATCGGTACTCATCGCCTGATCGGGCGATGCGGCGGCCAGCGTATCGGTGAGGAAGGCCAGCGTGGTGCGTGCGCTCTCACTTTCACGCTGGGCGATCTGCGCCTGCGTGCGCGCTTCGTTCGCCTGCCACAACGCCACCCCGGTGCCAGCAAGCAGTGCCACGGTAATTGCCGTCAGCGATGCCGCCAGCGTACGGTTGCGGCGCAGCCACAGTCGCGTGCGCTGCATACGCGACAGCGGCACGGCCGCGATTGGGCGGTTGTCCAGCCACGCCTTCAGGTCGTTCGCCAGCGCATCGGCGGAGGCGTAGCGCTGCTCGGGGTCGCGCCGCAAACACGCTTGCACGATGTCGGCCAGGCTGCCGCGCAGCGCCTTGGACAGTGCCGCCGGGCTCAATCCGCCACGCAGCGCTGCTTGTTCTGCGGGTGCACTGGAAGCAGCACGGGTGAGCGGCTCGGGCTCGCGTTCCAGCTGCTGTAGTTGGCTGGCGACCGGCGTATCGCGGGTCAGCCCGAACGGATGCGCGCCGGACAGCAAGCGATGCAGGATCACGCCCAACTGCCAGAGGTCGGTGGCCGTGGTGATCGGCGCGTCATGCAGCTGTTCGGGGCTGGCGTATTCAAAGGTGAGTGCGCGATCGAGGGTCGCCGTGGCTTCGACATCGGCCAATTGCTTGGCGATGCCGAAGTCGAGCAGCTTCACGCGACCTTCGGTATCCACCAATAAATTGGACGGCTTGAGGTCGCGATGGACTACCAGATTCCGATGCGCATAACGCACCGCGTCGAGCACCTGCAAGAACAACACGATGCGTTCACGCAGGCCGAGTGCGTGCAGATCGCACCAACGGTCGATGGCCACGCCATCGATACGCTCCATCACGAAATAGGGCTCGCCGTCAGCGCTGAATCCGCCGTCCAATAACCGCGCGATATTGGGGTGTTGCAAACCCGCGAGAATTTGTCGCTCACGCAGGAAACGCTCACGCGCCGCCTGTGAATCCGCGCTGGCGCGAATCAGCTTGAGTGCGGCTTGCTGTGCATACGCACCATCACTGCGCTCCGCCGCATACACCGCGCCCATGCCACCGCGGCCGATGACGGCAATGATTTTCCACGCGCCGATACTGCGGCCCAGCATGGGGTCGTGTTGCGGACTCTCCTCATGCCCCAGTGCGCCTCCCCACACATCTGCGTTGCCGCTAAACGGCTCCGTGGCGGCAGCATCGGCATCCAGCAGGGCCTGTACTTGTGCGCGCAACGCGACATCATCACCACACAGCTCGGTTAGCTTGTTGTTGCGTGTACTTGCAGCAAGATCAACTACGGCATCGAAGATTTCCAAAGCGCGGCGGCGCTGCTCTGCGGTGTGGTTGCTCATATCGCTCAATCCCGCTAGCGCTATGGATGAAACTGCAAGCAGTGTGGCTGACCATCCGCACAATGCACGTACTGCACCGGCACGCCATGGGCTTCCAGCACCGCGGCGTATTGCCGGCAGCGCATTTGGAACAAGGCGAAGCCGCGCTCCAGCTTGGCTTCATCGTCTTGCTGCGGGGCGTTGCGAGTTTGCCATGCCGCCGGATCCAACAGGGCGATGCGCACTTCACCATCGGCATAGCGCGCCAGCGGTTCCGGTGGTGCATCCAATAACAACGCACCGGCAGGTTCCAGCAAGGCGGTTTCCAGCAAGGCCCACATGCCCTCCAGCCCGGCGTTCTGGTATTGCATCGCCATCATCGCCAGCAAGTCATGCAGGCTCAGGTAGCGGACATGTTCGATGCGTGCGCCCAGGCCTTCTTGCAAGGCCAGCGCGGCATCGGCCTGCGCCATGCCGCAGTCGAATAATTTCGATTCCAGTTGTTCGGCCACGCTGTCGAATGCACCGCCGCGCAGCACGAATGGCAACACCCGCAAGCCGCCGCCGGCGAGTGCCGCATCGGCTTGCATCGGCAGCGGCAACGCGCCCTGCGCATCGGCACCAAACCCGATCACGCGGGCGCCTTGCGCTTGCCCGGGCGCACGTTGCAGCAATTCCTGCACGTGCTGATGCAGCGGCCATGCTGGGCGCAAGGCTTCGGCGGGATCAAAATGCGCGGCCAGCAGCGCCAACTCGCAATCGGCAACATCGGGAGCCAGCTTGGCCAAGTCGCGGCCCAACAGTGCGGCCACTTCACCGGCTACGGCGGCGGGCAGTGCGGCGCGTTCGGGCGGGCTGCCGTCGCGCAATTCAATGGCGATCACGCCGCGGAACACGGCTGGGGAATCGGACGCTTGCGACATATGGAGTCTTGACTCGGAAAGGCGGCGCTACACTCGGCCTACATTATGCCCGCAGTGTGGGCGTGTCCTTGAGGTGAGTCATGCAACATGGTCGTAAGGTCGCCGTGCTTGGCGGTGTGCGTATCCCGTTCTGCCGGCAAAACACGGCGTATGCCGATGTGGGCAACTTGGGGCTTTCGGTACGCACGCTGGGTGCGCTGGTCGAAAAATTCGGCCTGCAAGGACAGCAGTTGGGCGAAGTGGCGATGGGTGCGGTGATCAAGCATTCGTCCGACTGGAACCTCGGCCGCGAAGCCGCGCTGTCGTCGGGGCTGTCGCCACTCACGCCGGGCATTACGATGCAACGCGCCTGTGGCACCTCGCTGGATACCTTGCTGTATGTGGCCGGCAAGATTGCCACCGGGCAGATCGAGGCCGGCATCGGCGGCGGCTCGGACACCACCTCCGATGTGCCGATCGTGTACGGCAAAACGCTGCGTGCGCGCTTGCTGAAAGCGGCGGCAGGCAAAAGCTTCGGGCAGAAATTGGCCGCCTTCAAAGGCTTCAGATTGTCCGAATTGAAGCCGGATTTCCCCGGCGTGGCCGAGCCGCGCACGGGCAAATCGATGGGCGCACATTGCGAAGACATGGCCAAGGAATGGGGCATCCAGCGCGACGCGCAGGACGCATTGGCGGCAGCGTCGCATCAGAAATTGGCCGCTGCGTATGCACGCGGGTTTTTTGATGATCTGGTGGTGAGCTTCCGTGGCGTGAGCCGCGACAACATCCTGCGCCCCGATTCCAGTGTCGAAAAACTGTCCACACTGAAGCCTGCGTTCGACAAGACCTCGGGCAAGGGCACGCTGACTGCGGGCAATTCCACCCCGCTGACCGATGGCGCGTCGGCCTGTCTGCTGGCCACCGACGAATGGGCGGCTGCACACGGCCATGACGTGCTGTGCCATATCCGCGACGCGCAGGTCGCCGCGGTCGATTTCGTCCACGGCGAGGGCCTGCTGATGGCGCCCACCGTGGCGGTGGCCGACATGCTCAAGCGCAACAACCTGCGCCTGCAGGATTTTGA
>Ga0208516_100309_pt1 | contig 22800 bp, 20 predicted proteins | sample LakWasM117_HOW13_2_FD_183931 | JGI IMG/M metagenome (GOLD analysis project Ga0208516, IMG submission 183931) | Freshwater sediment methanotrophic microbial communities from Lake Washington under simulated oxygen tension - Sediment Metagenome... | ecosystem: Environmental > Aquatic > Freshwater >...
CCCGCACAGATGCCCCCGGTGGAGCAGCGCGCCCTGGAAAAACTCCGGGCCACCGCCCAGGCCGGCGGGGGCTTCGTCGAGTACGAATGGCCCCGGCCCGGGGCGGGCGACGGCGAGCCACCGGGCCACAAGACCGCCCTGGTCAGCACCTACGCGCCCTGGGGCTGGGTGTTGGTGACCACCATGCTCAACGATGAACTCCACTCCACGCTGCACACGGCGGCAGACGCGCAGGAGAAGGAACAGACCCAGCGCCGGCTGGAGCTGGTGCTGGTGCTGCTGGCCTCGCTGGGCCTGGGCCTGGCCGGGTCGTTCGGTTTCTCGCGCTGGTCACGCCGCTTGTTCAGCAACTACCACCGCGAGCTCCGGGCCGCGCAGGAAAAGCTGCGCATCGCGGCCATCGCATTCGAGTCCCAGGAGGGCATTTTTGTCACCGACATGCGCGGCAAAATCCTGAGCGTGAACCGCGCATTCACCACCATCACCGGCTACAGCGCCGAGGAGGCCATCGGACAGACTCCGGCGCTGATGAAGTCCGGACACCACGGCCCCGACTTCTACGCCGCCATGCAGGCGGCCATCGCCGCCACGGGCGCCTGGTCGGGAGAAATCTGGAACCGACGCAAGGACGGCTCCCTCTTCCCGGAATGGCTGACGATCACCTCCGTCAAGACCGAGTCGGGCGAGGTCACGCACTACGTCAGCACCCTCACCGACATCACCCAGCGCAAGGCCGCCGAGGAGGAAATACGCCACCTGGCTTTTTACGACCCGCTCACCCGCCTGCCCAACCGCCGTCTGCTGCTCGACCGTCTGCAGCAGGCCCTGCACACCAGCCAGCGCACGCAGCACCAGGGCGCGCTGATCTTCATCGACCTGGACAACTTCAAGCTCGTCAACGACAGCCTGGGCCACGACCAGGGCGACCTGCTGCTGCAGGAAATGGGGCGGCGCCTGGTCGCCACCGTGCGCGAAGGCGACACCGTGGCGCGGCTCGGTGGCGACGAATTCGTGGTGGTGCTCGAAGACCTGAGCACGCAAGCCCCCAAGGCGGCCCGGCAGGCCGAGGAAGTGGCGGAAAAAATGCTGCACGCCCTGGCCGTCCCCGTGGCACTGGCCGGCCACGAGGTCAAAAGCTCCTGCAGCATCGGCGTGGTGCTGTTCGCCAACGATGCCGTGCGCCCCGAAGACCTGATGAAGCACGCCGACCTGGCCATGTACCAGGCCAAGGAGTCGGGGCGCAACACCGTGCGCTTTTTTGACCCCGAGATGCACGACGCCGTGGTCAACCGCCTGGCCTTGGAGCAGGACCTGCGCACCGGCCTGCAGGAGGGCCAGCTGCTGCTGTACTACCAGGCACAGGTCGATGCGCACGGCCAGATCGTGGGTGCCGAGGGCCTGGCGCGCTGGCAGCACCCCCAGCGCGGCATGGTCTCGCCCGCCGAGTTCATTCCACTGGCCGAAGACAGCGGGTTGATCCTGCCCCTGGGCCAGTGGGTGCTGCACACCGCCTGCGAACAACTCGCACGCTGGGCCACGGAGCCCGGGCGCGAACAGCTCACACTGGCGGTGAACGTCAGCGGCCGGCAGTTGCGCCAGAAAAACTTCGTCGACCAGGTGCTGCAGACGCTGGAACAGACCGGCGCATCGGCACACCGCCTCAAGCTGGAGCTCACCGAAAGCCTGCTGCTGGACGACCCCGAGGACGCCATCACCAAGATGAGCGCCTTGAAGGCGCATGGCGTGGGCTTCTCGCTCGACGACTTCGGCACGGGCTATTCCTCGCTGGCCTATCTGCGCCAGCTGCCCCTGAGCCAGCTCAAGATCGACCAGAGCTTCGTGCACAACCTGGGGTCCGACCCGCGCGCCACGGCCATCGTGCGCACCATCGTCACCCTGGCCGACAGCCTGGGCCTGAACGTGATTGCCGAGGGCGTGGAAACGCAGGAGCAGCGCACCCTCCTGGCCCACAATGGCTGCCACTCCTGCCAGGGCTACCTGTTTGGCCGCCCCGTGCCGGTGGAAGCACTCATGCATTGACTTGAGTGCTCCTTTTTCAGTAGCTTCTCACGCCCTGCAGGAAAGCGTTGGAGCCGGTTTTCATCACAAAGCACCCGCCCACACCCCAGGCCTGCAGTGGCGCAGGTAACCGCCTACAATCGCGCCGTGTCGCCCGCCACCGGGCGGCGCGCAGCTAGGGGTGCCGCCAGGGTCCACACCGGACCCGGTGGCTGAGAGAGTCCCTTTGAACCTGAATGCGCCCGCATCGTTGTACTTTGCAGGCCCGAGATCATCCTCGCGCAGGGAAGCCCGCCCGCCATGCCACGCCCTGGACCACGCGTGGCCGGAGTCTTCCTTGTGCCCGCACCGCCAAGGAGTCCGCATGAGCACCCGCACCGCATCCGCCAACGAGGCGCTGACCCCCGTCGCCGCCGACCAGCGCGTCTTCCGCTGGCACGACCATGCCTCGCTGTGGTTCAGCCTGGGCGTGGGCCTGCTGGTGATGCAGGTGGGCGCCTACCTCATGCCCGCGCTGGGCACGCAGGAGGCCCTGCTCGCCATCGTGGCGGGCTCCCTCCTGGGCGCGGGGCTGCTGGGCTGGGTGGCAAAAATAGGCTGCGACAGCGGACTGGCCAGCGCGGGGCTGATGCATGCGGTGTACGGCCGCACCTTCGCGCGCCTGCCCATCGTGCTGAACATCGTGCAGCTCATCGGCTGGGGCACGTTCGAGCTGGTGGTGATGCGCGACGCCAGCGTGGCCATCGGCCGGCAGGCCGGCGGCATGGCGGCCAGCCACTGGCCCGTGCTCGCCACGCTGCTGTGGGGCGGTGTGGTTACCTTGCTCATCAGCGGCTCCATGGTGCAGCTGGTGCGCCGCATCATCGCGCGCGTGGCGCTGCCGCTGGTGGTGCTGTCCTTGCTGTGGCTGTCGTGGCAGTTCCTGGGGCTGGCACAGGCGCAAGGGCTGGAACAGCTCTGGCAGCGCCGGGGCGAAGGCGGCATGGGCGTGATGCCCGCGCTCGACCTGGTGATCGCCATGCCGATTTCGTGGCTGCCGCTGGTGGCCGACTACGCGCGCCACGGCCGCCACGGCGGCGCTGCGCTGCGCGGCGCGTGGACGGGCTACGCCATCGCCAACATCTGGTGCTACGCGCTGGGCGTGCTGGTCGCGCTGACGCTGCCCAGCCAGGACCTGGTGACCGCGCTGCTGCTGGCGCAGGGCGGACTGATCGCGCTGTCGCTGATCCTCATCGACGAGGTGGACAACGCCTATGGCGATGCCTATTCGGGCGCCGTCTCCAGCCACAGCCTGCTGCCGCGCTGGAGCGTGCGCCAGTGGGGCCTGGTCGTGGCCGTGGCCTGCACGCTGCTGGCCCTGGTGCTGCCCATGCACAGCCTGGAGCCCTTCCTGCTGCTGCTCAGCTCGGTGTTCGTGCCGTTGTTCGGCGTGATCCTGGGGCGCCTGGCCTTTGGCGCCAATGCCGGCGCGCTGCTGGCCCAGGCCGGCAAGGCGCATGCCGCGCCGATTGCCATCTGGCTGGCGGGCGTGGCCTTCTACCACCTGCTGCCCAAGGTGGCCCCGGCGCTGGGCTCGGCCCTGCCCACGCTGGCGCTGAGCTTTGCACTGGCCTGGGCAACGCGGCCGACCGCCCGATAGGACGCCCGGTGGACCCGAGGCGTTGGGCCCAAAAGGCCCAACCCGGGTTAATCTCGGATTAATTCGGCACGCCTACAGTGGTGCGCCATGACCCATCGCACCCCCGCACAACCTCTATCAACCCGACTTCTGCCGGCAGTCCTCTTCGTTCTGAGCCTGGGGACAGGCCCATCGGCCTGGGCCAGCACGCCCCAGGAAAAGGTGTTCTGCACCGACGCCCCTCGCTCGCAATGGTTGTCAGAAGCCAAGGCCCGCGATCTGTTCGGGGCCTCGCGGTACGTGCTGGTCAAATACAAGGTATCCAAGGGCAACTGCCACGAGTTTTACGCCGTCGATGCGCAAGGCACCGTCGTCGAGGCTTACATGCACCCGGTGACGGGCGAGACCATTCGTTCGACGCGCATTCCGGCCGACGCTGCCCCGGCCCCCCGCACCCCAACCCGCCCGTAAACCGCTGCCCCGGCTTGCAGTCGCTGGCCGGAGCGGGCTGTGCACCGGTACTGCAGGCTTACGCCCCGCCCTGCAGAATCTGCTGTGCCACGGGCGCGAAGCCGTGGTTCAACGGGCCATGGCCGTGGCCGGTATGCACGGCGGCACCCGCCTGGATGGCGCCCAGGATGTAGGCGCGCGCCCGGGTCACGGCGTCTGCCAGCGGCAGGCCCAGCGCCAGGTGCGCGGCGATGGCGGACGAGAGTGTGCATCCCGTGCCGTGGCCGTTGTGCGTGGTAATGCGCGGCGAGCGCAGGTGCACCAGGCTTCCGCCAGCCTGCGCCAATACGTCCACCACTTCTTCGCCCGGCAGATGCCCGCCCTTGAGCAGCGCGGCGGGCGCGCCCAGAACCAGCAGGGCGCTGGCGGCAGCGTCCAGCGCCTCGATGCCCACGATGGGGCGGCCCAGCAGCAGGGCCGCCTCGTCGAGGTTGGGCGTGACCACCTCGGCCAGCGGGAACAGCTCGCGCACCAGCACCTGCACGGTCTGCTCGGTGGTCAGGCGGTCGCCGCTGGTGGCCACCATCACCGGGTCGAGCACCACGTGCGGCAGGCGGTGGCGGCGGATGGCGTCGGCCACCACCTGCACCACCTCGGGGGCGTGCAGCATGCCGATCTTCACGGCATCGACGCCGATGTCCTCCACCACGGCGTCGATCTGGGCGCGCAGCATGTCGGGCGGCACGCCGTGGATGGCGCGCACGCCCAGGGTGTTCTGCGCGGTGAGGGCGGTGATGGCCGTCATGCCGTAGCAGCCCAGGGCGCTGAAGGTCTTGAGGTCGGCCTGGATGCCGGCGCCGCCGCCGCTGTCGGACCCGGCGATGGAGAGCACGCGGGCGTAGCGCGGCGCCGGCGTGGTGGAGGAGATGGTTTGCGTCATGGCAAAAATTATGCGGGATGCGGCAGCGGCCCGCCGCCCGATTCCCGGAGAGCGCCTGCGCCATGTCAAGCCCGGGGGCTTTGGGATGTGCTGTAATCCGCCCAGGACGAAACAGGGGTGTCCCGCCACCGTGGCGCGGACTGAGAAACACCCTGGGGCACCACCAGCAGCACCTTCGGGCGCCGCGCCCCGTTACCCGATCCAGGTCATGCTGGCGTGGGGAGTTTCCAGTGCAGGCACCTGCCCGTTTTGTCCCCTGTAGCTTCACAGACGGACGACGATGACCCTCCAAACCACCTCCTTCACCATTCTGGGCGCCGGTCTCATGGGCCGGCTGCTGGCCGTGGCGCTGGCCCGCCAGGGCCATGCCGTCAGCATTTACGACAACGGCGGCCCGCTGGCCGAGCATTCGGCCGCCCGCGTGGCCGGCGGCATGATCGCGCCGCTGGCCGAATCGGCCATCACCGAGCACGGCGTGGTGCGCATGGGCCGCCACTCGCTCACGCGCTGGCCCGACCTGCTCGCGCAACTGCCCGCGCCGGTGTTCTACCAGCAGGAAGGCACGCTCATCGTCTGGCACCGCCAGGACGCCCAGGAGGCCGCGCGCCTGCGCCAGCAGCTCGACAAGACCCGAAGCGTGGTGACCGAGCTGCCCGCCATGCAGGTGCTCGACAGCGCCAGCATGGCCCAGGTGGAGCCCGCGCTGGCGCAGCGCTTCGCGCAGGGCATGTACCTGCCCGGCGAAGGCCAGCTCGACAACCGCCAACTGCTGGCCGCGCTGGCCCAGGAGATGGAGCGCCTGGGCGTGCAGGCGCACTGGAACAGCCCCAAGGACCCGGCCGATTTCCCCGCCGACCACGCCGGCTGGCTGCTCGACTGCCGCGGCCTGGGTGCGCGCAAGCAGTGGACCGGCCTGCGCGGCGTGCGCGGCGAGGTGGCGCGCATCCACGCGCCCGATGTCACGCTGCAGCGCCCCACGCGCCTGGTGCACCCGCGCTACCCGATCTACATCGCGCCCAAGGAAGACCACGTGTTCATCATCGGCGCCACCGAGATCGAGTCCGAGGACCTGTCGCCCCCGAGCGTGCGCTCCGCGCTGGAACTGCTGAGCGCGGCCTACGCGGTGCACCCAGGCTTCGCCGAGGCGCGCATCATCGAGGTGGCCTCGCAGTGCCGCCCCACCCTGCCCGACAACCTGCCCGCCATCCGCCAGACGGCACCGCGCCAGCTGGAGATCAACGGCATGTACCGCCACGGCTACATGGTGGCGCCGGCGATGCTCGACGTGGCGCTCGAAGTGCTGGGCACCGGCGGCTCGGACCTGGCCCGTGGCTTCGACCTGTCGCTGCAGCTCCTGTAATGGCACGTGCAGCCATGAACGTCTTCATCAACCTCCAGCCCCACGAACTGCGCGAAGGCGCCACCGTGGCCGACGCGCTGGCGGCTATGCAGGCCCGGCCGCCCTATGCGGTCGCTGTGAACACCGTTTTCGTTCCCTCCTCCGAACACCCGAGCCACCCGCTGCAGGCGGGCGACCGGGTGGAAGTCATTTCCCCCGTCACGGGAGGCTAAAGCCATGAACACCACCACCAACGACGACGCCCTGGTCCTCTACGGCCAGAAGTTTGCGAGCCGCCTGCTGCTGGGCACCGCCCGCTACCCTTCGCCCACCGTGCTCAAGGCCGCCGTGCAGCGCGCCAAGCCGGCCATGGTCACGGCCTCGCTGCGCCGCCAGGGCGCCAACCCCGCCGAGAGCGGCCACGGTTTCTGGGAGCTGCTGCGCAGCCTCGACGTGCCGGTGCTGCCCAACACGGCCGGCTGCCACAGCGTGCAGGAAGCCATCACCACCGCGCAGATGGCGCGCGAGGTGTTCAACACGCCGTGGATCAAGCTGGAGGTGATCGGCGACGACTACACCCTGCAGCCCGACACGTTCAGCACCGTCGCCGCCGCAGAGCAACTGGTGCGTGAAGGCTTCTACGTGCTGCCCTACTGCACCGAAGACCTGGTGGTGTGCCAGCGCCTCGTGGACGTGGGCTGCCAGGCCGTGATGCCCTGGGCCGCGCCCATCGGCACCGGCCGTGGCGCCATGAACCCCTACGCCCTGCAGGTGCTGCGCGAGCGCCTCGATGTGCCGCTGCTCGTGGACGCGGGCCTGGGCCTGCCCTCGCACGCCTGCCAGGTGATGGAATGGGGCTTTGACGGCGTGCTGCTCAACACCGCCGTGGCTCTGGCGCAAGACCCCGTGGCCATGGCCGGCGCCTTCGCCGACGCCGTGCAGGCCGGCCGCACCGCGCGCCACGCCGGCGCCATGCAACCCCAGCAGGCCGCGCAGCCGAGCACGCCCGTGCTTGGCACCCCGTTCTGGCACCACGCCTGATGGCCATGCAGGACGCCGACGCCCTGGCGGGCGAGATCCTGCGCCTGCACGGTGCCACCTTCGCCAGCTTCGAGGCGCAGCCCGTGCCGGACAGTGCGGAGACCGACACGGTGTTCCGGGCCGCGCTGCGCGCCTGCAGCACGCTGGGCTTCATCGCCCACGATGCGCAAGCCCTGGCCCGCGCCTGGCAGGCCCAGACCACGCGCACCGGCGGCTTCGACGCCCGCCACTGGCCCGACGACGCGCGCGACTTCGGCCTGCAGAGCGTGCCGCGCGCGCAGGCGTTCGCACCCTGCCCCACGCGCCTGGGCCTGTACGCCGTGCTGCCCGACGCGCACTGGGTGGGCCGCATGGCCCGCGCCGGCGTGCCCACGGTGCAGCTGCGCTTCAAGTCCGACGACACGGCCGCCATTGCGCACGAAGTGCGCGCCGCCGTCGCAGCGGTGCAGGGCACGGGCGCGCTGCTGTTCATCAACGACCACTGGCGCGAGGCCATCGCCGCCGGTGCCTATGGCGCCCACCTGGGCCAGGAAGACCTCGACGCCCTCAGCGCGCCCGAGTTGCAGGCGCTGCGTGCCAGCGGCCTGCGCCTGGGCGTGAGCACGCACGGCTACGCCGAGATGCTGCGCGCCGACGCCGTGGGGCCGAGCTACATCGCCCTGGGCGCGGTGTTCCCCACCACGCTCAAGCGCATGGCCACGGCACCGCAGGGCGTGGCGCGGCTGGCTGCCTATGCGCGGCTGATGCGCGCCTACCCGCTGGTGGCGATTGGCGGCATCGCGCTGGAGCAGTTCCCCGAGATCCTGGCCACCGGCGTGGGCTCGATCGCCGTGGTGCGCGCGCTGGTGAATGCCGCAGACCCCGAGGCGGCAGCGGCCGCGCTGATGCGCGCCATGCAAACATAAGACAAAAAATGGCTGTGGCGCCCATGGAAAAAGCGCCAAATGCTATTAAAAACATAGTATCTGGCACTTTTTACCGGCCGAGCACAGCCTGCGCCATTTGTTCTAGGATGGATGCCCAGGCACACCCACTTTTTGCCGTGCCTGTCGCCAACCCCACCGGAGCCGCGTGATGGTTTCGCTCAACCCAAGCTACCTGGCGTCCTTCTGGTCTCAGCCCATGCTGGAGGCCAACCTGCTCATTTTCCTGAACCTGGGCGGCGCCATGCTGCTGGGCCTGTTGCTGGGCTACGAGCGTTCGTACCACGGGCGCGCGGCCGGCATGCGCACCTACGGCATTGTGTGCATGGCCTCGGCGGCCCTGACCGTGTTCGTCGGCTACCCCGAGTTCTGGTGGGGCGGCCATGCCCACAACATGGGCCCCATCGACCCCACACGCGTGGTGCAGGGCATCGTCACTGGCGTGGGTTTTTTGGGCGCCGGCGTCATCATGAAGGAGGGGCTCAACATCAGCGGGCTGACCACGGCGGCATCCATCTGGGCCGCCTCCGCCATTGGCGTACTGGTCGGCGTGGGCCTGTTTGGCGCGGCCATGCTGCTGACGGTGTTGCTGGTGGTGGTGATGATGTGGGCCCCCAGGCTGGAGGCACACCTGCCCTCTCGGCGCGCACTGGGCGTGACCATGGGTTTCGTGCCCGGCCATGAACCCGACGAAGCGCTGCTGAAGACCACCATCCGGGCCTGGGGCTACATGGTGGCCGAGGGCTCGCTCCACCTCAGCGCCAGCCCCCATGCCATTCAGTGGAACTTTGTCATGGTGGCGCTCAAGAGCCGCCCCGAACCGAGTTCGTTATTCGAGCTTTCACGCCTGTTGCGCAGCCTCCCCGGCGTGGACAGTTTGCAAATCAGCCACGCGCGCAACTGATCGGCCCCATCTTTTAGCGTGGGTCGGCCACGCCACATCCAGCACTCAGAAGGTGTGAATGAAGCCGGCATGGCGGGCTCGTTCACAGCTTCTCAGCCAGGCTTCTTGCGTTCCTCGGGGTCGTGGCGCGCCTCGAAGCGGTCGCTGTTGGCGCCAAAACCCACGATCTGGCCGGATACCGGCCCCTGCGCCGCAGGCACGGGCGGAAGTTCGCTCTCGGTCAGCGGAGGCAGCGGCACGGGCTCGCTGGTGAAAGGGTCGGACAGGTCGAAGTCGAGCGGAACACCCCGCTCCGGCGAGGGTGCCGAAACCACTGGTGCCGCGGGCGCTGCCGCCGGTTTGGGCACGCCAAGATCCCCGAGCAACCAGTTGGAGTCGTACTCAAGCAGGCTGTCCCCATTGTCCAGCAGGTCCACGGTGGCCCCCGTGGACCGGGGCGCCTGGGCTTGTGGCGCCTCGTCCTGCGCGTCGTCCTCGGCCACCAGCGGCGTGGTGCGCTGGCGCGGCGGCGGCTCGCCGCGCAGGGAGGGCGGCGTAGTGCGGGCGATGGCGTTGATCAGCAGCAGATCGTCATAGGCCGCAAGATCGAAACGCTCCATGGCCACGTCGGCGCTGCGGAACAGCAGGCTGTCGAGCAGCGGCAGGACCGACTCGTGGCTCCAGATGGCCTCGATGCCGGCCAGCACCTCGGGGTAGCCCAGCAGCGAGCGGCCATGCCGGTTGTACGCGGCGAACTCCGGCACCTGGGCATTGAAGTGCTGGTGGAACTGCGCACGCAGGAGGTTGAAGTCCTCCACCCGGCTGAGCGAACGGTACAGGCGCAGCAACTCGAGGTAGGCGGCCGGCGCGGTGGTTTCGTTGTCGGCGATGTATTTCTTCAGCACCCCGATGGCCTGGTTGTGCTCCCCCACGGAGACGAAGAATTCGGCCTGCTGCTGCAGGTCGAACAGGGCCTCGGGATCGATCGTCAGGGCGTGCTGTGCCAACACGGGCGGCGGCTCGGGACGCAGCTGAACCGGGTCCGCCACGGGTGCGGCAGGCACCACGGGGGCCTGCGGCTCGGGCACCGGAGGCTCGGGCAGAGGAGCCACCGGGTCTGGCGCGGTATCCGGGGGCAGTGGGGGCAGCGAAGCCGGGCCCGATTCCGGGCGCACGTCCACATGCCAGTCCTCCACCTCGGAGGGACGGTTCTGCTGGGCCACGGCGCCGGCCCAGGCCTCCTGCGCCTGGGCCGCTGCCGTGCGCAGGCGCGACGCCATCCAGGCCGCCCAGGTCAGCACCAGCACCAGCAGCGCCAGCAGCAGGTACACGACCAGGGAAGAGTAGCGCTCGGACTTTTCCTTCTCCAGCCGCTGCAGCAGTTGCTGCACCTGGGCGCGCTCCTGCTCTGCCTGGCCGCGCAGCTGGGTGAGTTCCGTGCTCAGCGCGGCCATGCGCCCGCTTTCCTGCAGCAGCTCCTGGGGGCCCATGTTCAGCGCGCGCCACTCGGCCTGCGCCTGTGCGCGCTGTTCGGGCGTGGCGGGCGTTCCGGGCAGGGCCAGTTCGGTGGTCAGGCGCAGCTGGGACGGGCTTTCGAGCCAGTTTTCCAGCGGCTCGACCACCAGGCGCGAGCGGGAAACGGGCGGCTGGGCCAGGGCTTCAGAGCGGCGGCCGGACTTGCCGGCAGCGGCCACGGCCGGCGCCGGCCTGGTGCGGGCAGGCGCGGCCACGGGTGCCACCGCCTCGCTGGCGCGGGCCGCGCGCGGCCGGGGCGCGGGCTGTGCCTCGGCACCGGGCAGCACCGGCACGGCCATGGCGGGCGGGCGGGCCACCGGCGCCGGGGTGACGGCGGCCCCACGCGGGGGGTTGGCACCGGCAGCGGCCGGCACGGCGGGCATGGGGATGGCGATGGGGCGCGTGGTCGGCGCCACGGTTTCGGGCAGGTCGGCCAGGAAGGTGTAGGTGCGGGAAACCTTGCCGGTACACCCGGCGCTCAGGGTGACGGTGAGCACGGGCTCGTCGGCCACGAGGGAACTCTGCACGCGCACGGAGGGCGCGCGCCCCGGCAGCGCGGGCAGCGGCGTCACATGCACGCGGCCGGACGCCACGGCGCTGGCGCCGGAAACCATGTCGGCCGTGATGCAGGCATCCTCCAGCGCCTTGCCGGCATCCAGGTGGACATCGAAGGCCAGATCGACAGGCCGGCCAAGCACCACTGCGCCACGCGCATTCCCCAAAGCAAGCGCCAGCGCGCCCGTCGCGGCGGACCCCAGGCAAACAGCGATCAGTGCGTTACGAAAATTCACATTTATTCTCGATTCAGCACTTGATTCTTGCACAAAACCCATCAATACCGTCTATCGGCAAGGCTGGAGCCATAATCGTGCTATGAAAAACCATTTCCCGCTCGTAGGAATCGTCGGGGCCGGCGCCATGGGGCGCGGCATCGCGCAGATGATGGTCCAGGCCGGCAGCCAGGTGCTGCTGCTCGACGCCCAGCCGGGCATGGCGCCAGCGGCATGCCAGGACATCGTGCAGCAATGGCAGCGCATGGTGGAAAAGAACCGCCTGGATGCAGAGCAAGCCACGGCCTGTGCAGCGCGGCTGCAGGCGGTGGACACGCTGGCGGCGCTGGCCGGCTGCGATCTGGTCGTCGAAGCCATCGTCGAGCGCCTGGACACCAAGCAGGCGCTGCTGCGCGAACTCGAAGCGCTGCTGCGGCCCGACGCGGCCCTGGCCACCAACACCTCATCGCTCTCGGTCACGGCCATCGGCGCGGCCCTGCAGCGGCCGCAGCGCTTCGCGGGCCTGCATTTCTTCAACCCCGTGCCGCTGATGAAGCTGGTGGAGGTGGTGCCGGGCCTGCGCACCGACCCGGCGCTGTGCGCCGCCCTGGCCGACCTGGTGCGCGCCATGGGCCACACCCCCGTGCAGGCGCAGGACACGCCGGGCTTCATCGTCAACCACGCGGGCCGGGGCTACACCACCGAGGCGCTGCGCATCGTCAGCGAAGGCGTGGCCGACTTCGCCACCGTGGACCGCATCCTGCGCGACCAGGCCGGCTTCAAGCTCGGGCCGTTCGAGCTGATGGACCTGACGGGCATCGACGTGTCGCACCCGGTGATGGAGTCCATCTACCACCAGTACCACGAGGAGCCGCGCTACCGCCCCAGCGTCATCACCGCCCAGCGCCTGGCCGGCGGCCTACTCGGCCGCAAGACGGGCGAGGGCTTTTACCGCTACGAAGGCAAGACGGCCCAGGTCCCCGACGAGCCGCCCGCGCCGGTGGTCGACAGCATTCCGCCGATCTGGGTGTCGCCCCGGGCGGCACGCCGCCCCGAGATCTACCAGATGCTCAAGCACCTGGGCGCCGACATCGAGACCGGCGCGGCCCCCTCGGCCAGCGCCATCATCCTGGTGGCGCCGCTGGGCTTTGACATCACGACCGTGGCCGTAGTCGAGCGCCTGGACCCGGCGCGCACCATCGGCATCGACATGCTGGTCGAGGAAAGCGCCACGCGCCGGCGCGTGCTGGCCACGAACCCGGTGACGCGCATCGACATCCGCGCCGCCGCGCACGCGCTGATGGCGCGCGACGGCAAGGCCGTGAGCGTGGTGCGCGACAGCGGCGGCTTCGTCACGCAGCGCGTGGTGGCCACCATGGTCAACATCGCCAGCGATATCTGCCAGCAGCGCATCTGCACGCCGCGCAACCTGGAAACCGCCGTCACCCTGGGCCTGGGCTACCCGCTGGGGCCCCTGGCCATGGGCGACCGCTGGGGTCCGACCAACATGCTCGAAGTGCTGTTCAACATGCAGACCGTCTATGGCGACCCGCGCTACCGCCCCAGCCCCTGGCTGCGCCGGCGCGGCGCCATCGGCCTGAGCCTGCAGCACGAGGAAGAATGAGATGCCCGCCGAACTCCGCAGCACCAGCCACGGCCAGACCCTGGTCCTGACCCTCAGCAACACCGGCCTGCACAACGCGCTGGACCCGGCCATCTACGCCGCCGGCACCGAGGCCCTGAACGGCGCCGAGCGCAGTACCGAGGTGCGCAGCGTGGTCATCACGGGGGCGGACGGCGTGTTCAGCACCGGGGGCAACCTGCAGCGGCTGCAGGCCCACTGCGCGCAAGGCCCGGAGGTGCAGGAGGAAAGCATCGACGCGCTGCACAACTGGATCGAGACCATCCGCGCCTACCCCAAGCCGGTGCTCGCCGCCGTGGAGGGCGTCGCCGCCGGCGCGGGCTTCGCGCTGGCGCTGGCCTGCGACCTCGTGGTGGCCGCGCGCAGCGCCAAGTTCGCCATGTCGTACAGCCGTGTCGGCCTCTCGCCCGACGGCGGCGCCAGCTGGAGCCTGGCCCGCACCCTGCCCCACGCCCTGGCCGCCGAGCTGCTGATGTGCGGCGACCCGGTGGATGCCGAGCGCCTGCACGCGCTGGGCCTGGTGAACCGCCTGGCCGAGCCCGGCGGCGCGCTGGCCGCCGCGCTGGCACTGGCGCAGACGCTGAACGAACGCGCGCCCAATGTGCTCGCCAGCACCAAGGAGCTGCTGGACGAGGCGGCCCAGCACACACTCAACGCCCACCTCGATCTGGAGCGCCAGCATTTCATGCGCAACCTGCGCCATGCCAATGCCGGCGAAGGCATCGCCGCCTTCTTGGAAAAGCGCCCGCCCCGGTACCGCTGACGGCAGGCCGGAGATTGCTATCAAATAGATAGCTTACAGCGCTTTACCAGAAAGCGCTGCGGCCATTTTTTTCTTAAAAATCCAAGCGTGCGGCAGCGCCCTGTCCGCACAGAGGCTGAGAGTTTTTCGGCCGTGCCCGAAAGGCGCGCCAAAACACGCCGGATCGAGGCGCAAAACGCAGCCATGGCTCGGGCCATGGCGAGTATTTGCAACGACGAACCGGTGTGTTTTGGCGTGCAAGGCGGGCATGGCTGAAAGACTCTCAGCCTCTCAGTCTGCACAGACGCTCAGGTGACAACCCCCATGCCCATGGCGGGTCTCTCACGCGACAATGGACGCGCACTCAGTCACCCAAAAGACAGACCATGGACGACCCAATTCTTACTATTGAAGAACGTGAAGCGATCAACTCCGGTCGCTGGTTTTCTTCCCTCTCACCCTCGCTCCGGCACGACATATTGCGATGCGCCTACGTCAAACGCTTCAAGGATGGTGGCCTCATCGCCGCCCGCGGCGATCCGCCCGAGGAGTGGATCGCCTGCGCCAAGGGCGCGGTGCGCGTGAGCTCAACCTCCATCTCGGGCAAGCAGATCACGCTGACCTACGTGGAGCCGGGCATCTGGTTCGGCGATGTGGCGATCTTCGACGGGGACCGGCGCACGCACGATGCCTATGCCCACGGCGACACCACCGTCCTGTGCGTGGCCAAGGCCGATTTCAAGAAGATCCTGGCCATGCATGTGGAGCTGTACGAGGCCATGCTGCGCCTGCATGCGCGGCGCATCCGCCAGCTCTACGGCCTGGTGGAAGACCTCAACACCCTGCCGCTGCGCGCACGGCTGGCCAAGCAGTTGCTGCACCTGGTGCGCAGCTACGGCGTGCCCAGCCTGTCGCATGGCGACGAGATGCGCATCGGCCTGCAGCTGGCGCAGGAAGAGCTGGCACAGCTGCTGGGCGCCTCGCGCCAGCGCGTGAACCAGGAACTCAAGGCCCTGGAGCGTGAAGACATCATCCGCATCGAACCGGGTGGCCTGGTCGTGCGCGACCGCGACGCCCTGATGGACATCACCGAAACCGACAACTGACCACCCACCCATGAGCAACTTCGACCACTTCATCGGTACCCGCGCCGTCTCCGAACAGCATGCCTTCGACACCGTGGCCCTCAGCGCCTGGCTGGAGAAGAACCTGGAAGGGTTCCAGGGCCCCCTGAGCGTCGAAATGTTCAAGGGCGGTCAATCCAACCCCACCTACAAGCTCATCACGCCCGGCCAGAGCTACGTGATGCGCGCCAAGCCTGGCCCCGTAGCCAAGCTGCTGCCCTCAGCCCACGCCATCGAGCGCGAATTCGCCGTGATGAGCGGCCTGCAAGGCACCGATGTGCCCGTGCCGCGCATGTACGCCTTGTGCGAAGACGAGTCGGTGATCGGCCGCGCCTTCTACGTGATGGAATTCATGCAGGGCCGCGTGCTCTGGGACCAGTCCCTGCCCGGCATGACGCCTGCCGAGCGCACGGCCATCTACAACGAGAGCAACCGCGTCATCTCCGCGCTGCACACGGTGAAATTCGCCGAGCGCGGCCTGGCCGGCTACGGCAAGCCCGGCAACTACTTCGAGCGCCAGATCGGCCGCTGGAGCAAGCAGTACGTGGCCTCGATCACGCAGCCCATCGAGGAGATGGACCAGCTCATGGCCTGGCTGCCCGCGAACATGCCCGCCAGCGCGCGCGACGAGAACCGCGTCTCCATCGTGCACGGCGACTTCCGCCTGGACAACCTGATGTTCCACCCCACCGAGCCGCGCGTCATCGCCGTGCTGGACTGGGAGCTGTCCACGCTGGGCCACCCGCTGGCCGACTTCAGCTACCACTGCATGGCTTGGCACATCCAGCCGGGCCAGTTCCGCGGCATCGGCGGCCTGGACCTGCCGGCGCTGGGCATCCCATCCGAGCAGGAATACATCCGCCTGTACTGCGAGCGCACCGGCCTGGCCACGCCCGAGGAGCTGGCCGCCGACTGGAACTTCTACCTCGCCTACAACCTGTTCCGCCTCGCAGCCATCCTGCAGGGCATCGCCAAGCGCGTCGAGGCAGGCACCGCATCGAGCGCCCAGGCCAAGGCCTCGGGCGAAGGCGCCCGCCCCCTGGCCCAGCTGGCCTGGTCCTTCGCACAGCGCGGCTGAGCCCGCACTCAACACCACCCGTTTTTCTAGGAGAACCCATGGACTTCGACTACTCGCCCAAAACCAAGGAACTGCAGGCCAAGCTGCTGAAGTTCATGGACGACCACATCTACCCGGCCGAGGCCGAATACGCCGCCGAGCTGGCCGCCAACACGGCGGCGGGCAAGCGCTGGACGCCGCTGCAGACCATCGAGAACCTCAAGCCCAAGGCCCAGGCCGCCGGGCTGTGGAACCTGTTCCTGCCGGTGGACACGGCCGAGGCTTCGGGCTACCACGGCGCGGGCCTGACCAACCAGGAATACGCCCCCCTGGCCGAAATCATGGGCCGCGTGCTCTGGTCGAGCGAGGTCTTCAACTGCTCCGCGCCCGACACCGGCAACATGGAAACCATCGCGCGCTACGGCTCCGAGCCCATCAAGGCCGCCTGGCTCAAGCCCCTGCTCGAAGGCAAGTTCCGCTCGGGCTTCGCCATGACCGAGCCCGACGTGGCGTCCAGCGATGCCACCAACATCGCCACGCGCATCGAGCGCGACGGCGACGAGTACGTCATCAACGGCCGCAAGTGGTGGACCTCGGGCGCGATGGACCCGCGCTGCAAGGTGCTCATCACCATGGGCAAGACCGACCCCGAGGCGCCCAAGCACTCGCAGCAGAGCATGATCGTGGTGCCGGCCGACACCCCCGGCGTGAAGATCGTGCGCGGACTCAACGTGTTCGGCTACGACGACGCGCCGCACGGCCATGCCGAGGTGCTGTTCGAGAACGTGCGCGTGCCCGCTTCCAACATCCTGCTGGGTGAAGGCCGTGGCTTCGAGATCGCCCAGGGGCGCCTGGGCCCCGGCCGCATCCACCACTGCATGCGCCTGATCGGCCTGGCCGAGCGCGCGCTCGAACTCATGTGCAAGCGTGCCATCTCGCGCGTGGCCTTCGGCAAGACGCTGGCCCAGCAGACCGTGACGCAGGAACGCATCGCCGAGGCGCGCTGCAAGATCGACATGGCGCGCCTGCTCACGCTCAAGGCCGCGTGGATGATGGACGTGGCCGGCAACAAGGTGGCCAAGACCGAGATCGCCATGATCAAGGTGGTGGCGCCGAGCATGGCCTGCCAGGTGATCGACTGGGCCATCCAGGCCCACGGCGGCGGCGGTGTGAGCGACGATTTCCCGCTCGCCTTTACCTACGCCCAGGCGCGCACGCTGCGCTTCGCCGACGGCCCGGACGAAGTGCACCGCAACGCCATCGCCAAGTGGGAGCTGGGCCGCTACGCGGCGCCCAAGGCCCACTGAGCCCAAGGCACGCCCGGAAGCTCAGCCGGGCGGTAGTGTGTCCGGCTGCGAAGGGGGCGGAGGCGGCAGGTTCTGCACCGCCACGGCAACCGCCGTGGTGAACAGGGCGGCTGCGTACTGCAGATCGGGCTGGTGGCAAGGTGTCGTCTGCATGCGCAGCGACATCCGGCCATCGGCCAGCATCAGCAGCAGTGGCGCCAAGGCGCGCGCGGCCTGCGCCCGCTCCATGAGCAGGTGCGACACCACGGCTGCATTCACCCAGCGCTGGGCGTGCTCCACCCGATCCCCCACCACCGCGAACAGGCGCGAGAACGAGACAGGAAGTTCCGGCCAGCGCAGTTCCTCGTACATGGACAGCCAGCGCATTTCCTGCGGCAGGCTGTCATCGACCGCCGTGCGCATGGTCTCGGTGATGGCACCGTAGACACGCCCCTCCAGCTCCTCCTTAAGTTGCCGGCTGATCACCATGATGGCGATTTCAGGCGCGATCCGCATTTCCGCGCGGGCGCGCAATTCCGCGCCCTGCACATAGTCGCGTTCGGGCGCGCCGCTCTCGATGCGCCAAGACTGCCCCACCACCAGGCCGCCGACCTGGAACTGCGCCGGCTCGCCCGGGAAGGTCAAGGACCAGCCCTGGGCCGCCGCCCATTGCGCCAGCTGCGCGGGCGTCACCGCCCCGGCCTCGGCCACCGGAGCCTGGCCGCCGGCGAACATATTGCGAAATCGTTCAAACATGTTTGCCTCACACAAGAGAGGTGAAAACCGAACCTGAAGCCCCCTGCCCGGGCGCAGGACGCTGCCCTGCCTCAGCCCAGGCGCATGTTGCTGCCCGTGATGCGGAAATCGAGGGTGGGCGCATTGGCGCCAAAAGGCATGCCCAGAGCGATCTGGCCCATGCCGTGCAGCAAGCAGGCATCACGCCGCAAAGGCACCGTCGTCTCGCTGCCCTCGAAATGGATCCAGGTTCCGAAACTGCTCAGGTCCGTGAGGGTGAAGGCGCCGCCGTGCCAGTCAATGCGTGCATGCATGCGCGACACCCGCGGATCGCCGATGCACAACTCCGCCGAACTGGAGCGACCAATGTGCACCGGCACATCGGTCGAGGAGAGCTGCAGGCTCTCGCCCTGCCAGGACAGCTCGATGGTGCCGAAAAAGGAGTCCAGCGGCGCGACCGCACTGGCCAAGGAGGCCTGCATGGTCACCATGTCGGTGGCATCGTTCTCGCGCCACTCGGCCTGGTAGATGACCTGCGCCTCCGACTTGCCCCGGATCTCGAAGGTCCCCAGCCGGCGAAAACGGATGCCCGGCACCACACCAGCATCGACGGCAGTGACGTCGGTGGTCCAGATCTCGCCCGGACCGGCACGCTCGCACAGGCGCGACGCCACGTTGACCGCATCGCCATAGGTATCGCCGTCGACCTCCAGCACCTCGCCGCTGGCCACGCCGACACGCATTTCCATGCGCACCACCACAGGCCAGCGCTGCAGATGGACCTGGTGGCTGCGCTGCAGCTCCCCAGCCGCCCCGACCGCCTGGTCCGCCTGGCTGAAAACGCCCAGCACGCCATCGCCCAGCTTCTTGACCACGCGCCCGCCATGGGCCTGGACCACATCGCCGATCCACTGCGTCAGGCGGGTGACCGTCGCGGTGGCCCGCTCGTTGCCCAGCACCTCGTACAACGGCGTGCTGCCCGCGAGATCCGCGAAAACCACCGTGGACACGGAACTCATGGGGTCGCCAGATGATCGATGGTGGACATACGGTTCAGTTTAGTCCAAGTCCGCCAGTCGTGCAGCTCCCCCAGGGTGCCTCTGCACGCATCGTGTAGCAGCTCTTTAGCATCTGGCGCGGACCCAGTCCGCGGCCCCCCGCCCGGCGCGAACTCCCGTCGCCATGCACGCCGTGAGCAGGTAACCCCCCGTGGGCGCCTCCCAGTCCAGCATCTCACCCGCGCAAAACACGCCCGGACGGGCCTGGAGCATCAAGTGCTCATCCAGCCCCTCGAACGCCACGCCTCCCGCCGTGCTGATGGCCTCGTCCAAAGGCCGCGCCGCCACCACGGTGACCGGCAGCGCCTTGATGGCGCGTGCCAGCACCTGCGGGTCGTTCATGCCCTGCCGGTCCAGCAGTTCGTGGAGGATGCCCATCTTGATGCCCTCCAGCCCCAGCCGGCCCTTGAGGTGGCTGGACAGCGAGCGCGCGCCGCGTGGATGCTGCACTTCGGCCAGCACGCGCTCGGCGGAGTGGTCGGGCAGCAGGTCCAGGGTGAAGGTAGCGCTGCCATGGGCCTCGATTTCATCGCGCAGCAGGGCCGACACCGCATACACCAGACTGCCTTCCACGCCCGTGGCCGTGGCGACGAATTCCCCCCGGCGGCTGAAGCTGCGGCCATCGCGGGCGGCAAACGACAGGGCCACGGATTTGAAGGGCAACCCGGCAAAGCGCTGCGCGAAATGCGGCGTCCACCCCACCGGCCGGGCATGGGGCAGCCCGGCGAGTTCCTGCAGAAACTCGCGCCGCGTCTCCCCGGCAGTGGCCGCCGGGACATCGAAGCCGCAATTGGCCGGGCGCAGCGGCGCGAGGGGCACGCCACACTCCGCCAGCCAGGGCACCCAGGCCCCATCCGAACCCAGCTGCGTCCAGCTGGCGCCCCCGAGGGCCAGCACCACGGCCGGCGTGGACACCGCAACCGGTCCCGCAGGCGCCAGAAACCGCAGGCGGCCCTCCTCGTCCCAGCCGCACCAGCGGTGGCGCATGTGCAAGCGCACCCCCATGGAGCGCAAACGGTGCAGCCAGGCGCGCAGCAGGGGAGCGGCCTTCATGTCGGCAGGAAACACCCGGCCGGACGTGCCGATGAACGTCTCGACACCCAGCCCCGCCGCCCAGCTGCGCAGCTGCGCGGCGCCAAACTCCTGCAGCAAGGGCTGCAGCTGTGGCTGGCGTGCGCCATAGCGCTGGACAAACGCATCGAATGGTTCGGAATGCGTCAGATTGAGCCCGCCCTTGCCGGCCAGCAGCAGCTTGCGCCCCACCGAGGGCATCGCATCGAACAGGTGCACGGCCACGCCCGCACGGGCCAGCTCTTCGGCCGCCATGAGCCCGGCGGGCCCGCCGCCCACCACGGCCGCCTCGCAGGCCAGGCCCGATGGCATGGATATTGTCTGGTTCATTTTCTCTACATCACGCCCCTGCGGCGCAGGGGAAAAAGCAGCGGCAACAGGCGCAGAAGCCGCCTTTTGGCGTCGCCGCACACATGGGGTATTCATCGAATTTTGCTATGGCAGTCATAGCAGCCTGCACAGCCCTGCCCCCCGCAGGGGCTGGACTGTTTCTGTCACAATGAATGGACTTTATACATACCAGTACAACACAAGTAAGGAAAGCGCATGGCAAGCGAACTCATCAAACATCTTTCTGACGCCAGTTTCGAGGCCGATGTGCTGAAATCCAGCACTCCCGTGCTGGTGGATTACTGGGCCGAATGGTGCGGCCCCTGCAAGATGATCGCTCCTATTCTCGACGAAGTGGCTGGCACCTACCAGGGCAAGCTCACGATTGCCAAGATGAACGTGGATGAGAACCGCGAAGTTCCAGCTAAATTTGGCATCCGTGGCATTCCCACGCTCATGCTGTTCAAGGACGGCCAGCTCGCCGCCACCAAGGTCGGCGCCATGAGCAAGGCCCAATTGACCGCCTTCATCGATCAGCAACTCGCCTGATGCTTCTGCCGCCCGTGGTGTTCCTCCATGCCGGAGCACCAGGGGCGCAGTTTGAAGCATCGCGCCAGGCACCCATGCACGTGCATCTGGCGCTCCAGGATCGCTCCTTTTTCCTGTCATAATCGCGCCTGATCCCTGAACCGCACGCATTGGCGGTCAGCCCCGGATCCCCAGGCACGCCAGGGCCGCGAGCAGCGGCCCGCTCGGCAAGCAGCATTCCCCCAGATTTCTTACCCGCTCCGTTCAGGAGTCACTCCATGCACCTCAACGAACTCAAGGCACTGCACGTGTCTGAAGTCCTCAAGCAGGCCGAAGAGCTTGACATCGAAAACACCGGCCGCATGCGCAAGCAGGAACTGATGTTTGCCATCATCAAGAAGCGGGCCAAGGCGGGCGAACAGGTGTTTGCGGACGGCGTGCTCGAAATCCTGCCCGACGGCTTCGGTTTCCTGCGCAGCCCCGACACCAGCTACACGGCCAGCACCGACGACATCTACATCAGTCCCAGCCAGGTGCGCCGCTTCAACCTGCACACCGGCGACATGATCGAAGGCGAGGTGCGCACGCCCAAGGACGGCGAGCGCTACTTTGCCCTGACCAAGCTCGACAAGGTCAACGACGGCCCGCCGGAGCAGAACAAGCACAAGGTGATGTTCGAGAACCTCACGCCGCTGTTCCCCAAGGAGCACATGCGGCTCGAGCGCGACATCAAGAGCGACGAGAACATCACCGGCCGCATCATCGACATCATCGCCCCCATCGGCCGCGGCCAGCGCGCGCTGATCGTCGCGCCCCCGAAGAGCGGCAAGACGGTGATGATGCAGCACATCGCCCACGCCATCACGGCCAACAACCCCGACGTGCACCTGATGGTGCTGCTGGTGGACGAGCGCCCGGAAGAAGTGACCGAAATGCAGCGCACGGTGAAAGGCGAGATCATCGCCTCCACCTTCGACGAGCCTGCTGCGCGCCACGTGCACGTGGCCGAGATGGTGATCGAGCGCGCCAAGCGCCTCGTGGAACTGAAGAAGGACGTGGTGATCCTGCTCGACTCCATCACCCGCCTGGCCCGTGCCTACAACAACGTCGTGCCGTCTTCCGGCAAGGTGCTGTCGGGCGGCGTGGACTCCAACGCGCTGCAGCGCCCCAAGCGCTTCTTCGGCGCGGCGCGCAAGGTCGAGGAAGGCGGCTCGCTGACCATCATCGCCACGGCGCTGGTCGATACCGGCAGCCGCATGGACGAAGTGATCTTTGAAGAATTCAAGGGCACGGGCAACTGCGAAATCCACCTGAACCGCCGCCTCTACGAAAAGCGCGTGTTCCCCGCCATCGAGCTCAACAAGAGCGGCACGCGCCGCGAAGAGCTGCTGCTGGCGCCCGAGATCCTGCAGAAGACGCGCATCCTGCGCCAGTTCATGTACAACATGGACGAAATCGAGTCCATGGAGCTCATGATCAAGAACATGAAGGCCACCAAGAGCAACGTCGAATTCTTCGACATGATGCGCCGGGGTGGCTGATATCGCCATCCGTGCGATAATCTAGGGCTTTTCGCGAAAAGTGCTGCGGCAAATAGGTGCCGCAGTGGCTGCCGCAGTTGATACACATAAGGATTCGCCATGAAAGAAGGCATTCACCCCAACTACCGCGAAGTTTGCTTCCAGGACATGTCCAACGGCTTCAAGTTCGTCACGCGCTCGTGCGTGAA
>Ga0208516_100312_pt1 | contig 22671 bp, 20 predicted proteins | sample LakWasM117_HOW13_2_FD_183931 | JGI IMG/M metagenome (GOLD analysis project Ga0208516, IMG submission 183931) | Freshwater sediment methanotrophic microbial communities from Lake Washington under simulated oxygen tension - Sediment Metagenome... | ecosystem: Environmental > Aquatic > Freshwater >...
GCAGACGGAGGGCAACTTCGCTGGCTACCCGGCCGAGCACCTTATCGGTGGCGTCAATCACAAACCACTCGTGCACGACCTCAGCGGGCTTTGCGCTGAAAGTAGACATGAGCTTGCTCTTTTCAAAAAGAGGGTTTGGCGGTCCTTTTCCACGGTCGGTGCTTCTCTTTCGGAAGCCTCTTAGGTGGGAAGAATACTTCGCCGCGGGACCAAAAAGCGCTGCGAAGCCCAAGATTATACAAAGATTCCCGATTTTCGGGAATGCCCGGCGACATGCCTCCCAGAGCGTGCCGTGCGCCCTCCGGCCTCAGTTGGCCAGGGGCTGCTTCTCCAGTGGCTCCATGCGCTGCCGGTATTCCACGCAAACGGGCTGCGCGGCGTGGGCCGGCTTGCGGCACTCCTCGCGCAGGCACATGCTGCGCGTGAACACCCCGGCGTTCTCGCACAGCTTGGCCACGGGGGCCGGCCGGGGCGGCGCCACCGGGGGCGGTGCGGGGGGAGGCGGCAAGGGCGCAGCAGGAGGTTCGGGGGCCGCCACGGGCACCGCCACCGGCTCGGAGGCCTTGCGTTTCGCTTTCGGGGCCGGGCGCACGCCCGAGGCCGGAACGAAGGCCGGCGCGGCCTCGGTGGGCGCCGAGGCCTGGGCGGTCACCGCGCTGGCGACCACGGCCGGCTCCTCGGAGGCCGGCGACTGTGGCGGCAGAGCTCCGGGCGCCGATGCGGCGGAAGTGGATGCGGGCTCGGCCAGCTCTGTGATGATGTTGTCCACCGGCGGCGGCGCGGCCCGGCTGCGCCAGCCATAGGCACCAGCGGCCGCGACCAGCACCAAGGCCACCGCCCCCACCGCCAGCCAGCCCACCCCCCGGCGCCGCGCACCGCCATGCCCGGGAGCCCGTGCGGTGGCACGCGCGGCGGCTGCCCTCTCGGACGGACTGGGCGCGGGCCGGCTTTCGCGCGCATGCTCGCCGCCACGGCCCGCCGCCATGGCCGGCGCAGGCGCACCGGGGTCGAGGAAGCGGCTGTCCTGCAGGTCTTCCATGACCACGGTATCGCCGGCATCGAGGAACACCGTGTCCTGCCCGTCCCCGGCGGCTTCCAGGGCCTGCGTTTGCTGCAGAGGATCGACTGCGGGCGCAGGCACGGCGGAGACGGCCGCTCCGGATGCTGCGGCGGGAGATGCCACGGCCACGCTGGCGACCGGCACGGACACGGGGTGCCGGGGCGTTCCCACCTCAGCGGAGGTGACATCCACCGTCGGCACCACCAGCCCCGGGCCGGGCTGGTCGGTGGGCTCGACCCAGAGGTCGCCCAGTTCGGCGCGGAAATCGAACCGTTCCAGCCCTTCCGGCGGCGACGTCATGCCCATGGTCTGCAGGAAGGCATCAATGCCCTGCGGCCGGTCCTGGGGGCGCAGCGCCAGCGACTGGGCGATGGCCGCCACGAAGGCCGGGGAGTACGCCTGGCCGAACTGGCGCTCCACCGTGCGCGCCACGCGGGAGAACGGCACCATGCGGTCACGGATCGCGCGCAGCGTGGACGGCAGCGGCGTGTCATTGCACAGGCAGCCATGCACCACGGCAGCCAGGGAATACAGATCGCTCCACGGCCCCTGGAGCAGCTCGGCATCGCCGTCGGAATACTGCTCGATGGGTGCGTAGTTAACCTTCAGCACGGCCGTGTGCTTGCGGTCCCGGTCGTTGATGGCATGGCGCGCCGCCCCCAGGTCCAGCAGCACGGGCGGCCCGAAGTCCTGCAGGAAGATGTTGTCGGGCGAGATGTCGCGGTGCAGCGTATGCCCGTCGTGCAGCACCCGCAGGGCGCCCAGCACGCTCCACAGGACCTTGCGCAACCAGGCCTCGGGCGGGGGCGTGCGCATCTGGGCGCGCGCCTGCTTGAAGGTCATGCCGCTGTACAGGGGCATGACCATGTAGGCCGTGTTATTGGCTTCCCAGAAGCGGAACACCTTGACCAGCGAGGGGTGGTCGAACTGCGCCAGCAGGCGCGCCTCGCCCACGAAGGAGTGCAGTCCCGCCAGGTAAGCCGGCTGGTCGGCCGCAGCGCGCGCCTGCAGCGAGCCATCCGCGGTGCGCGCGGCCAGGGCCGAGGGCATGAATTCCTTGATGGCCACGGCCCGGTACAGGGAATGGTCGAAGGCCTTGTACACCATGCCGAAGCCGCCTACGCCCAGCAACGCCAGGATCTCGAACTCGCCCAGGCGCGCGCCCACCGGCAATGCGTCGAGGTGGCGCACCCCACTCACGGGCGCGGAACTGGAACTATCGGTCATGGCGAAAAACGCAGGCAACATGCGTCCAGAAGGAGGGGCCGGAAAGGAAATGGGGGAGGGCTCAACGCCAGTAAACCGCAATCATCTCTCCTCGGGACTGCTCAAAAGCAACAAAACGCATCCTGGGGCGAAAAAACGTCATTCCCTGCGCAATAGTGCCGGTTCCACCCATCCCCCCGGGGGCCCCGCGCCACCCGGAATCCTGCCGCTGCGGGGCGCATGGTTACCATAGGCGCATGTTCAGTTACCGCCACGCCTTCCATGCAGGCAACCACGCCGACGTGCTCAAGCACGCCGTGCTGATTGCCACCCTGCAATACCTGACCGAGAAGGACGCTGCCCTGACCGTGCTGGACACCCACGCCGGAGCGGGGCTGTACCGGCTCGACGGCGATTACGCGCGCACCAGCGGCGAGGCCAGCGAGGGCATCCTGCGGCTCACCGCGCCCGATGCACCGGGCGCCGCGCTGGCGCCGATGCTGCAGGAATACGTGGACATGGTCCGCGCCTTCAACCAGGGCACCGGCACCAAGGTCTACCCCGGCTCGCCTTTCATCATCCAGCGCCTGCTGCGCGCCCACGACAAGCTCAAGCTGTTCGAGCTGCACCCCACCGACCTGCGCGCGCTGGCCGGCAACGTGGCCCAGCTCCAGGCCGGGCGCCAGGTCGCCGTGCTGCACGAGGATGGCTTCGAGGGGGTCAAGAAATTCTTGCCGCCACCAGCCCGCCGCGCCCTGCTGCTGTGCGATCCCAGCTATGAAATGAAGAGCGACTACGGCAAGGTGCTGGACATGGTGCAGGATGCGCTCAAGCGCTTCGCCACCGGCACCTACGCCGTCTGGTACCCGATCATCCCGCGCCCCGAGGCGCACGACCTGCCGCGCCGCCTCAAGACCATGGCCCAGAAGGCCGGCAAGAGCTGGCTGCACGCCACGCTCACCGTCAAGTCGGGCAAGACCACGGAAAACGCCCAGGGCGAAATCAAGCGCGCCGGCCTGCCGGCCAGCGGCATGTTCCTGATCAACCCACCGCACACGCTCAAGGCCGCACTGCAACTGGCGCTGCCGCAGCTGGTGGAGCGGCTGGGCCAGGACCGCAACGCCACGCACACGCTGGAGTCCGGCGGCTGAGACTCAGCGGGGGCAGCGCGCAGCCACGTTGTCCTCGAAACGCCGCAAATCGTTCAGTTCACCGGCCGACAAATCCGTGCGGGCCTTCTTGGAGGCCAGGATGCGGTAGGACTCCGCGCACTGGGCGGATTGCTGCGCCGAACGCTCACGCCCGCCCTCTTGCGCGCGCCGGTCCGCCACCACGTCGGCGCGCTGCACCTTGTACTGCTCATCCGCCTGCTTTCGCGCGTCGCGCCGGTCGTCGTACTTGTGCCGGCGTGCATCGCCACGCTCGTCGTAGTAACGCTGGCGGGCGTCGGACTCCTGCTCCTCGCAGTCGCGGCGGTATTCGCGCCGCATGCCCTCCATGACCTCGAACGATGGCACCGAACGGGCATTGATGGCGTTGTGCAGGGTGCGGCAACGGCCGCTCATGTACTGCACATGCGCGGGCTCCTCCGGTGGCGGGGTGAATCTGCGCCCGGAGTAGTACTGGGCCGACACGGAGGTGGTGCCGACGGCACCCGACAAGAACAAGGCCAGCAAGGCGACAAACCGCATAGCTTTCATGGCGACAACAGGGCGACAAAAAAAGACGAGGTATCTTATCCAGCCAATCCCAGGCGCTGGCACAGCGCCAGCGTGGCCGCGCTCTGGTTCATGGTGTAGAAGTGCAGCGCCGGCACACCGGCGCGCAGCAGCTGTTCGCACAGGCCGGTGACCACGTCCAGGCCAAAGGCGCGGATCGAGGCCACGTCGTCGCCGTAGGACTGCAGGCGCAGGCGGATCCAGCGCGGAATCTCGGCGCCGCAGGCGTCGGAGAAACGCATGAGCTGGGTGGAACTGGTGATGGGCATGATGCCGGGCACCACCGGCACCTCGGCGCCCAGGCGGCGCGCATCCTCCACGAAGCGGAAGTAGGCGTCGGCGCTGTAGAAGTACTGCGTGATCGCCGCGTCGGCACCGGCCTGCACCTTGGTCACATAGGCCTTGAGGTCGGCCTCGGGCGAGCGTGCCTGCGGGTGCACCTCGGGGTAGGCTGCCACCTCGATGTGGAAAGCATCGCCGGTTTCGGCGCGGATGAAGGCCACGAGGTCGCTGGCGTAGTGGAACTCGCCGCCCATGCCGTAGCCGCTGGGCAGGTCGCCGCGCAGGGCCACGAGGCGCTGCACGCCCATGGCCTTGAGCTGGGCGAGCTGCGCGCGCACCGAGTCGCGCGTGGCGCCGATGCACGAGAAGTGCGAGGCCGCGCTCACGCCCTCGGCCAGGATCTCGCGCACGGTGCCGAAGGTGCCCTCCTGCGTCGAGCCGCCCGCGCCGTAGGTGACGGAGCAGAACTCGGGCCGCAATGCATAGAGCTGCTGGCGCACGGCGCGCAGCTTCTCGGCGCCCTCGGGCGTCTTGGGCGGGAAAAATTCAAAACTCACCGGCACGCCGGTGGATGGTGCGTTGGCAGCGGTCATGCGCCCCTCCTCGCGAAAACAAAGAATTCATGGTTGCCGTCGCCGCCGCTGATCGGGCTGGCGATCCACGCGCGCACCTCCAGCCCCAGGCTGGCGCAGCAGTCACGGATGCGCTGCTCCACCACGGCGTAGAGCGCGGTATCGCGCACGATGCCGCCCTTGCCCACCTGGCCGGGCTGCAGCTCGAACTGCGGCTTGACCAGCATCAGCAGGTGGCCGCCCGGTGCCAGCAGCGGCACCAGCGCGGGCAGCACCAGCGTGAGCGAGATGAACGACAGGTCGCCCGCGACCAGGTCGAACACCGGTGCGGTGCTCTCGCCCGCCCAGGCCTTGAGGCGGCGGCCGCCCGCCGTGGGCGCGGACGGCGGCGCGGCGGCGGCGCGCTCGCGTGCCAGGTCGGCCTCCACGTCCTCGTCCTGTGCGTCATCGCTGTCGTCGTAGTCCGTCACCTCGCCGTCGCCGGACATCCAGCGGTACGGGCTGTCGGGCTCGGCATCGTCCTCCACGGCCGCAGCGGCCGGCTCGGACCAGGCGGCCTCCCAGGCCTCCTGCAGCATCTCCGGGCTGAGCGAACGGGCGTTCAGCCCTTCAAGGCAGACGACGCGCGCGTCCTCGCGCAGCTGCGCATGCAGCTGCCCGTGGCCGACATCCACACCCACCACCCGGCGCGCGCCGCGCTCCAGCAGGCAGTGCGTGAAGCCGCCGGTGGACTGGCCCACGTCAAGGCACTGCAGCCCCTGCACCGGCAGGCCCAGGGCGTCCAGGGCGCCATCGAGCTTGAGCCCGCCGCGCGAGACGAAGCGCGCCTCGGCCGCGTCGAGCAGGCGCAGCTCAGCGCCCGCCGGAATGTCGTCGCCGTTCTTCGCCACAGCAGTCCAGGGCGCCATCGCCCCGAAACGCCACTCCACGCCGGCGGCAATCAGGCGCTGCGCCTGGGAACGGGTGGACGCCAGGCCGGCATCGACCAGAAAGATATCTGCACGCATTGCGTTGCCTTGAATAAAAATAGGCCCTGCGGCGCATGGATACTGCGCCGAAAGCTATCAAAAAGATAGCTATCGAGTTCAGTAGCGGTAGGTGTCGGGCTTGTAGGGGCCGTTCTTGCTCACGCCGATGTAGGCGGCCTGGGCGTCGGTGAGTTCGGTCAGCATGGCGCCGACCTTCTTCAGGTGCAGGCGCGCGACCTTCTCGTCGAGGATCTTGGGCAGCACGTAGACCTTACCGGCCACATAGGCGTCGGGCTTGGTGAACAGCTCGATCTGGGCGATGGTCTGGTTGGCGAACGAGCTGGACATCACGAAGCTCGGGTGGCCCGTGGCGCAGCCCAGGTTCACCAGGCGGCCCTTGGCCAGCAGCGTGATCTTCTTACCGTCGGGGAAGGTGATCTGGTCCACCTGGGGCTTGACCTCTTCCCACTGGTATTTCTCGATCGATGCGACGTCGATCTCGTTGTCGAAGTGGCCGATGTTGCAGACGATGGCCTGGTCCTTCATGGCCGCCATGTGCTCGTGGCGGATGATGTCCTTGTTGCCCGTGGTGGTCACGAAGATGTCGGCCTTGTCGGCGGCGTATTCCATGGTCACGACCTTGTAGCCTTCCATCGCGGCCTGCAGGGCGTTGATGGGGTCGATCTCGGTCACCCACACCTGGGCCGACAGCGCGCGCAGCGCCTGGGCCGAGCCCTTGCCCACATCGCCGTAGCCGGCCACGCAGGCCACCTTGCCGGCGATCATCACGTCAGTGGCGCGCTTGATGCCATCCACCAGCGACTCGCGGCAGCCGTACAGGTTGTCGAACTTGCTCTTGGTCACCGAGTCGTTCACGTTGATGGCGCGGAACAGCAGCGTGCCCTTGGCGCTCATCTCGTTGAGGCGGTGCACGCCGGTGGTGGTTTCCTCGGTCACGCCGATGATCTGGGCGCCCTTGCGGCTGTACCAGGTGGCATCCTGCGCCAGCTTGGCCTTGATGGCGGCGAAGACGATGCGCTCTTCTTCCGAGCCGGGGTGGGCGAGCACGGACAGGTCCTTCTCGGCCTTCTTGCCCAGGTGCATGAGCATGGTGGCGTCGCCGCCGTCGTCCAGGATCATGTTGGGGCCTTCGCCTTCGGTGCCGGCGGCGCCGAACTCGAAGATGCGGTGGGTGTAATCCCAGTAGTCTTCCAGCGATTCGCCTTTGATGGCGAACACCGGCGTGCCCGTGGCGGCGATGGCGGCGGCGGCGTGGTCCTGCGTGGAGAAGATGTTGCACGAAGCCCAGCGCACGTCGGCGCCCAGGGCCTTGAGGGTCTCGATCAGCACGGCCGTCTGGATCGTCATGTGCAGCGAGCCGGTGATGCGCGCGCCCTTGAGCGGCTGACTGGCCGCGAACTCTTCGCGGATGGCCATCAGGCCGGGCATCTCGGTTTCGGCGATGCGGATTTCCTTGCGGCCCCAGTCGGCCAGGCCGATGTCGGTGATGGCGCAGTCGGTGGAGGGGGCGTTGACGCGTGCGTTCATGGTTTGCTCCAAAGCATGTTTGAAAAAACCACTCGCCGGGGGAAAGGGAAAAAGCTCACCACGCGGAAAGTGGATGAGCGTCGTTGCTTGATGACTCCGAGCCTCACGCCCCGCCAGTGCAGGGGACGCTGCAACGCTCCTCGGATGGACAGCGATTATACGGACTCGCGCCCCCGGGGCCATGGCGCGCAACACACCGGGGGGCATCCGTCACCCAGCCCCGCTGCCATCGGCTCCGGTGGACCCGCACTTGCCGCACCCCGGGCGCGGCAGTGCCCCTTCATTTCTCGCCGTACACCACGAGTGCGCTGGCGTCAATCTGGACATTGCCATCGGGGAATTTTTGCCCGATGGCCTGGTACACCTCGTCCCGGATCTTCTCTTTCGTGGCGTCATCGGCCTGGCCCAGCGCGGCGACCACCGGCGCGGCCACCTCCGTCATGGCATGCCAGTACACATCGGCGGTCTGGCAGTCGAGCCGCCCCGCCACCTCCCGGACCGACACGTTTTTCAGCCCGGCCTGCGCGAACAGCGCCTCGCCCCAGCCCGGCCGGGCGCAGCGGAACATGCCAGGGGCGTCCGGCAGCGGTGCGGGCAAGGCCATGTTCCGGCTGATCGCGCCCATGATGGCCGTGACCCAGAAATTCTTCTCCGGAACGTTCCATACCGCCGTGGCCACGCGCCCGCCCGGCTTCAGGACGCGCGCCATCTCCCGGGCCGCCAAGGCCGTGTCGGGGAAGAACATGAAGCCGAAGCGGCAGCTGATGGCGTCAAAGCTCTGGTCCGCAAAAGGCAGCGCACACACATCGCACACACGGGTTTCCACATTGGCCAGCCCACGGCGCTGCGCATTTTCCCCGGCGATTTCCAGCATGTTGGCCGCCAGATCGGTGATGACCACCCGCCCCTGCGGAATGCGTGCCGCAATCGTCAATCCGGGCTCTCCCGTGCCGGCCGCGACATCGAGCACCACGTCCTGGCCCTTGGGGTCCAGCAAGTGGATGATTTCCTGGCCCATGGGGCGCAGGAAGTCCATGAAGAGCGCATCCCATTTTTTCCAGCCCGCGGAAAACCGGTTCCAGGACGCCTTCTGTTGTTCGCGAATGCTTTCCAGTTGCGAGTCCATTTGAGGTACCTCCATCGCTTGCTTGCGCCGATCCGGCCCCGTGGCGCGACCGCGCCAACAGCAAGCCGGTCAGACACGAATGATGCTCCCCTTGAGTGAATAAAGGATGCCGATGACCTCGTTCTTCGTACCGTCGTCCAGCTGGTTCTTGCCCATGGCGCCCACGATGTCATCCATGACCGCCAGATACTCCTGTTCACTGATATTCATGCCTTTGTGCGCCGCGAGCATGTCCTTGCCGGTATAGGCCTGCGGCCCCCCTGCACCGGCGCAGAAAAACTCGGCCGCCATCTTCCTGAGGCGCGTGAGGTCCTGGTTCTCGAAGCGGGTTTTGACGAGGGGGTTGACCAGGTGGGCCGCGATGACATCGTCCACCAGGCGGGCAATGCCGGCCGATTCACCCAGCCGCTGGTAAAGCGTGGTACCCATGATGCGCTCCTTTCGTTGATGAAGGCTTTGCGTTGGTTGCCCGGAATCTCCCAGGCCACTGCGACGAACCTTATGCAAGCCCGCACCAGATTCCTTGGCGCCGCCATGGAGATGGCGTGGAGATTGGATGGAGATGGAGGGCGCCGTATGATTCCGGCTGTTTCGGTGAAGGAGTGGCCCGTGCTGCTGACTTTCAGAGACTGTGAACTCGACACCCGGCTGTTCACCCTGCGGCGCCAGGCGTTGCCGCGCCAGGTCGAACCGCAGGTGTTCGACCTGCTGGTCTACCTGGTGCAGCAGCGCCACCGCATCGTGACCCGGCAGGAACTGCTGGATGCGCTGTGGGCCGGCAAGGTGGTCAGCGAGCCGGCCCTGAGCAGTTGCATCAAGGCGGCACGCCAGGCCATCGGGGACAGCGGGGAGGAACAAGCCTGCATTGCCACCCTCCACCGGCGCGGCTACCGTTTCGTGGCCACGGTCACGGAACACGAACCGCCAGCGCCCCGCCAGGAGAACGGCCCCAGCGCAGAAGCACCGCCCGTGCCCGACGCAGCCCGCGACACGCCCCCGCACCGCGCCTCCATCGCCGTCATGCCCTTCGTCGACCTCTCACCCGTGGTCGGCGCGCGCGGCGGCACGGCCGACGCCCTGGCGCACGACGTCATCACCCGGCTGGCCCAGCTGCGCAGCCTGTTCGTCATCGCCCAGGGCACCATGTTCGCGCTGCATGAACGCGACATGGGCCCGCAGGAGGCCGCACGCCTGCTCGATGTCGACTATGTCGTGAGCGGCACCGTGCGCCGCCACGCACAGCACCTGGTGGTGACGGCCGAGCTGGTCGATGCCCGCAACGCGCGCGTGGTCTGGGCCGACATCTTCGACCGCCCCCTGGACGACGCTTTTTCCGTGCTCGACGACATTGGCAGCCAGATCGTCGCCATCACCGCCAGCGAGATCGAGCAGGCCGAGCGCAACCGCGCCCTGCTGCGCCCGCCCAACACCCTCGATGCCTGGGAGGCCCACCACCGCGGCCTGTGGCACATGTACCGTTTCAACCAGACGGACAACGAGCGCGCCCGGTGCTTCTTTGAAATGGCCGTGCGCCTCGACCCCACGTTCGCGCGCGCCTACGCCGGGCTGTCGTTCACGCACTTCCAGAACGCCTTTCAGGGCTGGTCCGAGCGCGCAGCCGCCTGCGACCTGGCCCTGGCCACCGCCCGCCAAAGCCTGGGCGCCGACGACCGCAACCCGGCGGCCCACTGGGCCCTGGGCCGGGCCCTGTGGCTGCGCGGCCAGCAGGACGCGGCCGTGGTCGAACTGGAGCAGGCCATCCACCTGAGCCCCAGCTTCGCGCTGGGGCATTACACGCTGGCCTTTGTCCAATCCCAGGCGGGCGACCCGCAGGCGGCCATCGCTGCCTCCGACCACTCGCGCCTGCTCAGCCCCTTCGACCCGCTGCTGTTCGGCATGCTGGGGGCCCGCGCCCTGGCCCTGGTCCGCCTGGGCCGGTTCGACGAAGCGGCCGATTGGGCCGTCCAGGCCGCAGCCCGCCCCAACGCCCACGCGCACATCCGCGCCATCGCGGCCTACAGCTTGGCGCTGGCGGGCTCGCTCGACCTGGCGCGCGCCTATGCGGCCGAAATACACCAGGCCCTGCCGCACTACCAGGCCAGCGATTTCTTCGCGGCCTTCCGCTTCGACCCCCAGGGCGCAGCCCTGTTTCGCCAGGGGGCCGCGCGCATCGGCATGGGGTGAAGTCCACGGCAGCGGTCCAGGCCACCCCGGTTAAAATCCCCCCTCCGAGCGCCGCCCCGCCCTGCTGCAAGGCAGGGGCTGCCCCCTTCTTGCGCAGGTCCGCATCCGGCCTGCCCCACTATTGTCTGGAACCGTCGTGTCCTACGCCTCTGAAACACGGCGCCGCCGCACCTTTGCCATCATTTCCCACCCCGACGCGGGTAAGACGACGCTGACCGAAAAGCTGCTGCTGTTCTCGGGCGCGATCCAGATCGCCGGCGCCGTCAAGGGCCGCAAAGCCAGCCGCCACGCCACCTCCGACTGGATGGAAATCGAAAAGCAGCGCGGCATCTCGGTGGCCTCGTCGGTCATGCAGATGCTCTACCGCGACCACGTCATCAACCTGCTCGACACCCCCGGCCACAAGGACTTCTCCGAAGACACCTACCGCGTGCTCACCGCCGTTGATTCGGCGCTGATGGTGATCGACGCCGCCAACGGCGTGGAAGCGCAGACGCGCCGCCTGATCGAGGTCTGCCGCCAGCGCGACACGCCCATCATCACCTTCGTGAACAAGATGGACCGCGAGGTGCGCGACCCGCTCGACATCCTCGACGAAGTGGAGCGTGAACTCGGCATGCCCTGCTGCCCCATGACCTGGCCCGTGGGCCAGGGAAAGAACTTCGGCGGCATCATCGACCTGCGCACGCAGAGCATGACGGTGTTCCAGGCCGGCAGCGAAAAACGGCCGGAAGACTTCGAGATCATTCCACTCTCCGACGTGGAAAAACTGCGCGCGCGCTTCGGCCAGGCCTACGACGACGCCATCGAGAGCATGGAACTGGCCGTGGGCGCTTCCATCGCCTGGGACCACCAGGAGTTCCTGGCCGCGCGCCTCACGCCCGTGTTCTTCGGCTCGGGCGTGAACAATTTCGGTGTGATGGAGGTGCTCAACGCCGTGGTGGACATGTCCCCGCCGCCCGGCACGCGCGTGGCCTACACCGAGGTCAATCGCCAACGCGAGGACAAGATCGTGCACCCCGACGACGAGGGCTTTGCCGGCGTGGTCTTCAAGGTGCAGGCCAACATGGACGCCAACCACCGCGACCGCATCGCCTTCGTGCGCGTGGCCTCGGGCAAATACACCCCGGGCATGAAGATGCGCGTGCAGCGCACCGCCAAGGAGCTGCGCCCGACCAGCGTCGTCACCTTCATGAGCCAGCGCCGCGAGGCGGTGGAAGAGGCCTACGCGGGCGACATCATCGGCTTCACCACGCACGGCGGCGTGCAGCTGGGCGACAGCATCACCGACGGCCCGGCGCTGCAGTTCACCGGCCTGCCCTTCTTCGCACCCGAGATGTTCATGACCGTGGTGCTGAAGAACCCGCTGCGCACCAAGCAACTGCAGCAGGGCCTGATGCAGCTGGGCGAGGAAGGGGCCATCCAGGTCTTCAAGCCCGACGCCGGCGGCAACATGCTGCTGGGCGCCGTGGGCCAGCTGCAGTTCGAGGTGGTGCAGCACCGCCTGAAGGCCGAGTACGACTGCGACGTGCGCCTGGAAGCCTGCCAATACACCGGCGCGCGCTGGATCACGGCCGACACCCCGGCCGAGCTGCGCGATTTCGAGACCGCCTACCCCCTGCGCATGGCGCACGACGCGGCCGATGCCCTGGCCTACCTGTGCACCAGCCCGTACGACGTGCGGCTGGCGCAGGAGCGCTTTCCCAAGATCCACTTCCACCCGCTGCGCGAGCACGCGGGATTGAGCCTGGGCCATGCCGGCTGAGGCCCTGCAGGCCCTGGGCCATTTCCCGGCCGACACCTGCGCGGGCCTGCATGGTGTTCTCACCGACATCGACGACACCCTCACCACCGAGGGTGCCATCACGGCCGATGCGCTGGCCGCCCTGGCGGCGCTGCGCGCCGCTGGCCTGCGCGTGATCGCCATCACCGGGCGGCCGGCGGGCTGGAGCGCGCCGTTCGCAGCCTCCTGGCCGGTCGATGCCATCGTGGCGGAAACGGGGGCCGTGGCGCTGCTGCGCACCCCGGAAAATTCACATCAAAATGGCACCCAGCCCAATGTTGGCGAGCGCCAGCAGCTATCAAAATGGTATCTACAGGACGCCGCCACGCGCGCCGCCAACTTTGCGCGCATGCAGCAGGTGGCGCGGCAGATCCTGCGCGAGGTGCCCGGCGCCACGCTCGCGCGCGACTCGGCCGGGCGCGAGACCGACATCGCCGTCGACCACAGCGAGTTCACGCACCTGCCGGCCGAAGGCATCGCGCAGGTCCAGCGCATCATGCGCGCCGCCGGCATGACGGCCACCGTCAGCAGCATCCACGTGAACGGCTGGTATGGCACGCACGACAAGCTCGTGGGCGCGCGCTGGATCGTGCGCGAGCTGCTCGGCCGCCATCTCGACGACGAACTCGACCGCTGGGTGTTCGTGGGCGACTCGCTCAACGACCAGGTGATGTTTCAGCACTTCCCGCACAGCGTGGGCGTGGCCAACGTGGCGCGCTTCGTGCCGCAGCTGCGCCACCTGCCACGCTATGTGACCGAGGGCGCGCGCGGCGCGGGATTTGCCGAATTGGCCAGCCACATCCTGCACAGAAGAACCACGTGAAAACCGCGCACGGAATACCGTGCGGTCGGTTTACCCTGGCGCGTGCACTTCACGCGCCGACGATGGACGACACATCCAGGATGTACATCTGGCGCTGGTCTTCGTGCACCGAGTCTATGCACACTTGGCGGCCATCGCGGCTCCAGCGCGGGTGCAGATCGCAGCGGTTTTCTTTGCTCAGATCGGGCGTGGCATAGAAGCTGCCCAAGTTGCGGCGCTCGCCGGTTTGCATGTCGAACAGGAACAGGAAGCGTTCGTGCGTCTGGTCATCCGGGTAGGTGTCGCTGAGCATCCAGCGCGTGCTCACGGGCGAGAAGGTCATGTGGCCGTTCTCCACCAGCACGCCACGGCCGATGACCTGCACCGCACCGCCATCCACGTCGTGGTAGAGGTGGTAGTGGATCTCGCCCGCGTGCGGCCCCCAGACGATGATGTGCCCGTTGTCCTGCCACAGCGGGTGCGAAATCTGGTATTCGGATTTTTCGTAGTCGAAGGTGCCCACGGCGCTGGGGTCGAAATCGTCGGCCAGCTGCGGCAGCGGGTGGTCCGAGCATTCGAGCAGGCGCATGTCCGAGCCGTCGGGGTTCATGGTGATCAGGCGGTGCAGGAAGCAGGTCTCGTCCTTCACGCGCTCGGTCCAGCGGTGCAGGAACAGGATGCGCGAGGAGGCCGGATTGACCTCGATGTGGCTGACCCAGTGGATGGCCTTGTCCATCGAGGCCTTGTGATGGAAGGCCTTGAGCTGGGCATAGCTGGCCAGCAGCCGCGCTTCGCCCGTGGCGATGTCCATGCGCCAGATGCCGTCGTCGGCGGGCGCCAGCGGCAGCGCGAACGGCCCGCCGGCTTCGCTGTAGCCGATGGTCTCGTGCGTTACGTACAGGCGCCGGTAGTTGACCGACAAGGCCCAGACGCTGCTGGGCGCGACCACGTACACCGGCATGGGCAGCACACGGCGCGCTTGCGTATCGATGTCAACCACCACGGCGCCAAAGCCCGGGTAGCGGGCCGCCATGTCGCCCGTGCGATCGTTGTAGATCAACTGGCGGCCCGCCGCGCCGTCGAGCCACTGCAGCTGGCTGCCCATCTGCCAGTTCCAGGCCCCGGTCTCGCCCACCACGTGGAAGCGGTCGCCATCCTCGGTGTCGAAGTAGCCGATCGTGGCCTTGGCGTCGGGCGTCAGGTACTGGTCCATCCAGGGCGTGCGTTGCCCCAGCACCAGGCGGTTGGCCTTGTCCCAGTTGGACTTGTTGTAGTAGCCAAAGAAGTGGTTTTGGCTGCCGTCGCCCACGCGGCGGCAGGGCACATAGGGGGCGGCGAGGGTCGGGGTGTCAGTCGTCATACAAAGTCAACCATGCAACAGCGAAAAAACATCCGCCCGGCCACGGGCCGGGCAGCACAAGGCACGGGGGACGCCAGCGCCGCCCGTGCGCACCATCAGTCGGCCGAGACCCGCCCTGCCTGGATCACGCGGTCCCAGCGGGTTTTTTCGTTGGTCACGAACACCGTGGCTTCGGCCAGGCTGTTGGCCACGGCGCTCATGCCCTGCTCCTCCAGGCCCTTGCGGAACTCGGGCGTGTGGACCACCTTGCGCACATCGGCACTGATCTTTTCCACCACGGCCTGCGGCACCTTGGAAGCCACGGCCACCGTGGTCCACGAGGTGGCTTCGAAACCGGGCACGCCGGCCTCGGTGGCCGTGGGCACGTCGGGCAGCGCGGCCAAGCGCTCCTTGCCTGTCACCGCCAGCGCGCGCAGCTTGCCGCCGCGCACATGCGCCAGCACCGTGGGGGGATTCTCGAACATCAGCTGGATCTGGCCGCCCAGCAGGTCGTTGAGCGCGGCCGAGCTGCCACGGTAAGGCACATGCACCAGCGGGGCACCCGACTGCAGCTTGTACAGCTCGCCCATCATGTGCACCGACGAGCCCACGCCGGCCGAGCCGAAGTTGATCGTGTCCGGCGCCTTCTTGGCCATGTCGGCGAGCTGCTTGAGATCCTTGGCGGGCAGCGAGGGGGTCGCCACGACCACATGGGGCATTTCGGCCAGCACGGTCACCAGGCGCAGGTCGGTGGCGGGGCTGTAGGGCAGCTTCTTGTAGATGCCATAGGCCGCGTGCAGGCCGATCGAGCCCACCATGAGCGTGTAGCCGTCGGCGGGCTGGTCCACCACATACTTGCCCCCCAGGTGGCCACCCGCGCCGGGCTTGTTCTCGACCACCACGGGCTGGCCCCACAGACGGCCGAGCCGGTCGGCCAGCATGCGCGCCTGCACGTCCGAACTGCCACCGGCCGTGAACGGCACGATGATGCGCACGGTCCGGGCCGGGAATGCCGGCTCGGCGGCAGTGGCAGCGCCCACGGCGCCCAGCCCCAGCGCCAGGGCGCCCAATGCCCAGCTCCTGCGGGTCCATTGCATGTTCATGTCTGTCTCCTTTTCGGCCAATTCCGGCACGCCATGGTTGGGAAAAGGGCAGTTTAGGAACCTGCCTCAATTCTGAAAAATTCAATTTCTTCGGTTACCCATGCAGTTTTGATATACATTGCGCGGCGTCTCCACCCCTGCGTCCCGCCATGCCGCGCCCCCTGAACTTTCGCCAGATCGAGGCCTTTCGCGCCGTCATGCAAACCGGCACCACCACGGCCGCAGCCGCCATGCTGCACACCACGCAGCCATCCATCAGCCGCCTGCTGGCGCAAATGCAGTCGGCCTCGGGCTTGAAGCTGTTTGACATCCAGAAAGGCCGGCTGCGCCCCACGCACGAGGCACGCGAACTGTTCCAGACCGTGCAGCGCCACTTTCTGGGCCTGGAACGCATCGAGCAGAACGTGGCCACCCTGCGCCAGTCGGGCACCGGCGAACTGCGCTTGGGCTGCACGCCCGCGCTGGGCCTGAGCGTGATGCCAGCCGTGGTGCACGCTTTTTCGCAGAAGCACCCCGACGTACACGTGAGCCTGCAGACCATTGGCACACCGCAGCTGCGCGAGGACCTGCTCCACGGCCGATTCGACCTCGCGCTGAGCACCATGGCCATGCGCCATCCGGAGCTTGATGCCACCACCCTGCACCGCGGCAACGCCGTGTGCGTGATGCATCCGGACCACCCGCTGGCCGCGCGCAAGGAACTGCACGTGCGCGATTTGCAGGACCAGATACTGCTGACCCTGCACACCAACGACGAAATCTACCTGCAGCTGCACAACACCATGCAACAGCACGGCATTGCGGCGGCCTCCACGGTCGAGACAACCTACTCCGCCACCATCTGCATGCTGGCGGCGCAGGGCACGGGCGTCGGCGTGGTCAACCCGTATGTGGCCTCGGTATTTGCGCAACAGCTGCGCATCGTGCCGCTGCTGCCACGCTGCCCGGTGGAAGTGGTGCTGGCCTTCCCGCCGCAGTCCGCGCCATCGGCCATGGCCGAGCGCTTCGCAGCCCTGCTGCAGGCGCATTTCCAGGCACTGCACGGCGCTCCGGGTTAAGAGCAGCTAACAAAGCTCAGCGTAGCGGTTCTGGCCAGGCGCTGCGTCGCAGACAGTACAAGCAGTACGACAAGACGCAGCAACGACGCCAGAAGCGTTTTGTTAGCCGCTCCAAAGCGCCCCCGGACGCCACGCCTTGAGCACGGGCCGCCCGACGGCGCCCGTGGCCGCTACTCGGCAGGCTTGGCGGTATTGCGGGGCTTGCGCGGGCGGGCACCCGCGGCCTTGGCGGGAGCCGCCGCCGGTTGAGACGCTGCCGCCGCCGAATCCCCCATGGGCGCGCCGCTTTCGGAGCGCGCCGGACTTTCCTCTGCGGCGGCGGCCTTGCGCCCGCCGGGCTTGCGTGCCGCCGAAGCGGTACGGCGGCTCCGGGGCGCAGGGGCGGCCACCGCGGGCTCGGCGCCAACGGCCACGGCGGGTTCCGCCGCAGCAGGCACGTCGTCGCCATCCACCCCGTTGAATGCGTCGTCCACCATCCCCACGGTGGCCACCACGACCTCTGCGGGCACAACGGCCGGCGCCTGCTGGCGGAAATAGCCGCCCGCCGGGCGCTCCGTCGGTGCATCGCCGCGCGCCTCGGAGCTGGGCTCCACCCGTTCGTCGGCCGGCGCCTCCGGTCGGCGCCCCCGCGATCGACCGCCCCGCGGTCCGCCCTCGCTGCCCCCGGCTGCGGCTTCCGGGGCCGCCGCGACGGCATGGGCGTCGTGGCGGAAGTACCCTGCACCGCCCGAACGCTCGGTGGACGCATCCAACCGGCCCGCAGGTTCGGGCCGCGCTGTCGCGCCGCCATGGCCGCGGTACACGTAAGCGCCCGACTTTTCGTCGCGTCCAAACTCCAGCAGTCCGCGTGCCTGCGCCTCTTCGAGCAGGTTGCCAAAGGTGCGGAAGCCGTAATAGCTTTCGCTGAAATCGGGCTTGCGGCGCTTGATGGCCTCCTTGAGCACCGACGCCCAGATCTTGCCGCTGTCGCCGCGCTCGGACAGCAGGGCCTCGAAGGTTTCCACCGCCAGTTCCACGCCCTGGTTGCGGCGTTTTTCCTGGGTCTCCTTGCGGTGGCGCTCTTCCTCGGGGGTGCGGCGCGGCACTGGCGGGTTGTTGCCCGGGCTTTGGCGGCGGGCCTGGGCGCGCTGGTTTTCGCGCACCAGGTCGTCATAGAAGATGAACTCGTCGCAATTGGCGATCAGCAGGTCCGAGGTGGATTGCTTCACGCCCACGCCGATAACCTGCTTGGCGTTCTCGCGCAGCTTGGAGACCAGCGGCGAAAAGTCCGAATCGCCACTGATGATGACGAAGGTGTTGACGTGCGACTTGGTGTAGCACAGGTCCAGCGCGTCCACCACCAGGCGGATGTCGGCCGAATTCTTGCCCGACTGGCGCACGTGGGGGATTTCGATGAGCTCGAAATTGGCCTCGTGCATGGTGGCCTTGAAGCCCTTGTAGCGCTCCCAGTCGCAATAGGCCTTCTTGACCACGATGCTGCCCTTGAGCAGCAGGCGCTCCAGGATGGGCTTGATGTCGAATTTTTCGTACTGTGCATCGCGCACGCCCAGGGCGACGTTTTCAAAGTCGCAAAACAGGGCCATGCTGATGCTGTCGGAGGGGGATGCCATGGGGATGTGTCCGTTCAATGTCTGCACGGATCATCACACGGAACGACTCCGCCCCTCCCGGGGTTGGTCCTCAGGACGGTTTGGCCAGCCCCAGCTTTTCCACCAGCGCCTTCTCGCGCGCGAAGGTGTCCTGAGCGAACTTCTGGTACTGCGCGCTGCCCATGTACATGGGCACGATGTCCAAGCCCAGCGCCTTGAGCATGGGTGTGGCCAACGTGGCTCGCTATGTGACGCAGGCCGTTCGTGGCGCCGGGTTTGCCGAGTTAGCAGGCACCATTCTTCGCAATCGGCAAGGCCCTTCAGGCCGGCCCCTGCGCACGCAAGCCGTGCAGAGGCAACCCGGGCACATCCATTGCCAGTCTCAGCACCTGGCCGTGCGTGGAGTCGGTCACATACAGCGTTGTACCGCCCTCTCCACCAAATGCCAGGTTGGTGGTGGAGCTGCCCGGAACACCGCGCAGCACCTTTTCGGGTTCCGCCCGATGGTTCAGAACCCATACGTAGCCCAGGCCTGGGTTGGCCACCAGCAGGCGACCTGTTGCATCCACCGCCAGGCCGTCCGGACCGCTGGGGCCATGGGAGGTGAAGAACTGCCCCACCTTGGCCACGCTGCCGTCGGACAACAGCGGCACGCGCCACACGCAGTTGCCCCGCGTCACCGCCAGGTACAGCACGCGGCCATCGGGCGACAGAGCGACGCCGTTGGGGCTGGGCACGTTGGCCAGCAACAGGTCGAGCTGGCCATTGGGACGCAGGCGAAACAGGCGACCGCTGGGATCGTGCAGGCCGCTTTGGCCCTGGTCGGTGAAGTAGAGGTTGCCTTCGGCGTCAAAGATCAGGTCGTTCACGCCCTTGAAGCGCTCGCTGTTGCGGCGCTGCAGGTACGGGGTGACAGCGCCCGTGGCCACATCCAACTGCATCAAACCGTTCTTGTAGTCGGTGATGAGCAACGTGCCGGGCTTCAAGAACTTGAGACCGTTGGGCTCACCGTCGTACTCGGCCACCAGCGTCCATTCACCCTGCGGGTTGATGCGGAAGACGCGACCCCAGGGGATATCGCTGACGTAGAGGTTGCCTGCGTCGTCGAACACCGGGCCTTCCAGAAACGAATCGGTGATGGTGCCGCCCCGGTTGGCGTCGGCCCAGTCGCTGCGCTCGCGGCGGCGAAAGTGCTCGGGCATGGTGGTGAAGACGTCGAGGTCACGGACCTCAGGGGCTTGCAGCAAAAACATGGCGGGTCTTTCCAATGCATTCAGGCGGCGGGAGCGGTATCGAAACCATACAGCCGCGCCGGGTTGTCGACCAGGATGCGGTCCATGGCCGCATCGCTACCGGCCCAGGCCTGCAGCAAATCGACCAGGGCAGCGTCATTCACGGTGCCCGGCGCCTCGGTGGTGTGCGGCCAGTCGCTGCCCCACACCAGGCGATTGGGCGCAGCCTGCACCAGGGCGCGGCCCAACGGCAGGGTGTCGGCGTAGCTCGGGCCGTGCACGGTAGAGCGCATGTAGGCGCCCGAGAGCTTGACCCAGGTGTTGCCACCATCGAGCAGGCCGCGCACCACGCCATACGCTTGCGCCGCAGGGCCTTCGGCCGGGTCGATGCGCCCCAGGTGGTCGATGACCAGCGGCACAGGCAAGGTGTGCAACAGGGGCGCGAGCGCGATGAGTTGCTCCGGCTGCGCAAAGATCTGGATATGCCAGCCCGCGCAGGCCGGATGCTCGGCCACCTTGCGCGCCAGCGTGGCCAGCATGGCGGGCGTGGTGGTGCCCCACGATTGGGGCGAGACGAAGTTGACGCGCAGCCCGCGCACACGGCGGGCGGCCAGGTGGCTCAGCTCTTCGGCACCCACGCCGTCGCCCACCACGGCCACGCCGCGTGCAGCGTCACCCAACTGGTCCAGTGCATCCAGCGTGCAGGCGTTGTCGGTGCCGTAGGTGGATGGCGTGACCACCACCGTGCGCGTGCAGCCCAGGCGCGCCTGCAGCTGCCGGTACACCGCCACGGGCGCCACCGGCGGCGTGCGCGGCCAGTGGGCCGACGGTGCAAAGCGCGGGTCAAAGATGTGCATGTGGCTGTCGCACGCGCCGGGCGGCAACGGACGCTGCGGGCGGTTCAGGCCCACCGAGTGCGGCACGGGCGTGGTCAGCGCTGGCAAGGGCATGGGTCAGTCCAGCTTGATATTGCCCTTCTTCACCACCTCGCCCCACTTGGCATCTTCCTTTTTCAGGAAGGCGGCAAAGTCGGCGGGTGTGGAGCCCACGGGCTGGGCGCCCAGATCGGCCAGGCGCTGCTTCACTTCGTCTTCCTTCAGCACCTCTTGCAGGGCCTGCTGCAGCTTGGTGGCGATGGGGGCGGGCACGCCTGCGGGCAGGAACATACCGTTCCACTCATAGGCCTCGTAGCCGGGGATGGCCGCTTCGGCCACCGTGGGCACATCGGGTAGGCGCTTGGAGCGATCTGGCGCCGACACGGCCAATGCGCGCAGCTTGCCGCCCGAGATATGCGGGTAGGTGGCGGCCACGGTGCCGAACATGAAATCCACCTGGCCAGCCATCACGTCGGTAATGGCGGGGCCGCCGCTCTTGTAGGGCACATGCACCATGTCCAGGCCCAGCTTCTGGGCCATCAGCTCGGCGGCCAGGCGCTGCACCGTGCCACTGCCGCCCGAAGCGAAGTTGATCTTGCCCGGCTGCGCCTTGGCCTTGGCGATCAGCTCGCCCACGTTCTTGTAGGGCGCATCGGCCTTCACGATGAGCACGTTGGGCGCCAGCAGCACCAGCGACAGCGGCTGCAGCGCCGTGCTGGCGTAGGGCATCTTGGGGAACAGGTGCGGGTTGATGGAGTACGGCGTGGCGTCGTACAGCATGGTGTAGCCGTCCGCCGGAGCCTTGGCCACAAAGCTGGCGCCAATGGTGCCGCTGGCACCGGCCTTGTTGTCCACGATCACGCTGGTGCCCAGCTTGGTGCCCAGGCGGGTGGCGACCACACGGGCCACGGCATCGGCCGCGCCGCCGGGGGCGTAGGGCACGACGATGGTGATGGGCCGCTCAGGGAAGGCGTGGGCCACGCCAGCGGCCAGGGCGCAGGTGGCGATCAGGGGTTTGAGGAAGCGGAACATGGGTGTCTCCAATCAATGCAAGGTTCTACAACAGGGAGGGCTCAATCGGCTTTGAGGTCCAGCGCTTTGGCAATCTGGCTGTGGGTGGTGACCTCGCGGGCCACGCGGGTGGCAAAGGCATTGCCGCAGACCGATTCGGCGTCCAGCCCCAGGCCGCGCAGCTTTTCGGCGGCCGATTCACTCTTGGCAAAGTCGGCGGCCGTGCGCTCCAGCGCCTGGGCGATGGGCTCGGGCAGGCCCGCAGGGGCCAGCACGCCGTACCACACGTCGGCGGCGTAGTTGCCACCACCGGCTTCTGCAAACGTGGGCACGTCGGGCACCAGGGCCGAGCGCTTGGGCGCGCCCACGGCCAGCGCACGCAGCTTGCCGCTCTTGATCTGCGGCAGCACCGAGCCGAGGGTGGCGAAAGAGCTGTCGAGCTGACCGCCCATCAGATCCGTCACCACTGGGGCAGCGCCCTTGTAGGGCACATGGTTGAGCTGCAAGCCCTGGGCGCGGGCAAACATCTCGGTGGCGAAATGGCCTGAGCTGCCCACCCCGGCGGTGCCCGCCGTCACGCGGCCGGGCTCGGCACGGGCCTTGGCCTGGTAATCGGCCAGCGTCTTCACCGGCAGGCTGGGGGCCACCACCAGCACCGTGGGGCTGCTGGCCACCGTGCACAGGGGGCGGAAGGACTTCACCGCATCGAACTTGACGCGGCCCTGGTACAGCGCCGGAATCATGGTGTGGTTGGTGGCACCGAACAGCAGCGTATAGCCATCGGCCGGGGCGCTGGCCACGGCCTGGGCAGCAATGATGGTGCCCGCGCCGGGCTTGTTGTCGATGATGAACGGCTGGCCCAGCGCCTTGCTGGCGTGGTCGGCAAAGGCGCGTGCCACCACGTCGGTGGGGCCGCCTGCCGCAAAGCCCACCACCAGCTTCACGGGCTTGGTGGGGTAGCCTGCCGCACCTGCTTGCGCGTGGGCTGCGCAAGACGCTATTAAAACCATAGCTGCTAGCGCTTGAGGGACGAGCGCCAGAGGCGTATTTTTCTTCAACATGGCGAAGACTCCTTCAATCAATGCGGATGCCGGCGGTGCGAATCACCTCGGCCCACTTGGTGGTTTCGGCTTTCAAAAAGGCGCTGAACTCCTGCGCGCTGGAGCCCACGCCCTGCACGCCCAGTTCGGCAAAGCGCTTCTTCATCTCGGGGCT
>Ga0208516_100313_pt1 | contig 22647 bp, 17 predicted proteins | sample LakWasM117_HOW13_2_FD_183931 | JGI IMG/M metagenome (GOLD analysis project Ga0208516, IMG submission 183931) | Freshwater sediment methanotrophic microbial communities from Lake Washington under simulated oxygen tension - Sediment Metagenome... | ecosystem: Environmental > Aquatic > Freshwater >...
CGCCGTGGCGGCGCATCACGCCGCGCACCAGGGCCAGGCCCGTGCCCAGGCCGGGGAACTCGGATTCGCGGTGCATGCGCTGGAAGATGCCGAACAGCGCTCCCGCACGCGAGGGATCGAACCCCACGCCGTTGTCCGTCACGCTGAGCGTGATGCCGCCGTCGGCATGGCGCTCCACATCGATGGCAATGCGCGGCTGGTCCACGGGCCGGGTGAACTTGACGGCGTTGTCCAGCAGCGCCTCCAGCACCTGGCGCAGCAGGGCCGCGTCGGCACGCACGGCGGGACTTTGCTGCGGCAGGCTCCATTGCAGCCGCGCCGCCGCGCCGCAGGCCGCCCAGCGCGGCTGCGCGAGCACCGCCGTGCGCGCCTGCTCCAGCAGCTCCTGCAAGGCGACGGGCTGCCACTGCATGGGCGTGCGCGCGGCGCGCGACAGGGCCAGCAGGCCGTCGAGCATGCCGCCCATGCGGCGCGCCGACTGGTCCATGGTCTGCAGGAAGCCGCGCGCCTCCTGCAGCTCCTGCGGCGAAGGCGCGGCCTGCGACAGCAGCTCATCGACCAGGGGGCCGAAGGACAGCACATGGCGCAGCGGCGCGCGCAGGTCGTGCGACACCGCATGCAGCCATTCCTGCTGCGCGGCGCGCAGGGCCTGCAGCTCCTGCTCGCGCTGGGCCAGGCGCTCCAGCGCATCCTGCAGCGTGCGGGGAGGGCCCTGCAGGTCGGCGGCGGGGTCGGGGGGCGGATGGGGTGCGAAAGGTTCCGTCATGGCATGGACAGGGTCAGGAGATTCGGCAAATCGGCGTACCCCGTACGGGACCCGCCGGCGATGCGGGCCCTCGAGCCCACGTGTCTCGGAAGTCTCAGGACTTGGGCAGTTTGACTGGGCGCTTCCAGCTGGTGATGCTCACCTGCCTGCCCCGCGATACCGTGAGCACGCCGGGCTCGGTGCTCTTGGTGACCGTGGAGCCGCCGCCCACCGTGCCGCCCGCGCCAATGGTGACGGGCGCCACCAGCACGCAATTGCTGCCGATGTGCACGTCGGCCTCGATCACCGTGCGGTGCTTGTTCACGCCGTCGTAGTTGGCCGTGATGGAGCCGGCGCCGTAGTTGACGCGCTCGCCCACCGTGGCATCGCCCAGGTAGGCCAGGTGGTTGGCCTTGGCGCCATCGGCCAGCACGGAGTTCTTGACCTCGACGAAGTTGCCGATGTGCACTTCGCGGCCCAGTTGCGCTCCGGGGCGCAGGCGCGCAAACGGGCCGACCAGGGCGCCCTCGCCCACGCTGACGCCGGCCTTCTCGCCATCGACATGCGTGTACGGATGGAGGACGGCGCCCGCCGCAATCGTGGCGTTGGCAATGCTGCAATAGGCGCCGATGCGCGCACCTTCGCCAATCTCCACATGGCCGCTGAAGATGCAGCCCACGTCGATCTCCACATCCTGCCCGCAGGCCAGGCGTGCCGCGCGGCCCGTGCGCGGGTCGTCGCGCAGGTCAAAGCGCGCGGGGTCGGCCAGGCGCACGCCCTGCTCCATCAGCGCACGGGCCTGGGCGCCCTGGTGGGCGCGCTCCAGCTCGGCCAGTTGCAGCGGGCTGTTGACGCCCGCCACCTGCACCGGGTCGGCAATGCAGTGCGCGACCACGGGCACGCCGTCGGCCACGGCCATGGCGACCACGTCGGTCAGGTAGTACTCGCCCTGGGCGTTGTCATTGGTCAGGCGGGCCAGCCAGCCGGCCAGGTGGCGGGCCGGCACGGCCATGATGCCGCTGTAGATTTCCTGGATGGCGCGCTGGGCGTCATTGGCATCCTTTTGCTCGACGATGCGCTGCACCGTGCCGTCTTCGCCGCGCACGATGCGGCCGTAGCCCGTGGGATCGGGCAGGCGCACGGTCAGCAGGGCCAGCCGCTGGCCATCGGCCGCATCGACCAGGGCGCGCAGCGTGTCGGCCTGTGTCAGCGGCACATCGCCCGAGAGCACGATGACCATGCCGTCGCCCGCCAGCGCGGGCACGGCCTGCTGCACCGCGTGGCCCGTGCCCAGCTGCGGCTCCTGGCGCACGAACTTCAGCGCCATGGAGCCGCCCTGGCAGGCCGCCGCCATGGCGGGCTCCACCTGGTCCGCGCCGTGGCCCGTGACCACCACGGCCGAGCGCGCATCCAGCTGCGCCGCCGTGGACAGCACATGGCCCAGCAACGGGCGCCCCGCCAGGCGCTGCAGGACTTTGGGAAGGCGGCTTTTCATGCGCGTGCCCTTGCCCGCGGCCATGATGACGAGATCCAGAGGTGCTGTCATAGGTGATTCATCCAAAACGCCAGAACCTGTGCCGGCAACGCCGCCGATTATCTGCCCGCCAAGGGCTGCGGCCGGTCACACGATTGACGTATGCTGGCGGCGCCATGCCCCATGCCACCACTGCACCCGTTCCCCTGCTGCGCACACGCGCCATCGGAGCCGGCCATCTGCGTGCCTTCCTGGCCGTGGCCCGGCACCTGAATTTCCGCGCGGCCGCCGACGAGCTGTCGCTGACGCAGTCGGCCGTGAGCCGCCAGATCCAGTCGCTGGAGGATGAAGTCGGCGTGCCGCTGTTCCTGCGCCACACGCGCGCCGTGGAGCTGACCGGGGCCGGCGCCCAGCTGCTGCGCTCGGTGGCGCCCGCGCTGGAGCAGATCGACGCCTCGGTGCGCCAGATCCGCCAGACCGTGGGCCGCAAGAGCGTGGCCATCACCACCTGGGCCAGCTTTGCCGCCATGTGGCTGATCCCGCGCCTGGAGTCCTTCCAGCGCGCCTGGCCCGATATCGACATCCGCATCGACACCAGCGACACCGTGATGGACCTGGACACCACCGACGTGGACCTGGCCCTGCGCTACGGCCGCGCGGGCGACGGCTGGCCCCAGGCGCAGCGCCTGTTCGGCGAGCAATTGGCCGTGGTGGCCAGCCCGCGCCTGCTGGCCGGCGGCCCGCCGCTCAGGACGCCGGCCGATGCCGCGCGCTACACGCTGATCGAGACCGGAGACGCCCACCGCATGCCCCAGCTGGAATGGCTGGGCTGGCAGCGCTGGTTCGGCGTGCAGGGCTGCGACCAGCTGCAGCCGCCGCGCTGGCTGTACTTCAACTACGCCCACCAGATCGTGCAGGCCGCCCTGGCCGGCCAGGGCCTGGCGATTGCGCGGCTGCCGCTGGTGGCCGATGCGCTGGCGGCTGGCGACCTGGTCGAGGTGCTGCCCGCGCACCGGCTGGAATCGCCGCTGGCCTACTGGCTGATCGTGGGCCCGCGCAGCGCCGCACGCCCCGAGGTGGCCGCCTTCTGCCGGTGGCTGCAGGAGCAGGCCGAGGTCACGCGCGAAACCGTCGAATCGCCCCCGGCTTGAAAAATGCCCCCTCACGCGCCCCTTGCTGTGCAAGGTTCGCTGCCCCCCGAGGGGCCGTTTTCACCTTGGGGCGGCCCGGCGATGAAAAAAGGACGCGGGCATGCCGGCGTCCTTCATTCCTGTGCAGCCGGGCGCATGGCCCGGCGCGGGCATCAGCCCAGCGTCACGCGCGCAAACTTGCGCTTGCCCACCTGCACCACATAGGTGCCAGCTTCGAGCTTGAGGCCCCGGTCGCTGATGGCCGTGCCGTCCACGCGCACGCCGCCGCCGTCGATCAGGCGGTTGGCCTCGCTGGTCGAAGGCGCCAGGTTGGCCTGCTTGAGCAGGGCACCGATGCCCAGCGGCGCGCCCGACAGGCTGACCTCGTCGATCTGGTCGGGAATGCCGCCCTTGCTGCGGTTGTTGAAATCCTGCTCGGCCGCATCGGCCAGCGCCGCGCTGTGAAAGCGCGCCGTGATTTCCTTGGCCAGCAGCACCTTGGCGTCCTTGGGATTGCGCCCGCCTTCCACCTCGGCCTTGAGCGCGGCGATCTCGGCCAGGCTCTTGAACGACAGCAGGGTGTACCAGTTCCACATCAGCGTGTCCGAGATGCTCAGCACCTTGGCGAACATGGTGTTGGCGTCCTCGGTGATGCCGATGTAGTTGTTCTTGGACTTGGACATCTTGTGCTCGCCGTCCAGGCCCACCAGCAGCGGCATGGTGAGCACGCACTGCGTGTCCTGCCCGTATTCCTGCTGCAGATGGCGGCCCATGAGCAGGTTGAACTTCTGGTCCGTGCCGCCCATCTCCAGGTCGGCGCGCAGCGCCACCGAGTCATAGCCCTGCAGCAGCGGGTAGAGGAACTCGTGCAGGCTGATGGAGCTGCCGTCGGTGAAGCGCTGGTGGAAGTCGTTGCGCTCCATCATGCGGGCCACCGTGTACTTGGCCGACAGCTCGATCATGCCGCGCGCGCCCAGCTTGTCGCACCACTCGCTGTTGTAGCGCACCTCGGTGCGGGCGGGGTCCAGCACCTTGGCGGCCTGGGTGTAGTAGGTCTCGGCGTTGACCTTGATCTGCTCGGCCGTCAGCGGCGGGCGCGTGCTGTTGCGGCCCGAAGGATCGCCGATCAGGGTGGTGAAATCGCCGATCAGGAAGATCACCTGGTGGCCCAGGTCCTGCAGCTGGCGCATCTTGTTGAGCACCACGGTGTGGCCCAGATGGATGTCGGGCGCCGTCGGGTCCAGGCCCAGCTTGATGCGCAGCGGCACGCCGGTGGCCTCGGAACGGGCCAGCTTTTGCACCCAGTCCGCCTGGGGCAGCAGCTCATCCACGCCGCGCAGGGTGGTTTCAAGCGCTTGGCTTACACCGTCGGTGACCGGGTATGTTGTAACAGCAGATTGATTCATAAGGGTTTTTCGCCAGGCCGCGTAGGACTGCGTCGGTATACTCCGGGGATTTTCCCGCTGCGGCGAATTCTAGACGCCCGCCTATCCGCACCGCAGAGCGCGGACTTGTTGCCCGTCTGGAGAGCGTATCCCGCCGCTGCGATGCTGTCCGGCCCCCGCAGGGCCGGATGCGCGCAACCCAAGGATCTGATGTTGTGAAATATGGCTTGAACCATGCCAGCGGTGCTCTTGTTGCGCGGCTGACCTCCGTGATCCAGCAACACCCCAAGCGTGTCACCGCAGCACTGGCAGCCATCTTGCTCACGGGCGGCGGCGGTGCCTTCGCCGTGGCCAACCTGGGACCCGATCCGGCCGACCTGCCGGTGCGCATGCTCTCCACGCCCGTGGAATCGCTGGCCGAAGGCCAGACCCTGGCCGAGCTGACCGACAGCGTGCAGGGCATGTCCCTGTACCGTTCCGAATACACGCGCGGCAGCGACACCGCCGAAACCCTGCTCCAGCGCCTGGGCGTGGCCGATCCGGCCGCTGCCGCCTTCATGCGCGGCAACGACCAGGTTCGCCAGCATGTGCTGGGCCGCGCCGGCCGCCTGGTGACGGCCGAGACCACGCCTGACCACCAGCTGTCGCAGCTGACCGTGCGCTGGGCGCCCGACGAGGACGGCAGCTTCCGCCGCCTTGTGGTCGAGCGCAAGAACAATGAACTGAGCACCCGCATCGAGACGGGCAAGCTGACGGCCTCGCCCCGCCTGGCCGGCGGCATCATCCGCAGCTCGCTGTTCGCCGCCACCGACGCGGCCTCCATCCCCGATGCCGTGGCCATGCAGATGGCCGACATCTTCCAGGGCGACGTGGACTTCCGCCGCAGCCTGCGCAAGGGCGACCGCTTCTCCGTGGTCTACGAATCGCTGGAAGCCGATGGCGAGCCGCTGCGCGCCGGCCGCGTGCTCAGCGCCGAATTCCACAACAACGGCAAGGTCGTGCAGGCGCTGTGGTTCCAGGACGAAGGCAAGGCCAAGGGCGACTACTACACCATGGACGGCAAGAGCCGCCGCCAGGCCTACCTGACCTCGCCCGTGGAGTTCTCGCGCATCAGCAGCGGCTTTGCCATGCGCATGCACCCCATCCACAAGACCTGGCGTGCCCACCTGGGCACGGACTTCGCCGCTGCCACGGGCACCAAGGTGCGTACCGTGGGCGACGGCACCGTCTCCTTCGCGGGCGTGCAGAACGGCTATGGCAACGTGATCTTCGTGGACCACGCCAACAACCACACCACGGTCTACGCCCACCTGAGCCACATCGGCGTCACGCGCGGCCAGCGCGTGGAGCAGGGCGACATCATCGGCAACGTGGGCTCCACGGGCTGGGCCACCGGCCCGCACCTGCACTTCGAGTTCCGCGTCAACGGCGAGCACCGCGATCCCATGACCATCGTCCAGGCCACCGATGCCGCCCGCCCCGTCTCCAAGGCCGGCCGCGCCGCCTTCGACAAGATGGCCGCGCAGATGCGCATCGAGCTGCAGGCATCGAACGAAGCACTGGCCCTGGCCAGCGAACGCTGAGCCACCGCGCTCCCATCCCGCAAAGGCTGCCCTGGCAGCCTTTGTTGTTTCAGGCGCATCCTTTTGTGATCGCGGGCCCCAGGCCGCAGGGCTACCATTGCCGGCATGAACCAGCCCACCCCCTCCCCCATCGCCCACCGCTACTGCATAGGCCTGATGTCCGGCACCTCGCTTGACGGGGTGGACGGCGTGCTTGTGGACTTTGCCGAAGGCACGCAGGTGCTGTGGCATGCCAGCCGGGGGTTCGACGCCGCGCTGCGCGCCGAGCTGCTGGCGCTGAACACCCCCGATGGCCGCGACGAGCTGCACCGCGCGGCGCTGGCGGCCAATGCGCTGGCGCGCAGCTATGCCGAGGTGGTGCGGGAGTTGCTGCAGGCCACGGGCCTGGCGCCCGCGCAGATCGCCGCCATCGGCGCCCACGGCCAGACCGTGCGCCACCGGCCGCAGATGTTCGACGGCACGGGCTACACGCTGCAGCTCAACAGCCCGGCCCTGCTGGCCGAGCTCAGCGGCGTTGCCGTGGTGGCCGACCTGCGCAGCCGCGACGTGGCCGCTGGCGGCCAGGGCGCGCCACTGGTGCCCGCCTTCCACCAGGGCGTGTTCGGCCGTCCCGGCGAGACGGTGCTGGTGCTCAACATCGGCGGCATTGCCAACCTCAGCGTGCTGGCGGGCGATGGCACGGTGCTGGGCTTCGACTGCGGCCCCGGCAATGCGCTGATGGACGGCTGGTGCCAGACCCACACCGGCCAGCCCTATGACGACGGCGGCCAGTGGGCGGCCACGGGCCAGGTGCTGCCCGCCCTGCTCGACCGTCTGCTGGCCGAGCCTTTCCTGCAGCAGCCGCCGCCCAAGAGCACGGGGCGCGACCTGTTCCATGCGGACTGGCTGGCCGGCCATCTTTCCGCCAGTGCAACCAGCGCCACCGATGCCCGCCCTGCCGACGTGCAGGCCACGCTCACCGAATTCACGGCCCGCGCCTGCGCCGGTGCCGTGCAGCGCTTCGGGCGTGGCGGCGGCGAGCTGCTGGTCTGCGGCGGAGGCGCCTTCAACACGCAACTGATGCAGCGCATCGCCGCCCTGCTGCCCGGCGTGGCCGTGGACACCACGGCCGCGCGCGGCCTGCCGCCTCAGCAGGTGGAGGCCGCCGCCTTCGCCTGGCTGGCGCGCCAGGCCCTGCTGGGCCTGCCCGGCAACCTGCCCGCCGTGACGGGCGCACGCGGCCCGCGCATCCTGGGCGCCATCCACCCCGCATGAGTACCGCGGAAAAGCAGCGCCAGCAAAAAGGCCCGCGCAAGGCATTGCTGCCAGGCGCGGGCCCCCCACCAAAAACGGTGCGCTACGTCAGCCGCCGATATAGACGAACTTGAAGAGGAAGACGCCGCCGATCAGCCACACCATCCAGTGCACTTCCTTGGCGCGCCCCGTGAACAGCTTGAGCACGGCATAGGTGATGAAGCCGAAGGCCAGGCCATTGGCCACCGAGTAGGTGAAAGGCATGAGCAGGGCCGTGACGGCGGCGGGGATGGCCTCGGTGGTCTCGCCCCATTCGATCTCGGTCAGCTCCTTGAGCATCAGGCAGGCCACGAAGAACAGCGCGGGCGCCGTGGCGTAGCCGGGCACCACGCCGGCCAGCGGCGACAGGAACAGGCAGCACAGGAAGAGCACGGCCACGGTCAGCGCCGTCAGGCCCGTGCGGCCGCCCGCTTGCACACCGGCCGCGCTTTCCACGTAGGCCGTGGTGCTGGAGGTGCCCAGCAGCGAGCCCGCGAAGATGGCGCCGCTGTCGGCCAGCAGCGAACGGTTGAAACGCCCCATGCGGCTGGGCACCAGCAGGCCGGCGCGCTTGGCCACGCCCATCAGCGTGCCCGTGGCATCGAACAGCTCGACCAGGAAGAACACCAGCACCACGTTGAGGATGCCGCCCGTCAGCGCGGACTTGATGTCCAGCTGCAGGAAAGTGGGCGCAATGGAGGGCGGCGCCGAGAACACGCCGTGGAACTCGTTGCCCGCGAAGAAGAACGAGGCCACGGTGACCGCGACGATGCCGATCAGGATGGCGCCCGGCACCTTCAGGCGGTCCAGCACCACGATGATCAGAAAGCCCAGCGAGGCCAGGATGACTTCGGGCTTGTGCAGGTCGCCCAGGGTCACGAAGGTGGCCGGCGATGCGGCGACGATGCCCGCGCTCTTGAGCGCGATCAGCGCCAGGAACAGGCCGATGCCCACGGTGATCGCTATGCGTATGGACTGCGGTATGCCCTTGATGATCAGCTCCCGCAGGCCGAACAGTGTCACCAGCAGGAACAGGCAGCCCGAGACGAAGACCGCGCCCAGCGCGGCCTGCCAGGTGAAGCCCATGTGCAGCACCACCACGTAGGCGAAGTAGGCGTTCAGGCCCATGCCCGGCGCCAGCGCGATGGGATAGTTGGCGTACAGCGCCATGATGGTCGTGCCCAGCGCCGCGATCAGGCAGGTGGCCACGAAGACGGCCCCCTTGGGCATCCCCGCATCCCCCAGGATCGAGGGATTGACGAAGATGATGTAGGCCATCGTCAGAAAGGTCGTCAGGCCCGCGACCAGCTCGGTTCTTACATTGGTGCCGTGCTCACTGAGCTTGAACACCCGTTCCATCCAGTTCATCGCATTGTCTCCGTGTTGTTTTCGCATGCGGGGCGCAACGGTTGTGAAAGCGCCCAGGGTTGAGCACCGGCTGTCCAGGCCGGCACAAGGCATGGCACCCTGCCGGGCAGCCATGGACCTGGTGGCGCGCATCGCTGCGCGCGGATTCAAGGAATGAGGGGGCGGCGCCGGTCCGCTCAGCTCCCGGCGGCCTGCACGGCCTCGATGGCGCGCAGGATGGATTCCGGCGTGGCCGGCGATTGCAGCGGCGGGTTGCTGCGGTGCCCGCCCGCGGCCGAGACGGCATCGCGGATGGCGAAGAACACCGAGAACGGCAGCAGCAGCGGCGGCTCGCCCACGGCCTTGCTGCGGTGGATGGAGTCCTCGAAGTTGTCGCCCTCGAACAGCCGCACGTTGAACACGGGCGGGCAGTCGTTGGCCGTCGGGATCTTGTAGGTGCTCGGGGCGTGCGTGGTGAGCTTGCCGCTTTGCGGGTGCCAGACCAGCTCTTCCGTGGTCAGCCAGCCCATGCCCTGGATGAAGGCGCCCTCGACCTGGCCCACGTCCACGGCGGGGTTCAGCGAGCGGCCCACGTCGTGCAGCACGTCGGCGCGCAGCAGCTTGAACTCGCCGGTCAGCGTGTCCACCACCACCTCGCTCACGGCCGCGCCGTAGGCGTAGTAGAAGAAGGGCCGGCCCTGCATGGTGTCCTTGTTCCACGACAGGCCGGGCGTGGCATAGAAGCCGTCGGACCACAGCTGCACGCGCTCGATGTAGGCCTCGCCCACCACGGCCTTGAAATCCAGCACCTTGCCGTTGACGTGGACCTGGTCGTTGGCAAAGCGCACGTCCTCCGCGCGGCCGCCATGGCGCTCGGCGGCGCAGGCGGCCAGGCGTTCGCGGATCTGGCGCGCCGCGTCCTGCGCGGCCTTGCCGTTGAGGTCGGCCCCCGTCGATGCCGCCGTGGCCGAGGTATTGGCCACCTTGGTGGTGTCGGTGGCCGTGACGCGCACGCGCCCGAAGCCCACGCCCAGCTCATGCGCCACGACCTGGGCCACCTTGGTGTTCAGGCCCTGGCCCATCTCGGTGCCGCCGTGGTTCACGAGGATGGAGCCGTCGTTGTAGACATGGACCAGGGCGCCGGCCTGGTTGAAGTGCTTGACGTTGAAGGAGATGCCGAACTTGAGCGGCGTCAGCGACAGGCCGCGCTTGAGCACGGGGCTGGCCGCGTTGAATTCGGCGATGGCATCGCGGCGCGCGCGGTAGTCGCTGCAGGTCTCCAGCTCGGCCACCAGCTCGTGGATCACGTTGTCGGTCACGACCTGGCTGTAGGGCGTGACGTTGCGCTCGGTCTTGCCGTAGAAGTTGACGCGGCGCACATCGAGCGCATCGCGCCCCAGCTCGCGCGCCACCGTCTCCATGATGTTCTCGATGGCGATCGCGCCCTGCGGGCCGCCGAAGCCGCGGAACGCCGTATTGCTCTGGGTATTGGTCTTGCCCGAGTAGCCGTGCATGGACACATCGGGCAGCCAGTACGTGTTGTCGAAGTGGCACAGCGCGCGCGTCATCACGGGGCCGGACAGGTCGGCCGAGTGGCCGGCGCGCGAGACCATGGAGATCTCGGCGCCGAGGATGCGGCCCTCGTCGTCGTAGCCCACCTCGTACTCGTACCAGAAGCAGTGGCGGCGGCCCGTGATCATGAAGTCGTCATCGCGGTCCAGGCGCAGCTTGACGGGGCGGCGCAGCCGCGTCGCGGCCACCGAGGCCACGCAGGCGAACAGGGCCGACTGCGACTCCTTGCCGCCGAAGCCGCCGCCCATGCGGCGGCACTCCACATGCACGGCGTGCGAGGCCACGCCCAGCGCATGCGCCACCAGGTGCTGCATCTCGCTGGGGTGCTGGGTGGAGCAGTACAGGTGGACGGCGCCGTCCTCCTTGGGAATGGCGTAGCTGATCTGGCCTTCCAGGTAGAACTGCTCCTGGCCACCCACGTAGAACGATGACTTCAGGCGGTGCGGCGCCTCGTCCATGGCGCGGCGCGCGCCGCCTTCATTCGTGCTGCGCGCCAGGTGCATGGGCGGCAGCACGTACTGGCCCAGCTCATGCGCCTGCTGGGGCGTGAGCACGGGCGGCTCGGCCGTGATGTCGGCCGCCGCCTTGGCCTGGGCCGCAGCCAGGCGCGCCGCCTCGCGGCTTTCGGCGATCACGGCGAACAGCGGCTGGCCCAGGTAGCGGATCTCGCCGCTGCACAGGATGGGGTCGTCGTGGATGATGGAGCCGCAGTCGTTGACGCCGGGAATGTCCTCGCCCGTGAGCACGGCCACCACGCCGGGCATGGCGCGGATGGCATCCAGCCTGAGCGCATTGAGCCGGCCATTGGCCACGGGCGACAGGCCCAGCGCACAGTGCAGCGTGCCGTCCAGCTCGGGCAGGTCGTCGATGTAGGCGGCTTCGCCGGCCACATGCAGATGGGCCGACTCATGCGGGCGGCTGATGCCCACGCGCTGGCCCTGGGTGTGGGCGCCGGCCTCGGCACGCTCGTCCACGCGGAAGGCGGTGTTCTTCAGGTAATGCGCAAAGGCCTCGGACGAGTGCAGCAGGGAGGGATCGATGGGGCGGTTCATTTCAGGCTCCTTGGTGCACTGCGTGGGGCATCACGCTCCAGACGCTGGTGGCCTGCAGCGGCAGCGGCTGCTGCGGACGTGTCTCCAGCCACAGGCGCTGCAGCAGGTTCTGCGCCACCTTGAGCCGGTAGTCGGCGCTGGCGCGCATGTCGGACATTGGCTTGAAGTCCTGGGCCAGCGCGGCCTGGGCGGCCTTCACTGCGGCCTGGTCCCAGGGCTGGCCCACGATGGCCGCCTCCGCCAGGGCCGCACGCTTGACCACGGCAGCCATGCCGCCAAAGGCCAGGCGGGCGGACTTCACCACCTCGCCATCGAGCTCGATGGCCAGCCCCGCGCACAGCGCCGAGATGTCGCAGTCAAAGCGCTTGCTGATCTTGTAGGCCCGGGTCTGGCGCCGTGCAGCGTCCAGCGGCACGGCCAGGGCCTGCACGAACTCGCCCGGTTCCAGCTGGTTCTTCATGTAGTCCAGATAGAAGTCATGCAGCGGCATGCGGCGCACGCGTGCGCCCTTGCGCAGCTCGATCTGCGCGTCCAGCGCCATCAGCACGGGCGGGGAGTCGCCAATGGGCGAGCCATTGGCCACGTTGCCGCCCATGGTGCCCGCATGGCGGATGGGCACGGAGGCAAAGCGCAGCCAGACATCAGTCAGCCCCTCGAAGCGCTGCGACAGCGCCGACCAGGCCGATTCCAGCGAGGCACCGGCGCCTATGTACAGCTCGCCGCCGTCCAGGCTGCCCGCGCCGCGGCGTTCCTCGACGCGCTTCATCTCGGCCACGTCGCCCACATAGACGATGTCGCCCAGGTCGCGGAACTGCTTGGTCACCCACAGCCCCACATCGGTGGAGCCTGCCAGCAGGCGCGCGCGGGGCTTGGCCTCGCACACGGCGGCCAGCTCGTCCAGCGTGCGCGGAGCGTGGAAGCTGTCCACACGGCCGCCCTGGGCGGCGTTGGGCGCGGTGTAGTCCAAGCCGGCATCCTGCGCGCGCAGGCCCTGCAGTGCCTGCACCACGGGGTCGGTGGCCATGCGCGTGGCGGGCAGGTCGAACATGCGCTGGCCTGCGTCCAGGATGGGACGGTAGCCCGTGCAGCGGCACAGATTGCCCGACAGCTCGTCGGCCAGCTGCTGGCGCGAGGGGCGCGTGCCGGCCTGCTGGTGGTGCTCGTAGGCCGACCACAGCGACATCACGAAGCCCGGCGTGCAAAAGCCGCACTGCGAGCCGTGACAGTCCACCAGCGCCTGCTGCACGGGGTGCAGCTCGGCACCGCCTGCGGGCTTGCCGGTGGCACAGCCGTGCTTGCCGGCGCACTGGCCCTTGACGTCCTCCACCGTGAACAGCGCCTTGCCGTGCAGCGTGGGCAGGAACTGGATGCAGGCATTGACCGTCTGCAGCTGCAGGCCGCCCACGGCGTCGGGCGCGCCGTCTTCGGCCAGCTCGGCAATGACCACGGTGCAGGCGCCGCAGTCACCTTCGTTGCAGCCCTCCTTGGTGCCGGTGCAGCGCGCGTCGCCGCGCAGCCAGTCGAGCACCGAGCGCGTAGGATGCGGCCCCTGTACCTCGACGATCTGGCCGCGGTGATAGAAGCGGATGGGTTGGGAACTGGGGCTCTGGCTCATGCTCGTGGGGGCAACTGCTGGTGCGTGGACTGTTCGGATCACGACTTACGCAAATTCCGAGGAAGAAAGCCGCTGGCCCTGTGGCGATGGCGTGTTTGCGTTCTTGCTTGCGTAAGTCCTGCGGATGTACCCGAGATTAAGTCCAGCCCCGCCCAAACGCATAAGACGGCCTCGATATTTCCTATGCGGGCTGCCATATATCCTTGTCAAAAACAAGGGTAAACCCGCAACAAAAGTGTGGATTGCAACGGTTCAGGGTTCAAAAGCTATGCACCGTCCTCACTCGTGCTCGGCCGGCTCCAGAGGCTTGGGCCGCACATCCTCATCGTCGCCGAGCTGCGAGAAGATCATGGTCGAGGCCAGCGTCACCGCGCCCATGCAGACGAAGGTGGCGCGGAAGGCATTGAGGGTGTGCTGCGGCGTGTCGCCGCCGAACCATTCGCTGAAACCGGCCAGCACCGCACCTGCGGCGGCCACGCCCATGCCCATGGCCAGCATCTGCACCATGGACAGCAGGCTGTTGCCGCTGCTGGCGTTGCCGGCATCGAGGTCCTTGAGCGTGACGGTGTTCATGGCCGTGAACTGCATGGAGTTGGTGGCGCCGAAGATCAGCAGCTGGACGATGACCACCCACAGCGGCAGCGCCGTGGAGACCGTGCCGAAGCTGGCGATCATCAGCGACAGCACCAGGGTGTTGCCCATGAGCACGCGGCGGTAGCCGATGCGCTGGATCAGCGTGGTGGTCTGGCGCTTCATGGCCATGCTGGCCAGCACCGTGGGCAGCATCATCATGCCGGCCTGCAGCGGAGAGAAACCCAGGCAGACCTGCAGCACCAGCGGGATCAGGAAGGGCATGCAGGAGCTGCCCAGGCGCGAGAACAGGTTGCCCAGCAGGCCCACGCGCAGGCTGCGCACGGCAAACAGCTCGGGGGCGAACAGCGGGTCGGGCCGGCGCAGCGCGTGCAGCCAGTAGGCGGCCAGGCTGGCCAGGCCGAAGATCAGCAGCACGAAGACCATGGCGCCGTGGATGCCCTTGCCCGACATACTGTCCAGCGCCAGCGACACGGCCACCATGCCGAAGGCCAGCAGCGCATAGCCCACGCCGTCGAAGCGCTTGACGGCAAAGCGGTCGCCCACCGGCATGAAGCGCAGCGTGGCGGCCAGGCCGATCAGGCCCACGGGCACGTTGACCAGGAAGATCCAGTGCCAGCTCACGTACTCCACCATCCAGCCACCCAGCGTGGGGCCGATCAGCGGCCCGACCAGGCCGGGGATGGCCACGAAGCTCATGGCCTTGAGGAACTGCTCGCGCGGAAAGGCGCGCAGCACGGCCAGCCGCCCCACCGGCATGAGCAGCGCCCCGCCCATGCCCTGCAGCACGCGCGCAGCCACCATCAGCTGCAGGTTGGGCGCAATCGCGCACATCACCGAGCCCAGCACGAACAGCGCAATCGCCCACAGGTAGACACGCCGCGTGCCGAAGCGGTCGGCCATCCAGCCCGAGGCCGGGATCAGCATGGCCATGGTCAGCGAGTAGGCGACGATGACCGACTGCATGCGCAGCGGGCTCTCGCCCAGGGCCTCGGCCATGGTGGGCAGCGCGGTGTTGACGATGGTGCCGTCCAGCGTCTGCATGAAAAAGCCGATGGCCACAAGCCATAGCAGCACCGAACGCGAGGAGGATGTGGAGGAGGCGGAAGCGCTTTTGTCTTCAGGAATCATGGCAAGGCAGGAAGGGCGCAGGCGTTAAAAAACCGCCTGCGCATTGCTGCGCGGCGGTTGGTGGCGTGTTGTGCGGCGGGCTGCTGCGGGCTTCACTGCAGCGCGGCCGACAAGGCTTACACCGAGAAGCTCGATCCGCAGCCGCAGGTGGTGGAGGCGTTGGGGTTCTTGATCACGAACTGCGCGCCCTGCAGGTCTTCCTTGTAGTCGATCTCGGCACCCACCAGGTACTGGTAGCTCATGGCGTCGATCAGCAGCGACACGCCATTCTTGGTCATGGTCGTGTCGTCGTCGTTGGTGATCTCGTCGAAGGTGAAGCCGTACTGGAAGCCCGAGCAGCCGCCACCTTGCACGAACACGCGCAGCTTCAGGTCAGGGTTGCCTTCCTCGGCGATCAGATCGGCCACCTTGGCAGCTGCGCTGTCGGTGAAGACGATCGGGGTGGGCATTTCGGCGGTGGTGGTTTCGGTGATTTCTGCGACGGCGCTCATGGGGATACTCCGAAGTTCTCAATTGGCCCGAATGGTACAGCAAAGGGCTCGGGAATTCCCGGGGCCGCCGGCTTGACGACAGTGCAAGTGGGGGCATTGGCCACCAACGGCGAAGGTGAATGCGAAGGGTTTGCATCGCCCAGAAAAAAACCGCCGGCAAAGGCGGTTTTTTTCTGGGGAAAGCCCCGGGGGACTTTCCTGCAGTGCCAGCGGATTAACGCTTGGAGAACTGCTTGGCGCGGCGTGCGGAGCGCAGGCCGACCTTCTTACGTTCGACTTCACGAGCGTCACGCGTCACGAAGCCGGCTTGGCTCAGGACGGGCTTGAGCGCTGCGTCATAGTCGATCAGGGCGCGGGTGATGCCGTGGCGGGTAGCGCCGGCTTGGCCGGATTCACCACCACCGTGGACGTTCACTTGAATGTCGAAAGCTTCCAGGTTGCTCGTCAGAGCCAGGGGCTGCTTTGCGATCATGATCGAGGTTTCGCGGCCGAAGTATTCCTGAATGTCCTTGCCATTCACGGTAATCTTGCCGGAGCCCTTCTTCAGGAACACGCGTGCGACGCTGGATTTGCGACGGCCGGTGCCATTGTTCCAATCACCAATCATCTAGGTCTCCTTAGATTTCCAGAGCCTTGGGCTGCTGGGCGGTGTGGGGATGCTCAGCACCGCCGTACACCTTGAGCTTCTTGATCATTGCGTAGCCCAGGGGACCCTTGGGCAGCATGCCCTTGACGGCCTTTTCCAGAGCACGGCCGGGGAACTTGGCCTGCATGTCGCGGAAGTTGGTGGCAGTGATGCCGCCGGGGAAACCAGAGTGGCGGTAGTACACCTTGTCCAGGTTCTTGGTGCCGGTGACCTTGAGCTTGGAGGCGTTGATGATGACGATGAAGTCGCCGGTGTCAACGTGAGGTGTGTAAATGGCTTTGTGCTTGCCGCGCAGACGGAGTGCCACTTCGCTGGCGACACGTCCGAGCACCTTATCGGTGGCGTCAATCACAAACCACTCGTGTTGCACCTCAGCGGGCTTTGCGCTGAATGTAGACATGAGTTTTCTCTTTCAAGAAAGGTTTGGCGGGTCCTTTTCCGCGGTCGGCGCTTCTTCAAAAAGGAAGCCTCTTAGGCGGGGATGTAAACTTCGCCGCGGGACCCTAAAATCGCTGCGAAGCCCTCCATTATACAAAAACGGCAGGTCTTCGCCATCCCCCTTGCGCCGCCCTGTCTTCAGCGCCGGCCCCCATCCTTCAGCCGCCACGGACAACCACCCGGCAGCGCGGCTGGTTACCATACGCCTATGTTCAGTTACCGCCACGCCTTCCATGCAGGCAACCATGCCGATGTGCTCAAGCACACCGTGCTGATCGCCACCCTGCAATACCTCCTCCAGAAGGATGCCGCCCTCACGGTGCTGGACACGCACGCCGGCGCCGGCCTGTACCGACTGGACGGCGACTACGCCAACAAGAGCGGCGAGTCCGCCGACGGCATCATGCGCCTGGCCCAGGCCAAGGAGGCCGAGCTGGCCCCGGTGCTGCAGGCCTACCTGGCCACGGTGCGCTCCTTCAACCAAGGCGCGCAGCTGCGCAACTACCCGGGCTCGCCCTTCATCATCCAGTCCCTGCTGCGCGTGCAGGAGCGCGACAAGCTCAAGGTCTTCGAGCTGCATCCCACCGACATGCGCTCGCTGGTGGGCAACATTGCCCAGCTCGAAGCGGGCCGCCAGGTGGCCGTGCTGCACGAGGACGGCTTCGAGGGCATCAAGAAATTCCTGCCACCACCGTCGCGCCGCGCCCTGGTGCTGTGCGACCCCAGCTACGAGCTCAAGAGCGACTACGCCAAGGTGCTGGACATGGCGGCCGACAGCCTCAAGCGCTTTGCCACAGGCACGTATGCGGTCTGGTATCCGATCATCCCGCGCCCCGAGGCGCACGATCTGCCGCGCCGCCTGAAGACCATGACCACCAAGGCCGGCAAGAGCTGGCTGCACGTGGAGCTCACGGTCAAGAGCAACAAGACGTCGGAGCGCGGCGGCCTGCCGGCCAGCGGCATGTTCCTGATCAATCCGCCGTTCAATCTCAAGGAACAGCTCAAGCCGGCCATGCCGCAGCTGGTCAAGCTGCTCGGTCAGGACGAGAACGCGGCCTTCACGCTCGAATCCGGCGGCTGAACACGGTTCAGCGCGAGCTCGACGCCGCAGAGGCCACTGCCGTGGCCGAGGCTGCGGCGGGCGCAGCGGCCTTCGCCACCGGCTTGGCGGCAGGGGCGGCACGGCTGGCCACGGCCGTGCGCGCATTGGGCCTGGATGCGGGCGCCTTGGCCTGCACACGCGGCCGGACCGGGGCCTTTGCCTGAACCTGGGTCCGCGCCTGCGTTTGTGTTTGTGTTTGTGTCTGTGCCTTGGCCTGCTGAGTCTTCTTGAGGGACTCGGCCTTCCTCGCCGTGACCAGGGTTTCGGGGCATTCTTCCTCGCCTTCGTCGAGCTGCCACAGCTCCACGGGCTTGATGCCCAGGCCGACCATGCCCAGCTCCTGCGCAGCGGCCTGGCTCAGGTCGATCACGCGGCCGGGCGCAAACGGCCCCCGGTCATTGATGCGCACCACCACCGTCCTGCCTGTCGCGGCGCTGCGCACGCAGACACGGCTGCCGAAGGCGAAGCTGCGGTGCGCAGCCGTCAGCTCTTCCTTGTCGAAACGTTCGCCGCTGGCCGTCAGCCGGCCATGCAGGCCCGGGCCATACCAGGAGGCCAGGCCTTGCTGGTCGCTGTCGCGCGAGGGGACGAGGGCGAAATCGGGATTGGAGGGAGTGTCGGCACTCTCTTCGGGCGAAGCCGGTTCGGAGGGCCTGGCATCCGCGGACCTGCTGGCAGGCGGTGTGGCCCGCGAGGCGCGGCTGCTGCGCTTGCCTGCGGAGGGAACGGCCGCAGGCGTCTGGCCTTCAGCCATGGCCTCGGCACCTGCCGAACCAGCAGAACCGGCCATCAGGGCGCCGGACTCGGCATCGGTTTCGGCCACGGGAGCCGGTGCGCAGCCAGCCAGGGTGGCGGTGATGGCACACATGGCCAGCCAGCGCCAATGCAGGCGTCGAAAATTACGATCCATGGGCAAAAACCTCCAGGGAACGCCTGACCGTTCCCAAGTTCTAGAGGGCCGCCCGGGGCCGGCGCAGTGGCTGCGCGCTCAAAGGCCCAATCGATCGCAGATTTCCAGCGTGGCGACGCTCTGGTTCATCGTATAGAAGTGCAGCCCGGGAGCGCCCTGGCTGCGCAACTGCTCGCATAGACGGGACACGACATCGAGGCCGAAGGCGCGAATGGACGCCGTGTCATCTCCGTAAGCCTGCAGACGCAGGCGGATCCAGCGCGGGATCTCGGCGCCGCAGGCGTCCGAGAAGCGCATCAGCTGCGTAGAGCTGGTGATGGGCATGATGCCGGGAACAACCGGTGCATCAAGCCCCATGCCGCGCGCCGCATCAACGAAACGGCAGTAGGCGTCGGCATTGTAGAAATATTGGGTGATCGCGGAATCCGCACCAGCGCGCACTTTAGCCGCAAACGCTTCCAGATCGGAATGTGGGGATTTCGCCTGCGGGTGGACCTCGGGATAGGCTGCCACCTCGATGTGGAACCAGTCGCCGAACTCGCGGCGGATGAATTCCACGAGGTCGCTGGCGTACTGGAATTCACCGCCCAGACCGTAGCCGCTGGGCAGGTCGCCGCGCAGCGCGACGATGCGGCGCACGCCCATGGCCTTGAGCTCCTGCAGCTCGGCACGCACCTTGTCGTGCGTGGCGCCCACGCAGGAGAAATGCGATGCCGCGCTGACGCCTTCGCTCTGGATGTCACGCACCATGTTGAAGGTGCCGGCCTGCGTGGAACCGCCCGCGCCATAGGTGACGGAGCAGAACTGGGGCTTGCGCGCATAGAGGTTCTTGCGCACCTGAACATGCTTGGCCGCGCCTTCGGGCGTCTTGGTCGGGAAGAATTCGAAGCTGATCGGAAAGCTCATGTAAGACTCACTGCTCAGTGTTTCATTCGTTGCGTTTGCGCAGCTTGGCTCGGCCCGGTCCGGGCACGCCGAACTCGGTGCTGGTGTCGATCACACGCTCGTTGCGCTGCTCGCGCAGCACGGTGCGGGACACGCGCTTGGGCGCGGCCTTCACGGCCGAACGGGGCTCGTCGTCGTCCTGCGTTTCAGGCTGTGCAGGCTCCTTCACCACGGCCGCCTGCTGGGCATGCACGAAGAATTCGCGGTTGCCGTCACCGCCTTCGATGGCCGACTCCATCCAGCCCTTGACCTCCAGGCCCAGCTCGCCCAGGCAGGTGCGGATGCGCTGCTCCACCTCGATGAACAGGGCCGCATCGCGCACGATGCCGCCCTTGCCGACCTGGCCCGGCTGCAGTTCGAACTGCGGCTTGACCAGCATCAGCAGCTGGCCATGCGGCTTGAGCAGGCGCGTGACGGCCGGCAGCACCAGGGTCAGCGAGATGAAGGACAGATCGCCCGTGACGAAGTCGAACTGCGGCGTGATGTCCACGTCGGCAAACTCGGCGCGGCGGCGGCGCTGCGTGGCCACCGTGCCTTCTTCCCGGGCCTTGCCCTTGGCCGCGCGCTCGGCCTTGAAGGCCTCGATCTCTTTTTCCTTGGCGTCGTCGCTATCGTCATAGTCTTCATCGACCAGACCGCCGTTGCGCATCCAGGCATAGGGCGCCACGGGCTGGGTGTCGTTGTCGTCGGGATCTTCTTCCCAGCGTTCGGACAGCACTTCCTCGCAGGACTCCTGCAGGCCCTCGGCCGTCACCGCGCGGGCGTTGACGCCCTCGACGCAGATCACACGCACATCCGAACGCAGCCGGTCATGCAACTGGCCATGGCCCACATCCACGCCGATGACCTGGGCGGCGCCCGCCTGCAGCAGGCAGTCGGTGAAACCGCCCGTGCTCTGGCCCACGTCCAGGCAGCGCAGGCCCTGCACCGACAGCTTGGTGGCCGCCAGCGCGCCTTCCAGCTTCAGCCCGCCGCGCGAGATGAACCGGGCCTCGGCCCCGTCCAGCAGCTGCAGCTCGGCACCCGCAGGAATCTCGTCGCCGTTCTTGGCAACCTTCTTCCAAGGCGTCAGCGGCGTCATGCGCCATTGCACGCCACCCGCAATCAGCCGCTGCGCCTGCGAGCGCGTGGCCGCATGGCCGGCTTCCACCAAAAATACATCTGCGCGCATAGCGTCGTTCCCAGGAAATCTCTAAACCAATGACGCCAAGCGGCGCCGCACCCCACAACTGGCAGGGCCCAACTCAGGGACACCGAGCAAGGGCCGCCCCGCCGCGAGGGTGTCGTCCCCCTCCCTTGCGAAGCAAGTAGAGAGGGGGAAGCGGCACAAGCCGCTCAGGGGGTGCTTAGTAGCGATAAGTTTCGGGCTTGTAGGGGCCCTGCTTGCTCACGCCGATATAGGCAGCCTGGCCGTCCGTCAGTTCGGTCAGCATGGCGCCGACCTTCTTCAGGTGCAGGCGGGCGACCTTCTCGTCCAGGATCTTGGGCAGCACGTAGACCTTGCCGACCTCGTAGGCATCGGGCTTGGTGAACAGCTCGATCTGGGCGATGGTCTGGTTGGCGAACGAGGCGCTCATCACGAAGCTGGGGTGGCCGGTGGCGCAACCCAGGTTCACCAGGCGGCCCTTGGCCAGCAGGATGATCTTCTTGCCGTCAGGGAAGGTGATGTGGTCCACCTGGGGCTTGATTTCTTCCCACTGGTACTGCTCGATGGAGGCGACGTCGATCTCGTTGTCGAAGTGGCCGATGTTGCAGACGATGGCTTCGTTCTTCATGGCCACCATGTGCTCGTGGCGGATGATGTCGCGGTTGCCGGTGGTGGTCACGAAGATGTCGGCCTTGTCTGCCGCCCATTCCATGGTCACGACCTTGTAGCCTTCCATGGCCGCCTGCAGGGCGTTGATGGGATCGATCTCGGTGACCCAGACCTGGGCCGACAGCGCGCGCAGCGCCTGGGCGCAGCCCTTGCCCACGTCGCCGTAGCCGGCCACCACGGCAACCTTGCCGGCGATCATTACGTCCGTGGCACGCTTGATGCCGTCCACCAGCGATTCGCGGCAGCCGTAGAGGTTGTCGAACTTGCTCTTGGTGACGGAGTCGTTGACGTTGATGGCACGGAACTTCAGCGTGCCCTTGGCCGACATCTCGTTGAGGCGGTGCACGCCGGTCGTGGTCTCTTCGGTCACGCCGATGATGTGGGCGCTCTTGCGCGTGTACCAGGTGGGGTCCTGGGCCAGCTTGGCGCGGATGGCGGCGAAGGCGATCTTCTCTTCTTCGGAGGCGGGGTTGTCCAGCACGGACAGGTCCTTTTCGGCGCGCATGCCCAGGTGCAGCAGCATGGTGGCGTCGCCGCCGTCGTCCAGGATCATGTTCGGGCCTTCGCCTTCGGTGCCGGCGGCGCCGAATTCAAAGATGCGGTGGGTGTAGTCCCAGTAGTCGGCCAGCGATTCACCCTTGATGGCGAACACGGGCGTGCCGGTTTCCGCGATGGCGGCAGCAGCGTGGTCCTGCGTCGAGAAGATGTTGCACGACGCCCAGCGCACTTCGGCGCCCAGGGCCTTGAGCGTCTCGATCAGCACGGCCGTCTGGATGGTCATGTGCAGCGAGCCGGTGATGCGCGCGCCCTTGAGGGGCTGGGCAGCGGCGAATTCCTCGCGCGTGGCCATCAGGCCGGGCATTTCGGTTTCGGCGATCCGGATTTCCTTGCGGCCCCAGGCAGCGAGGGAAATGTCAGCGATGGCCGTGTCGGCGGAAACGGGACGAACAGCAGCGTTCATGGTTTTCTCCAAAAGATGAATGAAAAACCACGTTCTGCGGGAGACGAAAAAAAGCTCACCGCACAGAAAGCGTGGGCGAGCGTCGTTGCAGGTATGACTCCGAGCCTCGCGACCACGCCTGATGTGTGGGGGCCGCTGCAACGCTCCTCGGAGAGGCGCCGATTATACCGATCCCGTGGATGCCTCACCGCCCAGCCCCACAAGCCGGTAGCCCACCTGCAGCTCGGTCACCAGGTGGCGCGGCTGGGCCGGCTCGTCCTCGATCTTCTGGCGCAGATTGGCCATGTGCACGCGCAGGTAGTGGGCGCGGCTCAGGTACTCGGGGCCCCAGACCTGCAGCAGCAGCTGGCGGTGGGTCATCACACGGCCCTGGGCGGCGATCAGGGCCGCCAGCAGGCGGAATTCGATGGGCGTGAGGTGCACCGGCTGCCCCGCGCGCCG
>Ga0208516_100315_pt1 | contig 22558 bp, 16 predicted proteins | sample LakWasM117_HOW13_2_FD_183931 | JGI IMG/M metagenome (GOLD analysis project Ga0208516, IMG submission 183931) | Freshwater sediment methanotrophic microbial communities from Lake Washington under simulated oxygen tension - Sediment Metagenome... | ecosystem: Environmental > Aquatic > Freshwater >...
TTTCTTGACGGAGACCTTCCCGGTACCGTGAAACGTCGCAGTCTTAAGACGCGCGTTTCGAACGGTCGAGATTACCAGGCCCGAGACTTCTCTCTATTTCTCGCTACAGCGTTAGCAATCTCTAAGAATCGCCAGCAGACGCTCAATTTGATTGACGCCCCCTTCGAGCTCTCAGACGAAGAGGTGGGTGCAATTGGGCGATATGGTCTTGCCGAGTTGGCATCGGAAACTCAGCCGGCATGTCTAGGGGAGCTGGGGCGACGCATCAATACCTGGATTTCACTGCGCCACCGCCCGCATGGAGAGTTCACCAAACTCATTGATGAGCTGATCGCGGTTAGCGCGCAGATGGGGCCTGCCGATGTAGAACGAGTACTGAGTTTTCTTCTCGGGTTCAAAGACCCTGAGCCGTACGTGGCCAAATTGATTCGCTTGTTAGGGGGCGCTCGAAACATAGGGGGGCTCCAGCTTGCACTAACGAAGCTGCAGGATCATGCCTGGAACGAACTTCGGGTCCGTGTTTGCGATGAAATCATCAGGATCGCCGGAATTAACGGAGCAGATGCTCGCCAGCTGAATTTAAGCGGGAACGGGCCCATTTCACCCTTCGCTGCCTATTGGTTTCTGAGTAGAGGCTTCGATCTGCCATCTGAAGTGCGGCACGCAGATGTGCCGACAGGGCTCGTACAGGGTCGCTACGCGTACGGAATGAGGGAGGAGGTGGTCGCCTTCTTTTGGGATTCATTCTGGTCAGCGCTATACGTAGCGATGCGTGCTGGAGAGGCGCCTTACACCTTGATCCCACGGAACCTAGGGGGTGAGGAAGGCTGGATCGGAGTGGGATTGGCTCAGCTCGAAGAAGCTGCAGCCTCGATTGCTACAGGCGAACTAGAGGCGGACTTTTCGGCCGTGTACTTGGGATCAGCAGATATTGCAGCGGTGTTGCATGGTCCGTCGCCGGAGGAAGACTACACACAGTACATCGCGTATTGCGAGGCGCTTCGCAGGATTGCGTTAGATCTCCACCTTGCGACTAGTGAAGGCGCTCGAGTCTCGGCGACTACTTTCGAGATCGCGAGAGGCTCCGTCCATTGGTCCGACGAAATCTGGGTTGCGCGCACTAGCGCATTCCGGGTTCCCGTTCTAGAGCCGGCTGCAGCTAAGACGATGCTGGCGGATGAGGCCAACCGACTTGAATCAAAGGTTGTGGAGTTTAGCGAAAGGGCCGAGCGATGGACTCTCTTGGCCGATGTGGCGAGGCTCTATGACGATGAAGATCAGCAAGCCTATCTGCGCCACGCAGCAGAATGCGTGGTCGGGTACGGGTGGAGGAAGGACCTGGGTGCGTTTGAAGTGTTGGACGCCATCTCGTGGGTTCATTCCAAGGATCCTTCGAACACACGAAAATGGCTGGAAACGGCTGCGCCAATAGTTGATCAGATCACGGAATTTACAGATGGGGATGAGACTGACCACGTCAGATCGGAGCTCATTGAGGTCGTGAACCAATGTCTTTCGGAGTTCCTGCCAAGTCTTTTCGAGCATCACGTTGATGAGGACGAGCACAGGTACGCAGATGAATGCGTCATCGAATACGTCGGATCCATGGACCTGTCTCTGGAGGAGTCGCGCGCCCTCGCCGGAACTCTAATCGACGCCAAGACGTTGGGGGCGCTCGAGAAACGGGCGGTCGACGATGGGGTGGCAAGGAGGCTTGTTGATGAGCAACTGGCATTTCTTGGTGGACGCCCGCCGCCGCCAAAACGATTTGAATCGCCAAACTCTGTTTCCGAAAACGAAAGTAAGGAGCTGCCGGATGCGACCCTGTTCGGGCCAGAGTCTTTCGCAGATGTCCTGATCGCTTCGGAGGCCGTTGACTACAAGCGGCGGGGCGGCTTCTTCGCCTCCTGGCTCAACTACTGCCGTGAAAAGGGGGCCGCGACACAAGCATTGCATTGCATTTGGTCCTACTTCGAGAGCTCCGATCAAACATACGGCGCTGACGAGGTTCTAGATGAGGCGTTTCGCCTTAGCCTAGAGGTAGAAGGTAAGGACGCGGCATATCCATGGTTGGTGAAGGCGCACATTCATCGTAGCGGTTGGCAGAGCTGGTTCACATCCGAGAAGGAGGCGATGGACCGGCTTGAATTGGCTGCAACCTACTTCGCGGACCGCTGGCTTTCCTACATCCGAGACACGTCAGTGCCGGCGCCCTACTACCGACGGCGCGGCCACGGGTTGGTCATCGGCTACAAGTACTTGGTGCGATTCCTCGTCTTGGCTGGCCAGGTTGAGGTCGCGAGCGCCGTAACCGACGCTTTGGTGCGAACTTTGGCCGATGAGGTGCAAGACCAGCCGATTCCGTCGGCATCTTGGTTCAAGCCCAACAGCCCTGGGATCTCGATTAGTCTCTCGATGCTGTTCACACGGCTGAAGTGGCCAGTTCCCATGGCCCGCTTTCGCGTGGCGAGGGAAATTCGAAAGCTGTTCGAAAGCGGGCCAACAAGACTTGCGACTACGGCCGCCCTGCTTGAGCACCTTGAGCGCTGCAAATATGAATCCGAGACCTGCGAGGTACTCAACCTGCTGATGCTCACGCCCGATGACGCTCGCCCACCCCATAGCGTTGTGACGTGCCGCGTCAAACATCCTTCCATCCTTGCTGACTTCCTGCTTGAGAAGACCTATGGGGACGGAAAGGCAATCGGCGGGTGGAGGCAAACGTACTCCACGGCGTTTCCTCACGATTTTGAGCCGAGTGCCTATTTCGAAGAGCACAAGACATCGCACGTCCCTCCGGTGTATCGCAATCACTTCTTGGAGCTCGAGCGGCAGAGCGGCTTTCCATTCGGAACGCAATGGGCATTTGAATGGAAAAACATTTGCGAATCACTCGGCACTCACTACACACGATACCCGTACTACTTCGGCGACTTCTCTGAGTTCCGTGAGGGCATCATTGGACAGTTCTGGCAAAGAATGCGCGATGCATATCTTTCGGCCTACCTGAGAACGCTCGCATTTGCCGTCTCGGAATTGGGCTTTCCCCAAAAGTTTGCAGAGAATCGGTGCCTAGAAATGATTCACGGCATCCATGGCCTGCATGAACTGACGCCCGCCCGTCGGCCAGAGTGGCTCGGCGACTTTCCGGAAAAGGCTCTAGCGTCAGGAGACGAATTGAAGACAGTTGCTCGCGAGTTCATCGCTGCCATTGAGATAGATGGAATGCGGCTCGCCTCCCTTAGGGTGCCTCTCGAATCCTCCGTCGACAACTACGCGATATTGGACATCAGCTCTCACCTTATAACTTCCGACTACAGCCCAGAAGCCGACCCAAAGCTTTACGAGATGAGGCGAATTCTCCCGGCCAACAACCTGAGACTAGAGGGCGAACTGTCGGCGCTCCCGCTACAGTCGATAGAGACCGAGGGGCAGTCTGGTTCCGAATTTGCCGTTTGCGTGGACCTGACGCCCTTGCCCTTCGGTTCCTGGCAATCTGATCTGATTAGCGTCGGATTGCCCGTCCCTGAGCCGCATGTGGCGTCAGGTAATCTCCGTTGCACTACGGATGCGATCGAGTTGACAGACGCTTCAGGGGCGGTCATCGGAAGGACGATCACCTGGAACGATCACTGGGCCCCGCTGTACCCGCGCGAAGGTAGGACACGGTGCGGCGTAGCTGCATTTCTCAACTCAGCTGCGCTTGATGTTGCGCAAAAGCACACGAAACGAGAGTTGGCTTGGTCCATCGCAATAACCACCTGGCGACGCGAGGAAAGCCAGGAAGCCTATTCGGCCCACCGTCGATCTGTTTTCTTTAAAGCCGCGTAGTGGGGGGAGCGTAGGGCTTGGCTGATCGGTGCTATTAGCCCTTCACCATCCGGTTGCGAACAAAAAATCGAAAGATTTCGGCCGAAAATGCACAGCTGCGGCGATGGCAGCGACAATTACAGGAGACGGACACCACGGCGATGTTTGGTACTTTGGCTCGCCCGAGAACCTGATCGAGACAGCGGACCATGCGTCAGCAAGTCACGGAAGAGTCCGCTGATCGCCAATCAACCCTGAGCCGTAACCCACTTGGCTTCATTACTGACAGACCCTTGGAACGCTGATGTCTGCTTTTGGCGGCGGTTTCAACCGGTCAATGCAACAGCCTGTCGATATCGTTCGATTGGTGTTTCAAAACCCAGCGTCTTGCGTGGCCGCTCGTTTAGCTTTCTTGCCACTTCGTTGAGCTTGGCCTGAGAGAACGCGGACAGGTCGATTCCCTTGGGGAAGTACTGCCTGAGCGACGTCCCCCCGCTTTCAGTAGCGGGTCGATTTAGAGTCCGGGGTTAGAGTATCCGAGCCGGGCAACGTTTTGGCATAGGCCTCCGGTGTCATCCCGCCGAGGGCGTTCTTGGGCCTTTCTTCGTTGTATTCGCGACGCCAGGTTTCGATGACGGCACGGGCATGCAGCAGGCTGGTGAACCAGTGCTCGTTGAGGCATTCGTCGCGCAGGCGACCGTTGAAGCTCTCGACGTAGGCGTTCTGGTTGGGCTTGCCTGGCTCGATCAGGCGCAGCGCGATGCCATGTACGTGCGCCCACTCGAGCATCGCCTTGCCGCAGAACTCCTTGCCATTGTCGGTGCGGATCACCTCCGGCAGGCCCCGCTGGATCGCAAGGCGTTCCAGGATGCGCACCACCCCGTGACCGGAGATCGCCCGCTCCACCTCGATGGCCACCGACTCGTGCGTGGCGTCGTCCACGATGGTCAGCGCCTTGAGCACCCGGCCGTCGGCCGTCCGGTCGAACACGAAGTCCATCGACCAGACCTGGTTGGCGCGATTTGGCCGCAGCAGCGGCTGCCGTTCGCCCACCGGCACCTTCTTCCGCTTCCGGCGCCGCACCTGCAGCTTCGCTTCCTGGTACAGCCGCTCCACGCGCTTGTAGTTCACGAGCACTCCCGCCTGCCTGAGCTTGAGGTAGATCATCCCGACGCCGTAGCGCTTGTATCGCTGCGCCAGCGCCAGGATGCGCTCGCGCAGCTCGACGTTCCGGTCAGCCTTGGGCTCGTAGCGATACGAACTGGCACTCATGCGTACCACCGCCAATGCCCGACGTTGGCTCATTCCCAGTTCGAACATGTGCCGCACCAGCGCCCTTCGCGCCGGTGCGCTCACCACTTTTTTCGCAGCGCCTCGCGGGTCACCTCGTTCTCGAGCATCGACTCGGCCAGGAGCTTCTTCAGACGCCCATTCTCCGTCTCCCGCTCCTTCAGGCGTTTGGCGTCGGGCACGCTCATGCCGCCGAACTTGCTTCGCCACAGGTAGTACGACGCCTCGCTGAAGCCGTGCCTGCGACACAGCTCCTTGATCGGCAATCCGGCCTCGGCTTCACGCAGGAAGCCAATGATCTGCTCTTCGGTAAAGCGCTTCTTCACGTCCAATCTCCTTGAGTCTAGGAATTGGACTCCAGATCACCGTGCTACTCAAAACCGGGGGGGCGTCGTATACTTCTGCCATCGCGCCTCAGGTTAAAGTTTGCGCATGACGGTTTGGTCGCTCCTGATAAGGGTAATCCTCAGCCTGTCGCTCGCCCTCAATGGCGTAGCGACAGCGGCTGTGTCCGTATCCATGTCCATGCCAGGAATGCCGGCTGCTTCGGGTCCCACGCAACTTGAGAGTGCCGAGCAAGGCTCTGACGACATGCCATGCCATGGGCATCAAAGCACCAAGGCTTCTTCAGTGCAGATCGCGGACGCCATATCGAACGTGGATCAGAAGCCAGCACCAGATGGACAGCCAACGCCGGATTGCTGCAAGTCAGGTCTGTGTCAGTGTGCTTGCATGTACGCCGCTCAAGCCGTACTTACGGTGGCGATGTCGACGCGCATGATGAATCCCCAAGGCGTCAGTCTTCAAACACTCAATCTGGGCCATGCATCGCCTGAGCTCCCGCATCTGATTCGACCTCCCATCGGCTAGGCGTCCGCAAGCGCCATCGGCGCTCGTTAACCATGCGCGGAGCTCGTCACGCGCACGTTGCGGCATCTCAGCGATGTCGTCAGATGCTTTCCGGAGTTGTCATGAAATTCGATTCGTTCGGTCACAAGGGTGGCGGCTTCCAGCCGGCCCGGCGCAGGTTTGTGCAGGGTTTGGCGGCAAGTGGGGCCATCGCCGGCCTGGGCCTGTGGTCCAAGCCCAGTTGGGCGCTGAAGTCGCCAGGTAGTTCCAATGTTCTAGCCGGTACCGATTTTGATCTGGTAATTGGCGAGACCCCAATGAACTTCACCGGACTGACGCGTCCGGCAATCACTGTCAACGGCTCTTTGCCGGCGCCCCTGCTGCGCTGGCGCGAAGGCACGACCGTCAACCTGCGGGTGTCCAACGCGCTGCCGAAGGGGTCTATACACGGGCACCAGACATCCATTCACTGGCACGGCATTCTGCTGCCTGCCAACATGGACGGCGTTCCGGGCATCAGTTTCGATGGCATCCATCGCGGCGAGTCGTACCAGTACCGGTTCCACGTCAAGCAGGGCGGCACGTATTGGTACCACAGCCATTCCGGGTTTCAGGAGCAGGCGGGCCTGTATGGGCCGCTGGTCATCGATCCGATCGAGCCGGAGCCGTTTTCGTTTGATCGCGACTATGTGGTGATGTTGTCGGACTGGACCGATCTGGATCCGACCCGCCTGTTCTCACGTCTGAAGAAGATGTCGATGTACGACAACTACTACATGCGCACCGTGGGCGACTTCATTCGCGATGCGCAGCGCGACGGCCTGGATGCCACCATCGAAGATCGCAAAATGTGGGGCGAGATGCGCATGTCGCCGACCGATCTGTCCGACGTCAATGCGAATACCTATACCTACCTGATGAACGGAGACACGTCGCTAGGCAATTGGACAGGCCTGTTCCGGTCCGGCGAGAAGATCCGCTTGCGCTTCATCAACGGCTCGGCGATGACGTATTTCGACGTGCGCATCCCCGGCTTGAAGATGACCGTGGTAGCCGCCGACGGCCAGTATGTGCATCCGGTTTCCGTCGATGAGTTCCGCATCGCGGTGGCCGAAACGTTCGATGTAATCGTAGAGCCTTCTGGGCAGGACGCCTTTACCATCTTCGCGCAGGACATGGGGCGTACAGGTTATGTCAGCGGCACCTTGGCCGTACGTGAAGGGCTACGCGCGCCCGTGCCCCCGATTGATGCGCGTCCGATCCTGACAATGGCCGACATGGGCCACGGCGGCATGGGTGGCGCTATGGCGGGCATGGATCACGGAGCGACGCCTGCAGAACCTGCTTCGCAGGATATGGGCGGGATGGCAGGCATGGATCACAGTGGCCATGACATGTCCGCGATGCAGGGCGGATCGATGGCCGGGATGGATCACGGTGCCAGTGGAATGCAGCAGCACCCGGCCAGCGAAACTGGCAATCCACTGGTTGACATGCAGACCATGGCGCCGGTGGCCAAGCTGGACGATCCCGGCATCGGCCTGCGCGACAACGGGCGCAAGGTGCTCAGCTATTCGATGCTCAAAAGCAGCTTTGAAGATCCTGATGGCCGTGACCCCGGTCGCGACATCGAGCTGCACCTGACCGGGCACATGGAGAAATTCGCCTGGTCATTCAATGGCCAGAAATTCTCCGAAGTGGAGCCGTTGCGGCTTACGTATGGCGAGCGACTGAGGATCGTGCTGGTCAACGACACCATGATGACCCACCCAATCCACCTGCACGGCATGTGGAGCGATCTTGAAGACGAACAGGGCAATTTCCTGGTGCGCAAGCACACCATCGACATGCCACCCGGCAGCAAGCGTAGCTACCGGGTGCGCGCCGACGCGCTTGGCGGCTGGGCGTATCACTGCCATCTGCTCTATCACATGGAGGCCGGAATGATGCGCGAAGTCCGGGTGGAGGAATGACCATGAACAGCATCCAGACCTCCGGCCAGCATCCGATCACAGTTGCGATTGCACTGTGTCTCGCGTTGGTGGCGAACCCCGTCTCGGCGCAGGAGATGGATCACTCAAAGATGAACATGCAGATGCCGATGCCGAAGCCGGCAGTGAAGAAGCCGGCCCCCGTGAAAGATGCGGCGGTCAAGGCACCGGTCAAGAAGAAGGCACAGGTCAAGAAAGCACCTGCCAGGAAAGCGGCGGACAAACCTGTTCAACCCGGGAGAAAGCCCGCTTCAGCGCCCGAGCCCGTCATGGATCACTCTTCGATGGAAGGCATGGATCACTCGTCGATGCCGATGCCGATGCCTGCGGGCGACGCGTCGATGGAAGGCATGGATCATTCGATGATGCCCGGCATGGACCACGCCGGCATGTCGATGGCCCCGACCGAGCCGCGCGAAGCAATCCCGACGCTGACCCCGGCAGACCACGCTGCGGCAGTCCCGCCTTCGGGCGGACACACCGTGCACGACAACAGCATCCAGACCTTCGTATTGCTGGATCGTCTGGAAGTGTGGAACTCCGACCCAGGCACCGGTCTGGCGTGGGAGGGGCAGGCTTGGATCGGCACGGATCTCAGTCGTGTATGGCTACGTAGCGAAGGCGAACAGGTCGATGGCAAGTTGGAGAGTGCTGACCTGGAGGTTATGTACGGCCGTAGCATCGCGCGTTGGTGGGATGTCGTTGCCGGCATACGCCATGACTTCAAGCCTGGCGCTTCCCAGGATTTTGCCGCGATCGGCGTGGTTGGTTTGGCACCCTACAAGTTCGAGGTCCAGGCGACCGCGTACATCGGCCAAAGCGGCCAGACAGCGGCGCGGTTCGAGGCCGAATACGAGACCTTGCTGACCAATCGCTTGATCTTGCAGCCACTGGTCGAGGTCAACTTGTATGGAAAGAACGATGCACGCCGCGGCATCGGTTCGGGCCTCAGTACGGTCGAGGCCGGTTTGCGCCTGCGCTATGAGTTCGCGCGAAGGTTCGCGCCCTATATCGGCGTGGTCCGCGAGCGCGCTTTCGGTCGTACTGCCGATCTCCGTGGCCTGAATGGCGAAGCCATCGATGACACCCGCGTGGTTGCGGGCCTGCGAATTTGGTTTTGAACGAGGATAAACACATGAAATCGCACACTCGCCACATCATCGTGACCAGCGCCGTGCTCGGCGCGATAGCCATCGGCGCGGTTGTTTTTGCCTGGACCGGCGTTTACAACATTGGCGCAGACAACGCGCATACCAAGCCTGTTTACTCAATGCTGCAGATGGCACGCGAGCGTTCCATCACCGCCCGCGCGAACAAGCTGCATCCGCCGCCCAACCTCGACGATGCTGCGCTGATTCGCCAAGGTGCCGGCAACTACAACGCCATGTGCACCGGCTGCCATCTCGCTCCCGGCATGGCGGAGACCGAATTGAGCAAGGGCTTGTATCCATCTCCGCCGAATTTGTCCACTGCCGACATCGGTGACCCGTCCCACCATTTCTGGGTGATCAAGCACGGCATCAAGGCTTCCGGCATGCCTGCGTGGGGCAAGAGCATGAGCGACGAATACATCTGGAAAATGGTGGCGTTCCTGCAACAGATGCCCAAGCTCAACGCGGAACAGTACAAGGCCATGGTTGCCAGTAGCGGTGGGCATTCGCATGGTGGAGGCGAGACGATGCCGCATGACGATGGCGACGCCGATCACCACGACGGGATGATGGAAGGCATGCAGATGGAAGGCATGGGCACGGATGAATCGAAGCCACATGGGCACCCGGCCGGAACACCGGCGCACGACGACTCCGCCAGTGACCATGCCGGCATGACGAAGGAAGCCAAGCCGATCGACGAGTCCAAGCCCCACTCGCACGCACCCGGCACGCCCGCACACAACGACAACGCAGTCACTGCACCAGCAGCCACCACCAAGACGGCCGACGATGGCCACGATCACCAACACTGACCATTGGAGCGAACACGCATGAAAGCCACATCTCTCGCGACGACCCTTGCATTTGCCTTTGCTCTAGGCGTTGCTGCGACTGCCAGCGCACAGACCAATCCCGCCGCGCATGCGCAACATGCGGCGCCAGTTCCTGCTGCACCGTCGCTGGACGTGCCATCTGCCACACAGGCCGCCGTGTCGGTGGTGGAACGTTTCCACACAGCACTGGTCGCCGGTGACCTGAAGAGCGTCGGATCATTGCTGAGCGCCGATGTGTTGATCCTGGAGACGGGCGGCGCTGAACGAAGCCGTGACGAATACCTTGGGCACCACGCGATCGGCGACGCCGAGTTCCTCAAAGGCACGCATAGCGCGATCATGCACCGCACCGCGCGTATCGACGGCGGTCTCGCCTGGGTCGGCACCGAAAGCGAATTGCACGCAAGCAAGAACGGAAAGCCGGTGACATCGCTCAACACTGAAACGATGGTGTTGAAGAACACCCCGGAAGGCTGGCAGATCGTCCACATCCATTGGTCATCGCGACCGAAGAAAGCTTCGTGAGGAGTGCCTACATGATGTCGAAACTGACCTTGCGGGTTGCCATTGCATTGGCGGCAACCTCGATCTCGATCAGCGCCTGCGCGCGAACGCCTGACACGCCTTCCGTTGTGCAGGCAGCCACGAACGCGGCATCCATCGTGGCAGCTGTGGAAGCTCAGCCCACACCGCAAAGCGCCGCGTCCGCAAGCGTTTCTCTTCCGTTAGTGATTGTCCACAAGACCGAGAGTTGCGGTTGTTGCGGCGCATGGGTCGAACATATGCGGCAGGCCGGGTTCCCAGTGGAAGTGCGCAATCTGGAAGATGTAACCTCGGTCAAGCAGCGGGTAGGCGTGCCGCTGGCCAAGGGTTCTTGCCACACGGCAGAAGTGGGTGGCTACTTCGTTGAAGGCCATGTGCCGGCCGATGACATCAAGCGCCTGCTCGCCGAGAAGCCTGTAGGCAAGGGTCTCGTATTGCCCGGAATGCCGGCGGGATCGCCAGGTATGGAAACACCCGATGGGCGGGTGCAGCCGTACGTCGTCGAACTGGTCGGCGAAGACGGAAATACCATGGCATTCGCGCAACATGGTGGGGGACGTACGGGGACACGCTGACTTACCCGTGCGAGGTCGACCTCAGCAGGTGAAAAGCTCTCTAATCAGGATGAACCGTACCCGCCGTAACCAAGTCAGGACGCTTGACTCTGGACTATAGTCAAGGCTGCAGAGTTGTCGTGACGCCTATCCAGACATCCTGAAATGTCAAAGGCGTTCTTGGAAATCGGTCCATAACGTCAACGACCGTCGGCCCGAGCCGGTAGACGGTTTTTACTACCTGTCGGCTCTTTCCCCTTCACTGGAGTATTCCCATGAAATCCCTAACTTCTTTTCTCGCCGTCTCGCTGATGCTCGCCGCAGGTACTGTGCTGGCGCATGAGCAAAAAACTTCCCAGACCCCACCCGCCGCAACACCTCAAGCCATGGGCCACGGCAAGATGGACATGTCCCACATGTCACCTGCAGACCATGAAAAAATGGCCACGGCGCAGTTTGCCAAGCTCGACACCAACAACGACGGGGTGCTCAGCAAGGCGGAGTTCGCCAAGCTTCACGTGATGATGGGCATGCAGCACGGGGCAATGGACCACGACAATATGGACCATTCGAAGATGGCCATGCAGCACGACAAGATGGATCACAGCAAGATGGACATGTCTGGAATGAAGTCTCCCGACCATCAGACGATGGCAGCTGGAGAATTTGCCAAGCTCGACAAGAACAAGGATGGCAAGCTGAGCAAGGCTGAGATTCCGGCCCAGCATCCGCTGTACGCGCATTTCGACATGCTCGATGGCAACAAAGATGGCAGCGTCAGCAAGGACGAGTTCACCACGCATCACGGCATGTAATTTCGTCAGGCGCGGCTGGTCTTGCGCCAGCCGCGCCTATGGACGTTCTACTTTTGAAAGTCCCATGACGGTGGCGCACTTTAGATCGGAGAGATGGGTCGGGTCATGCGATCAACGGCACCGCAGCGAACAGCGGCATCACCGCATCAGCAGGCACTCCAGCTCATCCAGAGCAATATCGATAAGAAAGCCGAGTCCCTTTAGTCGCGTGCGGTGCCACACACCAAGCATTCCGTACCCAAAAACGGTGGGCACGGGAGGGTTCAGCCCCGTTTCCCCGGACACTTACGAGAAGGCCGAACAAGGCCCTGATGAGTGTCCATGTCCAAGCGAAGGAAGTTCAGTGCGGAGTTCAAGCGCCGTGCAGTCGAACAGATAAATCTGGATGGAACAACCGAGCCGTATGCCGCGCACGGACCTGACGAATAACCCACAGGCGTACTCTAGTGTTTGACTCTGGACTGTTGTCCAGAGTGCACACTGGTTTAAGACGTCACGAACGAAGGCCTGACGACCATGCAGATAGGCGAACTCTCGAAGCGGTGTGGCGTCGGTATCGATGCCGTTCGCTTCTACGAACGACAAGGACTGTTGCCCCCTGCTCAACGCATTGCATCGGGCTATCGGGTGTACGGCACAGACGACGTAAAACGTCTGCAGTTTGTGCGCCGCGCCAAGGCGCTCGGCTTCGCCCTGGCAGAGATCGGAGACTTGCTGACGTTGTCTGATCATCGCGACGACGACATGGCCACTCTCAAGTGTGTGGCCACTGAAAAACTCGCCGACGTTCAGGCCAAGCTGGCCAAGCTCACTCGCATCCGGGATGCCCTGGAAACACTCGTGACGTCATGTCCTGGACATGGCGCTTTGGCGCAGTGTCCGATTCTTAACGCACTGTCGGAGGACGAACAATGACCGGGCACACGCATACTCCTGATGAACCAAGTGGCGATGAACACGTGGGTCATCAGCATCCCGTTCGTAGGGAGCCGGGCGCGGATACTCACGGCTCTACGAATTCCGACGCGGTAAAGGAATCGATTACTGAAGCCCCGGCAAGGTCCGCGTGCGGTGCAGGCAATCAATCACCCGCGGATTCTCCGCTGGTGATAGACCCGGTCTGCGGCATGCAGGTCGACCCGGAAACGACGCCGCACCATGCCACGCATGCCGGCAAAGACATTCATTTCTGCTCGGCGCGATGTCGCGAGAAGTTCATCGCCGACCCGCAGCGCTACCTCGATCCCGCGAGTGCCGCGTCAGAGCCCGCGGCTCCAGCAGGGACCATCTATACCTGTCCCATGCACCCGCAGATCCGGCAAGAGGGCCCGGGGACATGCCCGATCTGCGGCATGGCGCTTGAGCCGGAGATGCCAAGCCTTGAGGATGAGGACAACCCGGAGCTCCGCGATTTCAGTCGACGGTTCTGGTGGACGCTGCCGCTTACGACAATAGTCCTGGTGCTGGCGATGCTAGGCCATCGATTCTCATTCCTGCCTGTCGCGACCCGCACCTGGCTGGAATTCGCCTTGAGTACCCCGGTCGTCCTGTGGGCCGGTTGGCCGTTCTTCGAACGGTGTGTGCAGTCGATACGTAACCGCAGTCCGAACATGTGGACACTGATCGGCATCGGTGTCGGCGCGGCATTCGGATACAGCGTCATCGCTACGCTGGCTCCGGGCCTGTTTCCGGATTCGTTTCAGGAGCATGGGCGGGTCGGGGTCTATTTCGAGGCGGCAGCGGTCATCGTCTCGCTGACCTTGCTGGGACAACTTTTGGAGTTGCGCGCGCGTTCCAAGACCTCTGCTGCGATCAAGGCCCTTCTGGGCTTGGCACCAACGGTCGCACGGCGCCTGAGCGACGATGGGTCGGAAGAAGACATCGAGCTGAGCCATGTGCACGTGGGCGACCGTCTGCGCGTACGTCCCGGCGAAAAAGTGCCGGTGGATGGAACTGTGCTTGAAGGGCGCTCCCATCTCGATGAGTCCATGCTCACGGGTGAGCCTATCCCGGTCGAGAAGGCTGAGGGTGCCAAGGTGATCGGTGCCACATTGAACGGAACCGGCAGCCTGATTATTCGCGCAGATACCGTTGGATCGGGCACGGTGCTGGCGCAGATCGTCCAACTGGTCGCGCAGGCGCAACGCTCGCGCGCACCCATGCAACGCATGGCCGACAAGGTTGCGTTCTGGTTCGTGCTGGCGGTGATATCTGTTGCGGCGATCACATTCCTGACGTGGGGGTTCTTTGGACCCGAGCCGTCGTGGACGTTCGCCATTCTCAATGCCGTATCCGTCCTGATCATTGCCTGCCCGTGCGCGCTGGGACTTGCGACGCCGATGTCGATCATGGTGGCCACGGGACGTGCGGCCCATGTTGGTGTGCTGTTCCGCGATGCTGAGGCCATTGAGCGCTTGCGCGACATCGATACCCTCATCGTCGACAAGACTGGCACGCTCACCGAAGGCCGTCCTGCGTTCCGCGAGATCCTCGTCGCGAGCGATGTGCCCGAAGACGAGATTCTGCGACTGGCCGCCAGCCTGGAGCAGGGCAGCGAGCATCCCTTGGCCGAAGCAATCCTCGCCGAAGCCAAACGTCGCAACCTGGCGTTGGATCAGACCAGGGACTTCGATTCCGTGACTGGCAAGGGAGTGCGGGGTCAGGCGAACGCGCTTGCAATCGCTCTTGGCAATCGCGCGCTCATGGAAGAAGTGGGCGCGCAAACTGAACCCCTTGATGAGGCCAGCCAGAATCTACGGGCGCAGGGTGCCAGCGTCATGTTCCTCGCCATCGACGGCAAGCTTGCAGGCGCGATTGCAGTGGCCGACCCGATCAAGGACACGACCTTGCAGGCACTCGATGCGCTGCGCGCCGATGGACTGCGCATCGTGATGGCTTCCGGAGATGCGCAGACGACGGCGACCGCAGTCGGCAATGCGCTGGGCATCGAAGAGGTCTATGGCGAAGTACAGCCGGCAGACAAAGTGGCCCTGGTCAATCGTCTCAAGGCCGAAGGTCGTCAAGTCGCCATGGCCGGTGACGGCATCAACGATGCGCCTGCCCTGGCTGCGGCCGATGTGGGGATTGCCATGGGCACGGGTACCGATGTGGCCATGTCCAGCGCACAGGTGACGCTGGTCAAGGGTGATCTTCGCCGCATCGTGGAAGCACGCAAGATCTCCACGGAAACCGTCGCCAACATGCGTCAGAACTTGGGCTTCGCATTCCTCTATAACGCACTGGGCGTGCCGCTCGCTGCCGGCGTCCTGTATCCCGTGTTCGGCTTGCTGCTCAGCCCCATGGTGGCGGCGCTCGCCATGAGTCTGAGCTCCGTCTCGGTGGTCACCAATGCCTTGCGCTTGGGTCGGCGTAAGCACGCGGACTAGACATCATCGTCATCCCGACAGCATGAGCCACTGGCGGTTTGTTCTTGCTCATCAAGGCTCGAATTCCCCACACAACGAGACCATGCATATGAAAACCACAATTGCTTTCGCAGCGCTGATATTCCTGGCGATTGGCCCGGCATTTTCGCAGGAACAGGCCAAATCAGGCCACGCTCACGATGGCCATGAATCGAATTCCGAGCCCTCCGCCAAGAACAGCTTCGAGGCCTATGACCTGGACAAGAACGGCAAGCTTTCCAAGGCTGAACTTGCCAAGCATCCGATGGCGGCGCACGCATCGATGGTGGATGCAGATAAAGATGGGGCGCTCGATCGCAAGGAATTCGCTCAACTTGAGAAGATGTAGCCCCTAACGAAAGTGGCAGCGTCATCTGCGCTGCCACTTCTTTCCTGCTCCAGGAACGTATCGATTGAGATTCAAACGCTGCGGCAATCTATCCGATGAACTGTCGAGTGGAAATACCCCCACCGGCTCATCTTCGTAGTTCGCTATTCGCTATTTGACCGGTACCGATTCCAGATCGGGTGCGCTTGCTGGGACTGGATGGGCTTCCAGGTCGGCGATCAACTGCTTCATCTCTCCGATTTCACGGACCTGGGCCTCGATGATTCCATCAGCAAGTTCGCGAACGCGCGAATCCCGAATATGGGCCCGGCTACTGGTCAGAATCGCGATTGAATGATGCGGGATCATTGCCCTCATGTAGGACACGTCATCGACGGTTTCCTGGCTTCGGACGAGCCAGAGGGAGATGGTGAATACCGCAAGGCTGCCGATGATGATTCCAAGATTGGCGTTCTTTTTCTCATACATCTTCAACATGAAGAGCAGCATGACCACAGCCATCGATGCTCCCATCACGAACGCCATGTACAGCCGTGTCTCGCTGAAGAACACGTGGTCGGTCGCATAGGTGTTGAGATACATGAGAATGAACATCACCACGGTGGAGGTGGCGATCATTGCGCAGAATTTCATGTACTTGGACATGTGGGTTCCTTCGATTGCAATCAGGACGGAATCTTGCAGGTTCGTGACACGCTAAGTTCAAGGGTCGTGAGTCACGCTGCTTCGCGCTTGTCCTAGAGTGTTGAAATGACATGCGCCCTAGCGGCATTTAACCGTGGGTAACTGGCATTTACGGCTCGCTGCCGCTTGACCTCGCAGTACATTCAATCTTGCGGAACGGCACTTGAAATCAGCGTGAAGAATCAATCGGCAGCCCCGCTGCGATGCGTCTCGTCAGCACGGTCCGAAGAATTTCAAATGCTTCCTGGCTATTAGAAAGGCAACCAATCCCAAATGAGCAGCCCAGTGCATAGCAACGAGTCATCCAGTCATTCTGGTAGCTACAAAGCCAATAGCCTATCCCTGATGGGCGCCGTGGCGATGGGCACGGGTGTGATGATTGGGGCAGGCATATTCTCCTTGACCGGGCAGATCGCAGAACAAGCCGGCGGACTCTTTCCTTATGCGTTCCTTGCGGCTGCGGTGGTCACCGGCTTCAGCGCTTGCTCGTACGTCAAGCTGTCAAACGCGTTTCCTTCCGCCGGAGGCATCGCGGCTTATCTTGAAAAAGCCTATGGGAAGGGGTTGGTGACGGCCGGATGCGCGTTGCTCATGTATTTCTCTATGGTGATCAACGAGAGCCTTGTAGCACGTACCTTCGGCACGTACACGCTCAGGCTTTTCGATGTTCCGGCGAACAACTGGATGGTGCCGGCGCTTGGCGTAGGGCTACTTCTGTTTGCCTTCGTGGTCAACCTCCTGGGAAATCGGCTCATCGGCGGGCTTTCCATGGTGATGGCGATCGCGAAAGTCGCCGGCGTCGCGCTATTTGCCATTGTCGGACTATGGTTGGCCGACTTTTCCCTCGGCGGATTGACAACAAGCGCGGATTCTCACGGCACCAGCTTCATCGCCAGCATTGCCTTGGGAATACTTGCCTTCAAGGGGTTCACCACGATCACCAATAGTGGTGCGGAGATTGAGAACCCGCATCGCAATGTGGGCCGCGCGATCATCATTTCCATTCTGATCTGTGTCGTGCTGTATTTCTTCATGGCATGGGCGGTTGCCAGCATGCTTGGCATCAGCGAGATCGTCGCTGCCAAGGACTATGCGTTGGCAGAGGCAGCGCGTCCGGTAATGGGTCAATATGGCGTGTGGTTCACGGTAGGGCTGGCAATTGTTGCGACAGTCTCTGGTGTCATTGCCAGTGCGTTTGCGGTGTCACGCGTGCTCGCGATGTTGACTGAAATGAAGCTGGTGCCACACCGTCACTTCGGCATGCCTGGCCGCGTCCAGAAGCACACGCTTGTGTATACGATCATCATCGCCATCTTGCTGACAATCTTCTTCGACCTCAGCAGGATTGCCTCGCTTGGGGCAATTTTCTACCTCGTGATGGATATTGCCGTTCACTGGGGTGTCCTCAGGCATCTGCGCCGCCAAGTGAAGGCCAATGTATTCATCCTCTCGGCGGCTCTTCTTCTCGACCTCGTCGTACTAATTGCATTCGTTTCGATCAAGGTGGAAAGCGATCCGGTTGTGCTCTACGTATCACTTGTAGGCCTTGCAATGATCTTCGGAGGCGAGTGGCTTTTCCTGCGGTGGCGCAAAAATGCGGAGTTGGCAGTGCAATGAGGCAGTCTGATTCTTGGCAAGCACTATGAAGTCTTGTGACAGATGTGCAGGTACAAGGTTGGCAATGAATATCGTGATTGAAAGAAGTGGTTTGAGTCACAGCCGCAGGGCGCGTCAGCGCATATAGACCGGGCAAGTCACGCTTGTGCCGGGTTCGTGCGACAGAAGCAGCTGATGATGCATGCGCTACCTGCTTCGGCCTTGGTCAGGTGATCCAAAGATCGTGATCGGTTTGTGTCAGCGCGACGGTTCAATCTGGCGTTTGACGAGGAAAACGATGATTGGCGGGAGGATCAGCCACTGCGCGAGGGGGGCTAGTCCTGTGCCCAGACCAGGCAAGGTGGGCATGGCTGCGGCATATGTCCAACGATCGAGCGGCCCGGTAGCCAGTGCTTCGAACGCGATCGTCATGATGATCCCTGGCAAGAGGAACAGCGCCATGGAACCCAAGGAAGGGCGGAGAATCCATCCTCTGTCTCTTCTTGATGCAGCAACAATCCAGAAAGAAATGACGATCATCACTGCATCGCCTGCGGATGCCTGGATGCAGGCGAGATTGATTTGCGCCAGGGAAGCATCTGGAGAAAAGGAAAAAAGCGGCATCTGCAGCATTTCCCAGACGAAATTGATGACGAACGCAAACAACAAGAGGTTGAATTCCAGCATCGGAGCTCGCGTCGCGGAGGCGTGGTTTTTCATTCGTTACCATCGCATGGCTGTTGTGCGCCCCATGGCAAAATCGCGTCGATCATCTCCCGCTCTTCGTCGATCGAGACTACGAAGGTTCTTGCCACAGCCTCCGGCGAACTGATCTCCAAAGCTCCCGCTTGGTTGAAACCAGGGTCGACGCCGAGTCCCAGCCAGCCAAGGGCGCCCAGGACTCGCGCACGGATCTCAGGTGAGTGTGTGCCGATGCCACCGGAGAAGACCACCGCGTCGATGCCGTTCAGGCATGCCGCCATTGCAGCGATCCCTTGGGCGATGCCGGCAACGTAGACGTCGATTGCGCGGCGTGCACCGTCAGAATTTGAGGTCAGCAGTTGACGCATGTCACCGGTTTCGCCCGAGAGGCCATTCAATCCGCTTTCATGCCAGAGCAGCTGATCGATTTCCGTGTCCGACATTCCCAGGCTGCGTTGCAGATGCAGCAGAACACCAGGATCAAGAGATCCGGATCGCGTTGCCATTGGAATGCCACTGAGCGGGGTCATGCCCATGGTGGTATTGACGCTATCTCCGTCGAGCACCGCACAGAGACTGCTGCCGCCGCCAAGGTGAACCAATACGATGCGCTGATCGGCAAGCTCTGGCGCGGCGCTTCCAAGCTGGCGCATTGCGGACTGGAAGGCGAGTCCATGGAATCCGTACCTTTTCACGCCACGGGAAAAGAGCGAGTAGGGAATCGGGAGGACACGGTATTTCTCGGGCATCGTCTGGTGCCAGGAAGTATCGAATACACCGAGTTGGCGGGCATTAGGCCAACGCAGCGCTGAGGCCTGCACCAAGGCCAGTGCAGCCGGTTGATGCAGAGGTGCGAGTTCGGATAGAGCCTCCAGTTCTGCAAGGACTTGAGCCGTTAGTTCCGAAGGGCCGGAGTGATCCGCGCCATGCACGATACGGTGGGCGATCAGATGCGGAATTTCAGAAAGCGCCGGCAAACGACTCACAACTTCGGCTAGAAGATCTGAGGAAATGTGTTGCAGATCCGATGAATGGTCATGTGTTGCAGGGATGGATATGCGACCCGTTTCCCGGGCAATCGAACTTTTGTTCCCGGCGCTGACTGGCAATGCATAGCTGGCAGCTCTCAGGCTGGTAGAGCCAAGGTTCAACACCAGGAACCCGCGAGAATTCAGGCCGATGCTCATAGCCGCCCAGATCGCATGATGGCGAGAACAAGCCTGAAAGAGAGCAGCAGGGCAATCGAATAGGCAGCCAGCGCGAAGACAGGCACATCCCCCCAAACGCGCGGCCCAGCGCTATGGAGCATCAATAATGAGCCCGCGATGTAGAGGCCGAGGGTCACCAAGGCCAGCGATAGTCGGTTTCCCGTGCGACCAAGGTGCAGTTCCAGCTCTTCCAGTCCGCGATGATGCATCGACACACTCGGCCTGCCTTCCTCGCTCTGCGCCTGGCGCAGCAGATCCGCCAGAATCGTGCCTAGTGTGTCGGCAGTACGTGCCATGCGTTGTCCCAAAGGGCGCCTGTGCCCTGCTTGGGTGAAGGCCAAGCCAAGTGCCTCCCGGCGCAGATTGAGTTCAGCGAGCAGGTCGAAGTTCGGATCCAGCGCGCGGATGGTGTTCTCGGCCAGGAACAGAGTTCGCATCAGCACCAGCAGATGTCGCGGAAGACGAAAATGCTCACCGTTTCCAAGCTTGGCGATCCGCCAGATGGTTTCCGCGAGCGACCAGCGTGACAGGGGGAGGGTGGAGAGCTCATCCAGGATCTCGCTGATAGAACGTGTGTACTCCCGTCGGTCGAGCGGTGGTGTCAGGAAGCCCATCGACAATGCCGCATCCAGTGCGGTCTCCGCATCTGCATAAGAGACCGATTCGATCAGCAGTGCCAGGGAGCGTCGCGCGACAGGGTCGAGGTAGCCAGTGGTGCCAAAGTCGTGAAAGCACAGTCGACCATCGGCCATCAGGAACAGGTTCCCTGGATGTGGATCCCCATGGAAGACGCCAGCTACAAACAGTTGTTGCAGGTAGGCATCGAGTAACTGACTCGCGACCTTGGCTCCGCGTTCGCTACCGAATTCGTTGGCTACGGGGGCGCCATGGCTGAATGCCTGAACCAGCACGTCAACGGCGGCATAAGGTTCAATGATCTTTGGCATCGTCAGCGACGGATTGCTGTCGATGACCGCTATCAGGCGGCGCATGTTCTTGGCTTCGTGCTCAAGGTCTATCTCTACAAGCAGTTGCGCGCCAAGCTCATCGAGAAGTTGCAGGGGGTGCTGACGGCGCAGACCGGGCAGGAATGACTGGGTGAAACGGATCAATAGGCGTAGCAGCCGGAGGTCGCTTCTGACCTGCGTTTCTATTCCGGGCCGACGCACTTTGACCGCTGCATCGGTGCCGTCGTGCATGCGTGCCCGGTGGACTTGGGCAACCGATGCGGCGGCGAACGGTGTCCTCTCGAAATCGGCGAACAACGCATCGATTGGCTGGCCGAAAGCGGTCTCGATCATCGCGATCGCGACGTCGCTATCGAAAGCAGGTGCGTGGCTGTGCAGGTTCTCCAGTTCCTCCCGATAGCCGGGCGGCAGGACGTCGCGGCGCAAGCTAAGACCCTGTCCGAGCTTGATGAAGGTGGTGCCAAGTCCTTCCAACATTTCACGCAGATGCGCGGGCAATCGTTGCGGCGCCTTTCGGTGCAGGCGTAGCCAGCTCCAAGTGAAGGCGGCAATTGCGAACGTGATCTGCAGGCTGCGTGGCTGAATCATGATGTCATTTTCTTCCTTGCGGGAGGGCTTATTTCACGTCCTTCCAGCGCCAGTCGCGGATCTCCGGCATATCCTGGCCATTCCGGTCAATGTAGTGCTTGTGTTCGATCAACTTGTCCTTGAGCTGTTGTTTGAGGTACACGCCTTTTTCGCCGGCCTCCGGCACGCGATCGATGACGTCCATCACCAAGTGGTACCGGTCAAGGTCATTGAGCACCGTCATGTCGAATGGCGTGGTGATCGTGCCTTCTTCCTTGTAGCCACGGACGTGGATGTTCGCGTGGTTGGTGCGGCGGTAGGTCAGCCGGTGGATCGACCACGGGTAGGCGTGGAACGCGAAGATGACTGGCTTGTTGGTCGTGAACAGATCATCGAAGTCGGTATCGCTCAAGCCATGCGGATGTTCAATTTGCGGTTGCAGGCGCATCAGGTCGACGACGTTGACCACGCGGATCTTCAGATGGGGCAGGTGCTCGCGCATGATCGAGACGGCGGCCAGCGTTTCCAGCGTCGGTACGTCGCCGCAGCAGGCCATCACCACATCGGGTTCGACTTCCTGGTCGTTGCTTGCCCATTGCCAGGTGCCGATACCCTTGGTGCAGTGCGTGACCGCTTCTTCCATGGTCAACCATTGCGGTGCAGGGTGCTTCCCCGCGACCACCAAATTGACGTAGTGACGGCTGCGCAGGCAATGGTCGACCACCGAGAGCAGGGAATTGGCATCCGGCGGGAAATAGATGCGCACGACCGACGCTTTCTTGTTCATGAGCAAATCGACGAAGCCCGGATCCTGATGGGTGAATCCGTTGTGGTCCTGTCGCCAGACGTGCGACGCCAACAGGTAATTCAGCGATGCGATCTTGCGCCGCCACGGAAGGTCGGCGGTGACCTTGAGCCACTTGGCGTGCTGGTTGAACATCGAATCGATGATGTGGATGAAGGCTTCGTAGCAATTGAACAGGCCATGGCGCCCGGTCAGCAGGTAGCCTTCGAGCCAGCCTTCGCATTGGTGTTCGCTGAGCATCGAATCCAGCACGCGGCCAGAGCGGGCCAGGAACTGATCGTCGGGCAGGATTGCGGCATCCCACTGGCGATCGGTGCTTTCGAATAGGGCACCCAGGCCATTGGACAATGTCTCGTCAGGACCGAAGACGCGGAAGTTGCGCTGCTGCTGATTCAACTTGGCAACATCACGCAAGAAGGGCGCGAGCACGCGTGTG
>Ga0208516_100318_pt1 | contig 22019 bp, 20 predicted proteins | sample LakWasM117_HOW13_2_FD_183931 | JGI IMG/M metagenome (GOLD analysis project Ga0208516, IMG submission 183931) | Freshwater sediment methanotrophic microbial communities from Lake Washington under simulated oxygen tension - Sediment Metagenome... | ecosystem: Environmental > Aquatic > Freshwater >...
CGCTGTTCCTCAACATCTACGAGTACCTCTCCAAGGGTGTGGACCTCGATTCCGTGGAACTGCTGACCAAGGCCTACCGCCTGTACAACGAGCAGGTGCAGACGGCCGAGATCGAGCCCCTGCTGTCCTTCACCCGCGCCTGGCGCCTGGTGAAGTTCGTCGATGCGGGCATGCTGACGCGCACCAAGTGCAGCCAGTGCGGCGGCCAGTTCGTCACCGAGCTGTACGAGAACCGCCACTACACCTGCGGCCTGTGCAACCCGCCGGCGCGCGCGGGCAAGAGCAAGGCCGCTGGTTCGCTGATGCTGCACTGAAAAGAGAGGCGCAACCCCCTGTGGCGCTGCGCGCCTTCCCCCTTCTCTCGCCTCGCTGCGCGATGCGGGAAGGGAAACGCCGCCAGTGCGGCGGGGCGGCCCTTGCACGGCGACCGCTGGCCTGGGCCGCGCCGGTTGCACGCGCTGCGAACATTGCACAGCACAGAAAAAGGCCTCTAGTGCTTATGCAGAAATCGCTATTAGCTATTGATTCTATAGCACATCACACCAGAGGCAACAGGCTGCGGGCGCTCTCGAAGCGGCGCGGCTCCCCGGTGCGCGGGTCGGTGAATTCCAGGCTTTGCGCCAGCAGTTGCAGCGGGCGCGAGAAATCGCCTTCCGGCGGGTCGTTCACCTCGGGGTAGAAGGCGTCGTTGCGCAGCGGCAGGCCGAGGGCCGCCATGTGCACGCGCAACTGGTGGCGCTTGCCGGTGATGGGCGAGAGCCGGTAGCGCGCCCAGGCACCGGCCACCTCCAGCCGCTCCATGTGCGTCCAGGTGTTGGGCTCGCCGGGCACCTCGTGCATGCGGAAGAACTGCGTGCTTTCCTCCAGCCGGCTGCGGTGCTCGCGCGGGAACGGTACATCGTCGCGCCACGGCGCCACGGCCTCGTAGTGCTTGGTGATGGCGCGGTCGCGGAACAGCCCCTGGTACAGCCCGCGCGTGCTGCGCTGCACCGAGAACAGCACCAGGCCGGCGGTGTCGCGGTCGATGCGGTGCAGCGGCGAGAGTTCGGCCAGCCCCAGGCGGCGCTTGAGGCGCACCAGCAGCGTGTGGTGCAGGTAGCGGCCCGTGGGGATGACGGGCATGAAGTGCGGCTTGTCGGCCACGAGCAGGTGCTCGTCGCGGTACACCACGGTTTCCTCGAACGGGATCTGCGGCTCGCTGGGCAGGCTGCGGTAGTAGTACACGCGCAGGCCGGGCTCGAAAGCGCGCGCGGCGGTGACGGCATCACCGCGTTCGTCCACCACCTCGCCCGCCTGCATGCGCGCCAGCCAGTCGCCGCGCGGCACCACGGACAGGCGCTGCGCCAGGAAGTCGAGCAGGGTTCCGCCGCCCACCGAGGGCAGCACGACGCAACTGGGGCTGACCCCGTCGCGCATGGGCAGGACCTGGGGATCACTGGGGTTGTGCATGGAACGGCCCGTTCAGAAATGCCAGGCCCCCGCGTCGGGCCCACCCCATCAGGACGTTGGCTGGCCCATGGCCTGCCGCACCTGCACCAGCATCGCATGGCACCACTGCCCCACGGCCGCATCGACCGGCTGCTCGGCCCCGGAGGCCGGCCACCGCAGCTGGCAGCCGTTGATGGTGCTTTCGATTTGCCAGAGCGCCTCGTACACCACGAAGGCCACCTCGGCCAGGGCTTCGGCATCGCCCTGCAGTTGCTCGATCAGCAAGGCCTGGTGGTCCGGGTGCGCGCCCGCCTCGGTCAGCGCCTTGAGCAGGGCACGCAGCCGCTCCTCGACGAAAGCCACCGGTCCGTCACAGCCCAGCGCCTGGACCATGCCGGGCGTGGAAGACTTTGTCTGCTCCCATTGCCGGAACACATCCACCAGCGCCTGGGCCACGGCGTCGATGCGCACGCCGGCCGGCAAGGCCCGGGAAAAGTCCCGCTCCGGCCCTTCGTGCAGCAGGGGCAGCAGGTGGTTCACCAGATCGGTGGGAAACTTGCGGTGGTTCAGGCGCAGCGCCAGGGACAGTTGCTGCGCCGGCATGTCGATGTTCTTCTCGTAGAAGGCGGTCACCACCTCGGCCAGCAACAGGATCTGGCCCATGGGCGAGATCCTGCTGCCGGCAAGGCCGCGCGGATAGCCCGTGCCGTCCATGCGCTCATGGTGCTCCAGCACCGCCACCTCCACCGAACGGGGGTAGACACGGGCCTCGCGCACCATCAGCATGGCCGTGACGGGGTGTGCCATCAGGTGCTTGCGCTCAATACCCGCCACCTTGTTCTGCGGATCGCGCCAGGCCGGGTCCATGTGCAGCACCCCCATGTCGTGCAGCATCGCGGCCGCGGCCAGGGGCACGCACTCCCGCTCGCCCATGCCGTTCTTGATGCCCAGGAACAGGGCCACCATCATCAGCTGCAGGCTGTGCTGGTACAGGTCGGGGCGCTGCTCGCGCATCACCGTGAGTTTGAAGGAGGTGGGATGGGGCAAGGGCATGAAGCGCAAGGGCGCCACGAGCCGCTCGGGCATGCCCAGCGCCTGGGCCAGCAGCCGGGGCAGGGGAAAGGTGTCCAGCAACTCCTTGGCGGCGGCCATGAGGGCCGCCGTATCGACGACATGCTCGACCGAAAGATGGGCGTCGATGGGCTCCTTCAGCTTGTGCTGGACCAGCCGGTCGTAGAGGCGGCTGTCGATGCGCGCTCCTTTTTCCACCAGCTTGATGCCGCTGTCGGTATAGATGGCGTCCTGCGTGACCACGGCGCAGCGGTCGGCCATGTCGGTGACGGCCCGCAGGTAGTGCGTGCTCTCCGGTGGGCTGGCGCCCGTCTCCAGCAAAGGGTCGGCCATGGGATGCAATATTGGAGCGACCCTGTGAATATACGGCCAGCCGCGCCGTTTCCTGTTGTGCCCATGCAAAGGCCCGCCGAAGCGGGCCCCTGCAAGCACGGTGTCAGCGCCGTGTCACTGGCTCAGCGGCACGCCTGTCTTGGATTGCAGCTGCTCGAACGTCACGCCCGGCGCCAGTTCCAGCACCTTCAGGCCCTGGGGGGTGACGTCCATCACGGCCAGGTCGGTGATGATGCGGTCGACCACGCCCACGCCGGTGAGGGGCAGCGTGCACTTGGGCAGGATCTTCATGTCCTCGGTGCCGTCCTTCTTGCGCGCCACGTGCTCCATGAGCACGATCACGCGCTTGACGCCGGCCACCAGGTCCATGGCGCCGCCCATGCCCTTGACCATCTTGCCGGGAATCATCCAGTTGGCCAGGTCGCCCTGCTCGCTGACCTGCATGGCGCCCAGGATGGACAGGTTGATCTTGCCGCCACGGATCATGGCGAAGCTGTCATGGCTGCCGAAGATCGACGAACCGGGCAGCGTGGTGACGGTCTGCTTGCCGGCGTTGATGAGGTCGGCGTCCACCTGGTCCTCGGTGGGGAACGGGCCGATGCCCAGCATGCCGTTCTCGGACTGCAGCCACACTTCCTTGTCGCCGGTGAAATTGGCCACCAGCGTCGGGATGCCGATGCCCAGGTTCACGTAGAAACCGTCTTCGAGTTCTTGCGCGGCGCGTGCCGCCATCTGGTCTTGGGTCCAAGGCATGGTCAGGCTCCTGCTTTCTCGGTAATCGTGCGCTTCTCGATGCGCTTCTCGGGGTTCGGGTTATGCACGATGCGGTGCACGTAGATGCCCGGCAGGTGGATCTGGTCGGGGTCCATGGCACCCGTCTCCACGATCTCCTCCACCTCGACGATGCAGACCTTGCCGGCCATCGCGGCGGCCGGGTTGAAGTTGCGCGCCGTCAGGCGGAACTGCAGGTTGCCCGACTTGTCGGCGCGGTGCGCCTTGACCAGCGCCACCGCGGGCACCAGAGCGAGCTCCATCACGTAGGTTTCGCCGTCGAATTCGCGCAGTTCCTTGCCATCGGCCACGATGGTGCCCACACCGGTCTTGGTGAAGAAGGCGGGAATGCCCGCGCCGCCGGCGCGCAGCTTCTCGGCCAGCGTGCCCTGGGGCGTGAATTCGAGTTCGAGTTCACCGGCCAGGTACTGGCGCTCGAACTCCTTGTTCTCGCCCACGTAGGACGAGATCATCTTCTTGATCTGGCGCGTTTCGAGCAGCTTGCCCAGGCCGAAGCCGTCCACGCCGGCGTTGTTGGAGATCACCGTGAGGTTCTTCACCCCGGAATCGCGCAACGCATCGATCAGGGCTTCCGGAATGCCGCACAAGCCGAAACCGCCCACGGCCAGGAGCTGGTCGTCCGCGACCACGCCCCGCAAGGCCTCGGCCGCCGAGGGAAATAACTTGTTCACGAAAATCTCCTCATCAGGTTTTGATACGCTACGATACTACTTAACCGAATAAGTAGTTTTGCCTAAATATTAACCATGGACGTTGATTACCGACTCGCCTTCGAGATGGCCCCCGTGGGCCTGATCGTGTCGCGCAACCGTAGCATGGTCGACTGCAACCGGCTGGTCTGCGAGATGTTCGGATTCTCGCGCGAACTGCTGCTCGGGCAATCCTTCCAGATGCTCTACCCCAGCGCCGACGAGTACGAACGCCTGGGCGCCCACATGGCGCCCATCCTCAACGCCAAGGGCTTCTATGCGGACAACCGCATCATGAAGCGCGCCAACGGCGAGATGTTCTGGTGCCATGTCTCGGGCCGCGCGCTCAACCGCGAGACGCCGCACGCCTCGGGTATCTGGAGCTTCGAGGACCTCAGCTCGCAGCGCGCCATGAAGGCCGAGCTGACCGGGCGCGAGCGCGAGGTGGCCGCGCGCCTTCTCGAAGGCCTGACCTCCAAGGAAATCGGCAAGGCCCTGGACATCAGCCACCGCACGGTGGAGATCTACCGCGCGCGGCTCATGCGCAAGTACGGCGCCTCCACGGCGGCCGACCTGGTGCACAAGCTCATCACGGGCTGAGCCGGCCCGGCCTCATACGGTTTTGCATTCAATCGGATAACTAGGCGGGGAGCCTACGATCAGTGCTTTAGCACGGCAAGGCGACCCAACGACGTTATACGTTTGAAGGCAAAACCGCATCAAGCGTCCACCACCTCGGCGGCGGCCCGGAAGGCATCCACCGCCGACGGCACGCCGCAGTAGATGGCCGCGTGCAACAGCACCTCCTGGATCTCCTGCACCGTGGCGCCGTTGTTCAGCGCGCCGCGCACATGGCCCTTGAGCTCGTGCGGCCGGCCCAGCGCCGCCAGCATGGCCACGGTGACCAGGCTGCGCGTCTTGCGGTCGATGCCATCGCGCTGCCAGGTTTCGCCCCAGGCGGCGCGCGTGATGTGCTCTTGGATCGGTTGTGTGAACTCGGTCATGCCGGCGAAGGCCCGTGCCACGAAATCCTCGCCCATCACTTCCTTGCGGGTGGCCAGGCCCCGCTCGAACTGGGCCTGCTGCTGTGCATCCATCTGAATCGCTCCTTAAAGAAAAACCATGCCGGGCTTATTTTTGCCGCCCTGCGGCGCGGCCCGTATCATGCAGAAACCTCTTTCGCACCTTCCAGGACACCGCATGAGCCCACGCTACCCCTTCCCCGACCTCAACACATTGCCCGAAGACATCCAGGCTGCGATCCTGCAGGTGCAGGAGAAGGCCGGCTTCATTCCCAACGTGTTCCTGGCCTTCGCGCGCCGCCCCGCCGAGTGGCGCGCCTTCTTCGCCTACCACGATGCGCTGATGCTCAAGGGGGAAGGCAGCCTGACCAAGGGTGACCGCGAGATGATCGTCACCACCACGAGCGCGGCCAACCAATGCCTGTACTGCGTGGTGGCGCACGGCGCGCTGCTGCGCATCTACGAAAAGAAGCCCCTCGTGGCCGACCAGGTGGCCGTGAACCACCGCAAGGCCGACATCACGCCGCGCCAGCGCGCCATGCTCGACTTCGCCATGAAGGTGAACCAGCGCTCGCACGCAATCGAGGACGCCGACTTCGCCGCCCTGCACGCGCACGGCTTTGACGACGAGGACATCTGGGACATCGCGGCCATCACGGCCTTCTTCGGCCTGTCCAACCGCATGGCCAGCTTCGCCGGCATGCAGCCCAACCCCGAGTTCTATCTGATGGGGCGCGTGCCGAAGCAGAAATAAGCTATTTATTTGATAGCTTCAAGCGCTTTTCCAGCAAGGGCTGGTGGTCAGGGTGCACGCCCTCGAACCAGCCCAAAAACTCATCAAGAAATATAGCTACTCACGCACACCAGATAAGCCTTAGAGCCCAAAAAACCTACAAAGCACGCTCCATGGACACATGGTGGATCCCCGCCTCCACGAACGGCTCCCCACGCACCACGAACCCCGCGCGCTCATAGAAGCCCTGGGCGCTGGCCTCGGCGTCGAGCACCACCTGGCGGTCGCCGCGCGCGCGGGCCGACTCCAGCAAGGCATCGAGCACCTTGCGGCCCCAGCCGGTGCCGCGCAGCATGCGGTCCACCGCCAGGCGGCCGATGCGGCCCACACCCGGCGCGTGCTGCAGCAGGCGCCCTGCGGCCACGGGCATGCCCAGGTGGTTGCGCAGCACGGCATGGATGGCGCCCACATCGTGCGCATCGGCCTCCACCTCGGCCGGGATACCCAGCTCCTGCACGAACACGGCCTGGCGCACACGGGCCGCATCCAGGCCCAGCGCCTCCCAGCCGCCCACATGCACCACCACCATGGGTTCGCCCGCCTCGAAGCCGGTGAACAGGCTGCGCAGCGCGAGCGGCACGGGGCGCGGGGTCTGCGTGGCCGGGTCGGCGAACACATAGACCAGCTCGGCCGACACCAGCAGGCGCTCGCCCCGGAACAGGCCCGCCTGGAACAGCACCGAGGAGTTGCCCACGCGCTCGCAGCGCATGCCCACGTCGACCAGGTCGTCGAGCTGCGCCGAGGCGTGGTATTCGAGCGAGGCCTTCTTCACGTACATGTCGCCCCCTAGGGCCACCATGCTGGCCTCGTACGGCAGCGCCAGGGCGCGCCAGTAGTCCATCATGGCGGTGTCCACGTACATCAGGTAGTGGGCGTTGAAGACGATCTTCTGCATGTCCACCTCGGCCCAGCGCACGCGCAGGCGGTGGAAGCAGCGGAAATCACGGCGTTGCATAGCTCTCACTCCAGATCGAAAGCCCGGCGCAGCGCGGCGGCCGCGTCGGCATGGGCCTGCAGCGCCTCGGGAATGGCGCGGCCCATCTTGATGAATTCGTGCGTGACGCCACGGTAGATCTCCAGATCCACCGCCACGCCGGCCGCTCGCAGCTTGTCGGCGTAGTCCACGCCCTCGTCCACCAGCGGATCACATTCGGCCAGGCCGATCCACGCCGGGGCCACACCCTCCACGTCGTCCGCGTGCAGCGGGGCGAAGCGCCAGTCCTCGCGCTGGGCGCGGGTCGTCACATAGTTGCCGAAGAACCAGGTGATGGCCGGCTCCTCCAGCACCAGGCCGTGCGCAAAGGTGGCATGCGAGGGCGTGTCCTGGTGCGCGGCGCAGCCGGGGTAGAACAGCAGTTGCAGCGCCAGCGGCAGGCCCGCGTCGCGCGCCAGGATGGCGTTCACGGCCGAGAGTGTGCCGCCCGCGCTGTCGCCACCCACGGCCAGGCGTGCACGGTCGCCGCCCAGGGTGTCGGCATGCGCGGCCAGCCAGGCCAGTGCGTCCCAGGCGTCGTGGCAGGCGGTGGGAAACTTGTGCTCGGGCGCCAGCCGGTAGTCCAGCGACACCACCATGCAGCCGGCGCGGCGCGCCAGCTCGCGGCACAGCACGTCGTGCGTGGCGATGCTGCCGATGGTGAAGCCGCCGCCGTGCACATAGAGCAGCACGGGCAGCCCCGCATCAAGCGAAGGGGCGTAGAGGCGCGCGGGCATGGCGTGGCCGTCGCGCGCGCGGATGTGGAAGTCCTCCACGCGCGCCAGCGCGGCGCGGGGCACCTCCAGCACGTCGGCACCGGCCTCGTAGGCGGCGCGTGCCTGCGCGGGGGCCAGCGTGTGCAGGGGCGGACGGCCCGCGCGCGCCATGCGCTGGAGCACGCTGCGCATCGGCGGCGTGAGGCGGGTGTGGTGGATGTGCAGGTCGTTGGTCACCAGGGTGCTGTCTTTCACTTACTTGAACGTCACGCGCACCGGGGCGGCACCCGGCAGGCCGCTGTAGGTGGCCGTGACCGCCAGGCCGGCCTTCGGGGGCAGCGGCGGCGAGAACGCGCCCAGGCTGATGAGGTCGCCCGGCTGCAGGGCCAGCCCTTCCTGGGCTAGCGCGCCCGCGAGCCAGAGCACGGCGTTGAGCGGATGCTCCAGGATGTCGCTGCCCTTGCCTCCGCCGAGGCTGGCACCGCTGGCATCCTGCAGCGCCACGCGCATATCGCGCAGGGCATCGAGCATGGCGTAGCGCTCGGCGCGCAGCACCGGCACGGGCAAGGGCGTGCCCGCCACGCCCAGGCGCGCGCCGACGTTGATGGCGCTGACACCCGCACCGTTGAGCTTCGGGGGAGCCTGCACCAGCATGTCGGGCAGCTCGATGAACGGCGTCACCTGGTCGATGGCTTCGAGCACGTCCATGGGCGTGCGGGCCTGGTTGATGGCCACGCTCTTCACGCGCACCAGCATGTCGGCCTCGTACACAGGCCGCGCGCCGAAGGCCGCCTCCACCGTGGCGCCGCTCTCCAGCACCATGCCATCGTAGAGCCGGCCCCACACGGGCTTGTCGGTGTTGAAACGCTTTTGCACCGCCGGGTTGGTCAGGCCCGCCTTGTAGCCCACCACCTTGCCCAGGCGCGGCGCCAGCAGCGCGTTGACCTTGGCGCGGGTGCAGGCGCCATCGGCATCGGAGAGGTTCTCGGGGTTGGCCGCCGGAATCCGCGCCAGATAGCTGGCCACGAGGTCGGCCGTCTGGGCGTCGGTCAGGCAGGCGGCGTGGGCGTTTGTCGCAAAAGCGACGGACAGGGCCAGGGGAATCAGGCGGTAAAGCTTGGTCACGGGTGTCTCCGGGTTTAAAGTGTTTGCACTTATCGTAAACGCAAGCCGGCAGTTCCCGCTGCCATACCCACGCCATGGCCTTCATCTACTACGTCACCCAGATCCAGTTCGAGTACGGCGCCATCCAGCTGCTGAAGCAGGAGTGCGAGCGCGTGGGCATCACGCGCCCGCTGGTCGTCACCGACCCCGGCGTGAAGGCCGCCGGCGTGCTGCAGAAGGCACTGGACGCCCTGCCCGGCCTGCCCGTGGCGGTGTTCGACCAGACGCCCTCCAACCCCACCGAGGCCGCCGTGCGTGCCGCCGTCGAGGTGTACAAGGCGCAGGGCTGCGACGGCCTGATCGCCGTGGGCGGCGGCTCGGCCATCGACTGCGCCAAGGGCATTGCGATTGCGGCCACGCACGAGGGGCCGCTTACGCACTACGCCACCATCGAGGGCGGCTCGCCGCGCATCACCGCGGCAGCAGCGCCCCTGATCGCCGTGCCCACCACCAGCGGCACGGGCAGCGAGGTGGCGCGCGGCGCCATCATCATCGTGGATGACCACCGCAAGCTGGGCTTCCACTCCTGGAACCTCGTGCCCAAGACCGCCATCTGCGACCCCGAACTCACGCTGGGCCTGCCGCCCATGCTGACGGCCGCCACCGGCATGGACGCCATCGCGCACTGCATGGAAACCTTCATGTCCGCCGCGTTCAACCCACCGGCCGACGGCATCGCGCTCGACGGGCTGGAGCGTGGCTGGGCCGCCATCGAAAAGGCCACGCGCGACGGCAGCGACCGCGAGGCGCGCCTGAACATGATGAGCGCCAGCATGCAGGGCGCCATGGCCTTCCAGAAAGGCCTGGGCGCCGTGCACTCGCTGAGCCACAGCCTGGGCGGCGTGAACCCGCGCCTGCACCATGGCACGCTCAACGCCATGTTCCTGCCGGCGGTGGTGCGCTTCAACGCCGCATGCGAATCGGTGCGCAAGGACCGGCGCCTGGAGCGCATGGCGCATGCCATGGGCCTGGGCAGCGCGGGCGACATCCCCGAGGCCATCCGCGACATGAACGCCCGCCTGGGCCTGCCCACGGGCCTGGCGGCCATGGGCGTGACCGAGGCGCTGTTCGACGACGTGATCAAGGGCGCGCTGGCCGACCACTGCCACAAGACCAACCCGCGCATCGCCACGGCGGACGAATACCGCGCGATGCTGGCCGCATCCATGTGATCGGCTACAGCGGCTGCACGGCGTCCATGTCGGGCTGCTGCAGCCACTGCGCGAACTCCTCCGCCAGTTGCTGGCTGGCCGATGTGGCGGCCTGCCAGGCGCGCACGCGCGCGGCGGTGTCCGGACCGTAGTGCAGGAAGTCCTGGCGGTCGGGCAGCTTGGCATTGGGCAGGGTGCGCACCCACTCGGGGTTGGGCGCCAGCACCACCATGGCATCGAGCGCCGGCGTGGCCTTGTGGCGCCATTTCAGCTGCTTGTCGAGCCAGCCCGGCACCACCTCGCGCTGGAAATGCGGGTACAGCACCAGGCCTGCGGAATCAAGGCATTTTTGGCCTCCAGCGCCCTCTGAGCAAGCGTCTGAAGCTATGTTTTTCATAGCATTCAATGCATGGCTGTACTGCAGGTGCAGGTGGTAATCGGTGATGCCGCCGTCCCAGTAGGCACCCGGCGGCGCGCCCGGAATGTGGTGCACCGCCTGCAGCACGAACGGGATCGAGCAGCTGGCCTGCAGCGCCGGCATGAAATTGGCCGGCGTGAGCTGCACCTGGCGCGTGCGGTAGTCGCGCGTGCCGAACGGCAGCGCTGCCGCCGCGCCCGCCTGCGCCGGATCGGGCGAGGAGAACACCACGCGCTCCAGCCACGCTCCCATGGCCTTGCGGTGCAGCGCATTGGCCAGGAAGGCGCCCAGGTAGCCCAGCGGCGTGCCCAGGCGGTGCTCGCGCGCCAGCACATGGCGCCCGCGCGCCGTGACGATGTGCAGGCGGTAGCGTGGGTGCTGTAGCAGGGCCTCCACCTGGCCGCCGTAGAAGGCCTGCAGCGTCTGCCCGAAACGCTCGCTCACATGCCGGGGCGTGGGGCGGCTGCGGCCCGGCGGCGGGTCATAGTGCTGGTGGATGTAGTCGTGCTCCAGCCGCTCGAAAGCGGCCTGGCTGCCCGGCAGGCAGGCCGTGGCCATGCGCCAAGCGCCGATGGAGGCGCCCACCAGGTGCACCGCGTGCGTGGAGCGCGGCAGCCATTCGCCGAAGATGAAGCGGTCCAGCGGACCGAGGACCAGCCCCTTGGGCCCACCGGCGGCGGCCGGGATGGTGCGCACATCCTGCGGGCGCAGGCCATGGCGGCGCAGGTGCGCCAGCGCCAGCGGGCCGGCGTGGATGTTCAGGGCTTTCATACGGCGGAAAGACCGGGTGGGCACCGGTGTTCAGACCATGTAGTCGGCAGGCTCTGCTTCCGGTTCGGCCGGCTTGGGCGTCCAGTCGATGGGGTCCTGGCGCAGCACCATGTCGATGTCCAGGCCCAGGGCCAGGCCCACCTGGTCGGGGAAGGTGACCGCCATTTCCCGTTCCCCCAGGCCCGATTCGTGGGCGCGCACGCGCCAGACGGCCAGGTGGATCACGCCGGCCAGCGGCTCGTAGGCATGGTTGTCGAACGGCGCGTGCTGGTAGTTCAGCGCATCGACCACCACCTGGGGCAGTTGCCAGCGGCGCGCCAGCGCGGCGCTCACGCGGCCATAGCAGTAGCCGAAGATGCGCGATTCGACCTTGCCACGGCGGATGTCCAGCGGCGACACCAGGGTGTTGAGCGACTGCACGCGCTCCGGGTCGGAGAGGTGGATCAGCAACTCACCCAGGCCATGGAGCAGGCCCGCCGTGTAGGCGGCCACCTGGTTCTGGTGCACGCTGCCGGCGAGCGAGCGCGCGAACTTGGCGGTGTGCAAGCTGTAGCGCCAGAACTGCTGCAGGTTGATACCGGGCACCGAACGCGAGGTGGTGCCCAGCGTGGCCGAACTCACCAAGTCGCGCAGGTGCGGCGTACCCAGCAGCGCCAGCGCCTCGGGGACGCCCGAGATCTGGCGCGGTCCCTGGAAGGCGTCGGAATTGGCCATCTCCAGCAGCCGCGCCGCCAGCGCCGGATCGGAAGCAAACAGCTGGTTGACGCGCCGCAGGTTGGGCACGTCATTGGCCAGCTCGTTCATCAGCAAAGCCACCGCGCGCGGCAGACTGGGCAGGACGGCGGGCATGGCCAGCAGTGCATTCAAATCCATGGGATCAGCGCTGGGGTTGGGTTGCTGCCGATTATGTACCCACTTGTTACCGGTTTTTGGCCTGTTGGAGTTTTGCAAATGCCGAGGCCATGGCGCTCTGCGGCGCGGGCTCGTTCGGGCGGCGCTGGGGCTGCTGGTGGCGCCCTGCCCCCTCGAACCGGTTGTCGCGCGGCCCGCCCCGCTCGCCCGCCTGGCGCGGCGCGTCGCCGAGCTTCATCGACAGGCTGATGCGCTTGCGCTCGGCGTCCACCTCCAGCACCTTGACCTTGACGATGTCGCCCGTCTTGACGACCTCGCGCGCATCGTTGACGAACTTGTGCGCGAGCTGGCTCACATGCACCAGGCCGTCCTGGTGCACGCCCAGGTCGATGAAGGCGCCGAACTGGGCCACGTTGCTCACCGTGCCCTCCAGGACCATGCCTTCCTTGAGGTCCTTGATGTCTTCCACGCCGTCGTTGAAGCGCGCCACCTTGAAATCCGGGCGCGGGTCGCGGCCGGGCTTTTCCAGCTCGGCCAGGATGTCCTTGACGGTAATGACGCCGAACTTCTCGTTGGCGAACAGCGCGGGCTGCAGGGTCTTGAGCATGTCGGCGCGGCCCATGAGCTCGGCCACGGGTTTGCCGGTTTTTTCCATGATCTGCTCGACCACGGGGTAGGTTTCGGGGTGCACGCCGGTCATGTCGAGCGGGTTGGCGCCGCCCCGGATGCGCAGGAAACCCGCCGACTGCTCGAAGGTCTTGGGGCCCAGGCCCGCCACATCCAGCAGCTGCTGGCGGCTCTTGAACGCGCCATTCTGCTCGCGCCAGCGCACCACGGCCTTGGCCACGCTGCCCGAGAGGCCCGACACGCGCGAGAGCAGCGGCACGCTGGCCGTGTTCAGGTCCACGCCCACGGAGTTCACGCAGTCCTCGACCACGGCGCCCAGGGTGCGCGCCAGCTCGCTCTGGTTCACGTCGTGCTGGTACTGGCCCACGCCGATGCTCTTGGGGTCGATCTTCACCAGCTCGGCCAGCGGGTCCTGCAGGCGCCGCGCGATGGAGGCGGCGCCGCGCAGGCTCACGTCCACATCGGGCATCTCCTGCGAGGCGTATTCACTGGCGGAGTACACCGAGGCGCCCGCTTCGCTGACCACGACCTTCTCGATCACGCGGTCCACCTTGGCGGCGAGCTTGATGAGGTCGGCGGCCAGCTTGTCGGTCTCGCGGCTGGCCGTGCCGTTGCCGATGGCGATGAGGTTCACGCCGTGCTTTTCGGCCAGCTTGGCCAGGGTGTGCAGGGAGCCTTCCCAGTCGCGGCGCGGTTCGTGCGGGTAGACGGTGGCGGTCTCCACGAGCTTGCCCGTGGCATCGCAGACGGCCACTTTCACGCCGGTGCGGATGCCCGGGTCCAGCCCCATCACCACGCGCGGGCCGGCGGGCGCAGCCAGCAGCAGGTCGCGCAGGTTGTCGGCGAAGACCTTGATGGCCACCTTCTCGGCCTCTTCGCGCAGGCGGGTGAACAGGTCGCGCTCGGTCGAGAGGCTGAGCTTCACGCGCCAGGTCCAGGCCACGCACTTGCGCAGCAGGTCGTCGGCCGGGCGGCCGGCGTGGCTCCAGCCCAGGTGCAGGGCGATCTTGCCTTCGGCCAGGCTGGGCTTGCCCGGTTCGGGCTCCACGGGCTGCACCAGCTTGGCTTCGAGGATTTCCAGCGCCCGGCCACGGAACACCGCCAGCGCACGGTGCGAGGGCACGCGGCCCACGGGCTCGTCGTACTCGAAGTAGTCGCGGAACTTGGAAACCTCGGGGTCGTTCTCGTTCTTGCTCTCCACCTTCTTGGAGCGCAGCAGCCCTTCGGACCAGAGCCATTCGCGCAGTTGCTGCACCAGCGCCGGGTCTTCGGCCCAGCGCTCGGAGAGGATGTCGCGCACGCCGTCGAGCACGGCGGGCACGGTGGAGAAGTCGGCGCCCGGCTTGCCATCGTCCAGCACCTCGGGCGGCTTTGTGAAGGCCGCGGCCTCCTTGGCGGGGTCGAGCGTCGGGTCGGCAAACAGCTTGTCGGCCAGCGGCTCGATGCCGAATTCCTTGGCGATCTGGCCCTTGGTGCGGCGCTTTTGCTTGAACGGCAGGTAGATGTCTTCCAGCTCCTGCTTGGTCGGCGCAGCTGCGATGGCGGCGCGCAGCGCATCGGTCAGCTTGCCCTGCTCGTCGATGGCCTTGAGCACGGCGGCGCGGCGGTCTTCCAGCTCGCGCAGGTAGGACAGGCGGGCTTCCAGCTCACGCAGCTGGATGTCGTCCAGCCCGCCGGTCACTTCCTTGCGGTAGCGGGCGATGAAGGGCACGGTGGCGCCGCCGTCGAGCAACTCCATGGCGGCACGGACTTGCGATTCCCCGATTTTGATTTCTGCGGCCAGTTGCCGGATGATCTGCTGCATGGGCTGCCGATGTTGAAAACACGAAGCGCGCGAGTTTGCCACAGCCGACACGCCCCCCCGGCACGGTACCATCGGCGCGGGATCGTCCCCCCTGAGCCACACCCCCATGGAGCCCGCCCCACCATGACGCCGATTTTTTCCGCCTGCCGCCCCTGGATCGCCTGCCTGGCCACCGGCCTCGCCACCACGGCCGCCTGGCCGCAGGCCGGCGAGCCCCCACCGGCGCCACAGCCGCCCTCCCGGCTCGTACCCTCGGAGGATGGAGATCTGGTGATCGACCAACGCTCCCTGCTGGCCTGGGCGCGCTGCGTCGAGGGCACGCAGTGGAACGGCAAGACCTGCGTCGGCCTGCCCCTGCTGTTCGACCGCACCGAGGCCATGGCGGCGGCGGCCGCGCGCGGCAAGGCCGAGGGGATTGCCTGGCGCCTACCCCGCACCAACGAATTGCGCCACCTGGTGAACAAAAGGGCCATTCCCCCGGGGGTGGACACGGTGCTGTTCCCGGCGGCACCGGGCACCTGGCACTGGAGCAGCAGCACCAAGATCCGCACCAGCAGCGTCAATGCCTACAACTACGGCAGCGCCATGCGGGGCAGCACCGGGGGCACCGTCAGCCAGCTGTCCGTGCGCCAGGCCTGGGCCGTGGACATGGCCTCGGGCGAGGCCAGCGACGTGGACAAGGCCAGCCGGCTGCCGGTGCGGCTGATCCGCCCCTGGCCGGCCCCGGCCCAACGCCCGGAGGGTGAAGCGAACAACGATCAACCCCGAAGCGGCGGCTGAGCGCGCTTCAGCCCAGCGGAGTGCCGTGATCGAGCAGCCCATCGAGCTGCTCCACCGGCACCGGGCGGCTGAACCAGTAGCCCTGCGCCTCGTCGCATCCCGCCTTCACCAGGAAGGCGCGCTGCTCGGGCGTTTCCACGCCCTCGGCGATCACGCCCAGCTGCAGGTTGTGCCCGAGCTGGATGATGGCGTTGACGATCGAGGCGCCGTCCACACTGATCAGCATGTCGCGCACGAACGACTGGTCGATCTTGAGCTTGTCCACCGCCAACTGCTTGAGGTAGGACAGGCTGGAGTAGCCGGTCCCGAAGTCGTCGATGGAGAGCTTCACCCCCAGGGCCTTGAGGCCGTGCAGCGTGCCGATGGTGGCCTCCACATCCTGCAGCAGGATGGATTCGGTCAACTCCAGCTCCAGCAGCCCGGGGCGCAGGCCCGAAGCGGCCAGCGCCGAGGTCACCAGTTCCAGCACATTGCCCCGCTTGAACTGCAGGGCCGACAGGTTGACCGCCACCACCGGCGGCGTGGGCAGGCGGTCCTGCCAGATGCGGCCCTGGCGGCAGGCCTCGCGCAGCACCCACTCCCCCAGGGGGACGATGTGGCCGCTGCGCTCGGCCAGGGCGATGAACTTGCCGGGCGGCAACAGCCCGTCGGTCGGGTGCTGCCAGCGCACCAGCGCCTCGGCGCCAATGATCCGGCCGGACCGCAGGTCGATCTGGGGCTGGTAGTGCAGTAGGAATTCCTGGTTGCGCAAGGCGCTGGCGAGGCTGCCGGTCAGGCGGATCTGCTCCAGCATGCCGGCATTCATCTCGGGCGAGAAGAAGCGGTAGGTGTTGCGCCCGGCCTCCTTGGCGCTGACCACGGCGGCATGCGCATGCTTGAGCAGGGTCTCGAAATCGGCACCATCGCCGGGGTACATGCCGATGCCGATCGAGCATGAAACATTCAGCATGCTGCCATCGAGGTGGATGGGCTCGACCAGCGCTTCGCGGATGGCATGGCCCACCCCGGCTACGCCCGCCACGTCGCAACCGCCGGTCAGCAGCACCACGAACTCGTCGCCGCTGAGCCGGCTGACCGTGGCGGAGACGGGGAGGCAGTGCCGCAGCCGCTCGACGACCTTCACGATCACCTGGTCGCCCGCCGAGTAGCCCAGGCTGTCGTTGATCTGCTTGAAATGGTCCAGATCGATGTAGAGCAGCGCCGTCTGGTCCTTGCCGCTCTGTGCCACCAGCGCGGCATGCTCGAAGCGGTCACGCAGCAGCAGGCGGTTGGGCAGATGGGTCAACGGGTCGAAGTGGGCCAGGAACTCCAGCCGCTCCTTGGCCTGGGCATGCTCGGCACGGGTGCGCAGCGTGGTGATGCCATAGGCCAGGTCGGAGGCCAGTTCGCCCAGCAGGCGGACCTCGTCGGGGTCGAAGCAGTATTCCTCGTGCGAATACAGGGCCAGCGCCCCCAGCACGGTGGCATCGCAGACCAGCGGCAGGGCCACGCAGGAGCGCAGGCCCCTGCGGTCGGCCTCCCCGCGCCAGACTTCCATGCGCGGGTCGCTCGGGATGTGCTCGACCACGTTGGGCTGGCCCGTGCGGATGGATGTGCCCACCGGGCCGCGCCCGCGCGGAACATCCGCCCAGGTCATCGGCAGATACTGGAGAGCGCTATCGCTGTCGCCCTGTTGCGCCATGGGCCGCACGGTGCGCGCCTCATCGTGCATCGCATAGCCGACCCAGGCCAGGCGGTAGCCGCCGCGCTCCACGCACAGGCGGCAGATTTCCGCCAGCAGGCCCGACTCCTCCTCGGCGTGCACCAGCGCCATGTTGCAGTCGCTCAGCAGGCGCAGGTCGCGGTTGGCGCGCTCCAGGGCCAGCTTGTCCGTGCGGCTGGCCGTGACGTCCTGCACCGTGCCAATGGAGCGCAGGGGCTGGCCGGAGTTCGGGTCGTAGAAGGTTTCGCAGCGCTCGTGCACGTACTTGATCCGGCCGTCCTTCATCTTCAAGCGGTGGGTGAGGCGGTACGGCTCCTTGCTCTGCACCGACTGGTCATAGCTCTTCTGGACCTGCTCGCGGTCGTCCGGGTGGATGGCGGCAAGGAAGGCATCGTAAGAGGCCGGGAACAGCGCGGGGTCGACCTCGAAGATGCGGAAGGTTTCGTCGGACCAGACCAGCGCATTCGTCACCAGGCTCAGCTCCCAATGGCCGATCAGGGCCAGCCGCTGGGCTTCCTTCAGGCGGGTTTCACTGCGCTGCAGATCGGACTGCGCCTGCTCACGCTCATCCGCCATGTGCTTGAGCTTGGCCTGCGTTTCCGCCAGACGCGCCAGCACCGTGCCCCGCAGGGCATCGGGCACCTGCAGCGGCACGGAGAAATCGCCCTGCCCCAGGCGCGTGATCTGGGCATGCACCTCGTCCACCGAGCCCCCCATCACGGCCCACAGCGCGCGCACGGTACGGTAGAGCATGAACACCAGGGTCAGTCCGCAGGCAATGAAGACCCAGCGCAGGATCAGCGCGTGGCGCTCGGCCTGATCGACCGCCAGCCGGGTCCGCTCGGTCATGAGGCCGTAGAGCAGGTCGATGGGCTGCAGGATGGCCGCCTTGGCCGCGAGGTAGTGGGCGTCGTACAGCATGGCCACCGCTTGTGCATGGCTGGCTTCGGCGTCGCTGCCCTGCACCTGCCGCAGGCGCATGGCTTCACGCTCCAGGCGTGCCAGATCGTCGGAGCGCGCCTTGGCCTGGCCCAGCAGAGCGAACTCCTGCGGCGTGAACCCGGCTTCCCGCATCAGGTCGAGCAAGGGCGCCTTGCGCTCACCGTCCGGGTGCGGCGCCACGCCCGAGTCCGTGACGAGGTCCCAGTAAATGCCGTCGTAGCGCTCCGGCCGGGGCCGGATGCCGTCGCGGATGTCCAGAATCTGCTGGTGGCTCTGCAGGAAGCGCTCCTGGCCCGTGGCGACATAGATCCGGGCCATGCGCGTGAGATCGTCCGAAGACTGGCGCATCTCGCCAGCCAGTTGGTGGGAGCGCAAGCGCTGCTCGTCCACGGCGTCGGAGATCTTTTCAGAATGCATGTAGCCCACGAACGACGCCACCACGGCCACCAGGATGGCGAGGGTGTACCCGATATGGCGTGTGAACGAGGAAGAAATCTGGGACATGAAGCTCAGAACCCGTTGGCAGGCTCCCGGGCCATTCTAGGCCGCATTGCTAACGCAAACTGACGCCGCTTGCCCAAGCCGCAGCGCCTGGTCCGCTTTTCCTGGCCGGCGTCAGAAAAGCGAACCCGTGCCCCCGGGCCAGGCACCTTCGATCTCCAGCATGCGCAGCTTGGTCAGGGCCCCGCCCTCGGCCGAGAAGCCGCCGGGCCGGCGGCCCGCCGCGAGCACGCGGTGGCACGGCACCACGGGCGCGAACGGGTTCTGGCCCAGCGCCTGGCCCACGGCGCGGGCGAGCTGGGGGTTGCCCAGTTCCTGCGCGATCTCGCCATAGGTGCGCGTGCCGCCGGGATCGATGGCGCGGGTGATCTCGTACACGCGGCGCTGCAGGGGCGAAAGGCCCTCCATGTCCAGCACCACCTCGCGCAGGCTGCGCAGCTCGCCCGCCAGCAGCGCCTGCACGCCAGCCATGGCCTCGCGCACGCGCAGCGGCGGCACTTCCACCGCCGGGCACGGCCCGGTGTGGCGCAGCATGCGCCGGCGCGTGCCCTCGGCATCCACCTCGGGCAGTTGCACGGCCACGAGGCCCAGCGGCCCCCAGGCCATGCCGCAGGGGCCGAGGGCGGTGTCGAACAGGGTGTGGCCGGTGGCGCCCATACGCTACTGAATCAATAGCTGCAAGCGCTTGATGGATAAGCGCTGGAGGCCATTTTCATTGCAAACCGTTCAATCGGCGCGCAACTGGGCGCGCAGCTGCGCGCCCAGTTCGGGCTTGTCGGCAAACGGGTCAGTGGGGTTGCGCGCCAGCATGATGTCTTCCAGCCGCGTCTGCACGCCACCGATGGCCTTGGGGTGGCTGTAGATGTAGAACCGGCCCGCCGCCACGGCGTCGAACACCTTCTGTGCCACCTCGGTGGCCGTCACCTTGCCCGAGCTCACGGCCTTGCCGATCATGGCCTGGCCGATGAGCTGGCTCTTGGTGGGCTTGTCGGACTGCAGCGCGCCCGGGCGGTTGCGCTGGCTGTCGTTGATGCCGGTGGCCACGAAGTACGGGCACAGCACGCTGGCGCCCACCTGGTCGGTGACGAGCGAGAGGTCCTGGTACAGCGTCTCGGAGAGGCTCACCACGGCGTGCTTGCTCACGTTGTAGATGCCCATGTTGGGCGGCGCCAGCAGGCCCGCCATGCTGGCGGTGTTGACGATGTGGCCGCGCCAGGCCGGGTCCGCCTTGGCGGCCTCCAGCATCATGGGGGTGAACACGCGCACGCCGTGCACCACGCCCATGAGGTTCACGCCCAGCACCCATTCCCAGTCCTTGACCGAGTTCTCCCACACCAGGCCGCCCGCGCCCACGCCGGCGTTGTTGAACACCAGGTGCGGCGCGCCGAAGCGCTCGCGCACGGCGGCGCCCAAGGCCTCCATCTGCGCGGCATCCGACACGTCCACGCGCTGGGCCAGCACCTGGCAGCCTGCGGCGCGCATCTCGGCAGCGGCGGCGTCCAGCGCGTCCTGCTGCACGTCCACCAGCACGAGGTTCATGCCCAGGCGCGCGCCGATGCGCGCGCATTCCAGCCCGAAGCCCGAGCCCGCGCCCGTCAGCACGGCCGTCTTGCCCTTGAAGTCGTCGATCATTGCTCTGCCTTTCTCAATACATAACCTATGCGGGGGAAGTGAACGTGCACCGTGCCGGCACGCGGGTCGGTACGGCGCAGCGTGTAGCGGGTGCGCGTGGCGGCCACCAGTTCGCCCGCCGTGGGTTCGAGGCCGAAACTCTCGGCCGCCACGGTGACGGGGCTGCCCAGCGGGATGCCGTGCTCGTCCTGGAACACGTCATGAAGCAGCGGCACTGGCTCGGCACCGGCGGCCACGGTAATGGCATCGAGCGCGCTGAACTTCTCCATGCGGCCCGCGCCCAGCGCGGCGATGCGGTCCATCCACTCCAGCACGGCGGGCATGGGCTCGAAGATGTCGGCCATGGCCGGCGTGCACACGCGCGTGAACCACAGCGGGTGGTAGGCGGCGAAGTCGGCCACGCAGGGCTCGGCGCCGAACAGGAAGTCGTGCTCCTCCACCATGTGGGCGATGCGCCGCAGGTACGAGCGGTAGGCGGCCGTGGCGTCCGCCGGGCGCAGGCGCAGCATGCCCGCGCTCATTTCGCGGCGGTCGTCCGCGAAGGCCTTGGCCGCCTCGGGTGGCAGGCGCGCGAACATTTCGGTCGCGCCACGCGGCTGCAGGTTGTAGGCCATGGCGGCCCCGAACAGCGTGGTGTCGGCCCACTGCGCAAACACGCGCGAGACGCCCTTGAGGTGCGGCGGAAACAGCACCGGCTCGGGCTGCTCGTGCTCCAGCACATGGCAGATGAGCGCGGTGTCGCAGTAGATGTCGGCGCCGATCTGCAGGATGGGCGTCTTGCGGTAGCCGCCCGTGAGCGCCACCACGTCGGGCTTGGGGCTGATGCTGGGGATGATGACCGACTTCCAGGCCAGGTTCTTGAAGCCCAGCACGCGGCGGATCTTTTCGGCGAACGGCGAGGCCGGGTAGTGGTGCAGGATGAGCTTGGTCATGTCGGACTCCAGAGCATCTCGATGTGGGGAATGTCGTCTTCGAGGTATTCCTCGGACACGGCCGCGAAACCCAGCGCGCCGTAGAACGGTTGCAGGTGCGCCTGCGCGCTGATGCGCACCGCCCTGCCCGGCCAGGCCTCGCGGCAGCGCGCCAGGCCTTGCTGCATGAGCGCACGGCCCAGGCCCTGGCCGCGCGCCTCGGGCGCGGTGACCACGCGGCCGATGGCGGGCTCGGCGAACTTCACGCCCGGGTCCACCACGCGCAGGCAGGCCATGAGCCGGCCCGCACCGTCATGGCCCAGCAGGTGCCAGGAATGCTTGTCGGCGTCGTCCGGGTCCTGGTAGGGGCCCTGCTCCAGGATGAAGACACGGCAGCGCAGGGCCAGTGCGTCGTGCAGGGCGTGCACGCCGAGGTCGTCAAAACGCCTCCAGGTCCAGTGCAGGGCCAGCGGCATGTTCAGATCAGCTTGACGAGCTGCTTGCCGAAGTTCTTGCCCTTGAGCAGGCCCAGGAAGGCCTCGGGCGCGGCGGCGATGCCCTGCGCGATGCTCTCGCGCGGGCGCAGCTTGCCGGTGCCCACGAGCTGGCCCAGCTCGGTGAGGGCATCGGGCCAGACTTCCATGTGCTCGCTGACGATGAAGCCTTCGACCTTCATGCGGTTGATGAGCAGCAGCGCGGGGTTGGCCATGGGCAGGGGCGTGCCGTCGTAGCCGGCGATCATGCCGCACACGGCGATGCGGCTGAAGGCGTTCATGCGCAGCATGACGGCGTCCATGATCCAGCCGCCCACGTTCTCGAAGTAGCCGTCGATGCCGTTGGGGCAGGCTTCCTTGAGGGCCTTGGACAGGGCCTTCACGTCGCTGTGCTCCTTGTAGTCGATGCAGGCGTCGAAGCCCAGTTCTTCGACCGCGTAACGGCACTTGTCC
>Ga0208516_100320_pt1 | contig 21981 bp, 18 predicted proteins | sample LakWasM117_HOW13_2_FD_183931 | JGI IMG/M metagenome (GOLD analysis project Ga0208516, IMG submission 183931) | Freshwater sediment methanotrophic microbial communities from Lake Washington under simulated oxygen tension - Sediment Metagenome... | ecosystem: Environmental > Aquatic > Freshwater >...
GCCGCAAGCTCGCGGAGCATGGCATGGAGCCGCACATGCTGATGATGAGCGCCACGCCCATCCCGCGCACGCTGGCCATGAGCTACTACGCCGACCTTGACGTCTCGGTCATCGACGAGCTGCCGCCGGGGCGCACGCCCATCGTCACCCGGCTCATCGCCGACAGCCGGCGCGACGAAGTCATCGCGCGCATCGGCGCCCAGGTGGCGGCCGGGCGGCAGGTGTACTGGGTGTGCCCGCTGATCGAGGAGAGCGAGGCGCTGGACCTGACGAACGCCACGGCCACGCACCAGGATCTGAGCGAAGCGCTGCCCGGCGTGCGCGTGGGCCTGCTGCATTCGCGCATGCCGGCGGCCGAGAAGAAGGCGGTGATGGCGCTGTTTGCCAGCGGCCAGATGGGCGTGCTGGTGAGCACCACGGTGATCGAGGTGGGTGTGGACGTGCCCAACGCCTCGCTCATGGTCATCGAGCACGCCGAGCGTTTCGGCCTGTCGCAGCTGCACCAGCTGCGCGGCCGCGTGGGGCGCGGTGCGGCGGCCTCGGCCTGCGTGCTGCTCTACGCCACGAACGACAGCGGCCGCGTGGGCGAGACCGCCAAGGAGCGCCTGCGCGCCATGGTCGAAACCAACGACGGCTTCGAGATCGCCCGGCGCGATCTGGAGATCCGCGGGCCGGGCGAGTTCCTCGGCGCGCGCCAGTCGGGCGATGCGCTGCTGCGCTTTGCCGACCTGGCCACCGACACCCACCTGCTCGAATGGGCGCGCGCCACGGCGCCGCTGATGCTCGACCGCCACCCGCAATGGGCCGAGCGCCATGTGGCGCGCTGGCTCGGGGGCCGCGCCGACTACCTCAAAGCGTAGAGCGGCGAACCCAGCCCTTCCGGCGTCGTTGCCGCGTCTTGCCGTGCTGCGGGCACTGTCCGCGACGCAGCGCCTAGCCGGCAGGGCTGGGTTCGCCGCTCTGGGCGGCTGGCCCCGGTGTTGACAGGTGCGCTGCCTCCCAGGCCTCGATGGGCACCGGCCGGCCCAGCAGGTAGCCCTGGCAGAACTGGCAGCCGTGCTGGACGAGGAAGGCACGGTGGGACGCCGTCTCCACCCCTTCGGCCACGACTTCGAGCCCCAGCGCATCGCTCATCACCAGGATGGCGCGCACGATGGCGTTGCTGGTGTTGTCGGTCAGCATGTCGCGGATGAACGACTGGTCGATCTTCAGCTGGTCGAACGGCAGGCGCTTGAGGTAGGACAGCGAGGAGTAGCCGGTGCCGAAGTCGTCCAGCGCGAAGCGGATGCCCAGTTCGCGCAGCTGGCGCATACGTTCGATGGTGGTTTCGATGTCGCCCAGGATCACGCTCTCGGTCAGTTCCAGCTTCAGGCCGCCGGGGTTGATGTGGTGGCGGTCGATGGCGGCGCGCACCTGGGCCACGAAATCGGCCTGGTGGAACTGGCGCGCGCTGACGTTGATGGCCAGGGTAAGGGGGCTGGTCTCGGGCCGCTGCTGCCATTGGGCGAGCTGCTGGCAGGCGGTGTCGAGCACCCACTGGCCGATGGGCACGATCAGCCCGGTTTCCTCGGCCAGCGGAATGAAATCGGCCGGCGAGATCATCTTGCCATCGGTGCCCACCCAGCGGATCAGCGCCTCCGCGCCCACCACGTTGTCATGCTGGCAGACCTGCACCTGGTAGAACAGCCGGAAGGCCCGGGTCTCGATCGCATCGCGCAAGGCCATCTCCAGGGCGGCGCGGGCATCGACGGTGGCCTGCATCGTGGCATCGAAGATGAGCAGGGCGTTGCCGCCTTCGTCCTTGGCCTGGTAGAGCGCCACCTCGGCCTGCTTCAGCAGGTTTTCCGGCGAGGGCGCGCCGGCGCCGAACAGGGCGATGCCGCTGCTGCTCGTGGTGTAGAGCCTCTTGGTTTCCCCGGGGGCGTAGGGCGCGGTGAGTGCGTCATGCACCTTCTGGGCAATGGCGCGCGCCGTGTCGGCGCTCTGGCCGAATGGTCCGCCGAGGTCCTGCACGATGATGCCGAACATGTTGCCGCCCAGGCGCGCCACGGTGTCGTTTTCGCCCACGCAGTCCTGGATGCGCCGCGCCGCCTCGCGCAGCACCTGGTCGCCCGTGGCATGGCCGCGGGTGTCGTTGATCTGTTTGAAGCGGTCGATGTCCAGGAGCAGCAGCAGGCCCTGGGCCGGGCTGTGCGCGCTGGCCCCGACCGCCTGGTCCAGGCGCTCGCGCAGCAGGGCGCGGTTGGGCAGGCCGGTCAGGGCATCGTAGTAGGCGAGCCGGTGCACCAGTGCCTCCGACTGCTTGTGCTGCGTGATGTCTTCCTTGGTGGCGACATAGTGCACGACCCGCCCATCCTGGTCCAGGATGGGCGCGATGGTGGCCATCTCCACATAGGTGCTGCCGTCCTTGCGGGTGTTGATGAACTCGCCGCGCCACACCTGCCGGGCCTCCAGCGCGGCCCACATGGCCTTGAAGGTGGCCGGCGGGGTCAGGCCGCGGTTGAGGACGCGCGGGGTCCGCCCGATCACCTCGCTCAGTGCGTAGCCGGTGGTGCGCACGAAGGCGTTGTTCACGTACTGGATGCGCGCATCGATGTCGGTGATGATGATGCTTTCCGGGCTCTGCTCCACGGCGGTGGACAGGCGCTGCAGGTCCGCGTCGCGTTTCTGCAGTTCGCTGGCCATGTGGTTGATGCCCAGCTCCACGGCATGCAGTTCCTGCACCCGCGAGAAGCGGCGGATGCGCGTCTGCAACTGGCCGGAGGCCACGCTGTCGATGGCGGCCGTGATCTGGCGCGTCCAGGCCTCGATCAGGCCGTAGATGTAATAGCGGGCCGTGAGCACCGACACCAGGGCCATGCCCGCCAGCAGCACGATGCGCAGCCAGAAGCCCTGGTCGATGCGTGCCACCGTGCGGTCCAGCGGCGCGCCGACGGCCATCAACAGGGTCGATCGGGAAAAGTGCGGGGTGCCAATGCCATACATGCGCCGGTGCCCGTCCAGGCCGTCGAGTTCGGCCACGCGCCGGCCTGCCAGCAGCGCCGCCTCGAAGGGGGCCGTCGCGGCCGGGTCCAGATGGGGCGGCAGGTTGGCGGCCGGGTGGTAGGACAGCACCGTGTTGGTGTCGCTGAGCAGGAAGGCGTTCCAGCCTTCGGGCAGCTTGAAACCGGCGATCAGCTTGTCGAACCAGCCGAGCTGGATCGAGGCGAACAGCACGGCCCGCAGGCGGCCCCGCTCGTCGCGCACAGGGTAGCCAAAAACCATGCCGGGCTTGAGAGAAATGCGCCCGATGACGAATTCGCCCTCGGTGATGCCGTCGCGGGCCAGGGCATCCTGGAACCACAGGCGGTCGGCGACGGACACTTCCGCGCGGCCGGGGACGGCGCTGCAGAACACCGTGCCGTCGGGCAGGGCGGCCCCGAGGTTGACGAAATCTTCCATCGACAGGAGCAGGCGCTGCGCCAGGCCCGAGCAGTCGGCCGGGTCCAGCGACTGCAGGTTGTCGGCCCGGGCCATGATCTGGAAGGTCTGCTGCATGTTGCCCAGCGCGGCGTCCTCCGCCAGCTTGGCCGTGGCCAGCATTCGGACCACCTCGCTTTCGAGGCCGGTGATGGCGTCCTGGCGGCGTTCCCGGTAGTCGAAGAACGCCATCAGGAAGACCGGAAGACAGGCCATGCCGATGACTACCCATAGGCGCAGGTGCAGGGATCGGGTCGTACGCATCAGCATGGTGCCTCCATCATAGAGAGAAGGCATGGGTCGTGCTCATCGGTGGGCGCGGTGGCGGAGTCCTTGCGCCCGGGGCAGGTTTGGCGCGCCGGGTGGCGGCTGGGCAGCCGGGTGCTTACACTGCAATCCTCATGACCCTCACCGAACTCAAATACATCGTTGCCGTGGCGCGGGAGAAGCATTTTGGCCGTGCGGCCGATGCCTGCTACGTGTCGCAGCCCACGCTGTCGGTGGCCGTCAAGAAGCTGGAGGAGGAGCTGGACGTCAAGCTCTTCGAGCGCAGCGCGGGCGAGGTCAGCGTCACGCCGCTGGGCGAGGAAATCGTGCGCCAGGCGCAGAGCGTGCTGGAACAGGCCGCCGCCATCAAGGAGATTGCCAAGCGCGGCAAGGACCCGCTGGCCGGCGCGCTGACGCTGGGCGTGATCTACACCATCGGCCCCTACCTGCTGCCCGACCTGGTGCGCAACGCCATCCGGCACACGCCGCAGATGCCGCTGATGCTGCTGGAGAACTTCACCGTCAAGCTGCTGGAGATGCTGCGCACCGGCGAGATCGACTGCGCCATCCTGGCCGAGCCGTTTCCCGATACCGGCCTGGCGATGGCGCCGCTGTACGACGAGCCCTTCATGGCGGCCGTGCCCAGCCACCACCCGCTGGCCGGGCAGAAGGCGGTGTCGGCGCAGGAACTCAAGGGCGAGAACATGCTGCTGCTGGGCGCGGGCCACTGCTTTCGCGACCATGTGCTCGAAGTCTGCCCCGAGTTCGCGCGCTTCGCCAGCAATGCCGAAGGCATCCGCAAGACCTTCGAGGGCTCCTCGCTGGAGACCATCAAGCACATGGTGGCGGCCGGCATGGGCGTGACCCTGGTGCCGCGCCTGGCTGTGCCGCGCGAGGCGATCACGGTCTCGGCGCGCCGGCGCAAGACGGACCAGCCGCACATCCGTTACCTGCCCATCCGCGAAGCCGACGGCAGCGCGCCGCCCATGCGCCGCGTGGTGCTGGCCTGGCGGCGCAGCTTCACGCGCTACGAGGCCATCGCCGCGCTGCGCAACGCCATCTACGCCTGCGAGCTGCCGGGCGTCACGCGGCTGTCCTGAAAGATTCTCAGCCTCTGACCCTGCGCGCCGTTGGGCCATGGAGGGCGCCCGCGCGCATGCCATGCGCTACAGTGGCTGCACGCCCCCGCAGGGGCGGTTTGCACCACCACTACAGAGGAGTAGACCATGGCCAAAGCCGCCAAGACCACCGCGCCCAGCATCCACATCGGCATCAGCGACAAGGACCGTGCCGCCATCGCCCAGGGCCTCGCGCGCCTGCTGGCCGACACCTACACGCTGTACCTGACCACGCACAACTTCCACTGGAACGTGACGGGGCCGATGTTCAATTCGCTGCACGCCATGTTCATGGCGCAGTACACCGAGCTGTGGAACGCCGTGGACCCGATCGCCGAGCGCATCCGTTCGCTCGGCCATGTGGCGCCGGGCTCGTACGCCGAATTCGGCAAGCTCGCCAGCGTGCCCGATGCGCCGGCCAAGCCGCCGAAGGCCCTGGACATGGTGCGCATCCTCGTCGAGGGCCACGAGGCCGTGGCGCGCACCGCGCGCAGCCTGTTCGCGGTGGTCGACAAGGCCAGCGACGAACCCACGGCCGACCTGCTGACCCAGCGCCTGACGGTGCACGAGCAGACCGCCTGGATGCTGCGCTCGCTGCTTGAAGAGTGATGCCGGAGGGCGCCGCATGAGCCCCCGCCCCGATGCCGCCGCGCCCGGCCCGGGCGCGGAGATCGAGATCAAGCTGGCCCTGCCGGCCGGGGACCCGGCGGCCCTGCTGCGGCAGCTGCAGGCCGTGCCCGCGCTGGCGCGGCACCGGCCCGTGCGCCGGCAGATGCACAACCTGTACTACGACACGCCCGACCAGGCGCTGCGCGCCCGGCGTGCGGCCCTGCGCATCCGCCGCGTGGACGGTGGGGGCGCGCCGCAGTGGCTGCAGACCCTCAAGACCGCCGACGCCGGCCTCTCCGCGCTGAGCCGGCGCGGCGAATGGGAGGTGCCCGTGCCCGGGCCGGCGCTGCAGCGGGCCGCGCTGCGCGATGCACCGCCCTGGCGGGAGCTGGACCCGGACGGCACGCTGTTCGATGCCCTGGTGCCGTGTTTTTCCACCGATTTCGAGCGCACCTGCTGGACGGTGCGCCAGCGCGGCGGCGTGCTCATCGAGGTGGCGCTGGACCTGGGCCAGGCCGTGGCCGGCGGGCGCAGCGCGCCGCTGTGCGAACTGGAGCTGGAGCTGCTCGCGGGGCCGCCCGCGGCGCTGTTCCGCCTGGCGCAGCAGATCGCGCGGCGCGTGGCCGTGCTGCCACTGTCGGCGAGCAAGGCCGAGCGCGGCTTCGCGCTGGCGCTGGGCCTGCCCGATGCGCCCCGGCGCGCCCGCCCGCCCGTGTTCCCGCGCCGTGTCCGGCTGCAGGCGCTGGCGCCCCTGCTGCTGGCGGAAATGTTCGACCAGTTCACGGCCAACCTGCATGCGCTGCTGGCGGCCGACCACCCGGAGCTGGTGCACCAGGCCCGCGTGGGCTGGCGCCGGTTCCGCTCGGCGCTGCGGCTGCTGCGGCCGGTGCTGGCCGTGCCGCCGCCGGCCTGGCCGGGGCTGCAGCCCCTGCTGGACCTGCTGGGCGGGCTGCGCGACCTGGACGTGGCCTGCACGCAGACGCTGCCGGCCCTGCAGCCCGCCTACACGGCCGGTGACCCGGGCCGGGCTGTGGCCTGGGCGGCCGTGGAACAGTCCTTCCAGGCCGCGGCCGGGCTACAGCGCAAGGCCGTGCGGCTGGCCTTGCGCGAACCGCTCACGGGCCAGGCCCTGCTGGGCCTCACGCAGTGGCTGGAGGCGCTGGCCGATGCACCGCCGCTGCCGCCCGTCCCGGCGCGCCGCTGGGCGCGCGAGCGCGTGGCGCGGCTGCATGCGCGCTGGAAGCAGGCCCGCCGGGGCGCCGAGGATGCGGCCGGCCAGCACCGCGCGCGCCTGCTGGCCAAGCGCCTGCGCTACAACATCGAGGCGCTGCGCCCGCTGCTGCCCGGCCGGGCCGGGCGCTGGCTGGAGCGCGCCAGCCGTGCGCAGGCCGAGGTGGGCGCACGGCGCGATGCCGTGCAGGCGGGCGTGCTGGCCGCGCAGTTGGCGGCGCCATTGGAGGTGGTGGCCTTTCTGCGCGGGGTGGCGGCCGGCCTGGAGCCTGGGGTACTCGGCGATGGCGTATAAACCGGGGCGCAGCGGCCACCGGCCGCTGTGGTTTTACCTCCCCGTCCGCACCGTCTCCGCATGTCCACCGCTTCGCCCAGCCGCCTTGCCCTGTACCTCGACCTGATCCGCTGGAACCGCCCCGCCGGCTGGCTGCTGCTGCTGTGGCCCACGCTCAGCGCGCTGTGGATCGCGGCCGGGGGCTTTCCCGGCTGGCACCTGCTGGCGGTGTTCACGCTGGGCACCATCCTCATGCGCAGCGCCGGCTGTTGCGTGAACGACGTGGCCGACCGCGATTTCGACCGCCACGTCCAGCGCACGGCGCAGCGCCCCATCACCAGCGGCGCGGTGTCGGTGCGCGAGGCGCTGGGCGTGGGAGCTGCGCTGGCGCTGGTGGCTTTCGCCCTGGTGCTGACCACCAACGCGCCCACGGTAGCCTGGTCGCTGCCGGCGCTGGCGGTCACCATCCTCTACCCCTTCACCAAGCGCTTCTTCGCCATGCCGCAGGCCGTGCTGGGCGTGGCCTTCGGCATGGGCATCCCGATGGCGTTCACCGCCGTGCAGGGCGAGATGCCGTGGCTGGCGCTGTGGCTGGTGCTCGGCAACCTGCTGTGGGTGCTGGCCTACGACACCGAATACGCCATGGTGGACCGCGACGACGACCTGAAGATCGGCATGAAGACCTCGGCCATCACGCTCGGCCGCTTTGACGTGGCGGCCATCCTCGCGTTCTACCTGGGTTTTGTACTCATTTGGGCCGTGGCGCTTGCCCCGCTTGCGCTAGGCGCTATCTTTTATGTAGCGATTGCCGCCGTGCTGGCGCAGGTCGCCTGGCACTGGCGGCTGATCCACGGGCGCACGCGCGAGGGCTGCTTTCGCGCGTTCCGCGAGAACCACTGGATTGGTTTCACCGTGTTTGCGGGCATCGTGGGCAGTTATGCCCTGCGCTGAGTGCTCCTGAATTAATAGCTACTGGCGCTTGCTGTATCAGCGCCAGAGGCCAAAAACATCAAGAACCGAATTCGTTGCCCAGCTCGTGCGCACGCTGCTCGGCCGCACGCATGGCGCGCTCGAAGCTGGCGCCCACGCCGTCCTGCTCCATCGACTGGATGGCCGCGTGCGTGGTGCCGCCCTTGGAGGTGACGCGCTGGCGCAGCACCTCGGGCGGTTCGTCGGAGCGGCGTGCCAGCTCGGAGGCGCCGACGAAGGTGCCCACGGCGAGTCGGTGCGCCTGCGCGGCGCTCAGGCCCATGGCGGTGCCGGCGCGGGCCATGGCCTCCAGAAAATAGAACACGTAGGCCGGCCCCGAGCCCGAGAGGGCGGTCACGGCGTCGAGCTGCTTCTCGCTCTCCACCCACAGGAATTCGCCCGTGGTGGCCATGATGGCCTCCACGCTCTGGCACTGCGCGGCGCTCACGCCCGAGCGGGCGTACAGCGCGCTCATGCCCTTGCCGACGAGCGCGGGCGTGTTGGGCATGGTGCGCACGATGCATTCGCTGCCCAGCCACTGGGCGATGCTGCCTGTGCGAATGCCGGCGGCCACGCTCAGGTGCAGGGCGCCCTGGGTGTGTTCGCGGGCCTGCGCGGCGGCGTCCTTGAAAGTCTGCGGCTTGACGGCCCAGACCACGATGCCGGCGCGTGCCAGCTGGGGGCCGGGGGCGGGCAGGGCCTCGATGCCGAAGTTCTTGCGCAGCGCCGTGCGGGCCTCCTCCCAGGGTTCCACCACCTCGATCTGGCGGGCCGGGTGGCCCTGGCGGATCAGCCCGCCGATGATGGCGCTGGCCATGTTGCCGCCGCCGATGAAGGCGATGGGGGTGTCGATGGCGAGAGGTGGGGTCATGGGAGGGCGATCAAAAAAGGAATGGTGCATAACCTGCAAAAAAGACCGTCAGCCAGAAGAACCTCGGAGGTCAACCGCTGCAGCAGGCCGTGGATATTACCGATTTTCTCTTGGGCGGCTCTTCGCCCGCACCTCGGGTGGGGAGGGCTTGCAGCGCCGTCGGCGGGTTGTGCGTTCTTCTTGATTTGTGTCTCTTGACGCACGCTGGCGGCGTACCTAGACTGCACAGTCGCATCGTTTCTATCGCCGTGTATCCCGTGCGGATCGAGCCCCTCGCGGGGCTTCGCGAAATACCAGAAACCATCGCGCTGATTCCTCTGAAACCGGCGTGCACCTTGGCTGTCATGCCCCGTGGGGGCTGATGGGCTTGCACCGTAGCAAGCGGCAACCAAGTGCACGCATCCTCTTGGCGACTTTTGACTGTGCTTCGGCGCTTTGCAGCGCTGGGGAGATTGTTTGTATGCCTTTGACTGAACACGAAACCTGGGATGCCGGTGACATGGGCTGTGGCGAACTCGTGCTGGAGTTGCGCCTGCGCCTTCTGGCCATGCCCGGGCGTGTGCTCAAGCTCGTCGCCACCGATGCGGGCGCGCCCGAGGACATCCCGGCATATTGCCGCATGACCCGCCACGAGCTGCTGCAGGCGCAGCACCCCCTGTATTGGATCCGGGCCCGGACTCCCAGTTGAGCGTCCGGGCCTTTTTTGTTGATTGATGTTCACACCCCAAGGAGAACCCCATGTCCGGAAAATTCCTCGTCAGCCTGACCCACGCCAAGAACGACACCGACAAGGCCACGGTGGCCTTCGTCGTTGCCAACGCCGCCGTGGCCTCCGACAAAGAGGCGCTGGTGTTCCTGTCCATCGAGGCGGTGCGCCTGGCCCAGCCGGGGTATGCCGATGACATCCACGAAGAGGGCTTTGCGCCGCTCAAGGACTTGATGGCCAACTTCGTCAAGGCCGGCGGCAAGATCTACGTCTGCTCGCCCTGTTTCAAAAAGCGCAAACTCGACGAAACCCAGCTGATCGACGGCGCGGTGGTGGTGGGCGGTGCCAAGCTGGTCGAATTCATGGGCGAAGCCTGCCCCAGCGTCAGCTACTGAGACGGTGTGCACCTTCTGCACCCCGACACCGGAGCCCCCCGCCATGCAAGCCGCCGCCCAGCACACCCTGACCCCCGACGTTTCTTTTGACGGCGGCGACCTCGATTGCGGCAACGGCCTGCTGCTGCTGATTCGCAAGCACATCGACCCGCTGCCGCGCGGCGGGCTGCTGGAGATCCGCTCGACCGAAATCTCGGTCGACGAGGACTTGCCGGCCTGGTGCCGGATGACGAAGAACGAGCTCATCTCCTGGACCAAGCACGGCAAGCAGCGCAGCTTTCTGGTGTGCAAGGGGGCGCTGTCCGAGCGCGCCGCCACCGTGGCTGCGCAGCCCCAGGCCCCCTCCGTGCGGGCCGCCGCCGAGGCCAGCGCCTTGCCGCCGCGCACCGGCGCGCCCGTCACGCCGGTCCCCATTCCGCCGCTGGCGGTCACCAGCATGGGCAGCTGGCCGCGCCCCCGCTGGCTGGTGCAGGCCATGCACGCCCATGTGCAGGGCCGCCTGGACGAGGCGAGCTTTCACGAAACGGCCGACGACGCGGTGCGCCTGATCGCCAGCGCCCAGCAACGTGCGGGCGCCACCATGTACACCGACGGCGAGCAGCGCCGGGACAGCTACGCCAGTTTCGTCGCCACGCGCCTGGACAACTGCCAGCTGGTGCCGTTGATCGACCTGCTGCCGCTGGTGGAAGACCCGGCGGCTTTCGAAGCCGAGCTGCGCGCGCTCGACGTCCCTGCCGCAGACGTGCGCCACCCCGGCGTCTTTGGCCGCATCCGGCGCAGCCGCCCGCTGGCGCTGCACGAATTCGACTTTCTGCGTTCCATCACGGCGGCGCCGATCAAGGTCGCGCTGCCCGGCCCCTACCTGCTGACGCGCACGATGTGGATGGACTGCATCGCCGACAACGTCTACGCCAGCCGCGAGCAGATCGCCGCCGACATCGTGCGCGTGCTGCGCGAGGAGCTGGCGGACTTGATGCACGCCGGTGTCTCGCTGGTGCAGCTGGATGAGCCGGTGTTGTCCGACGTCGTCTTCAGCGGCCAGAAAAGCAAGCGCAGCTTCATGTGCGGCGCCCTGTCCGAGACCGAGGGGCCCGAGCACGAGCTGGGCTTTGCCCGCGAGCTGGTCAATGCGGTGGTCGAGGGCTTCCCGCGCGAGCGCATCGCGCTGCATGTGTGCCGCGGCAACTGGACGCCCGATGAATCGGTGGCGCTGTCGGGTAGCTATGCGCCGCTGGTGCCGACGCTGGCGGGCATGAAAGTGGGTGCCTACCTGCTGGAGGCCTGCACGCCGCGCGCCGGTGACATGGCGCTGCTCCAGCAGTTACCCAGCGATGCGCGCATTGGCGTGGGCGTGGTCAACCAGAAGCAGCAAGCCATCGAGCCGGTGGACGAGATCGCGGCACGCATCGCACGGGCTGCGGATCTGTTCGGGGCCGACCGCCTGCTGCTGCACCCCGATTGCGGTTTTGCCACCTTCGCCGACAACCCGATCTGCTCGATGCAGGTGGCCGAGGGCAAGCTGGCCGCCATCGTGCAGGCGGCGCAGCGCTTTGCACCGCGCTGAAAATATAGATGAAAACAGCTTGTAGCGCTTATGCAATAAGCGTTACAAGCTATGTTTTTAATAGCAATTATTCGTTGCCTGTGGCCGGCAATGTCGCCTGTGCCACGGCGTGTTCCCAGCGCCCCATGAGCGCCTGGGCCTGCGTGCGGGGCAGGGTGGGCACAAAACGGCGTTCGGCGCGCCACAGGGCCGAGAGTTCATCGGTGCTGGCGTACACCCCGCTGGCCAGGCCCGCCAGGTAGGCGGCGCCCAGCGCCGTGGTTTCAATGACGGCCGGGCGCACCACCGGGATGCCGAGCAGGTCGGCCTGGAACTGCATCAGCAGGTCGTTGATGCAGGCGCCGCCGTCCACGCGCAGCTCGCTCACCGGGGCGCCACCGGCGGCCACAGCGTCGCGGCTCATGGCCAGCAGCAGGGCGGCGCTCTGGTAGGCGATGCTCTCCAGCGAGGCGCGGGCGATGTGGGCCAGCGTGGTACCGCGCGTCAGGCCGGTGATGGTGCCGCGCGCGTCGGGCTTCCAGTAGGGCGCGCCCAGGCCGGTGAAGGCAGGCACCATCATCACGCCACCCGAATCGGGTACGGTGAGCGCGAGCGATTCGACCTCGCTGCTGGTAGAGATGGCGCGCAGCCCGTCGCGCAGCCATTGAACCACGGCGCCGCCGACGAACACGCTGCCTTCGAGCGCGAATTCGGGCACAGCCCCCGGCTGCGCGGCGCTCGTCGTGAGCAGGCCGTTGCGCGAAGTCTGGAAGGTGCGGCCCGTGTGCATGAGCATGAAGCAGCCCGTGCCGTAGGTGTTCTTGGCCATGCCGGCCGAGAAGCAGGCCTGGCCGAACAGCGCGCTCTGCTGGTCGCCGGCCACGCCGCCGATGCGGATGGCGTGGCCCAGCAGATCGGCGGCGATGTCGCCGAAATGGCTGCTCGACGGCTGCACCTCGGGCATCAGCGCGCGCGGGATGCGCAGCAGCGCGAGCAACTCGTCGTCCCACTGGTTGGTGTGCACGTTGAACAGCATGGTGCGCGAGGCGTTGCTCACGTCCGTCACATGCACCTGGCCGTGCGTGAGCTGCCAGATGAGCCAGCTGTCCACGGTGCCGAAGGCCAGCTCGCCGCGCTCGGCCGCATCGCGCGCGCCGGGCACATTGTCGAGCAGCCATTGCAGCTTGGTGCCCGAGAAATAGGCGTCGATCAGCAGGCCGGTCTTGGCCTGGATGGTGTCGGCATGCCCCTGCTCGCGCAGCTGGGCGCAGGCGGGCTCGGCGCGCCGGTCCTGCCAGACGATGGCGTGGTGCACGGGCAGGCCGGTCTGGCGGTTCCACAGCACCGTGGTCTCGCGCTGGTTGGTGATGCCCACGGCCCGCACGCTGCCCGCCGCGATGCCGGCCTGGGCCAGGGCCTCGCGCGCCGTGGCGAGCTGGGTGCGCCAGATATCCATCGGGTCGTGCTCCACCCAGCCGGGCCGGGGGTAGATCTGCGGCAGTTCGCGCTGGGCCTGGGCCACGATGTGGCCCTCGGCATTGAAAACGATGCTGCGTGAGCTGGAGGTGCCCTGGTCGAGTGCTAGCAGGTAGGTCATGGAAAGGGGTCGGGAGAGGGGTCAGTCGGTTGCCACCACCAATTGCACGTCGGCGTTCGCCAGCAGGGCGGGGAAGGGCTCGGGGGGCGGTGCATCGGTGAACAGCCGGTCGATCTGGTCGAGCGTGGCCAGCCGCACCATGGCCGGGCGATTGAACTTGCTGTGGTCGGCGGCGAGCCAGACCTCGCGCGCGTGCTCCACGATGGTCTGGGCCACCTTCACCTCGCGGTAGTCGAAGTCGCGCAGCGAGCCGTCGGGCTCGATGCCCGAGATGCCGATGATGGCGATGTCCACCCGGAACTGGCGGATGAAGTCCACCGCCGCCTCGCCCACGATGCCCCGGTCGCGCGGGCGCACCACGCCGCCGGTCACGATGACCTCGCAGTCGGGGTTGCCGCTGAGGATGGCCGCCACATTGAGGTTGTTGGTGATGACGCGCAGGCCCTGGTGGTGCAGCAGCGCCTTGGCGATGGCTTCGGTGGTGGTGCCGATGTTGAGGATCAGCGAGCAGTGGTTCGGCACCAGCCGGGCCACGGCCCGGGCGATGCGTGCCTTGCCGTCGGAGTGCAGGGATTCGCGGTGCGTGTGGGCCAGGTTTTCCACGGTGGAACTGGGCACGCGCACGCCGCCATGGAAGCGCATCAGCAGCCCCTTCTCCGACAGGCGCTGCACGTCGCGGCGCACGGTCTGCAGCGTCACGCCCAGGGTGTCGGCCAGTTCTTCCACGGTGGCCGACTGGCGGGCACGCACGGCTTCGAGGATCAGGATTTGTCGGGGGTTCGTGTTCACGCGGGTTCCAGCGGAGCTTGTGGTGTCAATCACTGTAAGGCGAAATGTAAAACGAAAAAAAAGGAACGCATTAAGGGTAAACCTTGATACATTGCGAACAAAAAAGAACAAAAATGAAAAGATACGAAAGGCGGTGCGCGGCCAATCTGCAGTGGCAGGCTGGCGTCCCCGCAAGAAAGGTGGAGCAATGGAGCTGGTACTGGAGTGCATCAGCAAGAAGGTGGGAGCGCAGACTTGGCTGCACGGCATGGACATGGCCTTGCACAGCAATGCCGTGACCGTATTGCTGGGCGCCACGCAGGCGGGCAAGACCAGCCTGATGCGCATCATGGCCGGGCTGGATGTGCCCACGGCCGGCAAGGTGCGGGTCGATGGCCGGGATGTGACCGGCGTGCCGGTGCGCGAGCGCAACGTGGCCATGGTGTACCAGCAGTTCATCAATTACCCGTCGCTCACGGTGGCGGACAACATCGCCTCGCCGCTCAAGCTGCGTGGCGAGAAGAACATCGCGGCGCGCGTGCGCGAACTGGCCGAGCGCCTGCACATCGACATGTTCCTCGACCGCCTGCCGGCGGAGCTCTCGGGCGGGCAGCAGCAGCGCGTGGCGCTGGCGCGCGCCCTGGCCAAGGGGGCGCCGCTGATGCTGCTCGATGAACCCCTGGTGAACCTCGACTACAAGCTGCGCGAGGAGCTGCGCGAGGAACTCAGCCACCTGTTCGCCGCCGGCCAGTCCACCGTGGTCTATGCCACCACCGAGCCGGGCGAGGCGCTGCTGCTGGGCGGCTACACCGCCGTGCTCGACGAGGGGCGGCTGCTGCAGTACGGTCCCACGGCCGAGGTGTTCCATGAACCGTGCTCGCTGCGCGTGGCGCGGGCCTTCAGCGACCCCCCCATCAACCTGGTGCCGGCCGTGGCCACGCCGCAGGGCCTGCGCCTGCAGGGCGGCCTGGAGCTGGCGCCTCGCCAGCCGCTGGCCGTGCCCGCCGCGTCGGAGTTGACGGTGGGTGTGCGCGCCAGCGCCCTGCGCGTGCACGAGCGTCCGGGGGACGTGGCGGTGCGGGGTGAGGTGGAGCTGGCCGAGATTTCCGGTTCCGACACCTTCGTGCACGCCAGCACGCCGCTGGGCGAGGTGGTGGCGCAGGTCACCGGGGTGCATTACTTCGAGCTGGGAGCGACGGTGACGCTGTATTTCAGCCCGGCGCAGGTCTATGTGTTCGGCGCGGATGGCGGCCTGCTGCTGGCCCCGCAGCGTCTGGGAGGTTGCTGACCATGGCGCACATCACGCTCGATCTGGCGCATTCCTACAAGCTCCATCCGCAGCAGGACAGCGACTACGCGCTGCTGCCCCTGAAGATGGAGTTCGAGGACGGCGGTGCCTATGCGCTGCTCGGTCCCTCGGGCTGCGGCAAGACCACCATGCTCAACATCATGTCGGGCCTGCTCGTGCCCTCGCATGGCCAGGTGCTGTTCGATGGCCGCGACGTCACGCGCGCCACGCCGCAGGACCGCAACATCGCCCAGGTGTTCCAGTTCCCGGTGATCTACGACACCATGACGGTGGCCGAGAACCTGGCCTTCCCCCTGCGCAACCGCAAGGTGCCCGAGGAGCAGATTCGCCAGCGTGTCGGTGTGATCGCCGAGATGCTGGAGATGAGCGGCCAGCTCAACCAGCGCGCTGCCGGCCTGTCGGCCGACGCCAAGCAGAAGATCTCGCTCGGCCGGGGCCTGGTGCGCTCGGACGTGGCGGCCGTGCTGTTCGACGAGCCGCTGACGGTGATCGACCCGCACCTCAAGTGGCAGCTGCGGCGCAAGCTCAAGCAGATCCACCACGAGCTCAAGCTCACGCTGATCTACGTGACGCACGACCAGGTGGAGGCGCTGACCTTCGCCGACCAGGTGGTGGTGATGACGCGCGGGCGCGCCGTGCAGGTGGGCTCGGCCGACGCGCTGTTCGAGCGGCCCCAGCATGTGTTCGTGGGCCATTTCATCGGCTCGCCGGGCATGAACTTCCTGCCCGCGCAGATGGACGCAGGGTGCCTGCGCGTGGCCGGCCACGCGCTGGACCTGCCGGTGCCGCGCCGCCTGCCCGAGGGCGCGTTGCAGGTGGGTGTGCGCCCCGAGTACCTGGCCCTGGCGCAGCCCGGGCAGGCGGGGGCGCTGCCGTGCACCGTGCAGCGCGTGCAGGACATCGGCACCTATTTCATGCTGACGGCTCAGGTGGGCGAGCAGCCGATCCGCGCGCGCTTCAGCACCGAGCAGCGCTTGCCCTCGCCGGGCGACACGGTGTGGCTGCAGGCGCTGGGCGAGCACACCTGCTTCTACCAGAATGAGGAGCTGTTGCCATGAGTGCAACGACCAAACCTGTGAACCAGAAGGCCTGGTTCCTGATCCTGCCGGTGCTGCTGTGCGTGGCGTTCTCGGCCATCGTGCCGCTGATGACGGTGGTTAACTACTCGGTGCAGGACATCATCTCGCCCGAGCGCCGTGTGTTCGTGGGCACCGAGTGGTTCGCCGCTGTGATGCGCGACGAGGATCTGCACGCCGCGCTGTGGCGCCAGCTCACGTTCTCGCTGGCCGTGCTGCTGGTGGAAATCCCGCTGGGCATCCTGCTGGCGCTGTCCATGCCGGCGCAGGGCTGGAAATCGTCGGCCGTGCTGGTGGTGGTGGCGCTGTCGCTGCTGATCCCGTGGAACGTGGTGGGCACCATCTGGCAGATCTACGGCCGTTCGGACATCGGTCTGCTCGGCGCGGCGCTCAATGCCGCGGGCATCGACTACAGCTACACCGGCAACGCCACCCACGCCTGGATCACCGTGCTGGTGATGGACGTGTGGCACTGGACGCCGCTGGTGGCGCTGCTGTGCTTCGCCGGGCTGCGCAGCATTCCCGATGCCTACTACCAGGCCGCGCGCATCGACGGCGCGAGCAAGCTGGCGGTGTTCCGCTATATCCAGCTGCCCAAGATGCGCGGCGTGCTGATGATCGCGGTGCTGCTGCGCTTCATGGACAGCTTCATGATCTACACCGAGCCCTTCGTGCTCACCGGCGGCGGACCGGGCAATGCCACCACCTTCCTGTCGCAGTACCTCACGCAGAAGGCCGTGGGCCAGTTCGACCTGGGGCCGGCGGCGGCGTTCTCGCTGATCTACTTCCTCATCATTCTGCTGCTGTGCTTCATCCTCTACAACTGGATGCAGCGCATGGGCACCGCCGACACGCAGGGGGCCGGCCATGACTGAAAAACGTTTCCAGAAGCGCACGCTGTTCCTGATCGCCTACCTGGCTTTCGCCGTGCTGCCCATCTACTGGATGGTTAACATGAGCTTCAAGACGAACGAGGAGATCCTGTCGAGCTTTTCGTTCTGGCCCCAGCATTTCACCTGGGCCAATTACAAGACGATCTTCACCGATCCCTCGTGGTACTCGGGCTACATCAACAGCCTGATCTACGTGGCCATCAACACGGTGATCTCGCTCACGGTGGCGCTGCCGGCGGCCTATGCCTTCAGCCGCTACCAGTTCCTGGGCGACAAGCATGTGTTCTTCTGGCTGCTGACCAACCGCATGACGCCGCCCGCGGTGTTCCTGCTGCCGTTCTTCCAGCTCTACACCACCGTGGGGCTGATGGACACGCACATCGCCGTGGCGCTGGCGCACCTGCTGTTCAACGTGCCGCTGGCGGTCTGGATCTTGGAAGGCTTCATGAGCGGCATCCCGCGCGAGATCGACGAGACGGCCTATATCGACGGCTATACGTTCCCGCGCTTCTTCCTCACCATCTTCGTGCCGCTCATCAAGGCGGGCGTGGGCGTGGCGGCGTTCTTCTGCTTCATGTTCAGCTGGGTCGAGCTGCTGCTGGCACGCACGCTCACCAGCGTGAACGCCAAGCCCATCGTCGCGACCATGACGCGCACGGTGTCGGCCTCGGGCATGGATTGGGCCACGCTGGCCGCCGCTGGCGTGCTGACCATCGTGCCCGGCGCCATCGTCATCTGGTTCGTGCGGCACTACATCGCGAAGGGTTTCGCGATGGGTCGGGTTTGATTTTCTTGGGGACAGACCTTTGGTTCTGTCCCCAACTGACTAGAAAAGGAGTTGCGATGTTCGAGTGGATGGCATGGACCACGCCGGTGGCCGTTTTCTTCATCTGCATCGTGCTCATGCTGATCGGCATGACGGTGTGGGAAATCAAGTCGCCCACGGTGCTGCGCAAGGGCTTCCTGCCCATCGAGACGACGCGCGGCGACCGGCTTTTCATCGGCCTGCTGACGGCGGCCTATATCAACCTGGCCTGGGTGGGCCTGGGCGAGCGCATGGCGCAGTGGTTCTCCCTGGAGGCGGCGCCCTCGGTGTGGATCAGCCTGGTGTTGTCCATGGTGGCGCTCGCCTTCGTCATGCGCAAGGCCTGAAGTTTTCCAGAAAACCGGCCCGTTCCTCCCCCGCGGCCGGGGTTCATTTTCAAAGGGGAGGCCCAATGAGGAGACAAGTGATGAAGGTTCAACTGAAGGCAGTCGCATTTGCCGCAGCCGCACTGGCCCTGGGCCAGGCGGCCTGGGCCGGGGAGGCCGAAGCCAAGAAGTGGGTCGACAGCGAATTCCAGCCCTCGACGCTGAGCAAGGACCAGCAGATGGCGGAGATGAAGTGGTTCATCGACGCGGCCAAGAAGCTGCAGGCCAAGGGCGTGAAGGAGATCTCGGTCGTCTCCGAAACCATCACCACCCATGAATACGAGTCCAAGACCCTCGCCAAGGCCTTCGAGGAGATCACGGGCATCAAGGTCAAGCATGACCTGATCCAGGAAGGCGACGTGGTCGAGAAGCTGCAGACCTCGATGCAGTCGGGCAAGAGCATCTACGACGGCTGGATCTCCGACTCCGACCTGATCGGCACGCATTACCGCTACGGCAAGATCATGAGCCTGACCGACTACATGGCCGGTGCGGGCAAGGAATACACCAACCCAGGCCTGGACCTGAAGGATTTCATCGGCACCAAGTTCACCACCGGCCCGGATGGCAAGCTCTACCAGCTGCCCGACCAGCAGTTCGCCAACCTGTACTGGTTCCGCGCCGACCTGTTCGACCGCAAGGACATCAAGGACAAGTTCAAGGCCAAGTACGGCTATGACCTGGGCGTGCCGCTGAACTGGAGCGCCTACGAGGACATCGCCGAGTTCTTCACCAACGACGTGAAGCAGATCGACGGTAAGGCCATCTATGGCCACATGGACTACGGCAAGAAGGACCCCTCGCTGGGCTGGCGCTTCACCGATGCCTGGTTGTCCATGGCCGGCACCGCCGATATCGGCGCTCCGAACGGCCTGCCGATCGACGAGTGGGGCATCCGCGTGGCCGACGACAAGTGCACGCCCGTGGGTGCCTCGGTGGCCCGTGGTGGTGCCACCAATTCGCCGGCTGCGGTCTATGCGCTGACCAAGTACGTGGACTGGATGAAGAAGTACGCGCCCAAGGAAGCCACGGGCATGACCTTCGGCGAGGCCGGTCCGGTGCCGGCGCAGGGCCAGATCGCCCAGCAAATTTTCTGGTACACCGCCTTCACCGCCGACATGAACAAGCCCGGCCTGCCCGTGGTGAATGCCGACGGCACGCCCAAGTGGCGCATGGCCCCCGGCCCGAACGGCCCGTACTGGAAGCAGGGCATGCAGAACGGCTACCAGGACGTGGGCTCGTGGACCTTCTTCAAGGACCATGACGCGAGCAAAACGGCTGCCGCCTGGCTCTATGCCCAGTTCGTGACCGCCAAGACGACTTCGCTGAAGAAGACCGTGGTCGGTCTGACCCCGATCCGCGAGTCCGACATCCAGTCCAAGGCCATGACCGACATGGCGCCCAAGCTCGGCGGCCTGGTCGAGTTCTACCGCAGCCCGGCCCGTGTGGCATGGTCGCCCACCGGCACCAACGTGCCCGATTACCCCAAGCTGGCCCAGCTGTGGTGGAAGAACGTGGCCCAGGCCGTCACGGGCGAGAAGACGCCGCAGGGGGCCATGGACACGCTGGCCGACGAGATGGACCAGGTCATGGCGCGGCTGGAGCGCGCGGGCATGGAGCACTGCCCACCCAAGCTCAACAAGAAGGAAGACCCGGCCAAGTGGCTGAGCACCAAGCAGGCCCCGTGGGCCAAGCTGGCCAACGAGAAGCCCAAGGGTGAAACCATTGCCTACAACAAGCTGTTGCAGGCCTGGAAGGACGGCAAGGTGCGCTGAGCACCGGCCAGCCACTCTCCTGGTGGAGAAGTCCCGGTGTCTTGATACGGTGCCGGGCGTCCGGTCTGGCGGTGCCATCCGCCGGACCGGATCGCAGATTCTCGAAAAGGGCTTCCCCTATCTTCCGCTGCAGCGCGCTGCGCATGGACGTTCCGAACCCATGACTACAGTCCCCTCTCCCCTGCCGACCCAGCGCGCCGAGCTGATGGAGCGCCTGGGCCAGCCCCGTGTTTACGATCTGGTCATCATCGGCGGCGGCGCGACCGGCCTGGGTGTCGCTCTGGATGCCGCCGCGCGCGGCTTCAGCGTGGCCCTGGTGGAGTCGCACGATTTCGCCAAGGGAACTTCGTCACGTGCCACCAAGCTGGTGCACGGTGGCGTGCGTTATCTGGCGCAGGGCAACATCGCCCTGGTGCGCGAGGCGCTGCATGAGCGCACCACCCTGATGAACAATGCGCCGCACCTGGCGCAGCCGCTGGCGTTTGTCATGCCGTCCTACCACTGCTGGGAGTCGCCCTTCTACGGCATTGGGCTCAAGATGTACGACGCACTGGCCGGCCGCGCCGGGCTGGGGTCGACCGAATTCCTGGGGGCGCAGCGCACCCTGCAATGCCTGCCCACCGTCCGGCCTCAGGGGCTCAAGGGCGGGGTCAAATACTGGGACGGCCAGTTCGACGATGCGCGCCTGGCGCTGGCACTGGCCCGGACCGCCGCCAGCCGGGGTGCCGTGCTGGTGAACTACTGTGCGGCGCGGGAACTGGTGCATGAGCAGGGGCGCGTCAGCGGTGTCGTCTGCGAGGACACCGAGACTGGCCGGCGCCTCACGCTGCGCGCGCGCTGCGTGGTCAATGCCACGGGCGTGTGGGTGGATGCCTTGCGGCAGCAGGACGGAGAGGCCGCCCACCGCCCTGTCAAGCCGATCGTCGCTCCCAGCCAGGGGGTGCATGTGGTGGTGGACCGGGAGTTCCTGGCCTCCGACCATGCCCTGATGGTGCCCAAGACGGCAGATGGCCGGGTGCTGTTCGCCGTGCCCTGGCTTGGCAAGGTGATCCTGGGAACGACCGACAGCCCGCGCCACGACCTGGAACGTGAGCCGGAGCCTTTCCCGGAGGAGATGGCGTTCATCCTGCGGGAGTCGGCCCGCTACCTGAGCCGGGCGCCGGCGCCGGCCGACATCCGCAGCATCTGGGTGGGGCTGCGGCCGCTGGTCAAGCCCCAGGATGACGATGGCAACAACACCAAGAGCCTGAGCCGGGAGCACACCGTGCTGGCCAGCCGCAGTGGCCTCGTTACGGTGACTGGCGGTAAATGGACGACTTACCGGGCGATGGCCGAGGATGTGTTGCAAAAATGCTTCACGTCAGGCCTGCTGGAGCCCCGGGCGGGCGGCGTGACCACGCACCTGCCGCTGGTGGGCACGCCGGGCGAGCCGGTGCGCCACCGCATGTGCGATGCCCAGGGGTGGCATTCCTATGGTGCGGAAGCCGGCTTCGTGCGCGGGCTGCCGGGCGCCGGGCAAGATCTGGGTGGCGGACTGACGGAGGCGATGGTGCGGTTTGCCGTGCGCCATGAATACGCGCGCACGGTCGAGGATGTGCTGGCCCGGCGCTGGCGCATGCTGTTCCTGGATGCGCGCCAGGCGGCGAAAATGGCACCAGGCGTAGCCGAGGTGCTGCAGCAGGAAACGGGGTGTGATCCCCAGCTGGCGCCGTTCATGGCGCTGGCCGAGCAGTACGTGCGGCTGCCCGCGACAACAGGCGCGTAGAAAAATGCTTGACGATCCTGCAATCCTTTGCGAGAATTGCAGGCTTCGCTTAAGAAAACAGCGAAATTCTGCCCAGGAAAGCCCTGCAAATGGTTTGCAGGGTGGACGACGGGCCCAAGACTGACTGGTTGATTGGCGGTGTTCGAGGAAGTCTCGGGTGCCGGTG
>Ga0208516_100321_pt1 | contig 21874 bp, 19 predicted proteins | sample LakWasM117_HOW13_2_FD_183931 | JGI IMG/M metagenome (GOLD analysis project Ga0208516, IMG submission 183931) | Freshwater sediment methanotrophic microbial communities from Lake Washington under simulated oxygen tension - Sediment Metagenome... | ecosystem: Environmental > Aquatic > Freshwater >...
CGAGCAGCGCGACGTTTTCTACTACGTCACGCTGATGAACGAGAACTACGCCCAGCCCGACCTGCCGCCCGGTGCGCACGAAGGCGTGCTGCGTGGATGCTATGTTTTTGATAGCTTCTCGCGCTCACCAGATGGGCGTGAGGTGCCGATTTCATCTGAAAAATCCGTGACCCTGCTGGGTTCCGGCGCCATCCTCACCGAAGTGGTCCAGGCCGCCCGGCGGCTGGCCGCCGAGGGTGTTCACGTCACCGTGCTCAGCGTGACGAGCTGGAGCGAACTGGCGCGCGACGGCGTGGCCTGTGAGCAGCGCATGCTGGCGGGCGATGCGCAGCCGGGTGTGCCGTGGCTGACGCAGCAGTTGGCGGCAACCTCCGGCCCGGTGATCGCTGCCACCGACTATGTGCGTGCCGTGCCCGAAACCGTGCGCGCCTTCGTGCCGCAGGGGCGACGCTTCGTCACGCTGGGGACGGATGGCTTTGGCCGCAGCGATACGCGGGCGGCGCTGCGGGAGTTCTTTGGGGTGGATGCCGCACACATTGCGCGTGTGGCAAGCCAACTGCTGCCGTAGTGCGAGCGGGCGGCTCCTGCACCGCCGGAGCCGCCGCGACCAGCCGATAGGTTCTTGTAAGGTGCTTTTTTACAATGGCGCAACCACTGCAAAAGGGCACCATGGCACTCGTCACCTGGAACAATAACTCGCCTACCACCTGGATCGCGACGATGGACGGGCAGGAAATCTGCACCATCAAGCGCAAAGACATCGGCGGATGGACCGCTGGCTGGATGGGCGAGCGCTTGTGGCCGGCACCATCCCATTTGCCCAAGGCCATGCCGCAGCCCACGCGGTTTTTCGGCGCTTTGGACGACGCCAAGCTCGCGGTGGAGCAAGCGCTGATGGCGTGACCTGTGCGCGGGCCTCGGTATGCCGGTCAGGCATATCTATTGCTATGTTTTTGATAGCTTATAGCGCAATGCCTTCAAGCGCTGTGGCCGGAAATTCATTAAATTTCCCTGGGGCGGTGCGGGCGTTGCCTGAAGCAGGCAGAGGGCTCAGTGCCCGTCTTCGGGCCTGTTGAAGAAGGCGTCCAGCACGGCCACCAGGCCCGGAAATTCGGCCGTGAACCGTGCCCGGTTGACGAAATACGCCTCACAGGCCACCGCGAAAAACTCGGTCGGCGACGTGGCGCCGTAGGCGTCCAGCCAGGGCCAGTCGGCGCCGAAGCGTTCGGCCTTGATGATGGCCTCGCGGAACTGCTCGTAGGCCGGTTCCCAGGCGGCCCACCAGGCTTCGTGGGCGGCGCGGGCGCCGTGCGTGCCCATAAAACCGGCGGGCAGCGGCGGGCAGCCGTTGGGGTGGCCGCTTTTCATGTCGAGCTTGTGCACGAACTCGTGCACCACCACGTTGGTGCCGTGGTCCACGTTGCGGCCCGCGTCCTGCACATGCTGCCAGCTCAGCATGACGGGGCCGCGCTCCATGGCCTCGCCGGCCAGCACCTCGGTGTAGTGGTGCACCACGCCGGCTTCGTCGCGGCTCTCGCGCCGGGCCACGGCCTCGCCGGGGTGGACCACGATGGTCACGAAATCGTCGTACCAGCCCAGGGCCTGTGCGGGCTCGCCCCAGTGCAGCAGCGGCAGGCAGGCTTGGGCGGCGATGGCGATGGCCATGGCATCGGTGACCTCCAGCCCGTGCGCGCCGTGGAACTGCTTGCCGTCGAGGAACAGGGCGCTGAGCGCGCGCAGCTTGGCCTGCTCGGGCAGGCCCAGGGCGGCGAGGAAAGGGTAGCGCCGCAGGGTCTCCAGCCAGAGTTCGGCCGGGATGTCGGGCACGGGGGCGAGGGTGGTGCGCAAGCGGTTGCGCAGGCGGTTCCAGAAGGCGGGCATCGCCGTCACTTGGGGGCGATGGCGACGCGTTCCAAGCCCTGGGGCGTGAGGCGCAGCACATCGGCGCGCGGCGGGTGGGCGGCGGCGTCCCAGTCGCTCAGCACCACGCGGGCGAGGCCCGGGGCCAGGGCGTGTTCGGCCGGGCGGTGCGTGTGGCCGTGGACCAGGGTGGAGGCATGGGCCGCTTGCAGCCAGGCGATGGCGGCGGGGCCGTCCACGTCGGCGTAGGGTGCGCCGGACTGTTTGCGTGCCTCGCTCTGCTGGCGGATGCCGCGCGCTTGCTGGCGGCGCTGCGCCAGGGGCTGGGCCAGGAAGCGCTCTTGCCACTCTGCGCTGCGTGCCTGCACGCGGAAGCGCTGGTATTCCACATCGTCCAGGCACAGCAGGTCGCCGTGGCTCAGCACGGTGCGCTGGCCGGCGAAGGTGAGCACGGCAGGATCCTGCAGGCCGGTGATGCCGCAGTGGCGCAGGAAGGCCGGCCCGGCGAGGAAGTCGCGGTTGCCGTGCATGAAGTGCACGTCCATGCGCTGCGCGGCGGCCTGCAGCGCGGCGCAGGCCTCGGCCTCGAAGCTGCCGGGCTCCAGCAGGGCATCGTCGCCGACCCAGACCTCGAACAGGTCGCCGAGGATGAACAGCGCGTCGGCCGGCGTGGTCTGCAGGTAGTGCCGCCAGGCGGCCACGGTGGCAGGCTCCACGGCCTGCAGGTGCAGGTCGGAAATGAAATCGACCGTGCGCCAGTGCGAAGGAGCGGCTAGCTCCTCGAACCGGGGCACGGTCGGGGTCACGGGAGGGACCGTGTCAGGGGATCAGAGGGCAACGGCCTTCTCGATCACCACGTCGTCCTTGGGCACGTCGTCGTGGAAGCCTTTGCGGCCGGTCTTGACGGCCTTGATCTTGTCCACCACGTCGGTGCCCGAGACCACCTTGCCGAACACGGCATAGCCCCAGCCCTGGGGCGTGGGGGAGGTGTGGTTCAGGAAGCCGTTGTCGGCCACGTTGATGAAGAACTGCGCGGTGGCCGAGTGCGGGTCGCTGGTGCGGGCCATGGCCACGGTGTAGTTGGCGTTCTTCAGGCCGTTCTTGGCCTCGTTCTCGATCGGCGCGTCGGTGTTCTTCTGGTTCATGCCGGGCTCGAAGCCGCCGCCCTGGACCATGAAGCCGGGGATGACACGGTGGAAGACGGTGTTGTTGTAGTGGCCCTTGTTCACGTAGGCCAGGAAGTTTTCCGTGGACTTGGGGGCGTTGGCCGCGTCGAGTTCAAGGGTGATGACACCGTAGCCGGTGATGTGCAGTTCGACCTGGGGGTTGCTCATGGCAGGTTCCTTCAGAAAAATGGGTTACTTCACCAGCGTGGCGGAGGTGATGGTGATGGTGGTCTTGGGCACGTCGGATGGGAAGGGGCCGCCAGGACCCGTCGCAGCGGCCTTGATTTTGTCCACGACTTCGGTGCCCTGAACCACCTTGCCGAACACGGCGTAGCCGTGGCCGTCGGGTTGGGGGGCGTTGAGCATGGCATTGTCCTTCACATTGATGAAGAACTGCGTCGTGGCGGAATCCGGCACGTTGGTGCGTGCCATGGCGATGGTGTACTTGTCGTTCTTCAGGCCGTTGGCGGCTTCGAGCGGGATCGGCGCGCGCATGGGTTTTTGCTTCATGTCGGCGGTGAAGCCGCCGCCCTGGACCATGAAGCCGTCGATCACGCGGTGGAAGATGGTGCCGTCGTAGTGCTTGTCGGCCACGTACTGCAGGAAGTTTTCCACCGTCTTGGGGGCCTTGGCGGGGTTGAGTTCCACCACGATGTCGCCCATGCTGGTGGCGAGCTTGACCTTGGGGGCGTTTTGCGCCTGCACGGGCGCAGCGAAAACCATAGCGGCCAGCGCAATGCTGGCAAGGCCTAGGGTCGAATTTCTTCTGGAAATCATCCAATCACTCCTTCGAAAAATATCTGCCAGCGGTTGCCGCGCCGGGTCCAGAACTGGCGTTTGATGGGCCCGGTCTGGGCGCCGTCGGCGACCTCGCCGAAGGTCACCACCATGGTGTCCACCGTGTCGGTCCAGCGCAGGTAGGACTTGTCCTTGAGCTGGATCTCGCGGCCGCGCAGCGCGCGTGTCTCGGCCTGCAGGACGGTGGTCCATTCGGTCAGGGGCTTCTTCTTGTGGCCCTGGAACTCGGGGGCGTAGAAGCCCAGCAGGCGCGGCATGTCGCCCTCGGTCTTGGCGCTGCGCCAGGCGTCGAGCACGGCCTCGAACGACTGGCGGTCGGCCTGGATGCTGTGCGGCTGCACCCACTGGAGCTGGCGCGCGATGACCACCGGGGTCGAGCGCGGCTCCACGGTGCGCAGCAGGCGCTCCAGGTCGGGGTTGGACAGCACCACGCAGCCGTCGGTGGCCTGGGGCGCGCGCGCAAACTGGCCGGGCGGCGTGCCGTGCAGCCAGATGCCGCTGCCGGTCTTGCCGCGCAGCTGGTCGAGCGCGTTGGGGTAGCTGATGGGCAGCGCGCCCGAGCCGTAGAAGTCGCGCAGCGAGGCCGGGTCGAGGCGGCTGGTGATGAAGTACACGCCCAGCGGTGTGCGCTGGTCGCCCTCGACGACCTTCTCGGTGCCGAGCTTGCCCACGGAGGCGTAGTAGTCGGCCACCAGGCGCAGGCCCTTGGGCGTGTTCTCGAACAGGTACAGGCGCGAGAGCGCCGCATCGACCGCGATGGCGTGGCGGTAACGCGGCGCCAGCTCCAGGAATTGCGACGGGACGCTGCTCTCGGACGGGCGCGCGCGCTGCGCCACCACGCGCTGGCGCGATTCGGTGCGCAGCTCTTCGAGCACCACGGTGCCCGAGGGCGTGCTGGTGGCCGTGGGCGCGGGCACGTCGCCCAGGCGCTGCAGCGGCCGCGTCCGGGCCGAGAGCAGGTCGCCCAGCGCCAGTTGCGCGAGCTGGAAATTGGGGTAGTCGCGCACCAGGCGTTCGGCGCTGGCCAGGGCCTCGCGTGCGCGCCCCTCGCTGGTGAGCTGGAAGACCTGGAGCAGGCGCTCCTCGGCCTGGCCGTCGCGCAAGGGCGCCATGGCTGCCGCAGGCGCCGGGCTGGCCGCGCGCCGGGCCTTGTTCTTGCCTTTGTTCTTGCCGTTGCCCTGGGCCAGCGCAGGTGTGGCCAGCAGGGCGGCGATCAAAAAGCCCGCTACCGCCACCCGGCCCCTGGCGGACCGATTCACCTGCATGCGCGGTCTCACGCCTGGAACGGGGCGGCCCACGGGGAACGCCGGTTGGAATATGCGGGCATGCGCGGGGCCATCATCAGCCGCCCGTCGATTCGCGCACGATGGTCCAGCGGCCCTGGTGCTGCACCAGGTCCAGCGTCTTGCGGCTGGAGACGTTCAGTGCGTCGGCGCTGTAGGCCTGCAGGAAACGGGCCGTCGCCTTGTTGCCGTTGACGCTGACCTGCATGTCGGAGAGCTTCACGCTGATGCGGTTCTTGCCGACGATGCGCGATTCGCGCTCCTTCTCCCAGGCGGCGCGGGTCTGGCGGTTCGGCGGCGTGAATTCCTTGCCGTAGGCGCCCAGGTAACCCTTCATGTCCTTGGCGGCCCAGGCGGCGGCCCAGGCCTGGACGGCGCCGGTCACTTCCTGCACGGCGGCCTCGCTGGCGGGGGCCTTGGCGGGCGCGGCGGGGGCGGCGGGGGCGGGTTCCGGCGTGGGGGCGGGGGCAGCGGCCGGAGTGGGTGCTGCCGGGGCCGGCGCGGCTGGTTTGGCCGCCGGTGCGGCCACGGGCGCTGGCGCGGGGGGCGCGGGCGTGGGTGCCGGCGCGGCGGCGGCCGGGCGCGCGGCGCGCGGGGCGGTCTCGGCGGTGAACAGGTCGCGGATCAGCGCCAGCTTGGGCTTGACCGAATTGGCGTTGGCACCGTCGAGCTGCAGGGCCTTGCTGTAGGCCTGGCTGGCGAGTTTGGCGTAGATGTCGCCCAGGTTCTCGTGCGCGGTGGCGTAGCTGGGGTTGGTGCGGATGGCCATCTCCAGCGCGGCGCGGGATTTGTCGAGCTGGTTCTGGCTGGCGTAGATCACGGCCAGGTTGTTGTAGGGCTCGGGCAGCTCGGGGAATTCTTCGGTCAGCTTGGTGAAGGTGACGATGGCATCGTTCTGCTTGCCCGCATCGGCCTGGGCCACGCCGCGCAGGAAGCGCAGCTGCGGGTCGCGCGGGGCGACCGTGAGGCGCTGGTCGGCCTTGGCCAGCGCTTCGGCGGGCTTGCCGGCCTTGAGCAGCTGGGTGATTTCGGCGTAGTCGTTGGCCTGGGCCAGGCCCGTGCCCACGAGTGCCGTCAGGGCCAGCAGGCGCAGGAGTCGGGGGAGGGTGCGGCGGACTTGCTTCATGGACGTGCGGTGGTGGTGGGCGGCGCCCGAACCCGGGCCGGGCTTATACTGCGGCGGATTGTAGCTGAGGGGGTTGTCATGACGGTGCGCTGTTGCCGCTGGTAATTTCATGCGGCGCCCGGCTCCGGGCGCACTCCCGGCAGGGCTCCGTGCCCCGTGCTGCCGGGTGAGCCGCCTCACCCTCCCCACCGAGTTTCCCGTTACTGACATCCCATGAGTTTGCGCATCTACAACACGCTCTCGCGTGCCTTGGAGGATTTTTCTCCGCTGGAACCTGGCCATGTGCGCATGTACGTGTGCGGCATGACCGTGTACGACCTGTGCCACTTGGGCCATGCACGCTCCATGGTGGCGTTCGACGTGGTGCAGCGCTGGCTGCGTGCCAGCGGCTACCGCGTCACCTACGTGCGCAACATCACCGACATCGACGACAAGATCATCCGGCGCGCCGTGGAGAACGGCGAGACCATCCGTGGCCTGACCGACCGCATGATCGGCGCGCTGCACCAGGACGCCGACGCCCTGGGCATCCAGCGCCCCGACCATGAACCGCGCGCCACCGAGTACGTGCCGCAGATGCTGGCCATGATCGGCCAGCTCGAAGGCAAGGGCCTGGCCTACCAGGCCGGCAATGGCGACGTGAACTACGCTGTGCGCAAGTTCCCCGGCTACGGCAAGCTCTCGGGCAAGTCGCTCGACGAACTGCAGGCCGGCGAGCGCGTGGCCGTGCAGGAGGGCAAGGGCGATCCGCTGGACTTCGTGCTCTGGAAGAGCGCCAAGCCCGCCGAGCCGGCCGAAGTCAAGTGGCCCAGCGCCTGGGGCGAAGGCCGCCCAGGCTGGCACATCGAGTGCTCGGCCATGGGCTGCGAGCTGCTGGGCCAGAGCTTCGACATCCACGGCGGTGGCGCCGACCTGCAGTTCCCGCACCACGAGAACGAGATCGCCCAGAGCGAGGGCGCCCATGGCCAGCCGCTGGCGCGTTTCTGGATGCACAACGGCTTCATCAATGTGGACAACGAGAAGATGTCCAAGAGCCTGGGCAATTTCTTCACCATCCGCGACGTGCTGAAAGAGTACGACGCCGAAACGGTGCGCTTCTTCGTCGTGCGCAGCCACTACCGCAGCCCGCTGAACTACAGCGACATGCACCTGGACGATGCACGTGCCGCGCTCAAGCGCCTGTACACCGCACTCTCGCTCGTGGCACCCGCCGAGGTGGCCATCGACTGGGCCGAGCCCCATGCCGCGCGCTTCCAGGCCGCCATGGACGAGGACTTCGGCACGCCCGAGGCCGTGGCCGTGCTGTTCGACCTGGCGGGCGAGGTCAACCGCGGCAAGTCGGCGCAGGCCGCCGGCCTGCTCAAGGCGCTGGGCGGCTGCCTGGGGCTGCTGCAGGGTGAGCCGCAGGCCTTCCTGCAGGCCGGTGCCGGTTTCGACGAAGCCGCCATCCAGGCGCAGATCGCCGCGCGCGCCGCCGCCAAGGCCGCGAAGAACTTCGCCGAGGCCGACCGCATCCGCAACGAACTGCTGGCGGCCGGCATCGTGCTCAAGGATGCGCCCGCCGGCACCACCTGGGAAGCCGCGCAGTGATGGTTTTTATGCAAAAAAAGGCCTCAAAGGCAAGCGGGGTGAGCGTTGGCAGCTACTAAAAAGATAGCTATCGAGGCGTCCGGCCTGGCCTCGCCCGGCTACTGGACCGAGGCCTGCAAGCACCTGATGAAGAAGGACCGGGTGATGAAGCGCCTGATCCCGCAGTACGGCGACGCCGCGCTGCAGTCGCGCGGCGATGCCTTTGTCACGCTGGCGCGCAGCATCGTGGGCCAGCAGATCTCGGTGAAGGCCGCGCAGACGGTGTGGGAGCGCTTCGCCGCGCTGCCGCGCACCATGGCGCCGGCGGCGGTGCTCAAGCTCAAGATCGACGATATGCGCGCCGCCGGCCTGTCGGCGCGCAAGGTCGATTACCTGGTGGACCTGGCCCTGCATTTCGACGCCGGCAAGCTGCACGTGGACGGCTGGCACGGCATGGAGGACGAGGCCATCATCGCCGAGCTGGTGGCCATCCGGGGCATCGGCCGCTGGACGGCCGAGATGTTCCTCATCTTCCACCTGATGCGGCCCAACGTGCTGCCGCTCGACGACGTGGGGCTGATCAACGGCATCAGCCAGAACTATTTTTCCGGCGACCCGGTCAGCCGCAGCGATGCCCGCGAGGTCGCCGAGGCCTGGAAGCCCTGGTGCAGTGTCGCCACTTGGTATATTTGGCGCTCGCTGGACCCGCTGCCGGTGACCTACTGACCGGCGAACGCGCGTTGCCGCGACCATTTGCTGCGCCTGGCGCACAAGGAGAACAACTTGGCGAAGAAGACATTCCTGGATTTCGAGAACCCGATCGCCGAACTCGAATCCAAAATCGAAGAACTGCGTTACGTACAGACCGAGAGCGCGGTCGATATCTCCGATGAGATCGACCAGCTCAGCAAGAAGAGCCAGCAGCTCACCAAGGACATCTACTCCGACCTGTCGCCCTGGCAGATCACGAAGATCGCGCGCCACCCCGAGCGCCCCTACACGCTCGACTACGTGCGCGATCTGTTCACCGACTTCGTCGAGATGCACGGCGACCGGCATTTCTCCGACGACAAATCCATCGTCGGTGGCCTGGCCCGCTTCAATGGCCACGCCTGCATGGTGCTGGGCCACCAGAAGGGCCGCGACACCAAGGAGCGCGCGCTGCGCAACTTCGGCATGACGCGCCCCGAGGGCTACCGCAAGGCGCTGCGCCTGATGAAGACGGCCGAGAAGTTCAAGCTGCCCGTGTTCACCTTCGTGGACACGCCCGGCGCCTTCCCCGGCATCGACGCCGAGGAGCGCGGCCAGTCCGAGGCCATCGGCCGCAACATCTACGAGATGGCGCAGCTCGAAGTGCCCATCATCACCACCATCATCGGCGAGGGCGGCTCGGGCGGCGCGCTGGCGCTCTCGGTGGCCGACCAGGTGCTGATGCTGCAGTATTCCGTGTACTCCGTCATCAGCCCCGAAGGCTGCGCCTCCATCCTCTGGAAGACCAGCGACAAGGCCCAGGAGGCCGCCGAGGCCCTGGGCATCACGGCGCACCGCCTCAAGGCGCTGGGCCTGGTGGACAAGATCGTCAGCGAGCCCGTGGGCGGCGCGCACCGCGACCCCAAGCAGATGTTGTCCCTGCTCAAGCGCGCCCTGGGCGACGCCTTCCGCCAGGTGGCCGACCTCAAGACCAAGGACCTGCTGGACCGCCGCTACGAGCGCCTGCAGAGCTACGGCCGCTTCACCGACACCAAGGCCGACAGCCGCTGACGGTTTCGCCTTCCAACGTAAACGATAGTTGGGTCGCCTTGCCGTGCTGAAGCACTGATCGTAGGCTCCCCGCCTAGTTATCCGGTGGAATGCAAAACCGTTTGATTTCCGCCCGCGTGGCCGGGCTATCCCGCCATGACGCAGACCGTTGACGCGGCCCTTGCCGCTTTCGCTCCCCGGCTGCCGCTGGCCGTGGGCCTGAGCGGCGGCGCCGACTCCACCGCCCTGCTGCTGGGCTGCGCCGCGCGCTGGCCCGGCCAGGTGCGGGCCATCCATGTGCACCACGGGCTGCAGAGCGCGGCCGATGCCTTTGAGCGCCACTGCGTGGAGCTGTGCGCGCGCCTGCGCGTGCCGCTGCAGGTGCAGCGCGTGGATGCACGCCATGCCCCGGGCCAGAGCCCCGAGGATGCCGCGCGCATCGCCAGGTATCAGGCGTTTTTGGCTGCAGCGCAGGTGGAATCAGCGCAAGGTGCTATTCAATCCATAGCGTTGGCGCAGCACGCCGACGACCAGGTCGAGACCCTGTTGCTCGCACTCTCGCGCGGCGCCGGCGTGGCCGGGTTGGCCGCCATGCCGGCCTTCTGGCAGCGCGGCGGCCTGGACTGGCACCGCCCGCTGCTGGCCGTGCCCGGCGCCGAGTTGCGTGCCTGGTTGCACGCGCGTGGCCAGGCCTGGGTGGAAGACCCGAGCAACCAGGACCCGCGCTACACGCGCAACCGCATCCGCGCGCGCCTGCTGCCGGCGCTGGAGGCGGCGTTCCCGCAGTTCCGCGACACCTTCGCACGCAGCGCCCGGCATGCTGCCCAGGCCAGCGAACTGCTGGACGACCTGGCCCGGCAGGACCTGGCCGAAGTGGGCTCCCCGCCCCGCATCGCCGCGTTGCGCCAGCTCGGCACCGCGCGCCAGGCCAATGTGCTGCGCCACTGGCTGCGCCAGGCGCACCAGACCACGCCGTCGAGCGCGCAACTCGATGCGCTGCAGGTGCAGCTCGCCGCCTGCGCCACGCGCGGCCACCACATCCACATCAAGGTGGGGCGCGGCTTCGCCGAGCGCGAGGGGGCGGTGCTGCGTTGGTACAATTCCTAGGTTTTGGCCCCTACACGCACGAAAGCCGGCGGCGCCCCCCAAAACAGTGTCCACCCCGCGCCGCAAGCCCCGGTTTCGTCACCTAGCTATCCCATGCCATTGATCGTTCACAAATACGGCGGCACCTCGATGGGTTCGCCCGAGCGCATCCGCAACGTCGCCAAGCGCGTGGCCAAATGGGCGCGCGCCGGCCACCAGATGGTCGTGGTGCCCAGCGCCATGAGCGGCGAGACCAACCGCCTGCTGGCCCTGGCCAAGGAACTGGCGCCGTCGCGCGCATCGTCGGCCTACCACCGCGAACTCGACATGCTGGCCGCCACGGGCGAACAGGCCTCGTCGGCGCTGCTGGCCATCGCGCTGCAGGCCGAGGGCGTGGAATCCGTCAGCTATGCCGGCTGGCAGGTGCCCATCCGCACCGACAGCAGCTACACCAAGGCGCGCATCGAGTCCATCGACGACCAGCGCGTGCGCGGCGACCTGGCCGCCGGCCGGGTGGTCATCGTCACGGGCTTCCAGGGCATCGACGAGCAGGGCCACATCACCACGCTGGGCCGGGGCGGCTCCGACACCTCGGCCGTGGCCGTGGCGGCCGCGATGAAGGCCGACGAGTGCCTGATCTACACCGACGTGGATGGCGTCTACACCACCGACCCGCGCGTGGTGCCCGCCGCCCGCCGCCTGACCACGGTGAGCTTCGAGGAAATGCTCGAAATGGCCAGCCTCGGCAGCAAGGTGCTGCAGATCCGCTCGGTCGAATTTGCCGGCAAGTACAAGGTGCCCATGCGCGTGCTCTCGAGCTTCACGCCCTGGGACATCGACATCAACGAAGAAGCCAAGTCCGGCACGCTGATCACTTTTGAGGAAGACGAAAAAATGGAACAAGCCGTCGTATCCGGCATCGCCTTCAACCGCGATGAAGCCAAGATTTCCGTGCTCGGCGTGCCCGACACCCCCGGCATCGCCTACCGCATCCTCGGCCCCGTGGCCGACGCCAACATCGAAGTCGACGTCATCATCCAGAACCTGAGCAAGGACGGCAAGACCGACTTCAGCTTCACCGTGCACCGCAACGACTACGCGCGCACCATCGAGCTGCTCAAGGAAAAGGTCCTGCCCGCCCTGGGCGCCCAGGAAGTGGTGGGCGACGCCAAGATCTGCAAGGTCAGCATCGTCGGCATCGGCATGCGCAGCCATGTGGGCGTGGCCAGCACCATGTTCCGCGTGTTGAGCGAGGAAGGCATCAATATCCAGATGATCGCCACCTCCGAAATCAAGACCTCCGTCGTCATCGACGAGAAGTACCTCGAACTGGCCGTGCGCGCCCTGCACACTGCCTTCGACCTGGACAAGCCCGCCGAGTGAAAAGGGCATCAATCTGAGGCATAATAGCGGGATTGACTGGAAACGTGACCGAGTGGCCGAAGGTGCTCCCCTGCTAAGGGAGTATGGGGTGTAGAGCCTCATCGAGGGTTCGAATCCCTCCGTTTCCGCCAAATATGCAAAAAGCGCCCTCTGGGCGCTTTTTTGTTTTCCGGCGCGGCCATGTGCGGCCGGACGCAGGCAGGGCTCAGGAGGCGGCGGCGAAGTCCGGCAATGGCAGGGCGCTGTCTTGCAGCGATACGCCACGGGGGTGCTCTCGCGTGGTGTCGATGCAGCCGCCTTGCGCATACACCCCCTGCGGGTCGCGCATGCGCAGCATGCGCTGCATGATCCAGTGGGTTTTTGCGGGGTCCTGCAGGGTGTTTTTGCACTGGCATTCGACGCGGGCCTCGTCGATCTGCAGTTCGCCCTGCGCGTCCGTGTACACGCCGTCACGCCAGTGGTAGATCTCCAGGCACTTGGCGTCCAGCGTGTAGGGGCGCTCCCTTTGCCAGAAGTTGCTGAACAGGCCGCCGCCCATGTAGATCACCCATGAGCCCTCGTAGCCCGTGATGTTGGACGAATGCTCATCCGGATTCCGGAACCACACTCGGTCGCCCGGCACGTAGTAGCGGGGGGGCAGCGGCTCGTCCATGCGGCCTTCCTCGACCAGGAACACCTCGTGGAACTGTCCCGAGCGGATGGCATGGACCTCGTTGATTTCCTGGAGCCGGGCCAGCAGGGCGGGGTGGTGCTCCCGGGCCTCCAGTGCGATGCCGAGCAGGATCACGTATTCCGTGGCGCGGTAGCAGGAAAAGTCGTAGAGCTTGCCGGTGGCATCGGGCTGCGTTGCGCTGACCAGTGCCTCGATCAGGCAGCGGCCGGGCTGCAGCAGGAAGCCATGGTCTTCGTCGTAGTGCCAATAGGCGGCGGGGCGCTCGGCGGCGGCAGTCTTGAAGGCCAGCGCTGTCTTGCGCGCCGCTTCGGCGATGTTGCGGCGTACGCGGATGGCCGAGGCCAGCGCCGCGACGCCGGGAAAAACGAAGCCCGCCGGGCTGGCCAGCATGGCCACGAGGATTTCGCGCTCCAGATCCTGACGCGGGTCGGCCGGGCCGCTGCGGCGCAGACGGTCCTGCAGGCCCAGGGTGTCATGCCCGGGCAGCCAGTGCGCCAGCGCCTGGGGGCGCAGGGTGCACTCCAGCCGTTGACCCTGCACGGTCTGCACCGGAGTGCAGAGGGTCTGTTCCTCCAGGGCATGGTGCGCCAGCAGGGCGGACAGTTCCTGCTGGTGCCGCTGCAGCGCGGCGGCATCGGCACAGGCCAGCTGCACTCCGTGGACGAGGGCGCTTGTTTCCGCGTTCGCCTCTGCTCTGTACATGCCATCTCCTCCCAGACCCGGTTGCAGGGATGGCCAGTGGCAGCGGCGTCCAGGGGCCGGGCACATCCCAGGAGGTGTCCGGATGCCGCATGCGGCTGGCTTCCTTTGTAGTCGGGTATTACAACATGCATTAACCCTGTGCGAGCAAAGGGTAAACGAGGTGTCGTAGCGCCTGGGTTGCTGCGTTCGTGCCCTGGCGGAGTCAGAGGCTGAGAGTTTTGGTGTGCAAGGCGGGCATGGATGAAAGACTCTCAGCCTCTTGGGGGTCAGTCGTCGATGGATGCGCTCCAGCGGCTGCCCCAGTCGCGTGCGCGCTCGATGTCGCGGCGGTCGCGCTTGGTGGGGCGGCCCTCCTGCAGCGCGGCGGCGGGCTCGGGGGCCAGGCGGCGCAGCTCCTGGGCCTTTTCGCGCGCGGCGATGCTTTCGGCGGTTTCCTCGTACAGCTGCTGGGCCACGGGGGCCGGGCCGCGCATATTGCTCAGCGCCCGCACGACCACGGTGCGCGGCACCTGGCCCTGGCGCAGCGCCACGGTGTCGCCGGGCCGCACCTCGCGCGCCGCCTTGATGGCCTGGCCGTTGATGGTGACCCGGCCCTTGCCGATTTCCTCGGCCGCCAGGCTGCGCGTCTTGTAGAAACGGGCGCACCACAGCCACTTGTCGATGCGCATGGACTCCAGGGTATTCATGGGGGCATTGTGCCGTGCGGCACCGGGGCCTGCGCGCTACCATCACGGCCCATGCCAGATTCCACCGATCCGATCCCCGCCTTGCCGCTGGATGCCCAGGGCATCCTGGAACTGGCGGCGCGGTCGATGTTCCAGCTGTTTTCCAGCGTCAGCCAGGGCATGTTCCTGGTGGACCTGCGCGGGCGCATCGTCTGGGTGAACGAGGGCTACCAGCGCTTCTTCCCCGACCTGGGCCTGACCTCGGTGGACCAGTTCGTCGGCCACACGGTGGAGGAGGTGATCCCGAACACCGGCATGCGCCGCGTGCTGGAGACCGGCCAGGCGGTGCTGATCGACCTGCTCACCAACAAGGCCGGCACCTTCGTGGTCAGCCGCATCCCGCTGCGTGACGATGCGGGCAAGGTGATCGGCGCCATCGGCATCGTGCTGTTCGACCACCCCGAGACCACGCTGCAGCCGCTCATCAGCAAGTTCGCGTTGCTGCAGCGCGATTTGGACGATGCCCGCCGCGAGCTGGCCGCGCAGCGCAGCCAGCAACTGCGCGGCGCGGGCGCGGGCGACCGGCGCACCAAGTACACCTTCGCCAGCTTCGTCGGCTCCAGCCCGGCCGCCACCGAGGTCAAGCGCCAGGCGCGCCGGGCCGCGCAATCGGCCAGCCCGGTGCTGCTGCTGGGCGAGACGGGCACGGGCAAGGAACTGCTGGCCCATGCCATCCATGCCGCCTCGAACCGTGCCAGCGGCCCCTTCGTGGGCGTGAACATTGCGGCCGTGCCCGACACGCTGCTGGAGGCCGAATTCTTCGGCGTGGCCCCGGGCGCCTACACCGGCGCCGACCGCAAGGGGCGCGACGGCAAGTTCAAGCTGGCCGACGGCGGCACGCTGTTCCTCGACGAGATCGGCGACATGCCCCCGAGCCTGCAGGCCAAGCTGCTGCGCGCGCTGCAGGAGGGCGAGATCGAGCCCCTGGGCTCGAACCAGCTCGTGCCGTTCGACGTGCGCGTGGTCGCCGCCACCTCGCGCGACCTGCCCGCGCTGGTGCGCGAGGGGCGCTTCCGTGAAGACCTGTTCTACCGCCTGCATGTGCTGCCGGTGCGCGTGCCGCCGCTGCGCGAGCGCCCCGGCGACATTCCCGCGCTGGTGGAAGTGCTGGGTGAAGACCTGGCCCTGCGCAACGGCACGGCGCCGCCCGAACTGCTGCCCGACGCGCTGGCGCTGCTGGCCGGCCAGCCCTGGCGCGGCAACATCCGCGAGCTGCGCAACGTGCTGGAGCAGGCCGCCATGCGCAGCGATGCGCAGTCCATCGACGCCGAGCAACTGCGCATGATCCTGCGCGAGGCTGGTGTGGAACCGGCCGCGCCGGTGACCGAAGCCGCCGCCCCGGGCGGCGCGCAGGCCGGCCAGGAAAGCCTGCTGCGCCCCCTGGCCGTGCAGGTGGCCGAGCTGGAGCGCCGCGCCATCGCCGCCGCCATGGCGGCCCACGGCGGCAACAAGCTCGCCACCGCGCGCCAGCTCGGCATCTCGCGCGCGACGCTCTATGGCAGGCTGGAAAACCCTGAATAAAAACCAGGCAACTGTCCACGAATCAGCCATGGGGACTGGCTGAAACCCAGACAGAACAATCGTATGCAGCGCTACCGGAGCGCTCCGCAAGCCGGGAAGAGGTGTTGGCACGCTAACTGCAACATCTGTTCACAACTTCCGGAGACAACGCATGCAACGACGCACCCTGGCCGGGCTGGCCGCATTGGCCGCCGCCCTCTCGTTTTCCGCCTTTGGCCAGTCGGGCGAGATCCGCATCGCCCACGTCTACAGCAAGACGGGGCCGCTGGAGGCCTACGGCAAGCAGACGCAGACGGGCCTGATGATGGGCCTGGACTACGCCACGGGCGGCACCATGATGGTGGGCGGCAAGAAGCTGGTGGTGATCGAGAAGGACGACCAGGGCAAGCCCGACCTGGGCAAGAGCCTGCTGTCGGCGGCCTACTCGGACGACAAGGCCGACATCGCCGTCGGCCCCACGTCCTCGGGCGTGGCGCTGGCGCTGCTGCCGGTGGCTGAGGAATACAAGAAGATCCTGCTGGTCGAGCCCGCCGTGGCCGACGCCATCACCGGCGACAAGTGGAACAAATACATCTTCCGCACGGGCCGCAACAGCAGCCAGGACGCCATCAGCAACGCCGTGGCGATCGACAAGGCCGGCGTGACCGTGGCCACGCTGGCGCAGGACTACGCCTTTGGCCGCGACGGCGTGAAGGCCTTCAAGGACGCGCTGAAGAACGCCAAGCTCGTGCACGAGGAATACCTGCCGACGAACACGACGGACTTCACCGCCGGTGCGCAGCGCCTGATCGACAAGCTCAAGGACCAGCCGGGCCGCAAGATCATCTTCATCATCTGGGCGGGCGCGGGCAACCCGTTCAAGATCGCCGACCTGGACTTGAAGCGCTACGGCATCGAGATCGCCACGGGCGGCAACATCCTGCCGGCCATGGCCAGCTACAAGAACTTCCCCGGCATGGAAGGCGCCACGTACTACTACTTCGGCATCCCGAAGAACCCGGTGAACGAGGCGCTGGTGGCCACCCACTACAAGCAGTTCAAGGCGCCGCCGGACTTCTTCACGGCCGGTGGCTTCAGTTCGGCCATGGCGCTGGTGACGGCGCTCAAGGCCACGGGCGGCGACACCAATACCAACAAGCTCATCAAGACCATGGAGGGCATGAGCTTCGACACGCCCAAGGGCAAGATGACCTTCCGCAAGGAAGACCACCAGGCTCTGCAGAGCATGTACCACTTCAAGATCAAGGTGGACCCGGCCTTCGCCTGGGGCGTGCCCGAGCTGGTGCGCGAGATCAAGCCTGAAGAAATGAACGTGCCCATCCGCAACAAGCGCTGACGGGCCGGGGCCGGCCCCGTGCGGGCCGGTTCGTTTACTCCTATTTTGATAGCTTAAGGCGCTTGCTGGTCAAGCGTCAGGGCTGCTTTTTTCTTAAATTTTGTGGAGCCTCGACCCCGGATGCTGGCGACCCAAGACCTGACCATCCGCTTCGGCGGCCATGTGGCGGTGAATGCCGTGACCTGCTCCTTCGAGCCGGGCACGCTCACCGCCATCGTGGGCCCCAACGGCGCGGGCAAGACCACCTATTTCAACCTGATCTCTGGCCAGCTCAAGGCCAGCAGCGGCCGCGTGTCGCTGGGCGGGCGCGACCTGACGGGGCAGTCCGTCTCGCAGCGCACGCACGCGGGCCTGGGCCGGGCGTTCCAGCTCACCAACCTGTTCCCCAACCTCAGCGTGCTGGAGAACGTGCGCCTGGCCGTGCAGGCCACGCGTGAAGGCCAGCACCGCCGGGGCCTGAACCTCTGGAGCATCTGGAGCGACCACCGCCAGCTCACCGAGCGTGCCGAGCAACTGCTGCAGTCCGTGGCCCTGTTCGACCGGCGCGACACCCCGGTCGCCAGCCTGCCGCACGGCGACCAGCGCAAGCTCGAAGTGGCGCTGCTCATGGCGCTGGAGCCGCAGGTCTACATGTTCGACGAGCCCACCGCCGGCATGAGCCACGACGAGGCGCCCGTGATCCTGAACCTGATCCGCGAGCTGAAGAAAGACAAGACCAAGATCATCCTGCTCGTGGAACACAAGATGGACGTGGTGCGCGAGCTGGCCGACCGCATCATCGTGCTGACCAACGGCACGCTCGTGGCCGACGGCCTGCCCGCCGAGGTGATCGCCTCGCCCGTGGTGCAGGAAGCCTACCTGGGCATCAGCAAGGATGCAGACAAGGAGGCCGCATGAGCCAAGAGAACCTGCTGGAACTGAAGGGCGTGCACACGCACATCGGGGCGTACCACATCCTGCACGGCGTCGACCTGGCCGTGCCCAAGGGCCAGCTCACCATGCTGCTGGGCCGCAACGGCGCGGGCAAGACGACCACGCTGCGCACCATCATGGGCCTGTGGCAGGCCTCGCAGGGCACGATCGGGTTTGGCGGGCGCGACATCACGCGCATGCACACGCCGCAGATCGCGCACCTGAACATCGCCTACGTGCCCGAGAACATGGGCATCTTCGCCGACCTCACGGTGAAGGAGAACATGCTGCTGGCCGCGCGCCAGGCCCGCCATGCGGCGCAGATGGACCAGGCCCGGCTCGAATGGATCTTCAAGCTGTTCCCGGCCGTGGAGAAATTCTGGAACCACCCCGCCGGCAAGCTCAGCGGTGGCCAAAAGCAGATGCTGGCCGTGAGCCGCGCCATCGTCGAGCCGCGCGAACTGCTCATCGTCGACGAGCCCAGCAAGGGCCTGGCGCCGGCCATCATCAACAACATGATCGACGCCTTCGACCAGCTCAAGAAGAGTGGCGTGACCATCCTGCTGGTCGAGCAGAACATCAACTTCGCCAAGCGCCTGGGCGACTCCGTGGCCGTGATGGACAACGGCCGCGTGGTGCACGCCGGCAGCATGGCCGCGCTGGCGGCGGACGAGGCGCTGCAGCGCTCGCTGCTGGGGTTGGCACTATGAAATTTCAGAAAAAACAGCCTCTGTCGCCCATCCATCAAGCGCCAATAGCTATGAAAAGTGTAGCAATCTATCTGCCGCAGGGAGGCCGTGCATGAACACCCGTGACTTCGACTGGAAGCCGCTGGCGCTGGTGCCGCTGCTGGCGCTCATCGTCCTGCCCTTCATCGGCTCGCCCTCGACCTGGCTCACGCTCACGGTCGCGGGGCTGGCCATGGGCATGATCATCTTCATCATCGCCTCGGGCCTCACGCTGGTGTTCGGCCTGATGGACGTGCTCAACTTCGGCCATGGCGTGTTCATCGCGCTGGGTGCCTTCGTGGCCACCAGCGTGCTCGGTGCCATGGGCGACTGGACGGGATCAAACGAACTCTGGCGCAACATGGTCGCGGTGCTGCCGGCCATGCTCGTGGCCATGGCCGTGGCGGGCGCCGTGGGCCTGGCGTTCGAGCGCTTCATCGTGCGGCCGGTGTACGGCCAGCACCTCAAGCAGATCCTCATCACCATGGGCGGGATGATCATCGGCGAGGAGCTCATCAAGGTCATCTGGGGGCCGCAGCAGATTCCGCTGCCGCTGCCCGAGGGCATGCGCGGCTCGCTGCTGGTGGGCGATGCCGCCATCGAGAAATACCGCCTCGTCGCCGTGGCCGTGGGCCTGCTGGTGTTCGGCCTGCTGGCCTGGACGCTCTCGCGCACCAAGGTGGGCCTGCTGATCCGCGCCGGCGTGCAGGACCGCGAGATGGTCGAGTCGCTGGGCTACCGCATCCGGCGCCTGTTCGTCGGCGTGTTCGTGGTGGGCTCGGCGCTGGCCGGCCTGGGCGGCGTGATGTGGGGGCTGTACCAGCAGAACGTCATCCCGCAGATGGGCGCGCAGGTCAACGTGCTGATCTTCATCGTCATCATCATCGGCGGCCTGGGCAGCACGGGCGGGGCGCTGATCGGCGCGCTGCTCGTGGGCCTGATGGCCAACTACACCGGCTTCCTGCTGCCCAAGGTGGCGCTGTTCTCCAATATCGCCCTCATGGTGGCGGTGTTGCTGTGGCGCCCGCAGGGCGTCTACCCGGTCGCGAACAGATGAAACACCCCCTGAGTCGCTTCGCGCCTTCCCCCTGGAAGGGGGACGCCGCCAGTGCGGCGGGGCGGCCCTTGCACGGCGGCCGCTGGCCTGGTGCGCGCCCGTTGCAGGCGCAGTGATCCGTGAACAGCACGGCGAAAAACGGAAAGATACCCATGTTCCAACGACTTCTCTCTGGCGACTACCCGCGCAGCAAGCTGCTCGCGGCCATCCTCCTGGCGGTGCTGCTGGGCCTGGCGTTCGCGCCCTTCCTGTTCCCCGGCGTCAAGGCGCTGTCGGTGGCGGCCAAGGTGCTGGTGTTCGTGGTGCTCGTGGCCAGCTTCGACCTGCTGCTGGGCTACACCGGCATCGTGAGCTTCGCGCACACCATGTTCTTCGGCATCGGCGCCTACGGCATCGCCGTGGCCACCACGCGCATGGGCCCCACCTGGAGCGCGCTGGCCGTGGGCCTGGGCGGGGCGCTGCTGCTCTCGCTGCTGCTCTCGCTGGCCGTGGGCCTGTTCTCGCTGCGCGTGCGCGCCATCTTCTTCGCCATGATCACGCTGGCCGTGGCCGCCGCGTTCCAGACGCTGGCTTCGCAGCTCTCCGACATCACCGGTGGCGAGGACGGCCTGACCTTCAAGGTGCCCGAAATTCTCTCGCCGAGCTTCGAGCCCTTCGAGGAGCCCTTCCTCGGCGTGGCCATCGACGGGCGGCTGCTCTGCTACTACCTGCTGTTCGTCACGGCGGTGGTGCTGGTGCTGGCGCTGCTGCGCATCGTCAACTCGCCGTTCGGCCGCGTGCTGCAGGCCATCCGCGAGAACGAGTTCCGCGCCGAGGCCATTGGCTACCGCGTGGTGGTGTACCGCACCACGTCGAGCGTGCTGTCGGCGCTGTTCGCCTGCGCTGCCGGTGCCATGCTGGCCCTCTGGCTGCGCTACAACGGGCCGGACACGTCGCTGAGCTTCGAGATCATGATGGACTGCCTGCTCATCGTCGTCATCGGCGGCATGGGCACCATCTATGGCTCGGCCATCGGCGCCGTGCTCTTCCTCGTAGCGCAAAGCTACCTGCAGGATCTGCTGCGCCTGGGCCACGAGGCCACCGCCGGCCTGCCCTGGCTCTCGGCGCTGCTCTCGCCCGACCGCTGGATGCTCTGGCTCGGCGTGCTGTTCGTGCTCTCGGTTTATTACTTCCCCACCGGCGTGGTGGGGCGCCTGCGCGCGGCTGCCGCGCACCGGCCTGGTTGAAGGTTTCCCCCGAAGGTCTGCCCCCCAACTATTCCATAGGAGACAAGCGCATGAAGACCTGTATTCGTCCCTTCGTTCCGGCCGTCCTGGCCTCCGCCGTGCTGGCCGCCTGTGGCGGTGGCGACGCCAATGTCAACACCCGGCCCACCTGGCTCGGGGCCGTCCAGACCACCAGCTACGACGGCGCCAGCGATGACCTGCTCACCGCCGGTCTGGGCAAGACGGGCCTGGCCTCGCCCGTGGCGCCGGCCTATGCCGACCCGCTCAAGCCCACGGCGGCCGAACTACGCCGCGTGGCCATTCACGGCAACTACCGCGCCATGCTCGACATGACGGCGGCCGGCGGCTACGGCAGCCTGTACGGCCCGAACGTGGACGCGCAGGGCAACGTGACGGCCGGCGAGGGCAAGGTGGCCGGCACCGAATACATCGCCTTCTCCGACGATGGCACGGGCCGCCAGAACGTCACGCTGATGGTGCAGGTGCCGACGGGCTTCGACCCGAAGAAGCCCTGCATCATCACCGCCACGGCCTCGGGCTCGCGCGGCGTGTACGGCGGCATTTCCACGGGCGAATGGGGCCTCAAGAAGGGCTGCGCCGTGGCCTATTCCGACAAGGGCACGGGCGGCGCGCCGCACGACCTCATGAACGACACCGTGCCGCTGATCGACGGCACGCGCACGACGGCGGCGGCGGCGGGCAAGAACGCGGCGTTCAACGCCGGCCTCAGCGCCAGCGAACTCGCGGCCTTCAACACGGCCACGCCCAACCGCTTCGCCTTCAAGCACGCACATTCGGGCCAGAACTCCGAGAAGGACTGGGGCCGAAGCACCCTGCAGGCCGTCGAGTTCGCCTATTACGTGCTCAACGAACGCTTCGGCACGCTGGACAGCGGCCAGCGCCTCAAGGCGCTGACCCCGGCCAACACCATCGTGATCGCGTCGAGCATCTCCAACGGCGGCGGCGCGGCCATCGCGGCGGCC